>Ga0335076_10001060_pt1 | contig 26422 bp, 20 predicted proteins | sample Lox_Sample_25_FD_206717 | JGI IMG/M metagenome (GOLD analysis project Ga0335076, IMG submission 206717) | Soil microbial communities from Loxahatchee National Wildlife Refuge, Florida, United States - Lox_Sample_2.5 | ecosystem: Environmental > Terrestrial > Soil > Wetlands | place: USA... | reverse complement strand
CTGGTCAACGGCCTTTCGCCCGGGGAGATTTCGCTACTGATCTGGGATGAACTGGAGCGGTCGCAGAGTTTCGATCTGCGCGTGGATGTGGACATTACGGCGGCGGCCGAGGAAATGCACCGGATTTTTCCTGATGAACAGATTTCGGTAACCCCGTCGCGATCGGCGATCGTCCTTGCCGGGCACGTCACCACGGAGGATATTGCCAAGCATGCAGGCGCCATCGCGTCCGCGTATTCGAAGAACGTGGTCAACGTGTTGTCGTTTGGCCCGGTTGGGGCCCAGGAAGTTCTGCTGGAAGTGAAGTTCGCTGAAGTGGATCGGTCGGCGCTGGGTCAACTGGGCATCAACTTGTTCAGCACCGGATTGGGTAACACCATTGGCTCGATCACGACCGGGCAGTTTGGCGGCATTCGAGAGGGTACGATCACCGATCAGACGGGCGGGACGCCGAGCGCGGGGCAATCGACGACCACCGTGGGCGATCTGCTGAACGTCTTCTTCTTCCGTCCTGACATCCACCTGGGCGGAGTGATCAAGGCATTGCAATCGAAGAATGTGCTGCAGATTCTGGCGGAGCCGAACTTGATCGCGGTGAACGGCAAGGAAGCGAGTTTCCTGGCGGGAGGAGAATTTCCCTTCCCTGTCGCACAGCCGAGTGGACAAGGACTGTCGACGATTACCGTCCAGTTTCGGGAGTTTGGCGTGCGCCTGAAGTTCACGCCGGTCATTCAGCCCAACGGCAACATTCACCTGCGGGTGGTGCCGGAAGTGAGCACGCTGGATTTCGCGAATTCGGTGACCATCTCGGGGACGACGATTCCCGCGATCAGCACGCGCAAAGCTGACACGGAGTTCGAACTACAGGATGGCCAGAGTTTCGTCATCGCGGGCTTGATGGATAATCGCGTCACGAAAGTCATGAACAAGGTTCCCGGCCTGGGGGACATTCCGGTGCTGGGTAATTTCTTCAAGAGCGTCAGCACGCAGAAGAGCAATGCGGAACTGATGGTTCTGTGCACGGCGCGACGCGTTTCCGCGAGTGCGGCCGCGCCACCGGGTCCAGCCAGTCCGGAACCGCTTCTCGACAAGGACAAGTTCGACAGCAAGAAGCCTGAGGGCAGCGGAAACAAGTAATGGCTCGCGTCGTGGGAGCGCGAGATGGGCGTGTAGAGAGGGTGGTGGGGACGAGTCATGCCGGAGTTGTCAGTTGCGGTTTTTGCCACGGACAATGATCAGAGAGCGGTTCTGCAGGTACTAGTGGATGGGACCAGCGTGGCGCGTACGATCGGCAGTCATGCCACTTTGCCGTTGGCGGCCACCGACTCCGTCATCCGCAAAACGCAAGCGTTTGCCCCCAATGTGATCCTGGTGGATATACCCACGGAGAGCCCAACGGCTGCGCTGCGCGCGATTGAGTTAATGCATCAGGAATTCCCCGATTCGGCGATCTTCGCCATTGGCACCATGACGCAACCGCAGTTGATTGTCAGCGCCATGCGGGCAGGTGCGCGGGAATACATCGAGCGGCCGACGACCACCACGGATTTGCTGGAAGCTTTCGTTCGTCTCACGGCGATGCGCCGCAAACCCGGGCGTGAGGGATCGCGCGGGAAGATCCTCACCATCGTCAATGCGAAGGGTGGAAGTGGAGCCACAACGGTTGCGGTCAATCTGGCGCTGGCGCTGCAGTCGGTGCAGACGACGGCGCTGGTAGACCTGGCGCCTCTGGGACACTGTGCCCTGCATCTGAACCTCAAGCCGGCGTTCACGGTGGCAGACGCCATCAGCAACCTGCACCGGCTGGACTCGTCGCTGCTCGACAGCTTCATGGCCCGGCATGCGGGCGGGTTGCAGGTGCTGGCGGGTCCCGCGGTTCCATCCGCGATCGAGCCGACGGTCTCCGACTTCGCCCGCTTGTTCGACACCATGGCGGGTTTGTTCCGATACATCGTTGTGGACGCTTCTTCACGGCTTGACAGCGCGACGCGGCTGGTCAGCAATCTGTCAGAAAAAGTTCTACTGGTGGCGCATGCCGATGTGGCTTCGCTGTGGAGCGCAGGGCGCGTTGCGCAGTATCTGGGAGAGAGCGGATCGCGCGACCGGTTTGCTCTGGTGTTGAACCGCTACCGCAAAGTGGCGGGCTTCAATGAAACGGAGACGGAAGCAGCGATCGGGGCGCCGGTGCTGTGGAGGATTCCGAACCAGTATTTTGCGGTTTCGACTGCAATTGACCGCGGCGTACCCTTGATGCAACAGGGCAACACGGAAATCGCCCGCTCCATCTCGGGGCTTGCGGACTACTTGACGAAGGACGATCTGGATACAAAGCGAACGGCGTGGTCTCTGTTTAAAACAGTGTAGAAAGGCAGTGGTTCGTGGTTGGAGAGCCGAGGCTGCCCGGCTAAGAGCTGGTTTACAACATGGCTAATCTGCAAGCGTTCGAGCGCAGCGAGTACCAGCAGGTCAAAGCCGACCTGCACCGCAAGATCCTCGACCGGCTCGATTTGGAAAAACTCGGCAAGGCGGCGGGCGATTCGGCCCGCGACGAAGTGCTGGTCCTGATCCGCAGCTCGGTGAACAGCGAGGCGGTCCCGCTGAGCTTCGCCGAGCGCGAGCGGCTTTCACGCGAGATCCTGGACGAGATCTTCGGTCTCGGTCCTCTGGAGCCGCTGCTGAAGGACCCGAGTATCTCCGACATCCTCGTGAACCGGTTCGACCGGGTGTACGTGGAGCGCGGAGGCAAGCTGGAAATGACCGGACTCACCTTCAAGGACAATTCGCACCTGATGCAGATTATCGATCGCATCGTGTCGCGGATTGGGCGGCGTGTGGATGAATCGTCGCCGATGGTGGACGCCCGGCTGGCGGACGGCTCGCGCGTCAACGCCATCATTCCACCGCTGGCGCTGGATGGGCCATGCCTCTCCATTCGCCGTTTCGGGCGCGATCCGGTGACGGCGCGCAACATGATCGAGAACAAGACGCTGTCGGAGCCGATGCTGGACTTGCTCTCAGCCATGGTCAAGGGCCGGCTGAACCTGCTCATTTCGGGCGGAACGGGCGCCGGCAAGACAACGCTGCTCAACGTACTGTCCGGCTACATTCCGAATTCGGACCGCATCGTGACCATCGAGGATGCGGCGGAATTGCAGCTGAAACAGGAGCACGTCGTACGCCTGGAAACGCGCCCCCCCAACATTGAAGGCAAGGGCGCGGTGCGGCAGCGGCAGTTGGTGATCAACAGTCTGCGTATGCGTCCGGACCGCATCGTGGTGGGCGAGGTGCGCGGCGAGGAAGCCTTCGACATGTTGCAGGCCATGAACACGGGCCACGAGGGTTCGCTGACAACGGTGCACGCGAACTCGCAACGCGATGCCCTGGCGCGCGTCGAGAACATGGTTTCCATGGCCAACCTGAATATTCCGGAGCGGGCAATCCGGCAGCAGGTTTGTGCGGCCATTCATGCGGTGGTGCAGGTGGCGCGACTCTCGGACGGTACGCGCAAGGTGCTGACCATTTCCGAGATCACCGGCATGGAAGGCGACATCATCGCGATGCAGGATATCTTTGTCTTCGATCGCACTGGAATCGACCAGCACGGACGGGTACGCGGATCTTTCCGCGCGACCGGCATCCGGCCGCGATTCACCGAGCGCCTGGCGACAGCGGGTTGCCGTCTGCGTCCGGAAATCTTCGAGTCGAGGCTGGAGGTCTAGGTATGCCAGCGGCGATGGCTCTCGTGGTGTTTATCGCGGTCAGCGTGATTACCTTCGCGGTGCTGAGCCTGCTCGACCGCCGCAGCTTGCAGGCCCGGGTATTGCGGGACCGTCTGTCCGCCACCCAAGAACAGCCGGAACAACCGGAGCCGGCCGCGGCTATTCTTCGGGACGAAATGTTGAGCCGGATTCCGGCGTTCGATACCCTCCTACGCCGTTCTGAGCGCGTCTCTGCCCTGCAGAAGATGCTGGGACAAGGCGAGGTCAACGTCCGCGCGGGGAACTTTCTGCTCGGCTGCGCGGCCTCGGCGATCGTTTTTGCCTTGCTGCTGATGGTGGCGGGCGGCAACGTCCTGTTCGGCTGGGCGGGAGCAGTGCTGGGATTCTTCATACCCTACGCCTACGCCTCGCACCGGCGCGCCAAACGCTTCCAGCGTTTCGAAGAAAAATTTCCTGAAGCCATCGACACGCTCGCGCGGGCCGTGCGCGCCGGGCACGCCTTCACCACCGCGCTGGAGATGATCGCCGCGGAAGTGTCGGAGCCGGTGGCGGGTGAGTTCCGGCAGCTTTTTGAGGAACAAAAGTTCGGCTTGCCGGTGCGGGACGCGCTGCTCAACCTGACGGACCGGATTCCGCTTGTGGACGTGAAGTTTTTTGTGACGGCGGTCATGCTGCAACGTGAAACCGGCGGAAATCTCGCGGAGATTCTCGACAATCTCTCCTACGTGATTCGCGAGCGTTTCAAGATCATGCGCCAAGTGCGGGTGCACACCGCGCAGGGCCGGCTCACCATGGTTCTGCTCATGGCTCTGCCGCCCACCATCGTGGTGATCATGCTGACGCTCAACCCCGGCTTTATTCAGCCGCTGTTCACCGACCCGATCGGTCACGTGCTGATTGTGTTGGGCATTACGCTGCAAACGCTGGGATATTTTTTCATTCGCAGAATTATTCGTATTCAGGTCTGACGCATGGTGCTGGCGCTCTCCATTCTGATCTGTCTCACCATCGTAGTGGTGGTGTTCGCCTTCGGAGCCGCGACGGTGGCTCCTTCCTCGGTGCTGGGCTCCCGCCTGCGCGAAATCGGATGGCAGAGGCCCAAGGCAGAGGAACGGCCGGCGATTCGCGAGCGGATCCAGCAGGCGCTCGACCCGATCAGCCGGGCGCTACCGGTGGCCCCCGCCGACGTTTCCGAAACACGAGCGTGGCTGATCCAGGCCGGCTATCGCGACGCGCGCCACGTCAACATCTACTTCGGTCTGCGCGCGCTGTTCGCCGGTCTTGGATTCGCAACCGTGGTCCTGCTCGCCGGATTCGATTCGCCGCTACTGGTGCTCGGCGTGCCTGCGCTGGGTTTTTTCATTCCGCGATTCTTTCTCAAGCGAGCGATGCAGGAACGCCAGCGCCGGGTTCGCCTGGGCCTGGCGGACGCGCTGGACTTGACGGTGATCTGCGTGGAGGCGGGGTTGGCGCTCGACCAGGCCATGATGCGTGTCGGCGAGGATCTGCGTCACGCTCACCCGGAACTGAGCGCCGAGTTTCATTTGTTCAATCTGGAAACGCGCGCCGGAAAGCCGCGGGTCGAGGCGTTGCGGAACCTGGCGGCGCGAACTGGTGTGGATGACATCCGTAGCCTGGTGGGGACCCTCATCCAGACTGACCGTTTTGGCACCAGCGTGGCCCAGGCGCTGCGGGTCCATTCCGATTCGCTGCGTACCGAACGCCGGCAGCGCGCCGAAGAGCAGGCCGCGAAAACTACTGTTAAAATGATTATTCCCCTTGTCCTATTTGTGTTGCCCTCTCTGATTTTCGTCACTGTTGGCCCGGCGGTTATTCAGTTGATCCACGTGCTTCGCCCCATCTCCGGAGGGCAGCGGTGAATCGGTCACAGAACTAAGGAGTGGTCATGCCCGCGCACGGGCCCACGGGATTCGCATTCAACCGTACGCGCACTACGTACCTCGCGACCGAGCTGATGATCGCGCGCACGCATTGGAGCCGCCTGCGCGGGCTGATCGCCACCGATGCCACCCGCTTCAGCCGTGGCCAGGGACTGTGGATCATTCCCTCCCGGGGCGTGCACACATTCGCGATGCGCTTCCCCATCGACGTCATCTACCTCGATCGGGAACGGATCGTCATCCACATTGAAGAGGAACTGAAGCCCTGGCGCCTGGCGGCGATTCGGGTGCAGGCCGCGTCGGTGCTGGAACTTCCGATTGGCACGGTGCGCGATTCGAGGACCACACTCGGCGACCAGGTGGATATCCTTATGGAACGCCCCCTTGATACCCAAGCTGCATGAGTACCGTCGAGACTATTCCGCAGGCTGTTGAGCAGTGGCCGGAGCCGCCTCGGTTGCTGGTGGAGTGGTCGTCTCCGTGGGGAGAATTCAAGACGGCGATCCGGCCTGCGCTGGGCAAGCCTCCGAAACGGCTGGCGGGCGAGGCTCCGGTTGGGATGTTTCCCTACCGCGGCATGCTGGTTTCCTGGGTGCTGGAAGTCCTGCTGCTGATTGCGGTGATTGTGCTGCCGGCGCGCATCGCCAGCCTGCGGCCTTATGAGCCTCCGCCTCTGCCGAAATGGGATGTGATCTATTACTCGGGGGATGAACTGCCGCAGACGCAAGATCGCGGCGGCGCACCTGCGGGAAAGACGGGACGGGCGGGAGGCCAGGAGGCGCGGCATCGGACGCAGACGATTCGCGTGGTGCGGGGATCGAAGCCCACGGAGAAAGTCGTGGACGCACCCAAGCTCAATCTGCCCAAGTCGGATTCATCGGTCGCCAATCTGCTGGCGCTCAAGCCGCTGCCCGGACCGCCTCCGACAGAAGGGATGCGATCGCGGCTGGCGGCGCCGGAGTTGCCGGCTCCCGCCGTGGTAGCGCCGGCTCCGGATGTCAGTTCCGCACAGACACGCAAAACCGACAGCCTGACGACCAATGTCGTCGCGCCGGTGCCCGAAGTTTCTCATGCCAGTACCAGAGCGACGCCGACGCTGAACGCGGCCGTAGTGGCGCCTGCACCCAGCGTGACCAAGGACAGTATGCGGAGCGCGCTCCCGCTCAATCCTTCTGTGGTGGCGCCGCCTCCGGAAGCGCAGCGGGACCTGGCCAGCTCGCGCGCGCAGTTGACGCAGAGCGTAAATGTGGTCGCGCCGCCCGTGTCAGCGCCGGAGCGCGACTCTTCCACGACGGCGCGGCTGAATTTGCCTGCGCCTGCCGTTGTGGCGCCTCCTCCGTCGCAGGTGAATCATGACCTCAATAGTTGGGGGGGATCGGCCACGGGAGACATCCATTCAAATCCAGTGCCGCCTCCACCCAGCATGGGCGGCGGATCGTCCGCGTCTCGGACGGGCGCAGCCGGTCTTGGCTCACAGGTTGTGCCGCCTCCAGTGAACGCGGACGCGGGGGGGCTGCAAGGTGGCGGAGGCAATCGCGCGGGCGGCCTTTCTGGAACAGCGCAGGTCGTGCCCCCTCCGCCAAGTCTGGGCGGAGGACAGGCTCTCTCCGGAAGTGGACGCGGCAACAAAGGTTCAGGCACGGGCGGACCGCTCGACCTGGGCACAGCAGTTTCTCCGCCGAAGAGTGGCGGGGGCAGCGCCGGCGGTTCGGGAGTGGTTGTCTCGAATCAGCCGGGCACGAAGGTGGGAGTTCCCAACGCGTCCAGCGGCGCGATTGCCATGTCTCCGACGGGCACGGCCAAGACTGGACTTGGCGGCAGCGGCGGCGGGAACGGTCTCGGCAAAGGCAATGGGCCGGGCAGCGGCCTGCAGGGCGAGGGCACGGGCGCCGGCAGGACAGGGACGGGGCCGGGGTCCGATCCCAGCGCCCAGTCCGGGATTTCACCTTACCCCGGCCCCGGCGGCGCTGGACGCGGTACGAACGGTGCGCCCGCCGTGCCAGGCGTTGCCGTGCAGGGCGGCAATACGATTACGTTGCCCAGCTTCGGAACGGCCGGCAGCGATCCCACTTCCGGGCCGGGGCGTTCGTCCGCGGATGGGCATAAGCGATCGGGGATTACGGTTCAGGCCACGCCGCGTTCCGGCGGTGCCTTTGCATACTATGACCTGCTTAAAGGTGAGAACTACTCAATTTATATTGAGACATCTTTGGGCCTAGTCTCTATGCAGTATTCTGATCCGTCATCTGCTGGCCGTCGCCCTGGAATCGCTCTTTCTGAGCCTGAGCCCATCCGCAAAGACCTGCCCGAGGGTCTGAGGCCTACGCATGTGGTATTCATTTGTGTTCTGGATCGCACCGGAGTGTTGAAGGACATCAAAGTCCTCGATCCCGGGGCAGCGGAGACGACTTCGAAGATCCTAGCGGCGCTGCCAAGCTGGAAGTTCCGGCCGGCGTTCCGTGGGAGCGAACCGGTGGAGGTCACGGCGATTATCGGATTCGGGATCGACACACGGTGATCGGCGTCATCAATGCAGCACATACCCGCTAGTATCCCTTGCGTTTGTCCACGACTCCCAATAACGGTTGCCCGCCCAGGTAACGCCGGAGGTTTTCGGAAAAGAGCGTGTAGTGGCGCTCCCAGATTTTGTCGGTAAGGGCCGCCGTGTGAGGAGTGATCAGGAGATTCGGTAAATCCCAGAGCGGCGATTCGGGCGCGAGCGGCTCTTTGGGAAACACGTCGAGGGCAGCGCCGCCGATCTTCTTTTCCTGTAGAGCCGTGGCGAGAGCGGGTTCATCCACCAGCGGACCGCGGCCGACGTTGATCAGGCAGGCGTCGGGCTTCATCAGCGCGAGACGTTTCGCGCTGGCGATGGCAGTCGTGCTCTCGGTCATGGGCGCGGCGAGCACAACGTAGTCCGCTTGGCGGAAAACTTCGTCAATCTGCGAGGGACCGTAGACCGCGTCGGAGCCCTCGCTTCCCTTCTCCGGATGTTCGCGGGCCGCGATGACGCGCATGCCCAGGGCCTTGGCGTTCTTCGCTACCGCGCGGCCAATCGCTCCGAGGCCGATGAGTCCAAGAGTTGCGCCCGCGACTTCACGGACGCGAGGGAGTTCGTCCCAGAGGCGCTGCTGTCCCCATTCGTGTTTCTGCTGCAGGCGGACGGCGTCGGGGATCTTTTTCGCGAGCGCAAAGATCAGGGCAATTACGTGTTCGGCAACAACAGGGCCGTGGACTTCGCGGGAGTTGGTGATGACGATTTCGCTGTTGACGATTTCGGGAATGATCAGGGTATGAACGGCAGCGGCGGGAGAGTGAATCCAGCGAAGTTTCTTCGCAGCTTTGACCTGTTCGGGCTTGATCGACCAGGTGATGGCGATGTCGGTGTCGGGGATTTCGACGTCGACGCGGGTGTAGTCGGGGAGGTGGACCACGTTGACGTCGGGGAAATCCTGTTGCAGCCGCCGTGAAAACCAGAGCGGCGCATTCCAAAGAGGAAAGGGATGGTGGACAAAGATCAGGAGCTTCGTGATCGCGTGATCGGGTGATCGGGTCATCGGGTGATCTGATTTAGCCGCGCGCTGTGCGTTGCGACGCGGCAAAGATCGCAAGCAGTTCGTTGGCTTCCGTGAGTGGGTCGCTCAAGGGATGCGATTTTACAATATTGGAATCCGCGGCAATTCAGCGCGAGTCCAGGTCACCCGATGAACCGATCACCCGATCTTCCTGACGCGCAAATCCGCGCCCGTCATTTCTTTTGGCTCGTTGATGCCGAGCATTCCCAGAATTGTGGGCGAGATGTCTCTTAGTGACCCGTTTGCCTTGAGCGTGTACTGCTTGGCATCTTCGGCGATCACGACAAACGGAACTGGGTTTGTCGTATGCGCTGTGTGTGGGCCGCCCGTCGCGGGATCGATCATCAGTTCGGCGTTGCCGTGGTCGGCGGTGATCAGGATGGCGCCACCTCTTGCGCGAACCGCTTTCTCGATCTCACCCAGGCAGCTATCGACCGTCTCCACCGCTTTGATGGTCGGCTCGATCTTGCCGGAGTGTCCGACCATATCGGCGTTAGCAAAGTTGACGATGATGACATCGAAGGCGCTGTCGTTGGTGGCTTTGACTACGGCTTCGGCGATTCCGGCGGCGGACATTTCCGGCTTCAGATCGTAGGTCGCGACTTTCGGCGAGGGCACGAGGACGCGGTCTTCGCCGGGGAACGGTGTCTCGACGCCGCCGTTGAAGAAGTACGTGACGTGTGCGTACTTTTCCGTCTCGGCGACGCGCAGGTTGCGCATGTTCAGGCCGCCCATTACGTTGGCCAGAATGTTGGCCATCGACTCCGGCGGAATCACGACGGGCAGGCTGAAGTTCTTGTCGTACTGGGTCATGCAGACATACTTCAGGTTCTTGGGCACGCGGTACCGGGGAATGGTTGCGTCGAGTTCGGCGGCGCCGGGAAGATCGCTGCCGCCATTCTCATTGAGGTTGCTGTTGCGGCAGAGAACGCGCGTAACCTGCCGAACGCGGTCGGCGCGGAAATTGAAACAGATGCAGGCATCGTCGTCGGAAATCTTTGCTACTGGCTCACCGCGGCCATCGTGACAGACGAAGGGAATGATGAACTCATCCGTGACGCCTTTGTTGTAGGACGCCTTCACCCCTGCAACCGGGTCGGAATACTTTCCGCCTTCACCATCGCCATACGCCATGGCTTCAAACGCTTTCAGGTTGCGCTCCCAACGGCGGTCGCGGTCCATGGCGTAGTAGCGACCGCTAACAGAGGCGATCTTGCCGGAGTTGTACTCGCGCATCTTCTGCTGGAGTTGTTCGAGGTACCCGGCGCCATTGGTGGGGAGCGTGTCGCGGCCGTCCATGAAAGCGTGAACAAATACGCGCTCAAGCCCTTGTTGCCTGGCCATCTTGAGCAAAGCGTGCAGATGTTCCTGGCGCGAGTGCACGCCGCCATCCGAGACCAGTCCGAACAAATGCAACTTGCGCCAGCCTGTGCGCGCGTGCCTCATAGCGTCGAGCAGCACCGGATGCTGGAAGAACTCGCCGTTCTGGATCATCAGGTCGATGCGGGTGATGTCCATGTGCACGATGCGGCCGGCGCCGATGTTGAGGTGGCCGACTTCGCTGTTGCCCATCTGGCCTTCGGGGAGCCCGACGAAGGGGCCGCTGGTGTGGATGAGGGTGTTGGGATACTCGCGCAGCAGGCGGTCATAGGTCGGCTTGCGGGCGAGGGCGATGGCGTTGGCTTTGGTTTCGGCTCGGTATCCCCAGCCGTCGAGAATGATGAGGACGAGAGGTTTCGGACGGGTCAAAAGCAGCTCCTAGCTTTTAGCTCCTGGCTCTTAGCTTCCAGAACCCAGCGCGGAGGCACGGAGACACGGAGGCACTCGTTACAGAAGAATGGCTTCGATTCCAGTTTCTCACTTCTTTTCCGTGGGCGCTGCTGGCGCGGGGGATTTTTGCTGCTCCTCTTGCGCCAGGGCGTCCACCCGCGCCATGACCTTTTCCATGTAGGCCTGCATGGTTGGATAGGCTGCCTGCATGGATTCGGTCGTCATGGACGGCATCTCGCGAAGCAACTTCTTCCCGGTCGGGGAGGAATAGAACGCCGTCATCGCCGCCACGTCCGCTTTGGTCAGATGCTTCTGGTACACGGGGACCATGTCGTTGAGCATCGTGGCGTAGGGGAACTCTTTCATCATCTCGCGCATGGTCTGGTCGAGGCGCTGGATTTCAGCGTCCGAAATCTGCGGAGAACGCTTCTTCAGGCTGTCGCGCATCATCTCGCTCTGTTGATTGACCATGGAGTCCATGATCGCGAGCATCTGCTGGCGCAGGTTCATTACGGCGAAGAGCTTTTGGACGTCTTCTTTGGAGGCCGGTGGCGCCGGAGTCTGCTGCGCCGATAGAGCCGGCAGCAAGAAACACATCGCCAGCAATAGAATGCAACCGCTCCGTATCATGATGCCTCCGCGTGCGCGCCGGCTGTGCGTCCCTTGCGGGACTGGATTTGTCTCTTCTCTAGCGACAGTTAGTTCTTCGGTTCCTTGCCTTGCCTGTCTTCCGCCATCTTCTCAATTCGCTCGCGCAAATTCTTGACCATGTCATCGACCTTCGGCTGGAGCCGGGCGTAGGAAACGCGCATGGCCTCGGCTGTCATGGCGGGCATCTCACGCAGGACCTTTTGCCCGACGGGCGACGAATAGAACGCGATGATGGCGTTCAGGTCCGACTCGCTCAGGTGATTCTGGTAGACCGGCACCATATCGCGAAGTACGTCGTCGATCGGGTAATCGGCGACGAGATCGCTCATGGTGTCCTTCATGATCTTCTCGAATTGCGCGCGTTGCTCAGCAGTAGCATCCGGGATCATCTTGTTGAACATATCGCCGGCCACGACGTCCATTTGCTTCTGTTGATTTTGAAGCATGGACTGCATCTGATCGTGAAGGTGCATGATCTCGAAATACTTCATCACCTGCTCTCGCGTGGGCGGCTGGTTCGCGGCTTTGGAGCCTTGTTGGCCGAACAGTGGACACATCAAAACTGCGCTCAACAATGCGATCAAAAGCGAATGTCTCATAACCTCTCCTCAAGAATTGCTATCCCGTGTAATTCAACGCGCTGAGGCCCAGGAACCTTGCCGCCCCACCGAGCTCCTCTTCGATCCGCAACAACTGGTTGTACTTGGCGATGCGGTCGGTACGCGAGGCCGATCCGGTCTTGATCTGTCCCGCGCCGGTCGCTACGGCGAGGTCAGCGATGAAGGTGTCTTCGGTCTCGCCGGAGCGGTGGGAGATCACGGAGGTATAGCTGTTTCGGCGGGCGAGGTCGATGGCGTCGAGCGTCTCGCTGACCGTGCCGATCTGGTTGACCTTGATCAGAATGGAATTCGCTACACCCTGGTCGATGCCCCGTTGCAGGCGCTCGACGTTGGTGACGAAGAGGTCATCGCCGACTAACTGGATCTTGCTGCCGACTTCTTTGGTCATGAGCGCCCAACCGTCCCAGTCATCCTCCGCGAAACCATCTTCGAGTGAGACGATGGGATAGTCTCGCACCCACTTCGCCCAATACTTCACCATTTCCTCGGAACTCTTTGAAGATTTATCCGACTTCTTGAAGACGTATTTGCCATCCTGATAGAACTCGCTGGCGGCGGGATCGAGCGCAATGGAGATGTCCTCGCCGGGCTTGTAGCCCGCCTGCTGGATGGCTTCAAGGACTACTTCAATGGCTTCGACATTCGACTTCAGCGAGGGCGCGAATCCGCCTTCGTCGCCAACCGCGGTGTTGTATCCGCGCTTCTTGAGAACGCCCTTGAGCGTATGGAAGACTTCGACACCCCAGCGCAGAGCTTCGGAGAACGACGGCGCACCGACGGGCATGACCATGAACTCCTGGAAGTCGACGTTATTATCAGCGTGCGCGCCACCGTTGAGGATATTCATCATCGGGACAGGCAGGGTGTTGGCGCCGGCTCCGCCGAGGTAGCGGTAGAGCGAGAGCTCGAAGGCGGTGGCGCAGGCGCGAGCAGCGGCCATGGAGACGGCCAGAATGGCGTTGGCGCCGAGGCGGGCCTTGTTGGGCGTGCCGTCGAGTTCGATCATCTTGGCGTCGATGGAGCGCTGGTCGGCGGCGTCCATGCCGCCGAGGGCTTCGGCAATTTCGCCGTTCACGTTCTCCACCGCCTTGAGCACCCCTTTCCCCAGGTAGCGCTGCTCGTCGCCGTCGCGCAGTTCGACAGCTTCGTATTCACCGGTGGAGGCGCCGCTGGGAACGATGGCACGCGCGCTAGCGCCGCCAGCTAGAAAGACTTCGGCTTCAACCGTGGGATTGCCTCGGGAATCGAGGACCTGGCGGCCGAGGATTTCAGTAATGCTGGTATTGGGCATGATTGCGTCCTTTATTGAATTTGGCTTGCTATCGTCGTCGGTTATCACCAGTCGTGACCCGGAATCAACCCGGAGGCGCCGCCCGGTGAGATCACCAATGCCGGTATAGGTTCTGGACATGCTTAGGGTGAAAGTTGGAATTATAGCGGACGGGGTTAGCTCGGGCTTTACGGGCGTCACCGCACGCTGATCCAAGCGCTGTCGACATAGGCCTTCAAGCGCATGGATCACAGAAGAACACGGGGAAACCGATCGACGCCATGGGCCCACTCTCTGCGAAAGACATTGGCTCTTTTGGTTCGCCTGCATTTTCGAGCGTTGTTCCCTGATTTTTCCTGGCTTACAGTCGAAACAAGGTGAGATCTCGCACTGACACTCTGGAAGTCGGGTCGCGTGCGCCGGATTTCTCGCTGGAAGCCGCGAATCGCGACGGCGCTTTCCGGCTGGCGAATCTGCATGACAGCGGACCTCTGATTCTGGAGTTTCTGCGTGGCACCTGGTGACCGAATTGCGCGAAACGCATGGCTCAGTTGGAGTCACAGAAACGGGAAATCGATGGCAGCGGGGCACGCCTGGCCTATATCGCGGCGGAGAAGCGCGGCGGGGTCTGGAAGCCGGAAACGTATCTAGCGAAGCATCCGGTCTCGTTTCCTTTTTTGCTGGATGAAGACCGGGCGGTGACCAAGGCCTACGGGTTGCACCACTTGATCGGTACGGATGCTTTGGATATTGCGCATCCGGCGACACTGGTGGTGGATCGTTCGGGCACGGTGCTGTGGATTTATCGCGGAGAGAATCAACACGACCGGGCGCCGTTGCAGGATGTGCTGAGGGCGGTAGGAGAGATGGGGCACTGACACCCTCGCTTGGCTTGGGAGGCGGACAAGAATTGTCCGCAACACACGGACAGGATTTCAGGAGGTTCTATGAAGAAGTTGATTGTGCTTGTCGCTTTGACGATTCTTTGCGGGGTTGCATTGGCTCAGACTTTGCCGACCGGCACTGCGCTCAAGATGAAACTCGAAACCCGGCTGGCTACATCCAGCAGTCAGGCTGGGGATCCGTTCCAGGCGCGCGTGACTGAGGCGGTAGTGCTGGAGGGCAAAACCGTGATTCCCGTCGGCACGACGGTGCAGGGACGGGTCACGAAAACGAGTGAACCGCGCCGCGTTGCGGGCAAACCTACGATCACTCTTTTCCCGGAAAATCTCGTGCTGCCGAATGGCGATCGCTACCTGCTCAATGCCACGCTGGTCGATACCGATCGCGGGCGTGGGACCGACGTCAACACGGAAGGCCAGTTCAAGGGCGCGGGGCACGATGGCAAGGATCTGACCGAGATCGGCATGGGCACCGGGGGCGGTATGTTGATCGGCGGCCTGGCGGGCGGAGGCCAGGGACTGCTGATCGGCGGAGCGATTGGCGCTGGAGCGACAGTGACACACTGGCTGAGCAAGCATCGTTCGGCGACGCTGCCTGCGGGCACGGAGCTGGTGATGGAACTGAGCCGGCCGATGGTGATGAATGCGAGCACCGGACAGTAGCTCGAACAGAGTCATACCCTTAGTAATTCCGAGTGCCTGGATTGGGTAGGGACCCTTCGACTCTGTGGCTGGCGTGCTTCGCGCACCAGCCACTCCGCTCAGGGTGACATGACTCGGAACTGCTTTACTGATTGACCAGGTCTTCTTCCCTCAGCAATTCCAGTTCGATCCAGCCTTCTACGGGCAGGGCGTCCACGGGCAGGCGATTTTGCCAGAGGCTGAAGCGCAGACGGACGCGGGTGGTTACGTCGGTTGCGGCCTGGGGGCCGCGGATCTTCGCGATCTCGATGGGCGCAGCTTGCAGCCACGCCAGCGGAAGGCGGAATTCGAAATTGCGGCCCAGAGCCACGCGCGCTTCCTGTCCCGGGGCGGCGGACGACGCCATTTCTTTTCCACTCTTCTGCTCAGTAGCTTTCCAGGACTGCATGCGTCCGGTATCGACGACCACGTCCATGCGAAGTTCGATGCGGGCCGGGGTTCCGGGCTTCGCTCGCGACTCCAGGTTGACGACCAATTCGAATCCGGCTTCCGGGACTTTTCCGGCGAAGTCGAGACGGCCATAGACGAACTGATCGTCAATGCCAGCGTAGACGGCGTCGAGAAGAAATTGTTTCCCATGCATGGAACCAGAGCGACGGTCCGCGGTGTAACGGGCTGCACCCATCCATTCAAAGTAGCGGACCATGTCGCCGGTGACGCGGGGATGAATGTAGGCGGCTTGCGGTGTAAACGAAGGCCGCGCCTCGACGCCGGCGATCGGCTGCGCGAGGTAGTCCGGTGGGGTGCGGCCAAGCGCCTGGTACACGTTCGAGAGGTGCTTGCGATAGAGTTCGTCGAAATCGCGGTCGTTGGCGGAGTGATGCTCGGGACCGTACCACCAGTTCCAGTCGCTGCCTTCGGCAATGAGAAGTTCCTCGAACGCCAGCTTGCGCTGTGCTTCTGGCGCGGCGGCCGCGGCTTCGCTGTAGAGATGGCGGGCGTGGTAGAGGTAGTCCCAGGCCTTGTTGTCTTCCGGTGCGCCGATCCAGACGTTGAAGTTGGCGTTGATCCAGGAGCCGGGGGTGAGCGCATTCAGGTAGCTGCAATTCTGGTGGCGGGCGATCGCCTCGCTGACGGTCACGGCTTCAATCTGCGGATCCTTCGACAGGCCATCGTAGAAGCGGCGGAGAAACTCGCGTCCGGAGCGCGGATAATATTCCCACGCGTTCTCGCCATCGAGGATGATGGGAACCATGGCGTCCTGGCCATGGGAAAGAATGGGTTGCGCTGAATCTTTAATCTTTTGGATGAGATTCGTCGCGGCCTCCTGTGGTGGCATTCCCGAGTAGACAAAGCCGATCAAGTCCGACAAGGTGTGGTCGCGGAAGATCAGGTTCATGCGCGTGTCGGCTTTTTCGTAGCGGTAGACGGTGTAGAGGCGGTGCGCCATGTCGGAGTTCAGATGGCCCTGGCCGTCGCGGGAAAAGAACATGCCGAGGCTGCGGCCCAGGACGCCTTCATCGGTGGCCATCCAGTTCACGCCGAGACGGTGAGCGATGCTCAGGGCCTCCTCGGACACGCTGCCTTCCGAAGGCCATACACCGCGCGGCCGCAGGCCGAAGACTTTTTCGTGAAAGTCGAGGCCGCGCAGCAACTGCTCTCTGGCATCCTCGGGATGACGGTAGCGGTTCTGGGGCAGGGGCAGGCCAGGCGAAGACACAGCTCCCATCTGCGTGTCGCAGACCAGCGGCAGGATGGGATGGTAGAAGGGCGAAGTGGAAATCTCGATCTGGCCCTTCTTTGCCGCCGCCGCGTGCACGGGAACGACTCGTGCCAGAAAATCGCGTTCGGCGGCGATCACCGCGCGCTGATCCTCGCGCGAGAAGTTGCGGCCTTTCTTGATCAGCGCGGCGATTCCTTTTTCTTCCAGAAAGAACTCGTCGAACCAGCCTATTTGCGAGAGCACCTGGAGATCGGTCAGGTCCTGAGGCAGAAAATATTTTTCGGCCCGTTCGGGTGAATCGCCGGTGCCGCGGAATCGCTCCCAGAGTTCCTTGTAACGCGGGTAGCGCCCGATGACATTCACGGGATGGGCCTGGAACAGGTATTGGAGGGCGAAGCGGCGTTCGTCGAGCGTGAGGTCGGCGGCGGGTTTGGCAGCAACTTGCAGGAAAGGGTCCTGAGCCGAGCCGGAAACGTAGTCCTGGATCTGTGTGACCATCGAGGGAACGAGGTTAAAGGTCTGATGGACGTCGGGGAATTCGTCGAGCAGCTTGACCATCCCGTAGTAGTCTTTGAGCGCGTGGAGGCGGGTCCACGGGAGGCGGTATTGTCCCGTGACCAGATCCTTGTAGAACGGCTGGTGCTGATGCCATAGAACGACGACTCGAATTCGGGCCATACGTGTTTCTATCTACACTATCGGCAATCTGTTCAGTATGGCATAGGGCGTCCGCATTACGAGGGATTCGACTAAACTAGAGACTCGACTATGAGCGGAAAACTGGCGACTCCCGATGCTCCGGCGGTCCGATACGACGTCCCGCTGCTCACCGAGCAGGATTTTTACCTGTTCAACGAAGGCAGCCATTACCGCATTTACGACAAGATGGGCGCCCACCTGGTGAATGTCAACGGGGTGGAGGGGACGGTTTTCAGCGTGTGGGCGCCGAACGCGCGCAACGTTTATGTGATCGGGAGCTTCAATGGCTGGGACCATGGCTCACATCCGCTGCAGCCGCGAGCGAGCTCCGGAATCTGGGAAGGCTTTATTCCCGGTGCGGGTAAGGGGACGCTTTACAAATTTCACATCGTTTCCAATCACCATGGGCACCGTGCCGACAAAGCGGATCCGGTGGGTTTGTTGCACGAGAAGCCTCCGCGCACCGCGTCGGTGGTATGGGATCTGGACTACAAGTGGAATGACGCGGAGTGGATGAGCAAGCGTGGGGAAAGCAACTCACTGCACGCGCCTCACTCCGTTTATGAGGTGCACCTCGGTTCGTGGATGCGGGTGCCGGAAGAGCACAACCGCCCCCTGACGTATCGCGAGATGGCGCCACGACTGGCAGAGTATGTCGGGCGCATGGGCTTCACGCACGTCGAGTTCCTGCCGGTCATGGAGCATCCGTTTTACGGCTCGTGGGGATATCAGACGACGGGTTACTTTGCGCCCACAGCGCGCTACGGGACGCCGCAGGATTTCATGTACCTGGTGGACTACCTGCACCAGCACGGGATCGGCGTGATCCTGGATTGGGTGCCGTCGCACTTCCCTTCCGATGCGCATGGTCTTGCTTATTTCGACGGCACGCACCTGTTCGAGCACTCGGATTCGCGGCAGGGATTTCATCCTGACTGGAAGACGCACATTTTCAACTACGGCCGCAGCGAGGTGCGCAGCTTCCTGATGTCGAGCGCGATGTTCTGGCTCGATCGCTACCACGTTGACGGCTTGCGCGTGGACGCGGTGGCCTCGATGCTGTATCTCGACTATTCCCGGAAGGCGGGAGAGTGGATTCCGAACAAGTACGGCGGGCGCGAGAACCTGGAAGCGATCGAATTCCTGCGCCGGTTCAACCTGGAAGCGTATAAGGAACACGCCGATATTCAGACGATCGCGGAAGAGTCGACGTCGTATCCGATGGTCTCGAAGCCCACCCATCTGGGCGGCCTGGGATTCGGCATGAAGTGGGATATGGGGTGGATGCACGACACGCTCTACTACTTCCAGCGCGATCCCATCTACCGGCAGTACCACCACAACATGCTGACGTTTCGCATGCTCTACTCTTTCCACGAAAACTTTGTGCTGCCGTTGAGCCATGACGAAGTGGTGCACGGGAAGGGATCTCTGATCGGGAAGATGCCGGGCGACGAATGGCAGCGCTTCGCGAATCTGCGGCTGCTGTTTGCTTATATGTACGCGCAACCGGGGAAGAAACTCCTATTCATGGGAGGAGAGTTCGGTCAGGTCAGCGAGTGGGGGCACGACCGCAGCCTGGATTGGCACGTGCTGGAATTTCCCCTGCATCGCGGATTGCAGGCGTGGATGGAGCAGCTCAACCGGGCCTATCGCACGGAAAACGCTCTGCACTGGTTTGACAACGATCCGCAGGGCTTCGAGTGGGTGGACTGCAACGACGCGCCCGCGAGCATTGTGTCGCTGCTGCGACACGGCAAGACCTCCGATGACAACGTGCTGGTCACGTGCAACTTCACGCCGGTGCCGCGCGTGGGATACAAAGTGGGCGTACCGTCGGGCGGTTACTGGAAAGAAATTCTGAACAGCGATGCGAAGGAGTACGGCGGCGGCGGGATCGGGAACATGGGCGGGGCCGAGGCTCTGCCGGAGCCTGCCCACGGCAGACCGTATTCGCTGCGGCTGACGCTGCCACCGCTGGGCGCGCTGTTTTTGAAGAAGACATAGTTGCCCGGCGTTGAAATGGGGCAAATGGTCAATCCACCGCGGTTAACCTTGAAGTCGCTGCTGATACTGGTTTTGATTCTTCTCCCCTTGCGGGCCGGGGCGCAAACCGGAGGCCCGTCGACATCGCCGCCCACCGTCGCCTTCTGCGACCTGGTTTCGAACCCGCAGGCGTTTGATGGACAGTGGATTCGCGTTCGAGGACAGGTTTCGCTCGCCTTCGAGGATTTCTCTCTGCATGAGTCCGGCTGCGACAAGCCCCTGACCCGCAATATCTGGCTGATGTACGGTGGCGACGAAGAGATGCCGATCACTTACTGTTGCGGTGATCACAGCCGCCCCAAGGGCAAGGACATCGTCGTCCGCGGGCAGGCGATCTCTCTGACCAGGGACGCAGCGATGAATGATTTCATCGCGAAGGTGCGGGCGCGACGGGCGCGACGCGTGGATGGCGAGCCGTGTGACAACTCGGCATGCAACCTCTATCGGGTGTCGGCGGACATCGTCGGCCTCTTTTTCGCGGCGCGGAATGACGCGAGAAATCCCCTGAGCGGGTTCGGCCACATGGGTTGTTGCCACCTGCTGGTGATACATCAGGTATCCAATGTGATCGCTGAGCGGACGCCGGTCCCGGAGGATGAAGGCGGTTTCAGCTGTTCGAAGCAGTCCTGGCAGGCTGAATTCCCTGTAGTCGAGGGGAACCTTCTTGACCCGCAAACCGTTAATAAGAAATTTTTGGCGCAGCAGATGCGGCAGCACGGCGACACCGAATTCGTGGAGGTCATGCAAAACACGATTTCAAAGTATTCGGGAATGACCGGGACACTGGTCTGGGCTTCGCCCGACTTGCTCACAACCTATTGGATCCCGTTCCCACGCGCGCGCGCAGGGAAAGGGGAACAGACGAAGTCCGCACCGTCGAGGATGACGACGGTAACGCGAGAGCGCTGTGTGCCGATGCCGGGGAACTCTACTCCACAGAACTAGCTCGACACATCACTTGTCTGCTGTCGCCGGTTGAGCAGAGGGCTCGCCGGTTGGGATCCGAGTTGCATGCGATGCCACCGCCAGCCACTGCTGGTTGCGATGCGCAAACACGTCGGTGAAGCGAAGAGTCACGTCGTACTTCTGTCCTTTGTATTCGCCACGGGCGTGACTCCGGCCGGTAACGACGGCAAAGCCATCAAAGATTCGCACATTGACGTCATCGACCTGGCCTTCCAGAAGGCGGTTGGAGCCGGTGTCGAAATCGCGCAGTATTTCTTCGCGGGTGGACATGCGGCCGTCGACATGAGTGACCACCCACTCCGGCGCGAGCAAGCGTTCCAGAATCGAGCGGTCGTGCGTAACCCACGCCTTGATGAGTTGCTGCTGGATATCTTCGAGCTGCTTGCGATCATCCGCAGGTGACGGAGTTTGCGCCGACATCATCGATCCCAGGAGAAGTAACGTGAAACTAACAGCGGCTGTGAGTGACATCGTAACCTCTAACAGAACCCGTCACAAACGGGGCGTCACGGCTTCCATACACCCACATAAGTGAGCAGTTCGTCGAGCTTGGCATCCTTGAGTATCTCTCCAACCGCCTTGTGGTCCAAGTGGCCTGCGATGGGCTTGTCACTCTGGGCCAGCGCGTACGCGGTGACGGCGACGATCGCAGTTCCGGCTTTGAAGTCGAGGGCGTCGACTTTGTCGATGGTATCGCTGGCCTTGTGGTGGATCTCGAAATACTTGCTCAGGTCGACCCAGAGGTCGAGCGATGGCACACCATGCAGTACGAAAGGGCCGTGATCGGTGTCGTACGTGGTTTCCATGGAAAGGTCGCCGCCACTCAGGTCTTTCAGCAAGCCGTCGCTCCAGGGCTGCATTGCTTCTTTCAAATCTCGGCGGCCTTCGACTTTCCAGCCCTTCGGATGTCCAGCGCCATTGTCGGTATTAAGAACGGCTGCACATTTGCCGAGTTCGCCCGCGTGGGCTTCGGAATAAGCGTAGGAGCCGAGCAGGCCTTCCTCTTCTCCTCCCCACAGGGCAAAGCGCACGCTGCGTCCGGGCGCTTTAGGGAGCGCCGCCCAAACCCGGGCGACCTCGAGCACGCTGACGGTGCCGGCACCGTTGTCCTGCGCGCCGGTGCCGAAGTCCCAGGAATCGAGGTGCGCTCCGATGAGGATCCACTGGTCGGGCCGCTCGCTGCCGCGGATCTCGGCGATCACATTGTTGACCTGGGTTTCGCCAGCAACCTGATTGTCGAGCGCGATGCGAATCGTGACCGGGCCCTGCTCCAGCAGGCGCTGGACCAGCTTGCTGTCTTCCATGCCGAGTTCGGCCACGGGTATGGGCAGCATCTTTGCGCCCCACAGCATGTCATGCGCGTTCAGGACGTTGTTTTTCTCATGCTCGGTAGTTATTGCCGCCGGGACGCCGGCTCTCTGAAACACGGTCCAGGCCGCATCGAGTTTGGGCAGCGCCTTGGTCCAGCCTTCGGCAAAGATTTTTGTCATATCCAGCAGGACGATCTTCCCGCGGAAGGATTCGGTGTCTTTCAATCTCTCTGCAGAGACATCCGAGATCACGGCCACAGTTCCCTGCACGCCTCCGGCCGGCGTCGATGGCGACCAACCCATCGAGGCGACGTTCAACGGTCTTGGTAGTGGAGACACCAGGGCTCCGATGGCGGTTCCCCGCTGCCATCCTGCGGGAATGGTGAATGGCTCCAGACGGACGTTCTGAATTCCGTAGCTGCGGAACTTTGCTGCCGCCCACTCCGCGGAACGCTGATAAGCCGGGGTGCCGGTAACGCGTCCGCCGAAACTGTCGGTCAACTCGCGCAGGGTGGCCATGGAGGGGCCGGTGTAGATGGACCCGGCGAGGTGATCAGTTATGGGCTTCATTTGCGTGGGCGATTGAGCTGAGAGAGATGCGGCTAGGGAGGAGCTTAGGATCAGGACCAGGACACGGCGAATCATCTTTCCTCTTTTCCTGTCAGGTGAGTGGCAGCAATCGGAACCGTGCATTGTCCAACGAACTGGCCTCTTGGCGCAATGATTGGCGACCTGAAGCGAACGCTCTTTAACTTCTGCAATCTGACTTCTGCCTTCTGACTTCTGCTAGACTCGGATTGAGTCTACACACCGCGGATGCGCATTCTCACCCGGTATATTCTGGGCGAAGTTGTCGCGCACGCCCTGATCGGCGTGGCAGTTTTCACGTTCGTTCTCTTCACCCGCGACTTGGGGCGAATCCTGGAACTGGTCGTCCGGAACAGCGCACCGCTGCCCAGCGTCGCCCAAGTCTTTTTCTTAACGGTTCCGGTCGCGTTGACCTATACGATCCCGATGGGGGTACTGGTAGGCATCCTGATCGGGTTGAGCCGGCTGGCGGCCGACAGCGAGATCACCGCCATGCGCGCCAGCGGCATCGGCGTCTGGACCTTCCTTCGTATCACACTCACGTTTGTGGTGGTGGCGTGGCTGCTGGCCCTGGGCAACAGTGTCTACCTGGCGCCACGGTCCATGGAGGCGCTGGGAGATCTGCAGAACAAACTGAAGTCCTCGCAGGCGTCGTTCGAAATCCAACCGCGCGTGTTTTATGAGGGCTTCCCCAAATTCGTCCTGTACGTGCAGGACGTGCGGGCCGCATCGGGCGCGGCGATCTGGAAAGGCGTGTTCCTCGCTGATCTGAGCCAGCCGGCGGCGCCGCGGATTACGCTGGCGCGAGAAGGCATCCTTGCCAGCCAGGGGCCGGATACTCTGGACCTGCATCTGGTTGATGGTTCGACGCATGAGACCGACCCAAAGAATCCGGATCAGTACCAGATCTCAACATTCAATACCACAGACATTCCAATCCAGGTTCCCGCAGCACAGGCGCCAGACCAGGGGCCTGCGCCGGTGGGCGAGATGACCATACCCGCGCTGTTTACCAAGGCGAATAGCGGGGATGCGATGACGCGGCGATGGGCTCTAATCGAATACCATCGCCGGCTGGCGCTGCCGACCGCATGTGTCGTGCTGGCGCTGGTGGGAATTCCGTTGGGGCTGTCGTCGAAGCGCGGGGGGAAGTCGACTGGGTTTGTGCTGACCATCCTGCTGGTCTTTGGCTACTATTCGATCTCACTCATTGGAGTCTCGCTTGCGCGCCAGGGACGCATGTCGCCGGGCTTGGGCGTGTGGATGGCTGACCTGGCGTTCCTGGTCGGGGGCGTGTTTCTTCTGTGGCGGTCGGAGCGGCGACCGCTCGATGTCGCGTCGATCCGCGGCTGGTTCAAATCGCGAAAGCCGAAAGCGGCGCCGACGAACGGCGCTCCGGCTGCAACGACGCTGGCTCCGAAATTAGAGAGTGCTGCCGAGCGCCTGTCGAAACGCTGGCGGTTGTTCAATCTCCACTTCCCCACGATTCTTGACGATTACGTTCTGCGCGATTTTTCTTTTTATCTGGCCATGATTGCGGGATCGTTCGTGATCCTGCTGCTGGTGTTCACCCTGTTCGAACTGCTGGGCGACATCCTCCGCAACCAGGTGTCGCCCTTGACAGTGGGCGAATATCTGCTCACCGTGACACCATATTTTCTCTACTATCCGATCGCGCCGCTCAGCATGCTGCTGGCGGTGCTGGTCACGTTTGGCTTGCTGCAGCGATCGAATGAAATCACGGCGATCAAGGCCACCGGCATCAGCCTTTACCGCGTCATTGTGCCCGTGCTGGCAGCCGCGATTGTGATCGCGGGTGTGTTGTTCCTATCTGACCAGCTTTACCTTCCATATACCAACAAGCGCCAGGACGCGCTGCGCAACCAGATCAAAGGCAAGCCGACGCAGACCTATCTGCGGCCGGACCGCAAGTGGATTTTCGGGCAGAACTCAGAGATTTACTACTACCAGTTTTTCGATCCCGACCGCGACGTCTTCGGCAACCTGTCGGTGTTTCGTTTTGACCGGCGCACCTTCCAGATTACCCATCGCGTGACCGCGGAGCGGGCGCACTGGTCTCCGAGTATGTCGCGCTGGCTCTACGAGCAGGGGTGGGAGCGCAGCCTCAACGGATCGGCGATTGCCGACTATCGTAAGTTCGACGTGGCCACTTTTCCCGAATTCGCCGAACAGCCGTCTTATTTCAAGAAAGAGATCCGGCAATATTCGGAGATGAGCTACGACGAATTGCGCGGCTACATTCACGATCTGGAGCAGAGCGGTTTCGATGTGGTACGGCTGCGGGTTCAGTTGCAGAAAAAGATCGCGTATCCGCTGATCACGCTGGTGATGGCGGTGCTGGCCATTCCTTTTGCGCTCTCGGCCGGCAAGCGGGGAGCCGTCGCCGGAATTGCCACGGCGATCGGGATCGGGGTGGTGTACTGGACCATCTCCGGGCTGTTCGAGGCAATGGGCAATCTTAGCCAATTGCCCCCGGCGATCGCGGCATGGTCTCCGGATGTGGTGTTCGCGTTTCTGGGAGGGTATCTCATCCTGCGGATGCCGACGTGAGAGGCAAGCGCCTGGCTCTCAGCCTGTAGCTTAGCTAGAACCCAGGGTAGCAAAAGGGTTCTCTGCGAGAACCTGTTTTCTATCTCTCCTCTACTTCGCCACCAACCCTGCGGGTTGGGTCGCGCTGGTGACGTTGATCGCGGTGCTCAACTTTCCGGTTGTGGTATCCACGTTGAACCCGGAGATGTTGCTCGAGGCGTTGTTGGACACGTAGAGAAACTTGCCACTGGAGTGCATCGAAATCGAGACCGGACCTGCGCCGGTCGAAGCGGTGGCGGGATTGAGCGCACTCAACACTCCGGTAGTTGGGTTGATGCGGAACCCGGACACGGTGGCGGAATTGTGATTGACCACGAAAAGAAACGCGTTGGTCGGATCGACGGTCATAGCGATGGGGGCAAGGCCGACGGAAACCGGTGTCCCGACCGGCAGCATCCTGCCATTGTCAACGTCATCCGAGGAGCAGGTAGCGTTGGCCACCGTACACACCGAAAACACGCTGATGCTGTTGCCGTCCGATCCACTTCCGCTGTTGGCCACATAGACGAAGACGCCGCCGCTTCCTCCGATGGGAGTCGTTTTGACCGCTGCAACCGCACCCGGATCGGAACCAACGGTGTAGGGCGAGCCGATCAATTCCGTCAGGTGCCCGGTGTCATCGATGCTGAACTCGCTCACGGTATTGTCATTGCTTCCGACCAGATCCTGATTGCCAGTGACGTAAAGGAGATTGCCATTCGGACCGGCTGCCACGGAGACCGCCGTCGGAACTCGGGTCAGATCCACGGTTTCAACCGGTGTCAGGCTCGTTGACCCCGATTGCATTGCGAATACGCCAATTTCCGGCGGCGTCTGGCTGACTACAAAGAGGAAAGTCCCGGCGGAATCCCGAGTCATGGCCACGGGGTTGTTGGGAACCGACGTGTCACCTGACGCTTTGGTCAAGCTGCCATCGCTATTCACTGTGTAGGCGCTGATGCTGCTGGAACCTGCGTTCAAGACGAATGCCGCCACGCCGCTCGGGTCAAGAAGAATACTCAAGGGTGCCGCTGCGGTCTGGGCCTTGGTGTTGATCTGCGACAGCTTGCCGCTGTCGAGGTTAATCGCGAAGGACCCAACTGTCGAATCACCCTGGCTGAGGACGTACAAAACTCCCGCGGGCCGCGAGGAGGAACTGCCACAGTTGAGGAGGAGAAAACTCAGGCCCACCAGGGCCAGGAAAGCAAGTATTCCACGCATTTTCTTCGACATCTGTTCTCCCAGCCGCTTCCTGTCCGCAGGCACTGCCCAGCCTGCCATTACGCCGTCCGAAGCACTTGGCTGAAATATATTGGTGTATCAGGAATGAGCGGGAAGAGCAAACGCGGGAGCCGCCGGAATCCGGATTTCGACCTCCAACCCACCCTCCGGACGGTTGGATGCGTGCACCCGGCCCCCGTGCAACCGGACGGCACGGTCGGCGATCGATA
>Ga0335076_10001059_pt1 | contig 26426 bp, 27 predicted proteins | sample Lox_Sample_25_FD_206717 | JGI IMG/M metagenome (GOLD analysis project Ga0335076, IMG submission 206717) | Soil microbial communities from Loxahatchee National Wildlife Refuge, Florida, United States - Lox_Sample_2.5 | ecosystem: Environmental > Terrestrial > Soil > Wetlands | place: USA... | reverse complement strand
CGATCGAGCTGCTGTTCTTCGCCTACCGCGACTTCACCGCCGAGCCCGACGCCATCCTGGCGCGCTGGAAGTTCGGCCGCGCGCACCATCGGGTCATCTACTTCGTCGGCCGCCACCCGCAGATCAGCGTCACCGAGCTGCTCGGCATCCTGAAGATCACCAAGCAGAGCTTGAGCCGCGTGCTCGGCCAGCTCGTCAAGGAAGCCTACATCGTGCAGCGCCCGGGGCTGCGCGACCGGCGCCAACGCCTGCTCGAGCTGACCGACAAGGGCAAGGAGCTGGAGCGCCAGCTGTCCGAGAACCAGCGCGCGTTGATCGCGAAGGCCTACCGGGCGGCCGGCGCCGCCGCCGTCGAGGGTTTTCGCAAGGTGATGCTCGGCATCGTCAATGAGGAGGACCGCCGGCGGTTTCCCCGCACGGCGGTCGCGCCCGGCCTGCGCTGAACGCATTGTTAAGGCCGTGCTCGCTGGAATGGGGAGCTCGGCGTTGGCCTTTGCGGCGATTATCTGTATTTTCTGACCCATCGATGCGATCAGCCGAATTTTCCATGGATTTCCGCTCCGCCGCTTTCCGAGGCCGCCATGGCTGACGCCGCGACACACGCGTCGGCTGCCGATGACGCATCGTCGCGCCTGGTCCAGTGCAAGACGGTCGCGGATTTCTATCTGCCGGCGTCGCGCGCGCTGATCGGCAGCCTGTGTCGCAGTTTTCTCGACCAGATGGCGCTGACGCCGACCGAGCTGCTCTATTCGGCGCGCAACCACACGCGACTCGAGGGCGCCGGCAACCTGCTGCGCGAGGTCGTCGAGCGCGCGGGCGGCATGCAGGCGCGCGCGGCCGGCGAGTCGGCGCCCAACCGCGTGCGCGAGCTGCACGCGCTGATCGACCAGCTGAGCGCGCAGACGCGCGAGCTCGAGTCGAAGGAGCCGGCGATCCAGCTCAAGCCCGGCGCCTTCCTGCAGACGGTCGCCGCCGCGCGTGCCGGCGTGCCGGCGCCGCTGGCCACCGCCAAGATCTGGCGCATGCTGACCGACTACCTGCAGAGCGCGCGCACCTGGTCGGAGAAGCTCGAGCGCGTGGTCGGACTGGGCGCCGAGGCCAAGGGCGCGCCCGAGCTCGCCCTGGTCGACACGCTGCTCTCCGAGATGATCGTCAGCGGCTCGGCGCAGGAATCGCTGTTCTCGCGGCGGATCAATCTCGAGAACAAGATCGAGGACCTGATCGAGCTCTACAAGGCGGCCTATCCGACCCGGCGCAAGGAGGCGGCGACCCAGCTGGCGACCGACTTCAATGCGCTGCTCAAGACGGCCGGGCTGCCCGAGACCAAGGCCGCGATCGAGACCGCGATCATCCAGCACCTCGCCGGGCCGAGCCCGATGTCGTCGCCCGAGCTCATGATGGAGCTCAAGTCGACCTACGGCCTGCTGCAGCGCCTGCGCATCGGCGACAAGGTGATCGGCGGCCGGCGTGCGCTCGAGTTCATCGACAAGCGCATGGGCAAGCTGCTCAACGAGGAGACGATCGGCGACTACATCCGCGGCGGCGGCACCCTGGCGGACCGCGTGATCTCGCTGCTCGAGATCTACGCGCTGACCTTCGGGCCGGCCAACCGCAAGACCGTCGAGGGGTTGATCTGGCGCTATTTCGGCGACGAGAACTTCGAGCGCCGGCTGGTCACCGGCGAGGGCTCGGCCAGCCACAAGCTCAAGATGCTGACCAACCTCTATCGCGCCGTGGTGGCGGCGCCGCTCGGCAGCCAGGACAAGCAGGGCTGCGTCACCCAGATCGTGCGCTGGCAGTCCAACTTCCTGCAGCAGTCGAGGTTCTTCGCCCAGATCGACAAGCAGAACCTGAGCAGCGGCCGCAAATGCGCCCAGCTGCTGCAGCTGGCGATGGACGGCCACTTCATCCCGGGTGACAACCTCGAGAAGGCCAAGACCCTGGTGAAGCACTACCTGACGCGGCCCGACTTCAAGGACAAGTATCTCGAGGGCGTCAACCCGACGAAGCGCCAGGAGCTGGTCGACACGCTCAAGAAGCAGCTCGCCGCGCTTGGCCTGCCCTCGCCGTTCTAGCCCGGTCGGGCCGGACGGCGCGGTTTCGGCTATAATCCTGCCATGACCGCCGATCCCGCCCATGTCCTCGTGGTCGATGACGACGCGCGCCTGCGCGAGCTGCTGCGCCGTTATCTGAGCGAGAACGGCTTCCTGGTGACCACCGCCGCGGGCGCCCGCGAGGCGCGCCAGCGCATGGCCGACCTGGCGTTCGACCTGATCGTGCTCGACGTCATGATGCCCGAGGAATCCGGCCTGGCGCTGACCCGCGACATCCGCCGCGGCTCGCAGGTACCGATCCTGCTCTTGACCGCCATGGGCGAGGTCGACGACCGCATCCGCGGGCTCGAGAGCGGCGCCGACGACTACCTGCCCAAGCCCTTCGAGCCGCGCGAGCTGGTGCTGCGCATGCGCACCATCCTCAAGCGCACGGTCAGCCCGCCGCCGCCGGTCAAGCCGGCCGCGGTGCGCCTCGGCGACATCGTGTTCGAGCCCGGCCGCCAGACGCTGCGCCGCGGCGAGACCCTGATCCACCTGACCCAGGCCGAGGCGGCGCTCCTCACCGTGTTCGCCGAACGGCCCGGCATCACGCTCACCCGCGACGACCTGTCGGCCGCCGGCATCGCGGCCGCCCAGGCGCGCACGGTCGACGTGCAGGTGACCCGGTTGCGCCGCAAGATCGAGCCCGATCCGAAATTCCCGCGCTATCTCCAGACCGTGCGGGGCAAGGGCTACGTGCTGCAGCCCGACTGAGGATCGGCCGATGGGCGCCTTCATCAAACGCTTCCTGCCGCGCAGCCTGTTCGGGCGCTCGCTCCTGATCCTCGTCACCCCGGTGGTGCTGCTCCAGATCATCGCGACCTACGTGTTCTACGAGCAGCACTGGGAAGCCATGAGCAAGCGCCTGTCGGGCGGCGTCGCCGGCGACCTCGCCATGGTGATCGACGTGTTCAGCCAGGACATCGACATGGCGTCGCGCGACGCCATGCTGGCGCTCGCCGAGCGCCACACCGGCATCCGGATGCATTATCACGCCGGCGAGATCCTGCCCAACAAGCCGGTGCGCACGCACGGCGCCTCGCTCAGCGCCATGCTGGCGGCGGCGGTCGAGGAGCGGGTGCACCGGCCCTTCGAGATCGACGCCGACAGCGACGATCGCAACGTGATGGTGGCGATCCAGCTGTCCGAGGGCGTCCTCTATGCCAGCGTGCCGCGCAAGCGGCTGTTCAGCTCGACGACCTACGTCTTCATCCTGTGGATGATCGGCACCTCGATGATCCTCTATGCGATCGCCGGCGTGTTCATGCGCAACCAGGTGCGCCCGATCCGCCGGCTCGCCGCCGCCGCCGAGTCGTTCGGCAAGGGACACGAGATCCGCGACTTCAAGCCCGAGGGCGCCAGCGAGGTGCGCCGCGCCGCCGTCGAGTTCAATCGCATGCGCGAGCGCATCACGCGCCAGATCACCCAGCGCACCGCGATGCTGGCGGGCGTCAGCCACGACCTGCGCACGCCGCTCACCCGGATGCGCCTGCAGCTGGCGCTGCTCGGCGAGCGCCCCGAGGTCGACGAGCTCAAGGTCGAGATCGTCGAGATGGAGAAGATGCTCGACGGCTATCTCGCCTTCGTGCGCGGCGAGGGCGCCGAGGCGGTCGTCTCGACCGACCTCAAGCCGCTGCTCGAGGAGGTGGTCGGCGGGGCGCGCCGTGACGGCGGCCGGGTCGCGCTCGAGGTCGACGACGATCTCCAGGTCAAGCTCAGGCCGAACGCGTTCCGGCGCGGCATCACGAACCTGGTCGCCAATGCCTGCCGCTACGGCGGCACCGTCGCGGTGCACGCGCACCAGGCCAACGGCACGCTCGAGCTGACGGTCGACGACGACGGCCCCGGCATCCCGCCCGACCAGCGCGAGGACGCCTTCAAGCCGTTCTTCCGGCTCGACCCGTCGCGCAACACCGCGACCGGCGGAGTCGGGCTCGGCCTGACGATCGCGCGCGACGTGGTGCGCGGCCATGGCGGCGACGTGATCCTCGGCACCTCGCCGCTCGGCGGCCTGCGCGCGACCGTGCGGCTGCCGGTCTAGCCGGGCGCTAGAACAGCTTGCCGCCGTCGGGCACCGGCCGGTCGACGCCGACCAGCACGACCGCGCCACCGGCATCGGGGAAGCCGAGCACCAGCACCTCGGAGACGAACTTGCCGATCTGCTTGGGCGGGAAATTGACCACCGCGGCGACCTGGCGACCGACCAGCTGCTCGGGCGCGTAGTGCACGGTCAGCTGGGCCGAGCTGCGCTTGCGCCCAATCGCCGCACCGAAATCGATGGTGAGCTTGTAGGCCGGCTTGCGCGCCTCGGGATAGGGCAGCACCTCGACGATCGTGCCGACGCGAATGTCGACGCGGGCGAAATCCTCGTAGCCGATCGTCATGGTCGCGGCGGCACGGGCCGCCCGCGGCGCCCTACTTGCGGCCCATCCCGCCCGGCTTCTTGATCATGTCCTTGAGCTCGTCGAGGCTCTCGGCGACGCGCTTGTTGATCACCTCGAAGGCCTCGGTGTTGGCCTTGGTGACCATCTCGGCGAGCTCGCGCATGTTGGCGAGCGCCGACTCGAACGCGGTCTTGGCCAGCTCGGTCTGCTTGACCATGCGGTCCTCGGGCGCGCTGTGCTCCATCATTTCGCGCATCGTGCGGCCGGCCTCCTCGAAGGTCTGGCGCATGATCTCGCTCTGACGCCGTGCGATCGCCTGCAGGCCTTCGGCGGCCAGCTGGTTGGCGCTGGTCAGGGCCTCGACGTTCTTGCGCTGGGCACTCACCATCTTGTCGACGTCGACCCCTGGGAGCTTGAACTCGCCCATCAGCTTGGTGACGTCCATCTCGAGAAAGGGATTGCGGTTGGTTGCCATCGGACTCCTCCGTCGCCCCGACCTTCGTTGCCGGTCGAACTCTTTCACCGGTTACGCTAAATTTTAGCTAATCGTCCCCGGTCGGTCGGGCCGCCAACCCCTGGGAATGCACACCTGGCAACGCCGATGCCCAGCGCTCGGCCAGGGCCAGGCCACGATCGAGGGCGGCCATGGTCTTGCCGAGATCGGCGCTGTCGTCCTCCAACCATGCCCTGAAGACACGGGCATAGACAACAGCCAATCCGACGGCGCGCATCCGCCCCGCCAACCCGCCCGACGGGATGCCGGCGGCCTCGAGCATCCAGGCCATCGATCGCGCGAACGGTCCGGCCAGCGCCAGCCCGCTCAGCGGATCGACGCCGTCCCGCGCGATCGCGAGCAGCCCCGCGCGCCAGGGCTGCAGCGCATCGAAGCGCCGCATCACGACGTCGAACAGCCGGTCGCGCGGCGAGCCCTCGGCCGCATCGGGCGCATCACCCGCGAGCACCGCGCGATCGATGCGCCGCAGCAGCCCGGCCAGCAGCGCGGGCTTGGAGGGAAACTGCGCGTAGAGCGCCGCCAGATCGAGCTCGGCGGCCGCGGCGATGCGTGCGAGGCTGGCCGCGCGCCAGCCGTCGCGCGCCGCGACCGCGAGCGTGGCGTCGAGGATGCGATCCTCGGTGGTCGGCGCGGCGGCGGTCTTGCCGGCGGGCTTGCGCCCGTTCGTCTTCTTGCCGCGCGCCGCCACCGCGATCGGTCGGCCTAGCGGCCGGCGCCGGAGCTGGTGGTGCCCGCGGTGGTCGCGCCGTTGGTGAACGAGGCGACGCACTGCTGGCGCAGCTCGGCATCCTGGATCGGGTCGCACTCCTCGTGGATGCGCTTGTTGCGGAACGCCGCGTCGCGATCGACCAGCTGGGTGTATTCGCGCGAGGCCTTGCGGTTGACCGCCGGGTCGGGATTCAAGGCCTGCGGGCTGTCGGTCTGGGCAAGCGCGCTCGCGGCCATCCAGGCCACCGCGCCGAACGCGAGCAGAAGGGTGAGGGGCTTGGTCATGGCTGGTCTCCCGTGATTTGGCTCGGTACGCAATTTGCCGTACGTGACCCGAAAACGCGGCAGCCCGGGGTGCCGTTCCGCTCGATCCTAGCCGGCTCGCGGCCGCCGGCAAGCCGGTCTTTCAGGATCCCGAGAGCTCGCGCGAGCGCCGCGTCGCCGCCGCCAGGGCGCGCGCGAAGATCGGCTGGATGCCGTCGGCCGCCATCAGGACCTTGAGGGCCTCCAGGGTCGTGCCGCCCGGGCTGGTGACGTTCTGGCGCAAGGTCGCGACATCCTCGGTCGACTCGCGGATCAGCTCGCCCGAGCCCGCGACCGTCACGCGGGCGAGCCGGCGCGCCAATGCGGGCGGCAGGCCGCAGGCGATCCCGGCCTCGGCGAGCGCCTCGACGAGCAGGAACACGTAGGCCGGCCCGCCGCCCGACAGGGCCGTGACGGCATCGAGCAGCGCCTCGTCCTCGACCCAGGCGACCTCGCCGCAGGCCGACAGCAGCGCCTCGGCGAGATCGCGCCCCGCCGCCGGCGTGTGCGCGTTGGCGACCGCGACACTGATGCCGCGGCCGATCGACGCCGGCAGGTTCGGCATGACGCGGATCACCGCGGCACGCTCGCCGAGCTGGCGGCCGAGATAGGCGAGCGTCTTTCCGGCAGCAATCGAGACGATCGGCGCGCCCGCCTCGGCGAAGCGCCGGTAGGGCGGCACCACCGCATCCATGACCTGCGGCTTGACGGCCAGCACGACGACATCGGGCGTGAAATCGCCGGGCACCGCGGCTGCGTCGTCGACCACCGCGATACTGGCGGGCAGCCCAAGCCCCGCGATCGCGGCACGCGCCGGCTCGACCACCACGGCGCGCGTCAGGCCGCGCTCGCGCCACCCGGCGATCATGGCGCCGCCCATCTTGCCGCAGCCCACCAAGAGGACCGCGGCCGAACCGAGGCTGCGGCTCAGGCCTCGCCTGCCGTTTCGAACAGCGCCGCCGCCATCGCCTCGGCGGCCGACTTGCCGCCCCAGATGACGAACTGGAACGCCGGGAAGAAGCGCTCGCACTCGGTGACCGCCGAGTCGACGAGGTCCTCGAGCTGCTCGACCGAGGCGCCGCGCAGGCCGCGCAGGGGCACGGTATGGCGGAACATCGGCATGCCTTCCTCGAGGCTGACGTCGAAATGGCCGAGCCACAGCTTCTCGTTGACCAGGGCCAGCAGGTCGTGGACGTCGCGGCGGCGCGTGCTCGGCACGCGCGCATCGAAGGCGCAGGTGAAGTGCAGCGCGCTGACGTCGTCGCGCCACATGAAATACAAGCGATAGTCGCACCATTTGCCGCTGATCTCGACGACCAGCTCGTCCTCGCTCGAGCGGTCGAACGGCCATTGGTTGGCGGCGACGATTTCTTCGACGATGTCCAGGGGGTTCGGCGATGGCTCCGGGCTTGCGTCGAGAGCTGCCGTCATGCCTGAGGCCTCCTTCGCCAGGGCGCTCGGTGCCCCGTGATCACGCCGGATATTGTGTCACGCGCGGCTGAACCCCTACAATCGGTAGGGTGCCAAATCCGCCAACGGCTTGCAAGGACAACCGCGCGCTTTGTCGATGCCGCCGCGATATCGTCGCCGCGAGGCCGAATCAAACCGGCTGGCCGGGCGCCGTCCCGGGCTGGGCCGCCGGCCCGCCGGCCCCCGCCAGACGCCCTTCGAGCTCGCGCACCCGCGCCTCCAGGGCAGCCATCCGGATCGCCAGGTCCTCCTGCTCGCTGCGCGCCCGCGCCGCCATCGCCTTGACGGCGTCGAACTCCTCGCGGCGCACCAGCTCGAGATCGACCATCAGGCGCTCGACGCGCTGCTTGACCAGGGTCTCGATCTCGGTGCGCAGGCCGGCGAACGCCCCGAAGGCGCCGTTGGCGACCCGCGCGAGGTCGTCGAAGAAGCGGTTCTCGGTCTGCATCGTGAAGCCTCCGAAGCGCGCCGGACACGCTCGCCCGGCGGCCATCCCAACACAATGGGCATGGCGCGCGGGCGCCGCAACCGCCGAGCCCGGCGGCGCCTCGGTTGCCCGGCCGTCACCGGCGTGCCTATAACTGCCGCCGCCATGCCGATCGCGCTCCCCGCCGCGCGCTGCGTTGCCAGCCGGCCATGATCGTGGTCACCGGCGGCGCCGGCTTTCTCGGTTCCAACCTGATCGCCGCGCTCAATGCGCGCGGCCGGCACGAGGTGGTCGTGGTCGATCGCCTGGGCCAGGGCGGCAAATGGCGCAACCTGGCCAAGCGCGAGCTCGCCGGCCTGATCGAGCCCGGCGAGCTGTTCGGCTTCCTCGATGCCCGCGCGCCCGAGATCGAGACGGTGTTCCATCTGGGCGCGATCTCCTCGACCACCGAGACCGACGTCGACCTGATCGTGCAGAGCAACTTCGCGCTGTCCCTCAAGCTGTGGGAGTGGTGCTGCTGGCGCGGCACGCGGCTGGTCTATGCCTCATCGGCGGCGACCTACGGCGACGGCGCGGCGGGCTTCGACGACGCGCTCGACCTCGAGGCGCTGGCGCGGCTGCGGCCGCTCAACGCCTATGGCTGGTCGAAGCACCTGTTCGACCGGCGCGTCGCGCGCCTGGTCGCCGAGGGCGCGCCGACGCCGCCGCAATGGGCGGGCCTCAAGTTCTTCAACGTGTACGGACCCAACGAGTACCACAAGGGCGACCAGCAGAGCGTGGTCGCGCAGCTCTACCCGAAGCTCGCCGCGGGGGCGCCCGCGGTGCTGTTCCGCTCGCATCGCAGCGACATCGCCGACGGCGCCCAGGCACGCGATTTCGTGTGGGTCGGCGATTGCGTTGCCGTGATGCTGTGGCTCTACGACAATCCGGCGGTCTCGGGGCTGTTCAACGTCGGCAGCGGCACGGCGCGCAGCTTCAAGGATCTCGCGACCGCGCTGTTCGGCGCGCTGGGCAAGCCGCCGCGCATCGAGTATGTCGATACGCCGCCCGCGATTCGCGACAAGTACCAGTACTTTACCGAGGCGCGGCTCGACCGGCTGCGCGCCGCCGGTTACGACGGCCAGATGGTGCCGCTGGAGGACGGCGTGCGCCGCTACGTCGCCGAGTTCCTGACGCGCGACGACCGCTATCGCTGAGCGCGCATGACCTTCGCCTTCGTGTTCCCCAACATCGACCCGGTGCTGATCCAGATCGGCCCGTTCGGCATCCGCTGGTACGCGATGGCCTACATCGCCGGCATCGTGATCGGCTGGTGGTGGTGCAAGCGCCTGCTCGCCAAGCCGCCCCACGTCATGACCCGCGAGGCGTTCGACGATTTCGTGCTGTGGGCGACCCTCGGCATCGTGCTCGGCGGGCGGCTCGGCTACGTGCTCTTCTATCGCCCCGACTTCTATCTCGAGCATCCGCTCGAGGCCCTCAAGGTATGGCAGGGCGGCATGTCGTTCCACGGCGGCCTGCTCGGCACCCTGATCGCGATTCTTCTGTTCGCGCGCCGCCAGCGCGTGCCGTTCCTCGCGCTGGCCGACGTGGTCGCGTGCGGCGTGCCGTTCGGCCTGTTCTTCGGCCGGATCGCCAATTTCATCAACGGCGAGCTGTGGGGCCGGGTGACCGACGTGCCGTGGGGCATGATCTTCCCGACCGGCGGCCCGCTGCCGCGCCATCCGAGCCAGCTCTATCAGGCCGCCATGGAAGGCGTGCTGCTGTTCCTGCTGGTGTTCGTCGTCGAGCGCATGGGCGCGCGCCGGCGCCCCGGACTGGTCAGCGGCACCTTCCTGATCGGCTACGGCGTCGCGCGCTCGGTCGGCGAGTTGTTCCGCCAGCCCGATGCCTTCATCGGCGCCGGCGGCTTCCTGCCCGGCGGCACCACGATGGGCCAGCTGCTGTCGGCCCCCATGATCCTGTTCGGCCTGTTCCTGATCGTGCGAGCGCGCCGCCGCCGTGAATATGCTTGAGCGCCGGATCCGCGCCGAGATCGCGGCCGCCGGACCGATCGACGTCGCGACCTTCATCGCCCGCGCGCTCGGCGATCCCGAGCACGGCTATTACCGCACGCGCGATCCGCTCGGCGCCGCCGGCGATTTCGTCACCGCGCCCGAGGTCTCGCAGATGTTCGGCGAGCTGATCGGCCTGTGGTGCGCCGAGGTCTGGGTGCGGCTCGGCGCGCCGCGGCCGGTCACGCTGGTCGAGCTCGGTCCGGGCCGCGGCAGCTTGATGGCCGATGCGCTGCGCGCCGTCGCGCGCGCCGCGCCCGATTTCCGCGCCGCGCTCGGCGTCCATCTGGTCGAGACCAGCCCGGTGCTGCGCGCGGCGCAGCGCGAGCGCCTGGCCGATGCGGCGCCGAGTTGGCACGACGATACGGCGAGCCTGCCCGACGGCCCGGCGCTGGTGATCGCCAACGAATTTCTCGACGCGCTGCCGATCCATCAGCTGGTGCGCGGCGCCGCCGGCTGGTGCGAACGCCAGGTCGCGATCGACGCCGACGACCGGCTCGCCTTCCGGATCGCGGATTCGCCCTCGCCGCACGCGGCGCTGCTCGCGCCGGCGGTCGCGGCAGCGCCGCCGGGCAGCATCGCGGAGGTCTCGACCGCGGCGCGCGCGCTGGTCGGCGCGCTGGCGCGCCGGATCACCGACCACGGCGGCGCGGCGCTGCTGATCGACTACGGCTACACGGCGCCGGCGCCCGGCGACAGCCTGCAGGCGGTGCGCGGCCATCGGCGTCATCCGGTGCTCGAGGATCCGGGCGCCGCCGACTTGACCGCGCATGTCGATTTTGCCGCGCTCGCCGAGACGGCGCGACCGCTCGCCTCGATCCACGGCCCGGTGACCCAGGCGAGCTTCCTGACCCGGCTCGGCATCGTGGCGCGCGCCGCGGCGCTGGCACGCGGCAAGCCGGCGGCGCAGGCCGCGGGCATCCGCGCCGCGCTCGGCCGGCTGATCGAGCCGAGCCAGATGGGCCAGCTCTTCAAGGTGATGGCGCTCGGCCCGCCCGGCGCCGCGCCGCTGCCCGGGTTCGCGCCATGACGGCGCCGCCGGTCGCGACGGCACCCGCGCTGGCCGGGCTGACCGGGATCCGCCACGGCTTCTTCGGCCGCCGCGGCGGCGTCAGCCGCGGTCTCTACGACTCGCTCAATTGCGGCTTCGGCTCCGACGACGCGCGCGCCGCGGTCGCCGACAACCGGGGCCGGGTCGCCGGCGCGCTCGGCGCCACCGCCGCCGGCCTCGTCACCGTGCACCAGGTGCACGGCATCGCGGTCGCCGAGGTCGACCGGCCGTGGCGCCCCGACCAGGCGCCGCGCGCCGATGCGCTGGTGACGCGCGAGCCCGGCATCGTGCTCGGCATCCTGGCGGCCGACTGCGCGCCGGTGCTGCTGGCCGACGCGACCGCCGGCGTGGTCGGCGCGGCGCACGCCGGTTGGAAGGGCGCGCTCGCCGGGGTGGTCGAGGCAACCGTCGCCGCCATGGAATCCGCCGGCGCGGCGCGCGGCCGCATCGTGGCGGCGATCGGACCGTGCATCGGGCCCGCCAGCTACGAGGTCGGGCTCGAGTTCGAGGCGCGCTTCATCGACGCCGACCCCGCCAACCGGCGCTGTTTCGGCGCCGGTCGCGCGCCCGACAAGCGCCACTTCGACTTGCCGGGCTATCTGGCCGGACGGCTGGGCGCGCTCGGTCTCGCCGCCGTCGAGACCCTCGGGCTCGACACCCTGGCGAGCCCGGCCGACTGGTTCAGCTATCGCCGCAGCTGTCTCGCCCACGAGCCCGACTACGGGCGCCAGATCTCGGCGATCTCGCTGGCGGCGCGCTGAGCCCGCAAACGAGGCCGACTTCCCGGCCAACCTGGGTTAGGGTTAACGGGCCCGGTTGTGGGAAGTACCACGGTAACGGCCAAAAAAACCGGACCTGACCCCGGTGATGCTATATACTGTGGTTTAAGCGAATTGGAGAGAAGTGGGTTGTTCGCCAACCGACGCCTTCACAAGCGGCATGCCGTCAAGGCTGTCGCGAAAGTCTTCTATGGCAGCAGCACGGTGGAGCTGCCGATCCGCGACATTTCCCTGACGGGCATTGGCTTGGTGGCATCCGACGAGCTCCCGCTCGCGGTCGGCAACCTGTGCTTCGTCGCGCTGCCGCAGCACGGCAAGCTCGACGCCATGGTGGTCGGGGTGCGCCGCCAGAGCTTCCATCTGCAGTTCCTGACCGCCGAGCCCGAGGAAGTGCGCGCCTTCATCGACGCCCATACCGGCGGCGGCGCGCCGGCTTGACGGCTTGACCCGGGGCGCCCTGGCTCGATATGCCAGGGGCCCGCGAGGCTGGGCGGATCGCCGTGCCGTATCTGATCATCTTCGTCCTGGTCTGCCTGCTCGGCGCCCTGACGACCTGCGTGCTCCTGTGAGAGCGCTCACGCAGGCCTGCCTGGCCGCCGTGGCGGCCGGGCTGCTCGGCTGCCAGCCGCTCAACCACCCGTTCGAGCCCGCGCAAAAGGACATCAACCCGCTGCTCCAACTGCGCGACAGCCTGGGCGTGGTCGTCATGCCGATGGCTGGCCTGCCGCCCGAGTACGGCCAGCGCCTGAGCGAGGCGCTCGCCGGGGCGCTGCGCGACGCCGAGATCCCGGCCGCGGTCGGAACCGGCAATCGCGGCAGCGTGATGATCACGGGCGCGGTCAAGCCGCTGGCGGCCGACGGGCCGCAGCAGGAGCTCGAGATCGCCTGGATCGTCACGGCGCCCTCGGGCCAGCTGCTCGGCCGCCTGAGCCAGCGCGAGCGCGTCGTGCTGGGTGACGACGCCGCGACCCGCGGACCGCCCCCGGGCCAGCTCGCCGCGATCGCCAAGCGCACGGTCGCCATGGTCGCGCCGCTGGTGCGCGACGACATGCCGGCCGAGCAGAAGCCGACCGCGATCCAGGTCGGCACGATCGACGGCGCACCGGGCGACGGCGCCTCCAGCCTGCGCCGCGCCCTCGAGTTCGTATTGCGCCAGAGCGACATTCCGGTGGCCGGCGCCGACCGCAACGACGCCCTGACCCTGGTCGGCAAGATCGAGATGGGGCGGCCGGCCGACGGGCTCCAGAAGGTCGCGATCCGCTGGGTCATGCTGCTGCCCGACGGTCGCGAAATCGGCGACGTGCGCCAGGAGAACGCGGTCCCGGCGGGCTCGCTCGACCGGGCGTGGGGCAACACCGCGCTGCTGGTCGCCGAGGCTGCCTATGAGGGAATTGTCGCGCTTTACGAGAAAGCCCCGACCGTCATCGCGCAATAGGCGACAGATCGCGCAGTTTACAAAACTGCAACGCATGGCTACAGTCCGCGCCGCTCGCGCCGGACGGCGACGCGACCCGGCCTCCCGCCGGTCCCGGCGCGGCCCAGGTATCGGCATGAAGGTACTGACCGGCAACAGCAATCGGCCCCTCGCCGAAGCCATCTGCGCCTATTTGAACTTGCCCCTCACGCGGGCGAGCGTGCGGCGTTTCTCGGACATGGAAGTGTTCGTCGAGGTGCACGAGAACGTGCGCGGCGAGGACGTCTTCGTCATCCAATCGACGTCCTATCCGGCCAACGACAATCTGATGGAGCTGCTCGTCACGCTGGACGCGCTGCGGCGCGCCTCGGCGCGCCGCATCACCGCGGTGATGCCCTATTACGGCTATGCGCGCCAGGACCGCAAATCGGGCTCGCGCACGCCGATCTCCGCCAAGCTGGTCGCCAACCTGATCACCACCGCAGGCGCCAACCGCGTGCTCACCCTCGACCTGCACGCCGACCAGATCCAGGGCTTCTTCGATATCCCGACCGACAACCTGTTCGCCGCGCCGGTGCTGGTCGACGACATCCAGGCGCGCTTCCAGCCGAACGGCGACCTCACGATCGTGTCGCCGGATGTCGGCGGCGTGCGGCGCGCGCGCGCGATCGCGCGGCGGCTCGACGTCGATCTCGCCATCATCGACAAGCGGCGCGAGCGCGCCGGCGTGTCGGAGGTCATGAACATCATCGGCGACGTCGAGGGACGGCGCTGCATCCTGGTCGACGACATCGTCGACTCGGCGGGCACCCTGTGCAACGCCGCCGAGGCGCTTACCAAGGCGGGCGCCAAGTCGGTCAGCTCGTACGTCACCCATGGCGTGCTGTCGGGTGGCGCGGTCGCGCGCGTCGGCGCCTCGCCGCTGCAGACCCTGGTGACCACCGACAGCATCGCCGCCACCGAGGCGATGCGCGTGTCGCAGAACATCCGCCAGCTCACCATCGCGCCCTTGATGGCCGAGGCGATGCGGCGCATCTCGGAGGAGAGATCCGTCTCCAGCCTGTTCGACTGAGAGACCTCAACCCGTTCGTCGGCGCCGGCACCCCTGGAGGCCGGGCCGCGATCCGGGCCGCGATCGCCGCGGCCCCGTCAGCAACCGGAGCAAAGGAACCATGCCAGACATCTTCACGCTCACGGCGGAAGTTCGCGATCGGGCCGGAAAGGGGGCCGCCCGAGGCATCCGCCGCACGGGCCGCGTCCCCGCCGTGATCTACGGCAACAAGCAGGAAACCTTGATGATCACGCTCGAGCCCAAGGAGCTCGAGCGCGAGCTGCAGAAGCCCGGCTTCTTCACCCATCTCTACGACGTCAAGATCAACGGCAGCGCGCACCGCGTGCTGCCGCGCGACGTCCAGCTCGATCCGGTGAAGGACCGCCCGCTGCATGTCGACTTCCTGCGGGTGAGCGCCGACAGCACGATCCGCGTCAACGTGCCGGTGCACTTCATCAACCACGCCCAGTCGCCCGGCCTGCGCCGCGGCGGCGTGCTCAACGTGGTGCGCCACGAGGTCGAGATGCTCTGCCGGGCCGACGCCATCCCCGACCACCTGACGGTCGACCTGGCCGGCCACGACATCGGCGCGTCGATCCACATCAGCATGATCGCGATCCCCGACGGCGCGCGTCCGACCATCCGCGACCGCGACTTCACGGTCGCGACCGTCGCGGCGCCGACCGTCGAGGCCGCGCCCGAGCCGACCGCGGCCGAGGCTGCTGCGGCCGAGGGCGCCGCCGCCGAGGGTGCCGCCGCCGAGGGTGCCGCCGCCGAGGGCGGCGCGGCCCCGGCCGCCGGTGCGGCAGCGCCGGCCGCCGCGAAGGGCGACGCCAAGCCCGGACGCGGCAAGGCTTAAGGGCGGGCGCCCCGCCCGACCGCTCGATGTGGCTGTTCGTCGGGCTCGGCAATCCCGACCCGGGCTATGCCGGCAACCGGCACAATGTCGGATTCATGGCGGCGGACCGCATCGTCCGCCGCCATGGCTTCGGCGCATGGCGCGCCACCAAGCTCGAGGCGCTGGCGAGCGAGGGCACGCTCGCGGATGCGCGCGTGCTCGCCGTCAAGCCGACCACCTACATGAATCAGTCGGGCCGCGCGGTCGGCGCCCTGATGCGCTATTTCAAGCTCGAGCCGGCGACCGTCGTGGTGTTCCACGACGATCTCGACCTCGCGCCCGGCAAGCTGCGCACCAAGCGCGGCGGCGGCAACGGCGGCCACAACGGCCTGCGCTCGATCGACGCCGAGATCGGCCCCGACTACCGGCGCGTGCGCCTCGGGATCGGCCATCCGGGCCACAAGGACCTGGTGCTGCCCTACGTGCTGGGCGATTTCGGCCCCGACGAACGGGTCTGGCTCGAGCCGCTGCTCGAGGCGGTCGGCGAGGCGGCACCGCTGCTGCTCGATGCCGACGAGCACGCCTTCGCCAACAAGGTGACCCGGTTGACCGCGCCGCCCGAGCCCGCACCCCAGGAGCCCGGCCATGCGTAAGCCGACGCTGCTCGCCTCGCTGCTCGTCATCCTGCTCGGCGCGTTCGCCGCGATCGTGCTGGGCGGCAAGCCGGAGCCGGCGTTGCTGCGCAATCCGCTGGTGGTCGGCGCCCTGCAGCCGATCGGCGTGGCCGCGCCCTCGTGGCAGACCGTCGTGCTGTTCGCCTCGCGCGACACCGACCTGCCGCCGGCCCGGCTGTGGGCGACCTGGGAGAAGCTGGAGAATTGGCCGAGCTGGGCCGGCCCGCTGGTCGTCGAGACGCACTGGCTGGATGCGCCGGGTTGGCGCGCCGGCGCGCGCTTCGAGCAGGTGCTCGATCTCGGGCTGCTGCTCAATCGCGTGCGCTCGACCGAGACCATCGGCTTCGTCGACACCGGCCGCATGGCGAGCTGGTGGAAGGACGAGGGCGGCATCAAGTCGAGCCATGTCTGGTCGTTCGAGCCGCTGCCGGGCGGCGGCTGCCGGATCGTCGATTTCGAGGTCATGCACGGCATCCTGATGGGCTTGGCGCGGCCGCTCACCGAGCAGAACTGGCAGCACCGCTTCGATGAAGCGGTCGACGGCCTGATCGTCGCGGCGCGCCGCGCCGGCTAAGTTAGACCCCGAGTTCATCGCTGAGGACGCGACCGGTTCCATGGGCTTCAATTGCGGCATCGTCGGCCTGCCCAACGTCGGCAAGTCGACCCTGTTCAACGCGCTGACCGCGACCATCGCGGCGCAGGCGGCCAACTACCCGTTCTGCACCATCGAGCCGAACGTCGGGCGCGTCGCGGTGCCCGATCCGCGGCTCGACACGCTCGCCGCGCTCGGCAAGTCGGCCCAGATCATCCCGACCCAGCTCGAGTTCGTCGACATCGCCGGGCTGGTGCGCGGCGCCTCGCGCGGCGAGGGCCTGGGCAACCAGTTCCTCGCCAACATCCGCGAGGTCGACGCGATCGTGCACGTGCTGCGCTGTTTCAACGAGGGCGACGTCACCCATGTCGAGGGCTCGGTCGACCCGGTGCGCGACGCCGAGACCGTCGAGACCGAGCTGATGCTCGCCGATCTCGACAGCCTGGAGAAGCGCGAGGTCGGGCTGACCAAGCGCGCGCGCGGCGCGGACAAGGAGGCGATCGCGCTGCTCGAGGTGGTGGACCCGATCCTGGCGGCGCTGCGCGAGGGCAAGCCGGCGCGCGCGGCGGTGCTGCCCGACAGCGCCAAGCCGCGTGTCAAGTCGCTGCAGCTCCTGACCGCGAAGCCGGTGCTCTATGTCTGCAACGTCGACGAGGCCGACGCGGCGACCGGCAATGCGCTGTCGGCCGCGGTCGCGGCGCGGGCCCAGGCCGAACGCGCCGCCGTCGTGATCATCTCGGCGGCGATCGAGGCCGAGGTCGCGCAGCTCGCCGGCGAGGCCGAGCGGCTCGAGTTCCTCGCCTCGCTCGGGCTCGCCGAGACCGGCCTGGCGCGCGTCATCCGCGCCGGCTATGGCCTGCTCGACCTGGTGACCTTCTTCACCGTCGGACCCAAGGAGGCGCGTGCCTGGACGGTGCGCCGCGGCGCCCGCGCGCCCGAGGCGGCCGGCGTGATCCACACCGATTTCGAGACCGGCTTCATCCGCGCCGAGACGATCTCGTACGACGATTTCGTCGCCTGCGGCGGCGAGCAGGGCGCCAAGGACGCCGGCAAGATGCGGCTCGAGGGCAAGGACTACCTCGTCCAGGACGGCGACATCTTCCACTTCCGCTTCAACGTCTGAGGCGCCGCGTCAGCGGTCCTTGGCCTCGAGCGCCTTCAGGCGGTCGCGCGCGACCTCGACCCATTCGCGCTGGGCCTTGCGGTAGTAGCGCGGCGCGCGGCGCTGGCGCTCCAGGATCTCGGCGAACTGCGCCTTGGCGCCGGCATAGTCGCCCTGGCCCTCGAGCAGCATGCCGAGGCGGCAGCGCGCCTCCTCGCCGGCGAAATAGCCGGCCAGCTTGCGGTACTCCTCGAGCGCCTCGGGGGTGCGCCCGAGCTCCTCGAGCGCGCGGGCATAGAGCAGGTGGGCGTCCGCCGAGGTGTATTTCGGCGCGACCTGCTGGAGCTTGTCGAGCAGATCGAGCGTGCGCTGGAAGGCGCCGCCCGCGAAGGTCGCCCGCGCGAGATCGAACAGCAGCGAGGGGTCGTCCTCGTGCACGCCGGCGAGCGACTGCTCGAGCACCCGGATCGCCTCCTCGGCGCGGCCGTGGTTGAGGCATGCCGCCGCATAGGCGCGTCGGTTCTCCACCGTGTCGGCGAGCGCGAGATCGTCGGTCGCGCGGCGCAGGTCGCCCGCCGGATCGACGATCCGGCGCGCCCCGCGGCGAACCTGGTGCGCGCCGCGTGACCGGAACAGCTCGGGAAGGATCTCGGCGACCAGGTAGGCGAGGCAGCCGGCGGCCGGCAGGAAGATGATCACGAAGATCCAGATCTGGTTGCGCCCGGTGCGGATCACGTGCACCACGCAGACGATCTGGAGCACCAGGATCAGGCCGAACAGCGGCATGGCGGCTAGGCTCGCGCGCGGCGATCAGGGCGTCAACGCAGGACGCGCGCGATCGCGTTCTGCAGGTCGTTCCAACGGATCGGCTTGAGGAGGACGCCGTCGATGCCGGCCTCGTCGAATTCGGCACGCTGCCCGATGACGACGTCGGCGGTCAGCGCGATGATCGGCGTGCGGCCGGCCGCGCCGGGCAGCGCGCGGATCGCGCGGGTCGCCTCGAGGCCGTCCATCACGGGCATCTGCATGTCCATCAGGATCGCATCGAAACGCTGGCCGCGCACCGCCTCGACCGCCTGGCGGCCGTCCTCGGCGAACGCACAGCCATGCCCGAGATGCGCCAGGATCGCCTCGATCAGCCGGCGGTTGGTCGCGACGTCGTCGGCGACCAGGATATGCGCCGCGCGCGATCGCGCCGGGGCCGCGCCGTCGTCGACGGAAGACGGCAGCTCGCCGGCCGGCAGCCGCGGCGCGATCTCGAACCAGAAGGTCGAGCCTTCACCGAGCACGCTGTCGACGCCGATCTGGCCGCTCATCGCCTCGACCAGCCGGCGACAGATCGCCAGGCCGAGGCCGGTGCCGCCGAACCGCCGACTGGTCGTCGAATCGCCCTGACTGAACACCTGGAACAGGCGCGCGCGGACGTCGTCGGCGACGCCCGGGCCGGTGTCCCGCACCGCGATGCGCAGGCGCACCCGGTCGTCCTCGACCCGCCAGTCGGCGAGCCGGATCTCGATCTCGCCCTGGTCGGTGAACTTGATCGCGTTGCCGACCAGGTTGAGCAGGATCTGGCGCAGCCGGGTCGGGTCACCGATGATGCGGCGCGGCGCGTCCTCGGGCCAGGCGAACTGCAGCGCCAAGCCCTTCTCGCCGGCGCGCGCGGCGAGCAGGCGCGCCGCGCCGTCGATCATCGCCGGCAGGTCGAACGCGACCTGCTCGATCGCCAGGTGGCCGGCCTCGATCTTGGAGAAATCGAGAATGTCGTTGATCACCGCGAGCAGCGCATCGGCCGACTCGCGCAGTACCGCCACGTATTCGCGCTGCCGGGCGTCGAGCGGCGTCTTGCTCAGCAGGTCGACCATGCCGGTGACGCTGGTCAGCGGCGTCCGCAGCTCGTGGCTCATCACCGCGAGGAACTGCGACTTGGCGCGGCTCGCCGCCTCGGCCTGCGACTGCGCGGTGCGCAGCTGGCCGACCAGGCTGTCGAGCTCGGCGTTGGTCGCCTCGAGCGCCAGCAGCTTCGTGATGTCGATCCAGACCAGGCTCAGGCTGCCGTCGTGCAGCACGCGCTCCTCGAACTGCAGCCAGCCGCCGTCGCGGCGCCTGAGGATCACGGGCCGGCTCAGCGTCTCGCGCGCCGGCCAGGTGCGGCCGAACAGCGGCGCCAGCTTGTCGAGCTCGGCGGCGTCGAGATTGGCGCGCAACGTATCGAGCATCTCGGCGTCGAAACGGCAGCCGCCGTGGAAATGCCGCACGGCGTCCGGGAAGATGTCGCCGGCGCGGTTGTTGGCGCTGCGGAAGCTGCCGTCGCGATCGAACGTGATGATGCCGCAGTCGGACAGCGCCGACAGTCCGGAAAACTCGGTCAACGCGCTCTGGTTGAGCTCGCGCGTCTTGTCGGTCCATATCTTCAGGGCGAAACCGCCGCGGAAGCGGAAGATCTGCGACAACAGCCAACGACCGTCCTTCTTCTGGAACATCGACGGCTCGACCATCTCGCGATGCCGGCGGATCGCCTCGTCGACGATCTTGCGGCGGCGCTCGGGGTCGGTCTCGCTGGAGTTGTGGCGGAAGTAGTTCTCCAGGATCTCGGCGTAGGGCAGGCCCTTGCGGATCAGGTCGTTGTGCTCGGACAGGAACTCCAGATGCTTGGCATTCCAGGCGTACACCCGGTCCTCCGGGTCGATCAGGCAGGCCGCGGTGTTGGTGGCGGCCAGCAGGGCGCCGAACTGTCCCATGCCCGGCCGCAGCGCCTCGGGCCCCAACGCGTCCGCCACCGCCCTGGCGGCATGGTCCTGACGCTGATCGGTATCCGGCATGGCCCTCCTGCGCGCGGCTGCCCCGCGCCGGGTCCAAGCCTAGCGCCGGATTATGGATAAATTGCGAAGAATCATCGCGATCGGCAACCGGGACAACCGGCCGCAGGCCCCCGCGATCGCACGCGCGCTCAGATCCCCGGCTGGTTCTTGAGGGCCGCGATGAAGCCGCGCACCCGCTTGGCGTTGACGCCGAAATCGTGCAGGCCCTGCCGGCTCTCCGAGCGGATGTCGATCCGGCTGCCCGGCTGGCCATCGGTGCGCGCCGCCACCCGGATCACCATGTCGTCGGTGAAGTGGAACCAGAAGCTCGACTGGCTCGCCTCGATGATGCCATCGGCGGGACCGGTCGCCACGATCGTCCAGCCGAGCCCCTTGGCGGTGTCGAGCGCGCGCCCGAACGCCTCCGCGGGCGGCAGCGTGGTCAAGACCGGCGCGATGTCGGGATAGGCCTGCTTCTGCATCTTGGCGAGGTCGGCGCCGCCATAGACCGCGGTGCCGGCATGCTCGGCCTGGCGCGCCGGCAGCACCGCCTTGAAGCTCGGCGGGCTGTCGGTGTCGGTGGTGATGTCGTGCATGCGCGGCAGCACCTGGGTGACGTGCCAGTAGCTCCACGGCACGTAGGCGAGCACGCCGCCGATCACCAGCCCGAACGCGCCGAGCAGCAGGCTGCGCGGGTTGTGCACGACCACCGCGGCGACCAGCCCGATCAGCGACACCACGGCCGCGCCCGCGCCGATGTAGGCGCTGTACTGCATCAGGACGAAGAAGGCCGTGCGGAAATGCCACCAGCCGGCATGCCAGCCGACCGGCGCCATCGCGAGCATCACGAAGGCGACCACCGCGAGTCCGAAGCCGACGCTGCCGATCCGGCCCATCAGCCGCGAGCCGCCGGTCGTCCCGATCGCATGATCCGTCATGTTGCTCTCCTCTGAGCGCGCGCCGTCGGACTGAAACGGCACGATCGATCTTTTATTCCAACGGTTTACCCGGGTGGCACGGCGCCCCCCGACGCCTGTGGCGGACCATGTTGCTGAACCTGCCGCGGCTTGTCGACCAGCATGGTGAAGCACGCGGTGCCGCATGCGTTGGCGCCGATCGCGCGCCGGCACGCCGCCAGCCCTTGACCGCGTGCCGGCGGCGCTGGCACTGTCGCGCCCCATGAGCACTGGCACCTCCCGTTCGATGTTGCCCCGGTGGCGGGGCCGATGGTGGCGCGCGGCTAACTAAGTCGCCGGGGCGTTCGCGCCCCCTGCTCCATTGCCGGCTGCGGCCGGAACACGGGATGTGCCCACCATGTTCGACAATGCCGATTATGTGACTGCCGGCGGCGTGCGCGTGACGCGCCGCGTCGTCGAGCTGCCGTTCGCCGGCGCGCTCGAGGGAATCGCCCAGCGGCTCGACGCCAAGCGCGGCGCGCTGCTGTCGAGCAGCTACGAGTTCCCCGGCCGCTACAAGCGCTGGAGCATGGCGTTCTTCGATCCGCCGCTCGAGCTGTCGACGCGCGGCGACGGCTTCACGCTGTGGGCCCTCAATGAACGCGGCCGGGTCCTGTTGGCGCCGCTCGCCGAGGCGCTCGGCCGGCATCCCCACGTCGCCGCGCTGACCGCCGCCGGTGACCGCGTCACCGGCCGGGTGCGCGCGGCCGAGCCGGGCTTCGCCGAGTCCGAGCGCAGCCGACAGCCGTCGGCCTTCTCGATCGTGCGCGCCGTGATCGCGCTGCTGGCCAGTCCCGAGGATGCCCAGCTCGGGCTCTACGGCGCGTTCGGCTACGACCTGGTGTACCAGTTCGAGCCGATGGCCCTGCAGAAGCCGCGTCCGATCGATCAGCGCGACCTGGTCGCCTATGTGCCCGACGCGCTCATCATGGTCGACAACCAGCGCCAGCAGGCGATGCGGCTCGACTACGACTTCGCGGTCGGCAGCGCGAGCACCGCCGGGCTGCCGCGCACCGGCGCGCGCTTCGAGCCGCACGGCGCCTATCGCGCGGCAGCCCCCCGCTCCGACTATCCGGCCGGGGGCTATGCCGAGCTGGTGCGCCAGGCGCTGCCCTATTTCGCGCGCGGCGACCTGTTCGAGGTGGTGCCCGGCCAGAGCTTCTACGAGCCGTGCAGCGCGTTGCCCTCGGCGCTCTTCGAGACGCTGCGTCGCATCAATCCGAGCCCCTATGGTTTCCTGTTCAATCTCGGTGGCGAGTACCTGATCGGCGCGTCGCCCGAGATGTTCGTGCGGGTCGAAGGGCGGCGGGTCGAGACCTGCCCGATCAGCGGCACGATCGCGCGCGGCCGCGACGCGCTCGAGGATGCCGAACGCATCTTCACCCTGCTGAGCTCGCGCAAGGACGAGGCCGAGCTGACCATGTGCACCGACGTCGACCGCAACGACAAGTCGCGCGTCTGCAAACCCGGCTCGGTACGCGTGATCGGCCGGCGCCAGATCGAACTGTACAGCCACCTCATCCATACCGTGGACCATGTCGAGGGCGAGCTGCGCGACGGCGCCGACGGGCTCGACGCGTTCTTGTCGCATGCCTGGGCCGTCACCGTCACGGGCGCGCCCAAGCGCGCCGCGCTCGCCTTCATCGAGGCGGTCGAGGCGACGCCGCGCCGCTGGTATGGCGGCGCGGTCGGCTGCCTGGGCTTCAACGGCAACATCAACACCGGGCTGACGCTGCGCACCATCTACCTGAAGGATTCGATCGCCGAGGTGCGCGTCGGCGCGACCCTGCTGGCCGACTCGGTGCCCGAGGACGAGGAGCGCGAGACCCACGTCAAGGCGGCCGCGTCGCTCAAGACCATCGCGTTGGCGCAGGCCGCCCCCGATCCGACCGCTGCGCCCGACCTGGCGCCGCTCAAGCCGACCGGCGCGGGCAAGCGCGTGCTGCTGGTCGATTGCGAGGACAGCTTCGTCCATACGCTCGCCGGCTATGTCGAGGCGACGGGCGCCACCGTCACGGTGCTGCGCCATGCGTTCGCCGCGGCGCGGCTCGATGACGGCTGGGATCTGGTCGTGCTGTCGCCCGGTCCCGGCCGCCCGGCCGAATTCGGCGTGCCCGAGCTGGTACGAGCCTGCGCGGCGCGCCGGCTTCCGGTGTTCGGCGTGTGCCTCGGGCTGCAGGGCATCGTCGAGGCGTTCGGCGGCACGCTGGGCGTGATGCCCGAGCCGCGCCACGGCAAGTCGGGCACCGTCAGCCTGAGCGCACCGGTGTCGCGGCTGTTCGTTGGCCTGCCGGACCGCTTCGCGGTCGGCCGCTATCACTCGCTGCACGCGCTGGTCGACCAGCTGCCGGCGGTGTTGCGCGCGACCGCGCACGCCGAGGACGGCGTCGTGATGGCGATCGAGCACGCGAGCCTGCCGATCGCCGGCGTGCAGTTCCATCCCGAATCGATCATGACCCTGGCGGGCGGCGTGGGTCCGCGCATCATCGCCAACGTGATGGCGAGCCTCGCCGGCGCGCCCGCCGCGGCCGCCGACGGTCAGGTCACGGCCTAGATCGGCGGCGCCACGAAGCCGCCGACCACCGGCTCGAGGCGCGCCGCGAACGCGATCGGCGTGCGATCCTCGAGATAGGGGCCGATGATCTGGACCCCGATCGGCAGGCCCGTCTCGCTGCGGCCGATCGGCGCCGCCGTCGCGGGCAGGCCGGTCAGCGTGGCGATGCTTGCCCAGACGATCTGGTCCAGGTAGGGCAGCGACTTGCCGTCGACCTCGACCCGGCGCTGACGATGGTCGGCCGCATGATCGTGCGGGAAGGCCGGCGTCGGCATGGCGGGGCACAGCACGACATCGACATCCTGGAACAGCGCATGCCATTGCGGGCGCAAGCGGCCGCGCGCACGCGATGCCAGGATCCAGTCGCGATGGTTGGCCGCGAAGCCGCGCAGGCGGAACGCCGCCAGGCTCTCGTCATCCGGCGGCAGCGCCTTCGCCGCGGTCTCGGCGCGCTGATAGAGCTCGAGCGGCCGATCGGCCGCGTACACCGACGCCAGCAGCTGGACGTAGATGCGCGCCGTCTCGGTGAGATCGGGCAGGCGCGGGCTGGTCCGCGCGACCTTGCAGCCCGCCTTGCCGAGCCCCTCGGCGAGCGCCTCGAGCGCGCTGCGCACGGCGGTCGCGGTCGGGAACAGCGGATGGCTGTCGAGCAGCAGCACCCGGAAGTCCTGCAGCTTGTCGCGGCGCGCGGGCGGCAAGGCCAGCTTGTACGCGATGCCGTCGCCGCGCTCGTCCGGCCCGGCGAGCACGTCGAGCGCCAGCGCGAGATCGGCGGCGCTGCGCGCCATCGGTCCGGTCACGGCGAGATCGCCGCGCGTCGGCACCGCCGGGCTCTGCGGTGGCCCGCCGCCGCGCCCGGGCACCAGGTCGAGGCTCGGCTTGTGGGCCAGCACGCCGCAATAATGCGCCGGCGCGCGCAGCGAGCCGCCGATGTCCGAGCCGAGCTCGAGCGCCACGAAGCCTGCGGCGAGCGCCGCCGCCGCGCCGCCCGACGAGCCGCCGGGCGTGCGGCCGACGTCCCACGGGTTGTTGGTCGTGCCGTAGATGTCGTTGTAGCTCTGCCAGTCGGCGAGCATGAAGGGCACGTTGGTCTTGCCCAGGATGACGGCGCCGGCCGCCTTCAGGCGCTGGACCACGAGCGCGTCCTCGACGGGCTGCCAGCCCTTGAACTTGGGGTTGCCCCAGGTGGTCGGCAGGCCGGCGACGTTGAACTGCTCCTTCACCGTCATGGGCAACCCGAGCAGCGGCCGGCGCTCGCCGCGCGCCAGCGCCGCATCGGCCTCGCGGGCCGCCGCGCGGGCGCGCTCGAAGTCGCGCACCACCACCGCGTTGATCGGGCCGTCATGCGCCTCGATGCGCGCGATCGACGCCTCGAGCAGCTCGGTCGCCGAGACGCGTCGGTCGGCCAACGCCGCCACCAGCTCGCTCGCGGTACGATAGTCCAGCTTGTCGAGCGGCGCCGCCTGCAGACCGGCGCGCGGCAGCGCGGCCCCGAGCGCCGCGGCGCCCATGCCGGCCAACACAGCCCGTCGGTTCAGCGCGCGCGCCACCGGATCCCCGCTCCCCATCGCCCCGAACGACTATAGCGCCGTGTTCTTGACACGACCATCGGCCTCGCGGTTTGTGTTGGACGGGACGTCGTCAGGGACGCAGGGATGGAACTCGAGGACAAGCCGACCGTGGGCGCCGCGCTGCTCGGCGCCGGGGCGCGGTGGCCCGATCAGGAAGCGTTCGTGTGCGACGGCATCCGCCTCACCTACCGCGATCTTGCCGACGGCGCGCGGCGCACCGCGGCCGCGCTGATCGCGCGCGGCGTGCGCAAGGGCGATGCGATCGCGATCTGCGTCGGCAATTCGGCGATCTGGCCGACCCTGTTCTATGCCGGCGCCTTGATCGGCGCCGTCGCGGTGCCGATCGCGACCGCCAGCGCGTCGGCCGAGCGCGTCGATCGGCTGCGGCGCAGCAAGAGCGTGCTGCTCGTGACCGAGGTCGACCCGCTGCCCGACGGCGTCGCGCCGCCGCACCTCCATACGGTGGTGGCGCTCGGCCGTGCCGTGCCGCCGGGTGCGATCGGCTACGGCGCGTTCCAGGGCCAGGTGGGCACCGGTCGCGCGCCGATCGACCGCACGGCGGTCGAGCGCGCCGCCGCCGCGGTCGGGCCCGACGACGCCGCCCTGTTGGATGACCCCGCGGGCGCGCTGCTGTCGCACGCCGGCCTGCTGCGCGCCGGCGCCGACGCCGCGACGCGTATCGGCGCGCGGCTCGGCGACCGCTATTTCACGCCTCGGCCATTCGATGTGGTGGCGGCGGCGTTGCCGATCCTGGTCGCGCTGAGCGCGGGGGCCTGCCTCCTCACCGCGCCGACGCTCGACGCCGCGGAGGCCGACCGCATCATGGCGCGCGAGCGCGGCGCCCCGCTGCCGGGATAGATCACAGCGCCGCGAGTCGGTCGAGCAGGCCGGCCCAGAAATAGTCGCCGTCGAAATATTTGCGTACCCAGCGCTCGCCTTCATCGGCCAGCGCGCGGCGGCGCGGGCGGTCGGCGATCAGCGCCGGAAGCATCTCGCGCAACTCGGCGAGCGTCTCGAACGTGGCGTAGTGGCGATCCGGCGTCAGGAAGTAGGCGGTGTCGGGGGAGCGTTCCTCAAGCAGCGTGCCGCCGCACCG
>Ga0335076_10001058_pt1 | contig 26430 bp, 22 predicted proteins | sample Lox_Sample_25_FD_206717 | JGI IMG/M metagenome (GOLD analysis project Ga0335076, IMG submission 206717) | Soil microbial communities from Loxahatchee National Wildlife Refuge, Florida, United States - Lox_Sample_2.5 | ecosystem: Environmental > Terrestrial > Soil > Wetlands | place: USA... | reverse complement strand
GGGAGCATCGGAAAGATCTCCGCCGCCGTGTAGACCGAGGTCGTGTTCGTGCGGGCGTGCGCATCAATCGCCGAGCCGCGCCCGACGACGCTGTCGACGTCGGCGACCGCGACGAGGACCGCCGTAACGCCGCCCGGCCGCGGCTCGGCGACGCTCAGCTGATCCAGGTCCCGGGAGTCGTCGTTGTCGATCGATACCCAGAGCCGGTCGCGCAGGTCGCGGACGCCCGATGGTGGAATCGGGGCCGGCCCTCGAATCCCGGCGAGCTCGGCGAGGACGTCCCGGGAGAAGTCCGGCTCCAGTCCCCGGTCGACCATGGCCCGGCGGGCGATGCGTTTGAGGTCGGCGCGGTCGTGACGGCGGCTGCTCGGCACGCGCGGAGTTTATGCTGAGGCGAATGGATCATCTTGCCCGCCGGCCGGACGCCGTAAGATCCCGCGGGTGATCCCGAAGCCTCCGTTCCCCCGGGACCTCACGTCGGAAGTCGAGATCGCGGAATTCGAGCGCCTGAAGCCCCGCCTGGCCGAGCTCTGGAACGCGCTGTCGGCCCGCGAGGAGGAGCCCTACACCTCGGTCGTGATTCCGTCGCTGACGCTCGACCAGTCCGAGCTCTCGAAGCTCGACGCGGCGAGCTTCTACGAGGAGCGGCTGCTGTTCCTGCTCATCCGCCTGCGCAATCCGCAGGCGCGCATGGTGTACGTCACGTCGCAACCCGTCCACCCGCTCATCCTCGAGTACTACTTCCAGCTGCTCGCCGGAATCCCCGCGAGTCACGCGCGGGCGCGCCTGACGCTTCTCTGCGCGCAGGACGCCTCGCCGCGCTCCCTCACGGAGAAGATTCTCGAGCGGCCTCGCCTGATCCAGCGGATCCGCTACGGGATTCCGGACCCCGACCGCGCGTTCATGACGGTCTTCAACTCCACGCCGCTCGAGCGCAAGCTGTCGGTGCTCCTCGGCATTCCCCTGAACGGCGCGGACCCGGCGCTCTCCGGCCTGGGCACGAAGTCGGGCAGCCGCCGGATCTTCCGCGAGGCGGGCGTCCCGTGTCCGCAGGGGTTCGAGGACCTCCGGTCCGAGGACGACATCGTCGACGCGCTCGCGCACCTGCGCCGTCTCTCGCCGGGACTGCCCCGCGCGATCCTGAAGCTCGACGACAGCTTCTCCGGAGAGGGCAATGCGATCTTCCGCTATCCGGATTCCGACGACCGCGAGGCGCTGCGGATGGAGCTCCACAACATCCGCTTCGCGGTGCCGAACGAGACGGCGCCTCGCTATCTCGCGAAGTTCGCCGACATGGGGGGCGTCGTCGAGGAGTTTCTCGAATACCCGGAGAGCACGTCGCCGTCGGTGCAGCTCCGCATCGACCCGCAGGGCGAGGTCGTCCTGATCTCGACGCACGACCAGATCCTCGGAGGCCCGAGCTATCAGGTCTACCAGGGCTGCCGCTTCCCGGCTCGCGCGGCCTACCGGAAGGAGATCCAGACCGCGGCTCGGAGGGTCGGCGAGGTCCTCGCGCGCCGCGGTGTCGTGAGCCGGTTCGGGGTCGACTTTCTGGTCGGGGGCGTGCGCGCCGGCGAGCCCGACGTGTTCGCTCTCGAGATCAACCTCCGGATGGGAGGCACGACGCATCCTTTCCTCGCGCTGCAGTTCCTGACCGGCGGCAAGCTCGAGGAGGAGTCGGGGCTGTTTCTCTCGCCGACGGGCACGCCCAAGTTCTACCGCTCGACCGACAATCTTCGCTCCGACGCCTATCGAGGGCTCTGCCCCGAGGACCTGATCGACATCACGACGATGAACCGCCTGCACTACAACCACGGCAAGGAAACGGGCGCTCTGTTCCACATGATCGGGGCGCTGTCGCAGTACGGTAAGGTGGGCCTGACGGCGATCGGGAACAGCCGCGAGGAGGCCGACTCCCTGTTCACCGGCGCGCTCGAGACGCTCGACCGCGAAGCGTCGCGATGAGCGACGCGCCACGGTCGGCGCGATCCTACGCGCTGCTCTCGATCGCCGCGGCCCTCGTGACGATCGTGATGAAGGGCTTCGCGTGGAAGGTGACGGGCTCGGTCGGTCTCCTCTCGGACGCGGCGGAGTCGATCGTGAACCTCGCCGCGGCCCTGATCGCGCTCTGGGCCCTGGCCGTCGCGGAGCGGCCGCCCTCGCCGACGCACGACTGGGGGTACTCCAAGGCCGAGTACTTCTCGAGCGGCGCCGAGGGCTTCCTGATCCTCACGGCGGCGTTCGGAATCGCCGTCACCGCCTGGGCCCGCTGGCAGAATCCGAAGCCGATCGAGGACGCCTGGATCGGCATCGCGGTCGCGTCCGCCGCATCGGCGATCAACGGCGGCGCCGCGTGGGCGCTCTTCCGCGCCGGTACGCGCCTGCGCTCGATCACGCTGCGCGCCGACGCGCATCACCTCATGACGGATGTCTGGACCTCGCTCGGCGTCGTGCTCGGCATCGCGCTCGTCGCCGTGACCGGCTGGCAGCGTCTCGATCCGCTCATCGCCTTCGCCGTCGCCGTCAACATCGTCTGGACCGGCTGGAGGCTCGTCCGCGAGACGAGTCACGGCCTCCTCGACACGGCCCTGCCCGAGGAGGAGCGCGGCCGCGTCACCGGAGCCCTCATTCCGTTCCAGGAGGAGGGCATCCTCTTCCACGCGATCCGCTCGCGCGTGGCGGGGCGGCGGCGCTTCGTGAGCATGCACGTGCTCGCGCCCGGGGAGTGGTCGATCCAGCGCGGCCACGATCTCTGCGAGCAGATCGAGGCGGCCGTGCGCGGGGCGCTCCCGGACGCGCACGTCTTCACGCACCTCGAGCCGCGCGAGGATCCGGTGTCGTGGGACGACCGCGGCCTGGACCGCCGCTAGGACGGCCGGGCGGCTTCCGCGACCGTCACCACGTCGACGAGCCCGCGACAGCCGTAGATCGCGGGAAGCGCCTGGGCGGGAGGGCGCCGGCGCCGCAAGTCCGCGACCGCTTCGGTTCCCGCACGGTAGGCCGGAAGGTTCATGCGCCCGAAGAGCGGATGCCTCCCCCACGCCCCCGCGAACTTGCCGGCGCGCTCCTCGGAGACGAGGCAGTCGCGGCGCACGGCCGCGGCGACCTCCTCCTTCGGCGCCCCCTCGCCCCACGTGAGGTACGAGGCCTGGTTCTTCGCGTCGTCCTGCAGATGCGCGAGCCAGAGGCCGATCTGGAGATCCGCGTCGGGCACCTGCTCGATCTCCGTCAGCCCGAGCGCGATCAGGACCGCGTTGTTGCCGATGCCCTCGGCGAGCGTGCCCCACCGCGTGTTCATCGCGAGGATCGTCGACTCGAAGCCGACGCGCCCGCGAACGTAGAGGCCCTGCACGAGCGCCGACGTCGTCACGTGTCCCGGCACCACCTCGTGGCCGACGAGCTGCTCGAACTCGGGCACGCTGATCGAGAGCGACGCGTTGATCTCGTACGTCGCCTCGTACTGCGGCGACCCGTCCGGGTTTCTCGCCCGGCCGACGTAGCTCATGAACCCGGAGAACCAGGCGTCCTGGATCGGGACGAACGTCATGTTCGAACGGGGGACCGAGCGCAGCTCCTCGGGCAGGTGCGGCGCGAGATTCCGGGTCGTCAGCGCGTCGAAGCGCGCGATGAACGCGTTCGCGAGCGTCGCGATCGACTTCGCCGGCACCATCCGCTCGCGCCGCCAGGCGTCGACGGCGGCGAGCAGCTCCGCGTCGGTCTTCGACGGGTGGCCGGCGCGCGCCAGGAGCTCGGCGAGCCGCCGCCGCTTCGGCTCCGGGCGCGACGGCTCGGGCTCACGTCCGGTCGCGGCGACGACGCATCGCGCATAGGGAACGGCTGCGCCGCGGCCGAGGATCTCCATCGAGAGATCCCACATGGCCGAGAGGCAGTCCGAGAGCCCGTCGAAGAATCTGCCGCGGAGGCCCGGCAGGCGGCGGCCCTCCGCCGCGACGACCTCGATCGCTCCCGCCACGTCGATCGCGGCGAGGTACGCGTCGACGGCGGCCGCATCCGGCTCCTTCGCGGCCACCCCGCCCGTCTGCCGCAGCTTCGCCGCGGCGGGATGCGTGTAAGCCTCGGGCATCGGCACGTCCGAGAACCAGGAGTCGACGATCGCCCGCGCCGTGCCCGAGGGGTTCATGACGTCGCCGCCCCAGAGCGCGTCGAGTCCGAGAAGGGCCGTGGCGACGTTTCGATCGAGGACTTCGCTCAGGCCGCCTTCTCCTTCCTCATCGCGCCGAACCACTGATAGAGGCAGAGCCCGACGAATCCCGCGATCGAGACCACCTGGGAGACCGGGTCGTTGTCGTAGAACGGCAGCTTGATCCGGTCCTCGCGGTACCAGCCGAAGAGACGCAGCGCCGCGCCGAAGAGGCCTCCGAGCGCCCCGCCCGCCATCAGGCCCGACGCGATGATGACGGCCCGTTCCCGCATCGTCTGGCCGGCGCCGCCGCCGACGCGCTCCGAGCGCTTCGAGACGTAGTGCGAGATGACGCCGCCCACGAGGGCGCCCGAGTTGAGCTCGAGCGGAAGGTACATGCCGAGGGCCACGATCAGCGCCGGGACGCCGAGCATCTCCATGATCAGGGCGACGGCGGCGCCGGTGCCGAAGAGCACCCACGGAACCGGCTGTCGGCTCATGAAACCCTCGACCAGGGCCTTCATGATCGACGCCTGCGGAGAGACCAGCACCGGTCGCGCATCTCCCGGCACCGCTTCGCCGAACTGGAACGTCTGGGCGAGCGCCACGATGACGAGGCCGACGACGACCGCCGAGACGATCCCGCCGTAGAACTTGACGCGCTCCTGCGCCGCCGGCGTCGATCCCATCCAGTAACCCGTCTTCAGGTCGGTGATCGTCTGGCCCGAGACGGAGAGCGCCGTGCAGACCATTCCCGCGATCGCCATCACGAAGAACATCCCCGTGCGCCCGGAGACGCCGAACTCGAGCAGGATGACCGACGAGATGATGATCGTGAGCATCGTCATGCCGGAGACGGGGTTGCGGGCCGTCGTCGCGATCGCGTTCGCGGCCACCGACGTGAAGAAGAAGGAAAAGACGAGCACGAGGATCAGGCCGATCAGGACGACCACGGCCGCCGGCCTCAGGTTGCCGAGGAAGATCGCCACGGCCACGGCCGACACCACCACGCCGACGAGGATCTTCGTGATCGCGATGTCGCGGTCCGTGCGCTCGAGCCCCTCGCTCTCGCCGTGCCGGAACGCCTTCGCGGCGATGGAGAACGAGCCCACGATGATCTTGAGCGACTTCAGGATGCCGAAGATGCCGGCCGTCGCGATCGCGCCGACGCCGATGTACCGCACGTACCAGCGGTAGATCAGGGCCGCGCTCATCTCGGAGATCGGCATGGGCGCCGGATAGATCGGCGTGGGAACGTGCTGGCCGATCCTCCAGACGAGCGGCACGAGCACGAAGTTCGAGAGCACCCCCCCGGCGCACAGCAGGGTCGAAGCCCGCAGGCCCATGACGTAGCCGAGGCCGAGGATGAAGGCGATCGCGTCCATGCGCAGCACGACGCGCGCCTTGTCCGCGACTTCCTTCATCGCCGGTATGAACTGGAAGTCGACCGTCTCCTTCCAGACCTGGAAGGTCGTGACGAAGAAGTCGTAGACGGCGGCGATGCCCGTCGCCTCGAGGAGCAGCTTCGCCTGCGAGCCGCCCTTCTCGCCCGTGATCAGCACCTCGGTGATGGCGGTCGCCTCGGGGTACGGAAACTGGCCGTGCATGTCGCGGACGAAATAGCGGCGGAGCGGAATGAGAAAGAGGATGCCGAGACAGGCGCCCGCGAGGCAGATGAAGATCGTCTGCCAGGGGTGGGGGTCGAGCTTGAGGATGTAGAGCGCCGGCAGCGTGAAGATCGCACCGGCGACCACCGCTCCGGAGACGCCGCCGATGCCGGTGATGATGACGTTCTCGAGAAGGCTCGAGCGCCGCGCGTAGACCCGCGCGAGGCCGATCGCGAGGATGGAGATCGGAATCGCCGCCTCCATCACCTGTCCGACCTTCAGGCCCGAGTACGCCGACGCCGCGGTGAAGATGGCGCAGAGGAAGAGTCCCCAGCCGATCGAGCGGACGGTCGTCTCGGGCGGGTGCGCCGTCGGGGGGACGACGGGCCGGTAGACCTCGCCCGGCGCGAGCGGTCGGTAGGCGTTTTCGGGCAGCGACTTCGAATCGGGCGCGTCCATCCGACCTCCCGCGGCGCAATGGGCGTATCGTTTTCCGGGGACGGCGCCGGGCCGCGACGGCAGCGGAGTCTACCGGAGTCGGCGGCGCCGGCATCCCCGAGGAGGAGAGTCGATGGCCGAGTCGACCCGGCGCGCCTGGGCGGTGCTTCTGGCCCGGGGGGTGCTCGGACTCATCTTCTTCATGGCGGGGATCTACAAGGTCTTCACGCTGACGCCGGCCGGCCACGCCCACAAGTGGTTCGTCGACCCGTACGCCGACACGTTCCTGCCGGCGTGGTCCCTGTGGGCGACGGGGCTGACGATCCCGTTCGTCGAGCTCGTCGCCGGGTTCCTCGTCCTCGTCGGCTGGCGGGTGGACGAGGCCGCCGTCGCGCTCGGCGTCGTGCTGCTGATCGTGACGTTCGGCCACCTCCTCAAGGAACCGCTCTACGAGTTCCACACGCACGTGATCCCGAGGCTCGCGCTGCTCCTCTTCGTGCTGATGGTGCCGCGCGAGGCCGACCGGTTCTCCGTGGACCGCCTGCTCGCTCGGAACCGGTGAATGCGGCGATCGGGCCTCCTCCTCGCGTCCGCCGCGCTCCTCCTCTCGCGTCGGGCCGCGGCGCAGGAGAACCCGCTCGACGTCGCGATCCGCGCCGCCGAGGCCCTCGCGAAGACGGCGGCCGCCGACGCGCCCAGGGGGCCGAACCCGACGCCGACGCCGCCTCCCGCGAAGGAGCCGCCGCCGCTCGCCGTCCAGCCCGACTGGTCGTCGGTCGACGCGATCGTGACGGCGCTGTACGCCTCGGTCAGCCACGGTCCGGAATACGAGCCGAACTGGAAACGCCTGCGCGCTCTCTTCCTGCCGGACGCCCGCATCGTGCCGCCGATGGCAGCGGGAGCCCCCGAGCTCGCCGTCCTCGATCCGCCCGCGTTCGAGGCGCGCATCCGACGGTACATCCAGGGCCGCCGCGAGCGCCGGGAGCGCCTCGGATTCACCGAGCGCGAGATCGCCCGTCGGGAGAACCGCTTCGGGAACGTGTGCCAGGTTTTCTCGACCTACGAGACGCGATGGTCGCCGCACGAGGCCCCGCCGTTCGCGCGTGGCGTCCACTCGATCCTGCTCGTCGAGGACGGCCGGCGCTGGTGGATCGCGGCGCTCGTCTGGGACGCGGAGAAGCCGGACAAGCCCATTCCACCGGAGCTGCTCGCGACTGAAATACGATGACCGGGTATTCGTAGAACCAGGAGGAGATCTCGATGAAGAAGCTCTCGTTCCTCGGCGTCCTCCTCGTCGCCGCGCCGCTTCCGGCGCAGCTGTCGCAGCCCACGCCGAAGCCATTGAATCCCGCGGGTCTCACTCCGATCGTCAGCCAGAAGCTCCGGGATCCCAACGCCGAGGCCGAGGCGCAGCGCATGCCGACGGTCGGCGCGCCGGCGGACCACCGACCCGCGGCGCCCGGCACCGCACGGCGGGCCGCGCCGGATGCGGACGGCGCCTCCGCGGACGCGATCGTCGCCGCCCTCTACGCCTCCGTCTCCCACGACGAGGCGTCGCCGCCGAACTGGGAGCGCATGCGCAACCTGTTCCTGCAGGTCGGGATGCTCATTCCCCCGAAGAACCCGCGAAGCGACCTTTTCACGGTGCTCGACGTCGACGGGTTCGAGCAGCGGGTGAAGGAGTCGATTGCCGCCGCGAAGCAGAAGGGAGAACCGACATCCTTCTTCGAGCGGGAGATCTCGCGCCGCACCGACTGCTTCGGCAACGTCTGCCAGATCTTCTCGACCTACGAGTCGCGCCGCGCGCCCTCGGACGAGAGACCTTTCGTGCGGGGGATCAACAGCATCCAGCTCGTCAACGACGGGCACCGGTGGTGGGTCGCGTCCGTGGCGTGGGACACGGAGCGCGCCGACAACCCGATGCCGTCGCAGTACCTGCCGAATACGGTGCCGTCGGAGTACATGAAGAAAAACTGACCGGCGCCGGCGGCGGGAGAACGCCGCAAGAAGAGAGAAATGATGGGGTCAGTCCTGATTTGCTGATTTGACCTGAAAACAGCATCTTCAGGACTGACCCCTCTGACTAGCCGAGCGCCTGCGCGAGGTCCTCGACCAGGTCGTCGGGATGCTCGAGCCCGACGGACACGCGCAGGAGGTTCTGGGGCGTCGGCGAGCCCGGGCCCTCGCTCGACGCGCGGTGTTCGATCAGGCTCTCGGTGCCGCCGAGGCTCGTCGCGTTGACGAACACCCTCAGCCGAGACGTCGTGCGGAGCGCCGCGTCGCGTCCGCCGCGAACGCGGAAGGACAGCATGCCGCCGAAGGCGCTCATCTGCCGGCGCGCGATCTCGTGGCCCGGGTGCGACGGCAGACCCGGATAGTGCACCGCTTCGACGCCCGCGTGGCCGGCGAGAAAGCGGGCCACGGAGAGCGCGTTCGCCGACGCCCGCTCGACGCGGCAGGCGAGCGTGCGCAGTCCGCGGAGCACGAGCCAGGAGTTGAACGGCGAGCCGACGCCGCCGACGATCTTGCGCACGTGATTCGTCCTTTCGGCGGCCTCGCCCTTCTTCGCGAAGACGAGCGCGCCTCCCTGCACGTCGCTGTGGCCGCCGAGGTACTTCGTGGTCGAGTGGTGGACGACGTCCGCGCCGAGCTCGAGCGGCCGCTGGATCGCAGGCGTCGCGAAGGTGCCGTCGACCGCGAGCGCGGCGCCGGTCTCGTGCGCGAGCTTCGCGAGCGCGGCGAGGTCCGCGATCTGCATCAGCGGGTTCGACGGCGTCTCCGCCCACACGACGCGGGTGTTCGGTCGGAGCGCGGCGCGGACGGCGGCGACGTCCGTCATGTCGACCGCCGTCGCCTCCATGCCCCAGCGCGGCAGGAACTCGTGCGCGAGCGCGCGCACGCCGTAATAGACGTCGGACGGATAGACGACGTGGCTGCCCGCCGGCTGCGCCTGCAGGTACGCCGCCGCCGCGGCCATCCCCGACGCGAAGGCGAGCGCCGTCTCCCCGCCCTCGATCGCCGCGAGCGCCTCCTCGAGCCGCGCCTGCGTGGGGTTGCCGTCCCGGATGTACATGAAGCCGAGCGGCGTCTCCGCGGCCGGCCCGTGCTCGAAGGTCGTCGCAAGGTGGATCGGCGGCGCGACGGCGCCCGTCGCCGGGTCCGGCTTCCCGCCCGCGTGCACCGCGCGCGTCTCGAATCGCATCGTTCCCCCCCTTCGCCCGCGGCCGCTACGGCGCGAGTCCGGGCTCGTACTCGTCCACGAACTCGAGGAAGCGGCTGACCTCGAGAACGTCCTTGCCGCGGAAACGGATCGCGTGCGCGTCGGTGCGCTCGACGATCGGCAGGTACGCGAGCACCTCCGCCGGGCGGTAGTTCTTGAAGCGCAGGTCCAGCGTGACGGGAACCGTCACGACGAAGGGTTTCCGCCGCGGCTCCGCGATCGCGCGGCGCGCGGCCTCGCGGATGACGTCGCAGGCGGCCTCCGGCGTGAGCGTGCGCGCCGAGTGGAAGCCGTAGCTCCACTTCACGACGGCGCCGCCGATCGGGCCGAGCAGCGCCTGCGCCTCCTTCACGATCGCGTCGTCGCCCGAGATCATCGCGACCGGCACGCCGTAGTGTCCGGCGATCGCCGCGTTCAGACCGGCCTCGGGCATCGACACGCCGTTGATGCGCAGGTCGGCGAGGTGCGCGGAGGACATCGTGTGCGCCCGCACGCCCTCGGGATTGGTCGTGGAGGCGTGGTACCCGACGAAGAGCGCCTCCTCGAACGTGCCGTCGATGCCCTGCATCATCGCGAGCGGCCGCGGCCAGGACCTCACGATCTGGACGTCCTTCGGGAAGCGCTCGATCAGGAGGTTCTCGCCGTTGCCGTGCGAGTCGGAGACGAGGAACTCGGTCGCGCCGGCCGCCCGGGCGCCCTCGATCGCGGCGAGCACCTCGTCGGTCATGAATCCGCGGAATCGCTCGTACTCGAAGCCCGGCGGGCCGAGCTGGTCGCCCGTCACGACGCCCGCGACTCCTTCCATGTCGGCCGAGATGTAGACCTTCCGCTTCGTCTGCGCCGCGGCCGGCGCGGCGGCGATCGCCGCGAGAAGCGCGGCCGAGAACCAGAGCCTCCGGAGGACCATCGCAGACCTCCTCGTCGTCAGCCGACCGTCGGCGTGGGCTCCGTCCCGGGCGGCCCGGCCGGCTTCTTCGGCTCGGGCATCGCGAATTGCGAATCGTCGATTTGGACGTTCACGTCGATCCGGTCGAACTGGATCGACTGCGACGGACCACCGCCGGGCGCCGACGCGATGAAAGAGTGCGGCAGCACGAGGTCCCCCACCTTGCGGTAGTCGCCGACCTCGGAGCGGACCTCGACGTCGATGCCATCGATCTTCCGGCGGCTGACGGTCGCCGACTGCAGGAACGTGTTCGGATCGAGATAGACGTAGCGGACTTCGCCGTCCTTGAGCGTGACCTTCAGCTTCCAGTCGTCGGGCCGGTACTTCGAGTCGTGCCCGAGCAGGTCGATCTTCTCGCCCTTCTGCTTGGAGTCGACGAGCGGCCCGTCGATGTCGGCCTGCTGTTCGGCCTCGGCCCGCTCCTCATCGCCCATCGGCTGGGGCCCGGTCTGCCCCTCGAACGGCATCCACGTCCAGCCCTCCTTGCCGTCGAACGCCTGGATCCCCGTCTGACCGTCGAGGAGGAACTCCCAGCGGCTCTTGTTCGGCCGCTTCAGCTCGAGCGCCGCCGGCAGCGACTGATCTCCGGCCTTCATCGTGCCGATCAGCCGCATCGTCTGGACCGCCTTCAGCTTCTCGTAGCCGCCGCGCGCGGCGATGTTCTTCGCGATCAGCTCGTCGGCGGTCTGGCTTCTGGCGACCGCCGCGGCGAGGAGACCGGCCGCGAACATGGAACCGATGCGCATGCCACCTCCGTGAGAACGCAAGACTGTACCGCAGCCGGCGAGAGATGCCGGCGCCCTGTATTAACCTCCGCCCCGTGATCTCCGTCGGGGAACTCCCCACGCCCTCCGTGCTGGTCGACCTCGACGTGCTGTCGCAGAACGTCGCGCGCATGCAGCGCCTCGCGAACGAGGCGGGAGTCGCGCTGCGGCCGCACGCGAAGACGCACAAGTCGCCGGACGTCGGCCGCCTCCAGCTCGAGGCCGGGGCGCGCGGCCTCACGCTCGCGAAGACGTCGGAGGCGGAGGTCTTCGCCGCCCGTGGCTTCGACGATCTCTTCCTCGCGTACCCGATCGTCGGGGCCGACAAGGCGCGGCGCCTCCTCGCCCTCGCCGATCGCGTGCGCCTGACCGTCGGCGCCGACAGTGTCGAGGGCGCGCGGAGCCTCGGCGGCGTCTTCGCCGCGGCCGGCCGGCGGCTCCGGATCCGGCTGAAGGTCGACACCGGTCTGCACCGCGTCGGAGTGCCGCCGGAGCGCGCCGTCGACGTCGCCGCCGCGATCGCCGACCTTCCGGGAATCGAGCTCGGCGGCGTCTTCACGCACGGCGGCCAGGGCTACGGCGCGCCGACGCCGGAGGAGGTCGCGCGCGTGGGGCGCGCCGAGGCGCGCGTGCTCGCGGAGACGGCCGCCGCTCTCCGCGCGGCGGGCCTCCCCGCCGGCGACGTCTCGGTCGGATCGACGCCGACCGCCGCGTCGGCGATGACCGGCGCGGGCGTGACCGAGTGCCGCCCCGGAACCTACGTCTACAACGACCGGTCCCAGGTCGCTCTCGGGAGCTGCCGCGAGGAAGACTGCGCGCTCTCGATCGTCGCGACGGTCGTGAGCGTCCCGGCCGGGGACCGGGCCGTCGTCGACGCCGGCTCGAAGACGCTCTCGACCGACCCGATGCGGCCGGCCGAGGACGGCTTCGGAGCGATCGTCGGGCGCAGGAGCCGGATCGTCCGCCTTTCCGAGGAGCACGGCGTCCTCACCGTCGAGCCCGGCGAGCGCTTCCGCGTCGGCGACCGCGTGCGGATCCTTCCCAACCACGCCTGCGTCGTCGCGAACCTCCACGACGAGCTCGTCGCCGTGCGCGGCGACAGCGTCGAAGGGCGGATCACCGTCGCCGCGCGCGGCCGGGTCCAATAAACGGGGTCAGGTCTCTCAAAGAGCGTTCAAAGATCACCTTTGAGAGATCTGACCCCAATGCTTGACTAGATAACTATTGCCTAGTAATGTACCGCGCCGCATGCCCGAAGCCGAGAGCGCGCTCGCCCGCGAGATCCGTCAGAGGAAGCCGTTCCGGTCCTCCCGCCAGGAGGCGGCGCTCGGGCTCCTGAAGACGGTCGACCTGCTCCGCCGGCGGGAGGCCGAGGTCATGGAGCCCTTCGGCGTCACCGACCAGCAGTACAACGTGCTCCGGATCCTGCGCGGCGCCGGCCGCGACGGGCTCCCGACGCTCGAGATCGCGCACCGCATGATCGAGCGCACGCCCGGCATCACGCGGCTCGTCGACCGGCTCGAGAAGAAGGGTCTCGTCGTGCGCCGCCGCTGCGAGACCGACCGCCGCCAGGTCTACTGCGTGCTCGCTCCGGCGGGGAGCCGCCTGCTCGCCCGCATGGACGCGCCCATCGCGAAGACGGATGCGCTGCTCGCCGCGCTTTCCGATGCGGAGGTCGCCACACTGATCCGCCTGCTCGACTCTCTCCGCGCCGGACTCGCCAGGGATTCAACCCGCCGCAAGGCGGGATCACCGAAAAAGGAGAAATCATGTTGCGTCGACTCGGAACCCCGGGCCTCCTCGTTCTCGCCCTCGTCCTCGTCCCCGGCGCGGCCGCGCCGCTCTCCGCCTCGGACACGTACGCCATCGACAAGAACCACTCGTCGGTCGAGTTCCGCATCCGCCACTTCGCCTCGAAGGTGAGCGGCCGGTTCGGCGACTTCGAGGGTTCGATCCAGGCCGACCCCGCGAAGCCTGACGCCTCTTCGGTGAGCTTCACGATCAAGACGACGTCGATCGACACGAACAACGGCCATCGCGACGATGACCTGAGGTCGCCCAACTTCTTCGACGCGGCGAAGTTCCCCGAGATCAGCTTCAAGAGCTCGAAGATGACCTCGACCGGCAAGGACCAGTACGCCGTCACCGGCACCCTGACCATGCACGGCGTCTCGAAGGAGGTCACCCTGCCGGTCACGTATCTCGGCTCGGCAAAGGATCCGCGGGGCAACGAGCACGCCGGCTTCGAGCTGAACACGAAGCTGAACCGCAAGGACTGGGGCATCGACTGGAACAAGACGCTCGATTCGGGCGGTCTGATGCTCTCGGACGACGTGGACGTCACGATCGATCTGGAGACTGTGAAGAAGGCTCCCGAGGTGCCGGGCGCGCCCGCCGCGAAATGATCCTCGAGAGCGTGGAAACCGGGGCGCCGTCACGGTGCCCCGGCTCTTTTTTCGGGTAAAGTGACCTCCACATGACATCTCGAGTCCCGGGTCCCAAGGGGGAAGGTCTGCGCCTGTCGGCCGTGCTCGGCTTCCTGCTGGTGCACGTCGCCGCGCTCGGCGTGTTCTACGTGGGCTTCTCCTGGAAGGGGATCGCGCTTTGTCTCGCCTCGTACTACCTGCGGATGTTCGCGATCACCGCGGGATTCCACCGCTACTTCAGTCACCGCACCTACGGCCTCGGCCGCGTCTCGCAGTTCCTGATGGCGTTTCTCGGTCAGACGGCCGCGCAGAGGGGCGTGCTCTGGTGGGCGTCGAACCACCGGCACCACCACCGCTACTCGGATCGTCCGGAGGACGTCCACAGTCCGATCCAGCGGGGCTTCTGGTGGAGTCACATCGGCTGGATCCTTTCGCACGACCAGGACGAGCCCGACCACTCGCGGGTGCCGGACCTCGTGAAATTCCCCGAGCTCCTGTGGCTCGACCGCCACGAGTACGTGCCCACCTTCCTCTACGCGGTGGCGCTCTACTTCGCCTTCGGCCCGGTGGGTCTCTTCTACGGGTACTTCCTGTCGACCGTCGCGCTCTGGCACGGCACCTTCTGCATCAACAGCGTCATGCACCTCTTCGGCCGCCGCGTCTACGCGACGACCGACGACTCGCGCAACAGCTTCCTGTTCGCGCTCGTCACGATGGGCGAGGGCTGGCACAACAACCACCACTGGGCCCCGCAGTCCGCCGCGCAGGGCTTCCACTGGTGGGAGGTCGACGCCAGCTTCTACCTGCTCTGGCTCGGCGAAAAACTGGGGCTCGTGAAGGGACTCCATCGCCGTCCGAGACACTTCCGCGAGGCGGCCGTCGAGGCCATGCGGACCGGACGGGCGTTCACGTCGGTGCGCCGGCTCGAGCAGGTGCAGAGCCTGACGCGACGGTGGCACGAGCTCGGCGCGTCGGCGAGGCTCCACGCCCACGAGGCACTCGAGGAGCTCGACGCCGCCCGAGCGGGGGCCGCGGCGCGCCTGGAGAGGCTCCACGACGAGGCTTCGGGACTGTCGGCCCGCGCCGGCCGGCGTCTCGAGGAGCTGCACGCGGAGATCGAGCGGGCCCGCGCCCACCTCGCCGAGATCCTCGAGCGCCTCGTCGCGATGGCCGAGTCGCTCGGCATGCCGGACCCGCAGCCCGGGTAGTACTCTCGAAGGCGTGATCCGGATCGGACCGTCGGCCTCGGGTCGCCGTGGCCCGAAACTCGCCGAGTCGGGCGCGGCATGAACGCGGCCGATCTCCTCCGCCGGAGGATCCGCGAGCCGATCCGTCAGCAGCTGACGCAGGGGCTCTCACCGGAGAAGATCGCGCTCTCCGCCGCAGTCGCGCTGACGATCGCGGTCAACCCGATCGTCGGCACGACCACGATCCTCTGCTTCGTCGCGGCATGGGCGCTGAAGCTGAATCAGCCGATCGTGCAGGCGATCAACTGGTCGTCTTACGCCCTGCAGCTCATCCTGATCTTTCCCTTCATCCGCCTCGGCGAGTGGCTCTTCCACGCGCCCCGGGAGAACCGGCCGCTCGAGCGGCTCGTCGGCATGATGAAGGCCGACCTCGGCGGCGCGCTCCGCGAGCTGCGCACGACGCTCGGGCACGCCTTCGTCGCGTGGCTCGCGGCGGCGCCGCTGCTCGTCGCGATCGTCTACGCCGCGGCGCTCCCGGTCGTCCGCGCGCTCTCGAGGCGCGTCTCCGCGGCACGCTCCGGCCGGATGGACGACGTCGCCTGAGGCGCGCTCCTCGCGGCGCGCTGGCCGCGGTGTCGCGTCGAGAGTAATCTTTCGTCGGTGGATCTCCCCACGCCGCTGGAGCGCGCGCCCGCGGGGCTGTACGACGCGCTGCCCCTGTATCTGAAGCGCGAGGACGTGCACGAGCTCGGCGCCTTCAAGTGGCGCGGGGCGCTGCCGACGATCCGGGCCTACAGGGAGCGCGGCGCCGCGGCGGTCGTCACCGCGTCGACCGGGAATCATGGCGCGGCGGTCGCGTGGGCGAGCCGTCAGATGGGACTTCGCACGATGGTGTACGCACCCGCCGGCGCCTCGCTCGCGAAGCTCGCGCTGATCGACGGGCTCGGCGCCGAGATCCGCATCGCCGGCACCGATCTCGACTTCGCCAAGGACGAGGGGAAGCGGTTCGCCGCCGACGCGCAGGTGCCGTTCTTCGAGGACGGGATCGAGCCGACGCAGTACGACGGGTACGGCGCGATCGCGGACGAGATCGTGGATCAGCTCGCCGAGCCTCCGGGAGCGGTCGTCGTGCCGGTCGGCAACGGCGCCCTGGCGGGCGGCATCGGCCGGACCCTGCAGCGCCGCTCGCCGGCGACGCTGGTCGTGGGGGTCGGCGCGAAGGAGGCGCCCGTGATGGCGCTCTCGTTCGAGGCGCGCCGGCCCGCCGAGTCCGACCGCATGGCGACGTTCGCCGACGGCCTCGCGGTGCGCGTCGCGATTCCGGAGGCGGTGCGCGCGCTCGACGCCGTGCTCGACCGGTTTCTGCTCGTCTCCGAGCGCGAGATGGCCTACGCCGTCGGCACGTACGCGCGCGCCGGGATGCGCGTCGAGGGCGCCGCGGCCGCCGCCCTCGCGGCGCTGCCCCGCCTGACCGACGTCGAGGGCCCGATCGTCGCGCTCGTCACCGGCCGGAACATCGACGCGGATCTCCATCGCCGCGCCGTCGAGGAACCGGAGACGTTCCCCGAGTAGTCAGTCCTCGTAGCCCTGGCGGTAGAGCAGCTTGACGCCGGGAGGCCCCTCGATGCGCATCTCGTGGAACCCGCGCCGGGGCAGCGTGGGCGGCCGGAAGACCAGCACGTAGTGACCCTTGATGGCGCTCGCCGCCGTCTTCATCGCCCAGCGCGGAAAGTCCCAGGTCGGCAGGTAGTACCCGCCCGTCTCGAACGAGAGCCGCTCGAGTCCCGCTGCGAGGCTGTGGTGGCCGCCGCTGACGTCGAGGGAGAAAACCGGCGCCTGAGCCCGGCCGAGAGCGGCGATCGCCCGCTCGTACTCCGGCGAGTAGCTCATCGTGCCGAGGCTTCCGCCCGGGCCCAGGAAGTTCGCCGTCCCCAGGCCCCAGCCGAGAAAGAGGATCGCCTTCGAGCCCGGAAACGGGCGGAGCGCATCGCCGAGCGCGATGAACGCCTTCTCGATCGACGTCACGGCGTCGTGGCCGCGCACGATCGCCTCGAGCGACGGCGGCACGGGCGAAATCGGACCGTTCTCGAGCGCGAGCGCGTTCTGAATGGCGGCACGCGCCCGCTCGCGGTCGCGCGTGAAGTCCTGACGAAGCCAGAGGCTCGAGCCGAAGGTCACGACGGCCACCCGATCGTCGGGCTGCAGCGTGTCGAGAAACTCGAGGGCCTGACGCGACATGCGCAGGTGGCCTTCGATCTTCACGGCTTCGATGTTCCACTGGAAGAAGAAGACGATGAGGCGGCCGGTGGGCACCACCGGCGCTTCGAAGACCGCGGGTGCCGCGGCGGCCGACGGCGTCGGCGACTTCCCGGCGTCGGCCGCGCGCTCGTTCGAGACCCAGTCGAGGCTCTCGATGGGCACGTCGTGCCCGTCGACATAGAGCCTCAGGTCGCGCGGCCCGAGGCCGCGGACCGGCTCGCCCGTGCGGTCCGACGCGTGCAGCGTCACCTCGACGACCGTGACGTGGACCTGCTCCTGCACGGGCTGTTGGGCGGCCGCCGAGAGGGCGAGCCCCCCGCCGAGAAATAAAGTCACGCCGCGGCGGAGGTTCATCCCGGATCGAGGCAACGAGCGCGGGGAGACTCGGATTCCCGCTCTACCCCTTCGCCGAGAGGTCCACCGTCGGCAGGAATCGCGGCGGACGACGGTGCCTCGTCGCCTGCTCGTAGACGTAGGCGATCTTCAGGAGCACCGGCTCGCTCCACGGGCGGCCGAAGATCGACATGCCCACGGGCAGGCCGCGGAAGAAGCCGCAGGGCACCGAGACGTCCGGGTAACCGGCGATGGCCGGGAAGGTCGAGCTGCCGCCCACGCCGTAGTCGCCGTTGACCAGGTCGATCAGGCCCGCCGGGCCGCTCGTCGGCGCGACCAGCGCGTCGAGCTGGTGCTCGTCCATGGTCTTGTCGATCCCTTCGACGCGGGTCAGTCGCAGGTCCTTCTCGAGCGCGTCGACATACGCCTTCTCCGTCAGCGGGCCCTTCGCCTCGGCCTTCTCGAAGATCTCCTGCGCGAAATACGGCATCTCGCGGTCTCGGTTCTCCTCGTTGAAGCGGATCAGGTCCTTCAGGGTCCTGGATCGCGTCCTTTCGCCGAGGCCGGCGAGGTAGGCGTTCAGGTCCGCCTTGAACTCGTAGAGCAGCACCTCGAACTCGCTGTCGTCCGTCTCTCCGAGCGTCGCGATGTCGGCCGGATCGACGATGACGGCGCCGAGCCTCTTCAGATCCGTGAGCGCCGCCTCGACCAGCGCGTCCGCGGACGGGCTCTGGCCGAAGAGCTTCTTGCGCGGCACGCCGATGCGGACGCCGTCCAGCCGCGTCGCGCCCTCGAGGAGCTTCGGGTAGTCGACGGCGGGCCTGCCCGCGATCGCCTTCGTCGCCGCGTCCTGCGGATCGCTTCCCGCGATCGCGGTCAGCAGGATCGCCGCGTCCATCACGGTCCGGGTCATCGGTCCGGCCGTGTCCTGGCTGTGGGCGATCGGAATGACGCCGGTGCGCGAGACGAGGCCGAGCGTCGGCTTGACGCCGACGAGACCGCAGTTGTTCGACGGCGACACGATCGAGCCGTCGGTCTCGCTGCCGATCGCGGCGGCGGCGAGGCTCGCGGCGACCGCCGCTCCGGAGCCGGAGCTCGAGCCGGACGGGTTCCGGTCGAGCGCATACGGATTGCGGCACTGACCGCCGCGGCCGCTCCAGCCGCTCGAGGAGTGCGTCGAACGGAAGTTCGCCCACTCGGAGAGATTCGTCTTGCCGAGAAGGACGGCGCCCCCGTCGCGGAGCCTTCGCACGAGGAAGGCGTCGGCGGCGGGCGTCGCGCCGACGAGCGCCAGCGACCCGGCGCTCGTGTTCATGCGGTCGGCGGTTCCGACGTTGTCCTTCAGCAGGATCGGGATGCCGTGGAGCGGACCGCGCAGCTTGCCGGCCTTGCGCTCCGCGTCGAGCCGGTCGGCAATCGACGGCGCGTCCGGATCGAGCTCGAGCACCGCGCGAAGCTCCGGACCCCGCCGGTCCAGCGCCTCGATGCGCGCCGAATACTTCGCGACGAGCGTCCGCGCCGAGTCCGCGCCCGACGCCATGCGCCTCTGCAGGTCCGCGATCGTGGCCTCATCGAGCTCGAAGGAGGGGACGGGCGGCGCCGCCGGGGCGGACGGCTCGGTCTCGCGCGCCCCGAGCGGCCGGGCCGCGACGGCCGCGCTCCCGAGGGCGCCGTAGCGGATGAGCGAGCGGCGGGTCAGACGCGCCATGGGCCTCCTTCCCGGACGTTGCGGGAACAGATATCACGCGGGCCGTCCGGCCGAGCGCGGAAACAGGTGCGCGATCGAGTTCGCGTAGTAGGAAAGCAGCGGCCACTCGTGCGGGCGGACACGGTAGAGCCCGTCGGACGCGTCGACGAGGCGGCGCAGCGTCAGCATGCGGAGTCCGACCGTGATGGCGTAGTCCTGATCGCCGCGCGGCACGTACACGTGCGCGCCGCGCTCCGAGAGCTCGCGCATGAGATCGAGGACCGCGCCCTTCAGCTCGAGCTCGCTCCAGGCGCGCGCGGGTTCGCGGACGAAGACCGTCGCGACGAGCGGCACCGGGAGCGCCGGAATGACGCGGGCGACGGAGCGCATCAGCTCGCCCGCCAGCTCCTCGAGGCGCTTGGAGTGCTCCTCGCGAGAGAGCCGGCGAAAGTCGAGGGCGTGCCGGCCGAGGTAGTCGCGCAGGGAGATCGGCGATCCGAAGTTGACGCACGCGTAGCCGAACCGGTGCCATCGGTTCGTCGCCATCAGCCGCAGATTGTGGAGGACGAACCGCGCGGTGTTCGAAGCGGCACGGAGGGTTCCCGGGTGCTCGAAGGAGGGATCGCCCTCCGCCGTCAGCGTCCGGTCCTCGAACGTCCGGTCGTAGTTGATGCCCACCGGCACGAAGATGATGTCGCGGCCTCTCTCCGGCTCGAAACCGCGGACCATGTAGTCCAGGATGCCGAGGCGCGGCGGACGCAGCTTCCCGTCGCGCGAGAGGCCGCCCTCCGGGAACACCGCCTGGGTCACGCCCGCCTCGGTCGCCATGCCGACGTAGCGCTCGAGCACCTTGCGATAGAGGGGATCCCGCGAGCTCCGGCGCACGAAGTACGCGCCCATGGCCCGGATGAGCGTCTGGAGCGGCCAGATCCGCGCCCACTCGCCGACCGCGTAGGAGAGGGCCGCGCGCTCCGCCGCGAGATAGGAGACGAGGATGTAGTCCATGTTCGAACGGTGATTGATGAGGAAGACGACCGTCGCGTCGGCGGGGATCGCCGCGAGCTCCCCCTCCTCGGAACGACCGAGCCGCACGCGGAAGAGCGAGCGCGCGACGGTCCGCGCGACCCAGTAGCCGAACCGGTAATAGGCGTAGGCATTGAAGGCGGGGACGATCTCGCGCGCGTAGCGCTCGGCCCGGCGCATCTCGATCGCCCGCGGGGATCCCTCGCCTCGCGCCGCGGCCTCCGCCGCGGCCTGAACCTGCGGGTCCCACAGCAGCCGCTCGATCAGGATCTCGCGTTTCGCGAGCTTGAAGGGCGGGATCCGGATCCGCAGCCGCGTGTTCAGCTCCTCGAGAGCGCGGTTGACGCGGCGGCGCACGAACCAGCGCGCGCCCGGCAGGAGCAGCCGCTCGAGCGCCGCCCACGCCGCGAGGAGGACGAGCACGAGAGCGAGCCAGGCCGGCAGCGACACGGTGCCCCGCATGGAATCTGCCGCAGAGCATAGGATGGAACCCTTCCTCGATGGCTCGCCGGAACGTCTTCGCCGCGGGCGGCACGGGTTACATCTGCCGGAGCGTCGTGCCGCTTCCCCCGGCGGCGTAGGATGCGCCGGTGAAGGAACCCGAAAACCGGCGCGGCCGCTTCACGATCTCGACCGATCGCGCGCGCCTCGAGCGCGCTCGGATCCACGAGTTCCTCTCGACCTCCTACTGGGCCCCGGGCATCCCGCGGGAGGTCGTCGACCGCTCGATCGAGGGTTCCCTGTGCTTCGGCGTGTACGACGGCGAGGCGCAGGTCGGTTTCGCGCGCGTCATCACGGACGGCGCGACCTTCGCCTACGTCGCGGACGTCTTCGTGCTCGAGTCGCATCGGGGGCAGGGCCTCGGCGTCTGGCTGATGGAGACGATCCGTGCCCATCCGGATCTTCAGGGACTCCGCCGCTGGAGTCTCGTGACGCGGGACGCCCACGCCCTCTACCGGCGGGTCGGGTTCGCCGACGTTTCGAACCCGGGCCGGTGGATGGAGATCGTCGATCGTGACGTCTACCGGCTCACCGGGACGTCATCCCGCCCCTCACCCCCTGCCGCCCACCCGGAGGGAGAGGAAAGAGGAGTCGTGAACGCGCCCGCCGACTGGTGGAGGACCTTCTTCGAGGGACTCGCCGTCCGTTTCTGGGATGCGGCCCTGCCCGAATCGATGACGGCCGAGGACACCGCTTTCCTGTGGAAGCACCTCGGCCTCCGCGCCGGATCGCGCGTGCTCGACGTGCCCTGCGGCTCCGGCCGGCTCACCCGACCCCTGGCGGCGGCGGGTTGCCGGATGACCGGCGTCGACATCTCCGCGGAGTCCCTGGCGGCCGCGCGGGCCGGGGACGGCGGAGCGATCCACTGGGTCGAGGCCGAGATGCGCGAGCTTCCCTGGCACGAGGAGTTCGACGCCGCCTTCTGCTTCGGCAACAGCTTCGGCTTCCTCGACGACCGCGGCAACGCCGAGTTCCTCGCCGCGGTCGCGCGGACGCTTCTTCCCGGCGGCCGGTTCGCGCTCGACTACGGACAGACCGCGGAGTGCGTTCTCCCCCGCCTCGAGCCGCGCCAGGAGAGCGAGATCGGCGGCTTCCATTTCGTCGAGGAGACCCGGTACGACCCCGCCGCCGCCCGGATCGAGAATCGCTTCACGTTCGCAAGGGACGGCCAAACCGAGACGAAGCTCGCGTCGCAGCGCGCCTACGCGCTCGCGGAGACGACGCGCCTCCTCGAGGACGCGGGGCTCTCGGTGCGGCGTCTCTTCGGATCGGCGCGCGAGGAGCCGTTCTCGACGGGCTCGCCGCGTCTCCTCGTGGTGGCCGAGAAGAAGGCGTGAGCCTCAGCGCGCCCGCGCGAGCAGCGCGCGAGCGAGCGACCAGAGGCTGATCACGGCCCACGCGCTCTCGAGGACGATCAAGCCGAGGTTCCCGGCCAGGACCGCGAAGTAGGCGAGAATCGCCGAGCCGGCGAAGTTGAACGCGAGATATCCGCGATCGGCGGGCTTCCAGCGCCCCGCCTGCTGGGCCGCGAAGGCGGCGAGGATCAGCCCCGCGCCGGCGAGCGAGACGATCTGGCCGATCACGACGCGCCCTCCGCGGAGGTCAAGGGATAACACGCGAGCACGAGACGGTGCGGCCGGCCGCGACCGGCCCTTCCGTCGTCGGTCCGATTCGGCGAGGCGTGGCGCGCGATCACGGCGACGACCGCCTCGCGAAGCGCCTGAGCGAACTCGGCCCTCTGCGCGGCGCTCTCGAAACGGAACTGGGACTTCAGAGACACCGTCGAAACGCGCTCCCCCGCGGCCTCGCGCGTGGCCCGCTCGACGTCGCCGCGGACCTGTTCGACGAGCGCCAGGAGGTAGTCCGCGGACCCCGTGTCGCCGATATCCCGCCAGTCCGCGCCGATCGGCCCGAGGAGCGTCGGCGACAGGACGAAGCCCCGCGCGGCCGCGACGTAGCGCTGCTCGACCATGTTGCGCTTGCGCCGGCGGCCCGCCGTGCGCAGGAATCCGGCGCGCTCGAGCGTCCGCACGTGGTAGTTGACCCGCTGGCGCGGCAGGCCGAGGCGCCTCGCGAGGTCCGAGGCGGACGCGGGCTGGCGCGCGAGCGCGAGGATCTGGAGGCGCAAGGGATTGAGCAAGGCCCCGGCCCGGCTCGGCGACGCGACCGTCTCGAGATCGGCCTCGGCCCGGTCCGCAGCGGCCTCCATTTGACAGAAATATATTTCAAGACAACTATAGTTGTCAATTGATCTTTGTCGGAGCCGGAATTGCTTCGAGATGCGTAATTTGCGGAGGGGGAAACGGACCGCGGTGGCGGCGGCCCTCTAGAATCGCAACGGTACCGGAGGCAGGAAACAGACCATGGCGCGCATCGGCTTGATGGGGGGCGGACTCACGTCGCGAGAGGCCCGCGCCCAGAGGACTCGAGGGGCAACGCCGAAGGCCGACGAGAGCAAGAAGAAGAAGGCACTGCCGCTGTCGGTGATCCTCCGCGACGCGGGAGAGCTCCTCCGCGCGCGACGGGGGCGCCTCACCCTCGGCTTCGCCCTTCTCGCCGTCAGCCGCGTCGCGGGCCTCGTGCTCCCCGGGACGACGAAGTTCCTCCTCGACAACGTGATCGGGAAGGGCCAGCGGCAGCTGCTCGTCCCGATCGTGCTCGCGGCGGGAGCCGCGACGCTCGTCCAGGCCGTCACCGGCTTCGCGCTCTCCCAGGTCCTCGGCAAGGCCGCTCAGCGGTCGATCACCGAGATGCGGCGCGCCGTGCAGCGCCACGTGGGACGGCTCCAGGTCGCCTTTTTCGACCAGACGAAGACGGGGGTCCTGCTTTCGCGGGTAATGACCGACGCCGAGGGCATCCGGAATCTCGTCGGAACGGGCTTGGTCGAGCTCCTCGGCGGCCTCCTGACCGCCGCGCTCGCGCTCGGAATCCTCTTCTACTTCAGCGCGAAATTGACGTTCATCGCTCTCGGCGTCCTCTCGCTCTTCGGCCTCGTGCTCCTCTTCGCCTTCCGGACCCTGCGGCCGCTCTTCCGCGAGCGCTCGAAAATCAACGCCGACGTCTCCGGGCGGCTGACCGAATCGATCGCCGGAATCCGTGTCGTCAAGGCGTACCGGGCGGAGCGGCGCGAGGCGCTGGTCTTCACGCGCGGCGCGCACCGCCTCTTCCGAAACGTCGCGAGGACGATGACCGGCTTCTCCGCCGTGTCGGCGTTCTCGACGCTGCTCCTCGGCGTCGTCGGCGTGGCGATCATGTGGGTCGGCGCGCACGAGATCGAGGCGCACCGCATGACGATCGGCTCCTTCGTCTCGTTCACGCTCTATCTCGGACTCCTCGTCGGCCCCGTCGTCCAGATCGTCTCGATCGGCAGCCAGGTGACGGAGGCGTTCGCCGGCCTCGAGCGCATCCGCGAGCTGCGCGACGAGCTCGCCGAGGACGCCGGCGATGCCGCGCGGGAGCCGCTCGACCGGCTCGAGGGCCGCGTCGAGTTCCGCGACGTCACCTTCGAGTACGAGAAGGACGTGCCGGTCCTGCGAGGCATCTCGTTCGAGGCCTCGCCGGGCACCGTCACCGCGCTCGTCGGCCCCTCGGGCGCCGGCAAGAGCACGATCATCGGCCTCGTCGCCGCCTTCTACCGGCCGACGGGCGGTGCAATCCTCGTGGACGGGCGCGATCTCTCGAGGGTCCGGCTCTCGGACTATCGCGCGCAGATCGGCGTCGTGTTCCAGGACAACTTCCTCTTCGACGGCTCGGTCTACGAGAACATCGCGTACTCGCGCCCCGACGCGCCGCGCGAGGCCGTCCTGCGCGCGGCCGCCATCGCGCGCTGCGACGAGTTCGTCGAGAGACTCCCCGACGGCTACGACACGATCGTCGGAGAGCGCGGCGTCAAGCTGTCGGGCGGCCAGCGCCAGCGCGTCGCGATCGCGCGGGCGATTCTCGCCGACCCCCGCGTGCTCATCCTCGATGAGGCGACCTCGTCGCTCGACAGCGAGAGCGAGGCCTTCATCCAGGAGGGGCTGGCGGAGCTGATGAAGGGGCGCACGACCTTCGTCATCGCGCACCGCCTGTCGACGATCCGACGGGCCGACGAGATCCTCGTGGTCGAGGAGGGAGCGATCGTCGAGCGGGGCCGCCACGAGGAGCTCCTGGCGCTGCGCGGACGCTACGCGGACCTCTACACGCGCCAGTACGGTCTCGAGGCCAACCTGTTCCTGAACCCCGGCGAGGCCGTCCGCGTCGAAGAGGAGGAGAAGGTCCCCGTCGCCGCCGCCGACGCCGGCGCGGTCGGGAACCTGCCGTTCGTGGGAGGCCGATAGACGAGTCTCGCCGGCCATAGAATCCTTCCCATGACCCTCCTGAAAACGTCCGCTCTCGCGCTCTCCGTGTACCTCTCCGCCTCGTCCGGGGGCGCCGACGCGCCCGGTGGCTCCTACGACCGGCTCGTCGCGTTCTTCAAGGAATGGCGTGCCTTTCAGAGGCCGAGGCTCGTGGACGGCGTGCCCGACTACTCCGCCGCCGCGATGGCGGCGCAGCAGCGGGCCCTGGGCGACATGCAGCGGCGCCTCGCCGCGATCGACCCGAGCGGCTGGCCCATTCCGCAGCAGGTGGACTACGACGTCGTGCGCGCCGAGATGGCCGGCCTCGACTTCGACCATCGAGTGCTCCGGCCGTGGGCGAACAACCCGGGCTTCTACGTGACCGTCTTCAACGAAGAGAGCGACCAGCCCGCCCGCGAGGGCCCGTTCGCGCTCGGCGCCGTGGAGCTCTGGAGCTACCCGCGGCCGCTCTCGGGCGACAGCGCGGCGGCGATCGCCGCGGGGCTCGGGCCGATCCCGGCCCTGCTCGCGCAGGCGAAGGTCAACCTCACGGGCAACGGGCGCGACCTCTGGACGTGGGGCACGAAGGCCCTCCGCGACCAGAGCCAGACGCTCGCCGACTTCGGCGCGGAGCTCGGCGCCGGAGCACCCGCCGCGCTCCGGACGAACGTCGACGCCGCCCGGAAGGCGACGGACGAAATGGTGGCGTGGCTCGACGCGCGCGCCGCGTCGAAGACCGGCCCGTCCGGCATCGGCATCGCGAACTACGACTGGTACCTGAAGCACGTGCAGCTCGTGCCGTACACCTGGGCGGAGGTCGTCGCATTGATGAAGCGGGAGCTCGCGCGCTCGCGGGCGCTGCTCGCCATGGAGGAGATCAAGAACGCCGCCCTTCCGCCGCTCGCGACGGTCGCGAGCGCCGACGAGTACGACCGGCGCTTCAACGCCGCGGTCACGGAATACATGGTTTTCCTGAAGGACAAGGAGATCCTCACCGTGACGCCGGACATGGACCCGGCGCTGCGTGCCCGCATCGGCAGGTACAGCGCGGGCCCGCGGGAGTTCTTCGGCGAGGTCGACTACCGCGATCCCGAGGTCATGCGCACGCACGGCTACCACTGGTTCGACAAGGCGCGCATGGCCCACGACCCGAACCCGAGCCCGATCCGGCGGGACGCGCTGCTCTACAACATCTTCAACACCCGGACGGAGGGGCACGCGACCGGCTGGGAGGAGCTGATGATGCAGGCGGGCATGTTCGACGCGCGGCCGAGGGCGCGCGAGCTCGTCTACGTCCTCGTCGCCGAGCGGGCCGCTCGGGCGCTCGGCGAGCTCTTCATGCAGGCGAACGTGATGACGCTCGAGCAGGCGGCCGCGTTCGCGTGCGCGAACACGCCGCGCGGGTGGCTGCGCATGGACGGCCAGCTCGTGCGCGGCGAGCAGCACCTGTACCTGCAGCAGCCGGGCTACGGGCCGAGCTACCTGATCGGGAAGATCGAGATCGAAAAACTGATCGCCGACCGGCGGGAGCAGCTCGGGGAGAAGTTCACGATGAAGGCGTTCATGGACGAGTTCAACG
>Ga0335076_10001057_pt1 | contig 26430 bp, 27 predicted proteins | sample Lox_Sample_25_FD_206717 | JGI IMG/M metagenome (GOLD analysis project Ga0335076, IMG submission 206717) | Soil microbial communities from Loxahatchee National Wildlife Refuge, Florida, United States - Lox_Sample_2.5 | ecosystem: Environmental > Terrestrial > Soil > Wetlands | place: USA... | reverse complement strand
GGCCGAGTTCGAGGGCGCCCCGAGACCGAGCAGCTAGGAAACAGTCGCGACGACGATGAGCGCCGGCAGCGCGGCCGCAAGCCCGGCCGTCGCGAGACTCCTCCCCCAGCTCCAGCCGTGCACGGCACGGACGCCGATGACGAGTAGGACCGCACTCCAGGCGAAGGCGAAGTAGAGGAGACCCCCGAAGGCTCGATCGCCCGGCCCCCAGTCGGTGCCGCCGGTGCGGAAGAGGTCCTGGCCGTAGACGGCGATCCGGATCGGCCACAGCGTGAAGAGGGAGAGCGCAACCGGCGCCGCCGAGAGCGTGAGCAGGTGGCGGGCCCGCCTGTAGCTGCCGAGGCTGCCGAAGCGGCGCGCCGATCCGTAGAGAAGTGCGCCCCCGATCCAGTACCCGGCAAGGGCGTAGACGGCCCCACCCAGGAATGCCCACACTGGGATCAGCGAGACCGAGAAGGAGGCGTCGTTCAGGAGGTGGCGCGCGACCGGCGTCCCGAGCACCGCCGCGATTCCGGCGAGCCCGGCGAGCGCGGTGATCGGCTCCTGCCGTGCCTCGGCCGCTTCCTCGGAGTCGTCCCGCAGCGAGACGAACACGGCGCGTGGGGCGACGAGGACCGCCGGCGCGCGCAGCCACCAGCTCCGCTCGAGCGCGGACGGATGGGCGGGCGTCTCCACGCTCGTCATCGCTATGCCGCAACCACGGCTGGTTCGGGAAGCACGTTCTGGAGGAAGCGCCCGGTGAAGCTCTCCTCCACCTGCGCGACGTCCTCGGGCGACCCGACGGCGATGAGCTCGCCGCCTGCCTCGCCGCCTTCCGGACCGAGGTCGATCACCCAGTCGGCCTGTTTGATCACGTCGAGGTTGTGCTCGATCACGATCATCGTGTTGCCCCCGTCGACGAGCCTCTGCAACGTCTCGAGCAGCTTCTCGATGTCCGCGAAGTGGAGCCCCGTGGTCGGCTCGTCGAGGATGTAGAGCGTCTTGCCGGTCGCGACCTTCGAAAGCTCCGACGCGAGCTTCACGCGCTGTGCCTCGCCGCCCGACAGCGTCGTGGCCGGCTGGCCGAGCTTGATGTAGTCGAGCCCGACGTCGTGGAGCGTCTGCAGCCGCCGCCTGATCTTCGGGATCTTGGCGAAGAACTTCAGCGCCTCCTCCACCGACATCTCGAGCACGTCCGCGATCGAGCGCCCCTTGAAGCGCACCTCGAGCGTCTCGCGGTTGTAGCGCGCGCCCTTGCACGTCTCGCACGGGACGTAGACGTCCGGCAGGAAGTGCATCTCGATCTTGATCTGGCCGTCGCCCTTGCACGTCTCACAGCGCCCTCCGCGCACGTTGAACGAGAAGCGTCCCGGCTTGTAGCCGCGCACCTTCGCCTCTGGCGTCAAGGAGTAGAGCTCGCGAATGTGCGTGAACAGGTCGGTGTACGTCGCCGGGTTCGAGCGCGGGGTGCGCCCGATCGGCTTCTGGTCGATCTCGATCACCTTGTCGAAGACCTCGATCCCCTCCACGCCGACATGCGCGCCCGGCTTGACCCGTGCGCGGTTGAGCCGGTTCGCAAGCGCCTTGAAGACGATCTCGTTCACGAGCGTCGACTTGCCGGATCCCGAGACGCCGGTCACGCAGATGAACTTGCCGACGGGGAACTCGACGTCGATGTCCTTGAGATTGTGCTGCGCGGCGCCTCGGACGAGGAACGACCCGCGGTCCTCCTCGCGCCGCTCGGGCACCGCGATCGACCGCTTGCCCGAGAGGAACTGGCCCGTGACCGACTTCGCCGCGCGCTCGACCTTGCGTGCAGGTCCCTCGGCGACGACCTCCCCACCGTGCAGCCCGGCGCCGGCGCCCATGTCGACGAGCCAGTCGGAGCGGCGCATCATCTCCTCGTCGTGCTCGACGACGAGCACCGTGTTGCCGATGTCGCGGAGCCGCTCGAGGGTGTCGATGAGCCGCGCGTTGTCGCGTTGGTGCAGCCCGATCGACGGCTCGTCGAGGATGTAGAGGACGCCGACGAGCTGCGAGCCGATCTGCGTCGCGAGACGCAGGCGCTGCGCCTCGCCTCCCGAGAGCGTCGCCGCGGCCCGGTCGAGGGTGAGGTAGCCCACGCCGACGTCGTCGAGGAACGTCAGCCGTTCGCGGATCTCCTTCACGATCCGGTGCCCGATCAGCTCCTCGGTGGGCGTCAGATCGAGCTCGTCGAGGAAGGCGAGCGCGCGCGTCACCGACATCTGCGTGAACGCATGGATCGACCTGTCACCCACGGCGACCGCCAGCACCTCGGGCTTGAGGCGCGCCCCCTTGCACACCGGGCATGGGCGCAGCGACATGTACTCCTCGATCCGCTCGCGCTGCGTCGACGAGTCCGTCTCCTTGTAGCGGCGCGAGAGGCTCGCCACGATGCCGTCGAAGGCGAGCATGTACTGGCGCCGGCGCCCCATGCGGTTGCGGTACTGGACGTAGAGCTTCTCGCCGTCTGTCCCGTTGAGGAAGCGGGCCTGCTCCTCGTCGGTCAGCTCGGCCCACGGCTTCGACGTGTCGATCTCGTACCGGTCGGCGATCGCCTGGATCACCGCCTCGTAGAAGCCCGACGAGCCGCCCACCGACCACGGCACGAGCGCTCCGTCGTCGATCGATAGCGACGGATCGGGGACGAGCAGGTCGGGGTCGATCTCCTGCTGCGAGCCGAGACCCGTGCAGCGTGGACACGCACCGTGCGGTGCGTTGAAGGAGAAGATCCGCGGCTGGAGCTCGGGCAGCGAGACGCCGTGGTCGGGACAGGCGAAGTTCTCGGAGAAGAGCAGCTGCTCGCCGCTGTCGACGAGGTCCACCGCCACCAGGCCGTCCGCAAGCCCGGCTGCCGTCTCGATCGACTGCGTGAGACGCAGCCGCAGGTCGGCGCGCATCACGAGCCGGTCGACGACCACTTCGATCGTGTGCTTGAACTTCTTGTCGAGCTCGGGCACTCCGTCCTCGAGGACGTACTGCTCGCCGTCGACCTTGACGCGCGTGAAGCCCTCGCGGGTCAGATCCTCGAAGACGTCCTTGTACTCGCCCTTGCGGTCGCGGACGACGGGCGCGTTGACCGTGAAGCGCGTCCCGTCCTCGAGCTTCAGCACCTGGTCGACGATCGCGTCGAGGCTCTGACCGGCGATCGGCTTGCCGCAGATCGGGCAGTGCGGCCGGCCCACTCGCGCGTACAGGAGTCGCAGGTAGTCGTAGATCTCGGTCACGGTGCCGACCGTCGAGCGCGGGTTCCGAGAGGTCGTCTTCTGGTCGATCGAGATCGCCGGGCTGAGACCGTCGATGTGGTCGACATCCGGTTTCTCCATCATCTGCAGGAACTGGCGCGCGTACGCGGAGAGCGACTCGACGTAGCGGCGCTGCCCCTCGGCGTAGATCGTGTCGAAGGCGAGCGAGGACTTGCCGGACCCGGAGAGGCCGGTGATGCAGATCAGGCGGTTCCGCGGCAGGCGGACGGTTATGTCCTTCAGGTTGTGCTCGCGGGCGCCGTGGACGACAAGCTCGTCGGCAGCCATGTGACGGCCATTCTACCGTCCCGAACAGACGTTCGTCTGGAGCTACCGCCGCTGCTGGAGCTGGCGAGTCAGCCGACGCGGCACGCAGCGGATCTCGAGCTCGCCGGCGACGACGGTGGCGTAGCCGAGGATGCGGCCGAGCAGCGGCCGCTCGATCTCGAGCACCGTGCCGTTGAGCGGGACCGACGCGCTGCTGCGGCGCAGGAAGCCGTGCTCGACGACGAGCACATTGCCCGTGACGAGGAGATGCGTGCGGTCCCACCGGGCGACCCCGACGACGGCGACCAGCGCGGCGAGCGCGAGCAGGACGGCCCCGACGACCGCAACGGCTGTCCAGGGAGCGAGGAAGCACGCTCCGCCCGCGATCGCCAGGAGGAGCGCACGCAGAAGCGGGCGCGCGAGGGCGATCCCGTGGCGGTGCGCCTCGAGACGGGGCGTATCCACGGCGGCTTGCTTCTAGTCGTGGCAGGGAATCCCTGTGGAACTGGGCGGAACGTCGAGACGGAGCGCCGGCTAGGCCCGGCGCCAGCGGCCGAAGACGAGGCCGCCCAGCGTGAAACCGAGGCCGAACGTTCCGATGGCGAATGCGCCGATGGCCGCCGACTTCCGCGCCACGGAGAGGCGCTGCCAGCGGCTGAGGGCCTCTTTCTCCTCGTGGGTCAGCTCCTCGCCGCGCCTCTTCTTGCGCAAGGCGCCGCCGGCCCGGATGCCGAGGTAGAGGTCGTCGAAGATCTCGGCGGATTCTTCGGCCATCATCGAAATGTATAGCCTCGTTCGGTCGTGAACGCTCGGCTCCTCCATGTATCCGACTTACATGCGGGTACAGCCGAGGAGCCGGAAGTCCAGCGTGGGCTAGCGCGGCTCGTGGAACGGCTGGTGCCGCAACTCGTCGTTGCCTCAGGCGATCTTGCACATCGCGGGCGCCGTCGGGAGCTCGAGCGAGCGGCCGAGCTGTTGCGCTCGCTCGGCCCGCCCGTGCTCGCCGTGCCCGGCAACCACGACCTCCCGTACACGCCGGCGCGGTTCATCCGTCCGTGGCTGGAGTTCGAGCGGATCTGGGAGACCACCGAGCCGACCGCCTCGTTCCCCGGGCTGCACGTCGTCGGACTCAACTCCGCCCGTCCCTTTCGGCAACAGGGCGGCGCACTGAGCCGCGCGCAGCTCGACCGGGCGGCCGAGCGGCTGGGTGCGGCGGAAGCGGGAGCGCTCCGCGTGGCCGTCCTGCATCACCATCTGATCGGTGCGCCGTGGCGGGCGGCGCACAAGCGTCCGGTCTCGGCGCGCAACCGCGTGTTGCGCACGCTCGTGGATGCGGGCGCAGGCCTGATCCTCGCGGGCCACATCCATCAGGCGGCCGTCAGCGAGCGGCACGAGTTCGAGGTCGTAGGTGACGAGGCACCTGCGGCTGTCATCGCCGTCGCACCCGGGCTCGGGCAGCCACGGCCACGGCGGCTCGGCGAAGCTCGCGGGCTGCACTTCCACGAGGCAGACGGCGACGCGATCGTCGTCCGCACGTTCCGCTGGGCGCAGGGCGACTGGACGCTCGGCGCTGAGCGTCGCTTCGTGCGTTAGCGCGCGGCGGGGCCTACGCCCGCAGACTCTCGAGGAAACGTGTGCGCGCCCCGCTGTACTCGTCGTCGTCGAGGACGCCCGAGTCGTGCAGCTCCTCGAGCAGCCCGAGATAGTGGGCGGGGTTGTCGGTCGGATCGTCCCCCGGCCGGACCTGGACCGCTTCCGGCGGCCGCTGCACCGAGACGCTTGGCTGGATGCCGCCGAAGGGCTGCTGCATGCCGATCGTGTCCGGGTCGATGCCGGCGCGCTTGAGACGCTCTCGATATTGCTCGACGCCGAAGCCGCGCTCGGGAAATCGGTAGGCGTCCCTCCCCCAGAGCGGCCGCCTCTGGACGAAGCGGCGGTAGAGCACGACCAGCCCGACGGCAGCGATGAAGCTCGCGAGACCCGCCCAGGAAGCCGAGTGCCGCCCTCCGATCGCGAGCACGACGCCGGTTCCGATCACCGTGCCGGCGAGGCCGATCCCGATCGTGAGCCACGGCGGCATGGGATCCGGCCCCGGCAGCGCGAAACGCGCCAGCCCCCCGGTGATGAAGGCGATCACGACTGCGCCGACCACTGCTCCGACCATCGGCGGGAGCGTAGCGCGGAGGCGTGAAGGGGCAGTAAGTGCGGACCGTTACGCGGCGGTCTGCTCGAGCGCCTGCAGATCGCGCCTCAGGTCCTTGACCTCGTCGCGGAGCTTCGCTGCGTACTCGAAGCGCAGCTCCTCGGCGGCGAGGTACATCTCCTCCTCGAGCGTGACGACGAGCTTCTCGAGCTCTTCGCGCGACATCCCCTCGACCTTGGTCGCGCCCCGGCGGCGCCGGGAGGAGGGCACGGTCGGCGACTCGAGCTGCAGAAGCTCGGCGATGTCGGAGACACCCTTCGCGATCGTCTCCGGCACGATCCCGTGCTCCTCGTTGTACGCCAGCTGGACGGCGCGACGGCGGTTCGTCTCGTCGAGCGCCTCCTTGATCGCCTCCGTCTGCTTGTCGGCGTACATCAGCACCTTGCCGTTGACGTTCCGCGCGGCGCGGCCGATCGTCTGGATCAGGCTCGTCCGCCCGCGCAGAAAGCCCTCCTTGTCGGCATCGAGGATCGCGACGAGCGACACCTCGGGCAGGTCGAGGCCCTCTCGGAGGAGGTTGACGCCGACCAGGACGTCGAACTCGCCCAGGCGCAGCTCGCGCACGATCTGGATCCGCTCGAGCGTGTCGATCTCGGAATGGAGGTACCGCGCCTTCACCCCGGACTCGAGCAGGTAGTCCGTGAGGTCCTCGGCCATCTTCTTCGTCAGCGTGGTGACGAGGACGCGCTCGCCCGCCGCCTCGCGCGCACGGATCTCGCCGAGCAGGTCGTCGATCTGGTTCTTCGTCGCGCGCAGCTCGACGTCGGGGTCGACGATGCCGGTCGGGCGGATCAGCTGCTCGGCGACGACCGTCGAGTTGCGAAGCTCGAACGGCCCCGGGGTCGCCGAGACGAAGACGAGCTGCGGCACCTTGCGCAGGAACTCGTCGAAGCGGAGCGGCCGGTTGTCGAGCGCCGACGGCAGGCGGAAGCCGAAGTCGACGAGCGTCTGCTTGCGCGAGCGGTCGCCCTCGTACATGCCGCCGAGCTGCGGCACGGTCTGGTGCGACTCGTCGACGAAGACGACGAAGTCGTCCGCGAAGTAGTCGAGCAGCGTGAACGGATGCGTCCCCGCCGCGCGCCCCTCGAGGATGCGCGAGTAGTTCTCGATCCCGTTGCAGAAGCCGAGCTCTTTCAACATCTCGAGGTCGTACTCGGTGCGCTGCCTGATCCGGTGCGCCTCGAGCAGCTTCTCCTCCTCCTCGAACATCGCGACCTGCTGCTCGAGCTCGTGGCGGATCTCGTCGACAGCGCGCTCGACGGTCGGCTGCGAGGTCACGTACTCCGTCGCCGGCCAGATCGAGAGGTTGTCGAGCTTGGAGAGCACCTCGCCCGTGAGCGGGTCGAAGTGCGTCATCGCCTCCACCTCGTCGCCGAAGAAGGAGATGCGGTACGCCGTCTCCTGGTTCGCGGGCTGCACCTCGACGACGTCGCCCTTCACGCGGAAGCGACCGCGCCCGAGCATCGTGTCGTTGCGGACGTACTGTGAGTCGATGAGCTTGCGCAGCAGCAGGTCTCGGTCGTGCTCGGCGCCGACCTCGACGTAGATCATCCGCTCGCGCCACTCCTCCGGCGAGCCCAGGCCGTAGATGCACGAGACGGAAGCGACCACGACCACGTCGCGCCGTGTGAAGAGCGACGACGTCGCTGCGAGCCGCAGCCGCGCGATGTCGTCGTTGCGGGACGAGTCCTTCTCGATGTAGAGGTCGGCCTGCGGGACGTACGCCTCGGGCTGGTAGTAGTCGTAGTAGGAGACGAAGTACTCGACGGCGTTGTGCGGGAAGAACTCCCGGAACTCGTTGCAGAGCTGCGCCGCGAGCGTCTTGTTGTGGGCGATGACGAGCGCCGGCCGGCCGATCTTCTCGATCGTCCAGGCCATCGTCGCGGTCTTGCCGGTGCCGGTCGCCCCGACGAGCGTGTGGTACCGCTCGCCGGCGAGGATCCCTGCGGCGAGCTTGTCGATCGCGTTCGGCTGGTCGCCGGTGGGGGTGTAGGCGGAGGTCGTGCGCAGCTCGGCCATGGAGACAGGGTATCTCCGGCCATCGGCCGCACCGGGGGCGTCGCCGGTCCCGCTGCAAAACCTGTAGCGCGCGTCGAGTCGACCGGCGCCTCATGCGCTCTCGGACTGTTTGGCGCTTAGAGCCTAGGCCACTTCGGATGAAATGCTCGGCAGAAGGCACGGCCGGCCTTCTGCGTATCCGCGAAGACCTGCACGGTGACGGACTGAGAGCTCGTCTTGTCGAGAAGCTTGCAGAGACTCACGCCGGTGCCGAGCTTCTTCCGAAAGAGCAGTCCGCCGTCGAAATACTGCGCGTCCCATCTCCTGCAGGCGATGGGATCACGCGGCGTGATCGTCAGCCGCAGATAGATCAACCCGTGGACTCCTCGCCAACCGCGAAAGAGCTTGCCGTATTGACAGTGAGATGCGTCCCTCGTCGTGGCAGTGGAGTTGGTCACCGCGACGACAAGCGCCGCGACGAGTGCCACCGCGACAACAGCGACCTTCTTCATCGCGACGAATAGTAGGGAGAGCGCCTAACGACCCGCCAACGACCGAGACTCTCAGCCGTCGAACGCGATCACGCTGCGGATGCCGTCCTGTGCGCGCATGAGGTCGAAGCCGCGGTTGACCTCTTCGAGCGAGAGCGTGTGGGAGATGAGCGGGTCGACGTCGATGTCGCCGGCGAGGTAGCGGTCGACGAACTGCGGCACCTGGTCGCGTCCCTTCACCCCACCGAACGACGAGCCGGCGACCCGGCGGCCCGTGATCAGGAAGCGTGGCACGACGTCGAGTGTCTCGCCTTTGCCAGCGACACCGCACATCGTGGCGAGGCCCCAGCCCATTCGGGCCGACTCGACGGCCTGGCGCATCACTTCGACGAGACCCGTCGCCTCGAAGGTGTAGTCCGCGCCGAAACCGCCGGTCATTTCGAGGATCTGCTCGACGATGTCGGGCCCTCCGGCAAGGGTGTCATGGGCGCCCTGGCCATGGGCGAGGTCGAGCCGCTGGCGGGCCGGATCGACGCAGATGATCCGCCAAGCACCGCTGAGCCGGCAGCCGGCGACGGCGCCGAGTCCGACGAGGCCCGCGCCGAAGACGACGCACGTCGAGCCGGGCTCGACCTTCGCGGTGTTGAGCGCGGCGCCGAGTCCGGTCGAGAGACCGCACGCGAAGACGCAGGCGCGGTCGAGTGGAGCATCGGGCGCGATCTTCGCGAGCGCGATCTCCGGCATCACGGTGTACTCGGCGAACGTCGAAGTTCCCATGAAGTGCCGGATCGGCTCACCCCCACGGGAGAGGCGCGTCGTGCCGTCAGGCAGGAAGCCCTGGTTCTGCTGCTCGCGGATGGCCAGGCAGAGATTGGTGCGCGGGTCCTGGCAGTGCACACACTCGCGGCACTGCGGCGAGAAGAGCGTCACGACGTGGTCGCCCGGCGCCAGCGATCCGACACCCTCCCCGACTCGCTCCACGACGCCTGCTCCCTCGTGCCCCAAGACGGTCGGCGAGTAGCCCGACGGGTCTGCCCCGGACGCCGTGTACAGATCGGTATGGCAAACGCCGCAGGCGACGAGACGAACCAGGACCTCGCCCGCCTTCGGCTCGGCCAGGTCGACCTCCTGCACCTCGAGCGGCCGACCGAACTCCTCGAGCACCGCTGCCCGGATCTTCATCCGGCGGTCCTAGCAGTTTCTCGACCGGTGCGAATGCGCAGAAGGTTGTCGAGAACGCTAGTACCCCAGCTGCGACGCGTACGCGCGGCGGTAGATCTTCTTCAACCGCTCGACCTTCGAGATGTAGTCCCGCGTCTCGTCGAACTGGATCCCAATGTGCTCCCTGCGCCAGCGGTCCACGTTCTCCTGGCCTGCGTTGTAGGCGGCGAGTGCGAGCCGCTCGTTCCCGTACTTGTTCATGAGATGCCCGAGATACCAGGCGCCGTAGCGGATGTTGATGTCGGGGTTCGTGAGATCGGAGACGCGAAAGCGGCTGCCGCCGGTGTACTGCGCGATGCCCTTCGCCGTGGCCGGCGTCAGCTGCATGAGGCCGATGGCCCCGGCCTTCGACTCGGCGTCCGAGTCGAACTTGCTCTCCGCCTCGATCACGGCCGCAAGCAGCGCGGCGTCGAGATGGTCCTGCGAGGCGTAGACACGAACGTTCGTCGAGTAGCGCAGGGGATACCAGAGCCGCGCGTACCACGCCGGCTCCGTCCGCTGCAGGTAGACGAACGCGCCGAGCCCGGCGAGGACGACGGCCGCAGCGATGATCCAGCGCCTCAGGACCGTGCCAGCTCCTCCAACACGCCGGCGACGAAGGCGTCGAGCTCCTCGAGCGTGCCGTCGTTGACGTACGAGAAGTCCGCCCGCCGCACCTTCTCCTCTTCGGGTACGAGCCGCTCCTCCCTCTCGGCGACGGCGCCGCGTCGCGCTTCCCTCAGCTCGGCCGGTGCGGTCACGACGACGACGCAATCGAAGCGCGCCTCGCCGCCCGTCTCGTAGAGCAGCGGGATCTCCGCGACGGCGACGCCGGCGGTCTGCTCCGCCAGCCAGCCGTCGGTCGCGGCGCGGACGCGTGGATGAAGCTCGGCCTCGAGCCAGGCGAGCTCCGCCCGGTCGGCGAAGACGATCCGTCCGATCTCAGCCCGGTCGACCTCGCCGTCGCGAAAGACGCGTTCGCCCCAGCGCTCACGGAGGACGGTCTGCAGGCCCTCGTCCTCGCGGTAGAGGCGGTGGACGACGTCGTCGGTCGAGATCACGGCAGCGCCGTGGCGCGCGAACGCGCTGAGAGCCTCGCTTTTCCCGGCCGCGATGCCGCCCGTGAGCGCGACCGCAAGCGGCCGCTTCACTACTCCGTCGGCTCGGCCTCGTCGGAGGCGTCGGCCGAAGCTTCGGGCTCTGCCTTGGCGGCAGGCTCCTCGTCCACGAACTCCGTTTCGGCGACCGGCTCCTCGACGACCTCGGTCTCGACGGCCGGCTCTTCGAGCGCGGGCTCTTCCGCGGCCGCGGGCTCTTCCTCTGTCGCCGGCGCAGGCTCGAGAGTCTCGGCGGCGGGAACCTCGTCGGCGAAGACCTCGTCGGACAGTCCGAGCGCTGGTGGCTCCGCCTCTTCCCCGGGCTTTGGCTGCACGGGCATACCGTCCTCGACGCGCTTGAGCGACAGCGAGAGGCGGCGACGATCGGCGTCGACCTCGAGGATGCGGACGTTGACCTGGTCGCCCTGGGAGACGACCTCCCGCGGATTCTCGACGTGATGCTGCGCGAGCTCGGAGATGTGCACGAGCCCTTCGACACCGGGCAGGATCTCGACGAAGGCGCCGAACGTGACGACCTTCGTCACGGTGCCCTGCACGACGTCGCCCTCCTGGTAGCTCTCGAGCACCTGCTGCCACGGATCGCTCTGGGTCTGCTTGAGCCCGAGCGAGATCCGCTGCCGCTCTCGGTCGATGTCCAGAACCTGCACCTTCACCGTCTGGCCGATCTCCAGGACCTCGGACGGATGGTTGACGTGGCTCCACGAAAGCTCGGAGATGTGGATGAGGCCGTCCATCCCGTCGAGGTCGACGAAGGCGCCGAAGTCGACGATGTTGGAGATCGTGCCTTCGACGACGTCGCCCGGGTTCAGACGGTCGAGGATCCGCTGCCGCTGCTCCTTGCGCTCCTCCTCGAGCACGGCGCGGCGCGAAAGAACCACGTTGTTGCGTGAGCGGTTCAGCTCGATGACCTTGCACTGGAGCTCCTGGCCGAGGAACTCGTCGAGGTCCTGCACACGGCGGATGTCGACGAGCGACGCAGGCAGGAACCCGCGCACACCGAGGTCGAGGATGAGGCCGCCCTTGACGACCTCGATCACGCGGCCGGTGACGGGGTCGCCCTTCTCATGGGCGCTCTCGATCGCCTTCCACGCGATCTCGAACCGCGCGCGCTTCTTCGAGAGGATCAGCCGTCCTTCGGCGTCCTCCTTCGTCAGTACGAGCGCCGCGATGTCGTCACCGATCGAGACCTCGTCGGCCGGGTTGATCGAGCGCCGGATCGACAGCTCCGAGACCGGGATGACGCCCTCCGACTTGTAGCCGATGTCGACGAGCACCTCATCCTTGTCCACGCGGACGACGGTGCCGTTCACGACCTGTCCCTCCTCGATCGTGGGGAAGGTCGACTCGTAGTCGGGGACGAGCTCGCCGCTCTCGGGATCGGTCGTCCAGACGCCTTCCTCGAGCCGCGGGTCGTTGATGGTCTCGTTCGCCATGCGGCGGGTCAATATAGCTGGGTCATCCGGGCCTCGGCGTTACGCTGAGCGGAATGGAGGAGCGGTATCCGGTCGGCGTCACCGAGTCCTGCGCGGTGCACGTCCTGCGCCACGAAGGCGACGGAAGCGCCTACGCGAGCTGGTCGGCGACGATCGGCTTACGCAGCGGCGAGGCGACGATTCGCGTGCCCGGCCACTACGCCGGCGTCCTGGCGGAGCGGCTGGGTGCGGCGGCGGAGCGGTTCGAGCCGGGGCGGCGGCTCGCAAGGGACGAGTACCTCGACGTGACGGCGCTCGCGACTGACGGCGCCGAGACGCTGGCGCTCTCCTCCACGGCCCGTTCGCCGGTGCGCGTGACCGTCGAGGTGCCCCGCGACGAGGTCGACGAGCTCGCTGCGGTGCTCGCCGAGGCACAGCGCTTGATCGAGACGCTTCGACAAGGGCTCGGGCTCGTGCCCGACTCGCTCCCCGAGGCATTGTGAGCGTAGGCTCGACGGAGCTCACCCAGGAGCGGAGGCGGCGGCTTTGCCGGCGCCGGAGCGGGAAGTGAGCGCGCTTCTCGACTACTGCACCGCGGGTGCCCGAGTCGCCGAGCGCGCGCTCGTACAACGTCCCAGGCTCGGACGCGAGGAGCGGCTCGTCTTCGTTGTCGGGTGTCCGCGGTCCGGGACGACGTTCGTCGGCCGCGCGATCGGCGGCTTGCCGGGCTTCGTCGACTTCGGCGAGGTGACGCCATGGAAGGCGGCGCTTCCGGAGGGGCCGTCGGCAGCCGATCTCCGGAGGATCCTCGAGCGCATCCGCCGGCTGGGCCTCGCCTGGGGGCTACGCGGCGTCGAGCAGACTCCCGAGACCGCGCATGTCCTCGACGCCGCTCTCGAGGCCTACCCGCAAGCACTGGCGGTGCACGTCGTGCGCGACGGCCGCGACGTCGTCTGCTCGCTGCTCGAACGCGGCTGGCTCAACGCGGATCAGGGGGGAAAGGACGACGCGAGACTGCCGTACGGACCGGCGCCGCGCTTCTGGGTCGAGACGGACCGGCGGGAGGAGTTCTCGCAGGCGAGTGACGCCCGCCGGTGCGCGTGGGCCTGGCGACGCTACGTCGAGGCCGTGCGCGGCGCGGGTGCCGGGGACCGGTTGCTCGAGATTCGCTACGAGGGTCTCGCGACCGTCGCCGACCGGCTCGCAGAGTTTCTCGGTGCGAACGCGACCTCGACCCATCGTGCCATGGACCGCTTCCGCGACTCCTCGATCGGCCGCTGGCGCCGCGAGCTGACGCCAGAGCAGGTCGCCGACGTCGAAGCGGAGGCAGGGCCGCTGCTCGCCGAGCTGGGCTACGGCCGAGCAGGGACGTAGAGTCGGAGGATCGACCGGCGCGAATTTCTGGGACGGGCAGCCGGTGTCGCGCTGGGCGCCGGTGTTCTCGATGCCGCCGGCTTGCACTCGAGCGTTGCGAGTGGACCGTTCCGCGAGCTCGCCCGAGAGCTGCAAGGAACTGTCGTCACTCCGTCGAGCTCGGCGTACGCACGGGACAAGGTGCTGATCGACAGTCGCTTCGACGGGACGCACCCGCGGGCGATCGTGTATTGCGCATCGGCCGAGGACGTCGAGAAGACGGTCCGCTGGGCGCTCAAGCACGCGGTCCACATCGTCCCGCGCTGTGGCGGCCACTCCTACGCGGGCTACTCGACCACCGGGAGCGGAGTCGTCGTCGACGTGACGCGAATGCACCACGTCCATCCCGGCCACCCGACCGCGACCGTCGGCGCGGGCGCGCGCTTGATCGACGTCTACAGCGTCCTGGCCGCACACGGCCTGACAGTGCCTGCGGGGTCTTGCCCGACCGTCGGCATCTCCGGCCTCGCCCTGGGTGGGGGCGTGGGCTACGCCGGACGCAAGCTCGGACTGACCTGCGACAACGTCGTCGGCCTTTCGCTAGTGACCGCGGACGGAAAGCTCCGAGAGTGCGACGCCCACCAGAACGCCGATCTCTACTGGGCCTGCCGCGGAGGCGGCGGCGGGAACTTCGGGATCGCCACGAGCTTCCGCTTCCGCACTCACGCAGTCGGAAGCGTCGCGTTCTACGAGATCGCCTGGCCATGGGCCGACGCTGCCGGCGCCCTCCGCGCCTGGCAGAACTTCGCGCCGCACGCGCCCGACGAGCTGTTCTCGACGCTCTACCTGGCGACGAACCTTCCAAAGGGCCCCGGCACCCAGCCGATCGTGAGGTCAGGCGGCCAGTTCTTCGGCAGCGAGACGGCACTCAAGTCGCTGATCGCACCGCTCGTCAACGCAGGAGCGCCCTTCCGCGTGTCGGTCGGAACGGTCTCGTACATCAACGCAATCATGCGCTGGGCGGGTTGCCACCCCCTCGAGCAGTGCCGGGCGATCGGGCACCTCAGGTTCAAGGGGAAGTCGGACTACGTCAAGAGCCCGCTCTCGAGCGGGGCAATCGGGACGCTGCTGGCAGGCCTAGAGGCGAACCAGGCCAGCGCCTCTCTCGGCGGCGCCGCGCTCATCCTCGACGCGGACGGTGGGGCGATCAACCGAGTCCACCCGGCCGAGACGGCGTTCGTCCACCGGAACACGCTCTACTCGATCCAGTACTTCTCGAGCTGGGCGGGCACCGGAAGCGCAGACCTGCACTGGATCCGCAAGCTCTACGCCGCAATGCGCCCGCACGTGTCCGGGTTCGCATACCAGAACTACATCGACCCCGATCTCAAGTCGTGGCAGCACGCGTACTACGGCCCCAACCTTCGGCGCCTCACGGAGGTGAAGCGGACGTACGACCCCCACCGCTTCTTCCACTTCCGCCAGGGCATCCCGACGCACGTCTAGCGGTTGGTAAAGAATGCGGCGCTTTCTAGCGTCGTAGGGGTGATGGTCGAAGAGCTCGAGGCGCTGTACCGCGAGCGGCTGCCGGAGTTCACGCGGGCCGCAACGGCGATCGCCGGCGAGGAGGAAGCCGGACGCGACGCGGTGCAGGAGGCGTTCGCCAAGGCACTCCGCAAACGGCGGCGCTTCCGTGGCGAGGGGAGCCTGGATGCGTGGGTCTGGCGAATCGTCGTCAACGCCGCCCGCGACGCGAGGCGGCACAGGCACCGCAGGTCGGACGCAGCTTTGCCCGTCGACATGCGCGCGGACGAGCTCGGGCTCCCACTCGAGCTGCTCACGGAGCGCCAGCGAGAGGTGCTCTTTCTCCACTACTACGCGGATCTCGACTACGCGACGATCGCGCACGCACTCGGCATCAGTCCGGGCACCGTCGGCGCGACGCTCTCCGCCGCGCGGCAGACATTGCGCGGGGCGCTCACGAAGGAGGCCTGTTGATGCACGCGCATCTCGACGGATTGCTCGACGAGCTCGTTACCGCTGAGCCACAGCAGGGCTGGAACGACGTCCTCCGGCGCGCCGGTCGGGCGCGGCGACGCTACATGGCCGTCGTCGCCGCCGTCGCCGCGCTCATTGCCGTCCCTGCGACTTGGGCTGCGGTCAATGCCTTCGAGGGGACGCCCGCGCCGCCGGACGTCTCGACGAACTTCAGCGACTTCAACAACTTCCGTCGCGTGTGGATCCAGCACGACATGGCGATCAGTTGGCCGCAGGTCGATGTGAGCAAGGCCCACGGGGTAGTCGAGATCCAGACTGCGGACGGACCCGAGCAGCTCTGGGCGGCGCCGGACGACCGAGGTGGCCAGTGCTACTTCATCGACTGGGCGAACGACGCACCTTCCCAGTACGGAAAGTTCGGGTTCAGCGGATGCGAGCCACTGGAGCCTCCGGCCTCGAACGTCAGCTGGGGCGACGTTTGGGTCCCGTCCCATCCGACTCTCATGACCTTCTACGGCAGTCTCTACGTCGACGCGGCAACCGTTCAGGTCACCCTCGACGATGGATCGTCGCTGTCTCTTCCGGTCGTCGAGCGCCTGTTCCTCGGCTCCTTCCCGAAGAGTGCGACGGTCGAGAAAGTCACGGCCCTCGACGCCGACGGGAACGTTGTCGCGTCATCGACGAAGCCCTAGCTCTTCGCGTCCGCCCAGGAGTCGCCGGCGCCGACGTCCACCGCGAGGGGCGGATCAAGCGGATACGCCGAGCACATCTCCTCGCGGACGAGCTCCTTCACCACCGAGGTCTCCGCGTCGGGGGCCTCGAGGAGGAGCTCGTCGTGCACCTGGAGGACGAGTCGCGCGCTTCTCCCCTCCTCGCGCAGCCGCCGCTCGATCGCGACCATCGCGACCTTGATGATGTCCGCGTTCGAGCCCTGCATGACGAAGTTGACGGCGACGCGCTCGCCGAACCCGCGCGTCGCGCGGTTCCTTACCCGCAGCTCCGGCACCGGCCGCCGCCGGCCGAGCAGGCTCGTCACGTAGCCGTCACGCTCGGCCTGCTCGATCGTGCGTGAGATGAAGTCCTGCACGAGGGGGAACCGAGCGAGATACGCGTCGATGTACTCCTGCGCCTGCTCGCGCGGTATCTCGAGGTTCTCGGAGAGGCCGAAAGCCGAGATGCCGTAGACGATGCCGAAGTTGATCATCTTCGCGATCGAGCGCTCGGCCGGGGTGAGCTTCGCGGGCTCGACACCGAGCACCTCGGCCGCCGTCGCGGTGTGGATGTCCTCCCCGCGCTCGAACGCCTCGCGCAGCTTGGGCTCGCCGGAGACGTGCGCGAGGATGCGCAGCTCGATCTGCGAGTAGTCGGCGGAGATGAGGCGCGCGCCGGACTCCGCGACGAAGGCGGAGCGGATCTCGCGGCCGAGCTCCGTGCGGATCGGGATCGACTGAAGATTCGGGCTCGTCGTCGAGAGGCGGCCCGTAGCCGCGACGGTCTGGTTGAAGGTCGTGTGGAGACGGCCGTCCTCGCCGATGAGCGACGGCAGCGGGACGAGGTACGTGTTGAGGAGCTTCGACAGCTCGCGCCATTCCTCGATCACGGCCACTATCTCGTGCTCGCCGCGGATCGAGCGCAGCACCTTCGTGTCCGTCGAATAGCCGGTCTTGCCCTTGCGCCCCGGGGTCAGCTCGAGCTTCTCGAACAGGATGCGACCGAGCTGCTGCGGCGAGCCGAGCACGAACTCTTCGTCGGCGAGCTCATAGGCGCGAGACTCGAGCTCCTCGACGCGGTCGGCGAGCCGCGCCGTGATCTCCCCCATCCGGTACGTGTCGATGCGAACCCCCGCTTCCTGCATTCGGCCCAGCACCCCCACCAGCGGCATCTCGACGTCGCGGTAGAGGGGCTCGGCGCCGCGTTCGCGAACACGGTCGAGCAGCGGCTCGCGGAGGCGCAGCGTGACGGCCGCGTGCCGGACGAGGCGTGCCGTCTCCTCCTCGGCCTCCGGCTCGGCGACGGCCTCGACGGCGTATTCGGCGGCGAGGTCGTCGAGCAGATACTCGCTTCGGGCCGGGTCGATCAGGTAGGCGAGGATCATCGTGTCGTCGGCCGCCTCGACGCGCAGCGCCTTCGCGTCGTGGGCGACGAAGGCTCCCTCGAGCCGCTCGGGCCGGGGCGAGACGACGACCTCGTCGCCCTGGGCGATGGCGATGCGGCCGTCGTCCGCGGCGATTCCGCCCGCGTTCGGCGGCTCCCCTTCGTGCCAGGCGACCGACGTCCCGGCCGAGATCCGCTCGCGCGCCGGCACCGCCTCGTCGAGCTCGTCGACGCGGCCGAGCAACGCGCGGAACTCGAACTGACGGAACGTCTCTCGCAGCTGCGCCCGGTCCGGCGGAGCCAGGACGAGCTCGGCCGGGTCGCAGTCCAGCTCGAGATCGCGCCGCATCGTCGCGAGCACCTTCGCCGCGCGCGCCTGCTCGGCGAACTCCGTCAGGGTCTTGCGTCGCGCCGGCGACAGCTCCTCGACGTGCTCGAGCACGTCTTCGAGCGAGCCGTACTGTGCGACGAGCTGGCCTGCGGTCTTGTCCCCGATCCCCGGGACGCCGGGGATGTTGTCGGAGGTGTCCCCCTTGAGGCCGATGAAGTCGGGGATCTGCTCGGGCCGGATGCCGTATCGCGCCTCCACCCGCTCGGGCGTGTAGACGTTGACGTCGCTCACGCCGCGCGGCGTCATCATCAGGCAGACGTTCTCGGAGACGAGCTGGAACGCGTCGCGGTCGGTCGAGACGACGCACGTCCTGATGCCGGCGTCGTCGGCGCGTGTCGCAAGCGTCGCGATCACGTCGTCCGCCTCCCAGCCCTCGAACTCGAGGTTCCGGTAGCCGAACGCGGCGACGATCGGCCGGAAGTGCGGGAACTGCTCGGCGAGCAGATCCGGCATCGGCCGGCGGCCCTCCTTGTAGACGACCTCCACCGCCTCGGCCTGCGCATGGCGGTGCACCGGCCGCGTGTCCCAGGCCACGGCGACACCCTTCGGCCGGTAGTCGGAGAGGAGCTTGAAAAGCATGTTGGTGAAGCCGAGCAGCGCGTTCGTGGGGAAGCCCTCGCTCGTCGCCAGCTCCTCGGGCAGCGCGAAGAAGGCCCGGTACGCGAGGTTGTTGCCGTCGACGAGGAAGAGCTCGGCGTCGCGCGCCGGCGCATCGCTGAGGTCCAGCTCGGCACCCGTGAGCGTCTTCGGAGACATCGCTCCGAGTCTATTGCGCGCTACTTGAGCGTCTTGAGGTACGCGATCAGCTCGGCGATCTGCTCGTTGGAGAGGATCCCTCCCCAGTGCGGCATGCTCACGATCGGCGCCCGGCCGATCACGCTGCCGCTGCGGATCACGGCCGCGATCTTCGCGTCGGTGTTGAACTCGCCGCGGAAGTCGCCGCCCGAGAGGGGTGGGATCGTCTTGTCCGGCGACTGCGGGTTCGGCACGCCGCCGAGGCCGTTCGGGCCGTGGCAGTTGATGCAGCCGTAGCGGATGTAGACCGCGGAGCCCGCAACGGCGGCTCCCTGATCCGTGGGCACCGAGACCGGCTGCGTGTCGGCCACCGCGGGCAAGCCGGCCTGGATGTAGGCGACGAGGTCGGCGACCTGCGTCTTGGAGATCACCTCACCCCAGACGGGCATGTACGGCTGCTTCGGATTCGCCGACTCGCCGAGGCCGTGGTCGATGATGTGTGTCAGCTGGGCGACCGTGAGGCTGTGCCCGACTGTCTTCAGCGCCGGGACCGCCGGATCGACGCCGCCGCTTCCCTGAGGGCCGTGACACTGCGCGCAGGCGAACTGGCTGAACGCATGCGCTCCGGTCGCGACCTGGGGCGAGACCTTCGGGTACGACGGCGGCGCCGGCGCGGAGGATTGCACCGCGACGGTCTTCGTGCGCTCGCCGTAGTGGCCTGCCGCATACGCAACTACACCCACTGCGATCGCCAGGGCAATCCCCGCGCCGATCACCGCCGGCAGGACTCGCGTCTCGCGGGGCTGGCGCTCGTCGTCGGCCATTGGCGCATCGTCTTGCTCTCGCCGCGGCGTGCCATCCGTACTTCCCCGCGAACCCCGCTGGTTGAATCCGCCAATGCCGCGCGTCCCACTCCTGTCCGGCACCCGCCTCGTCGTCGCGTCCGTGCCCGACGACGCTCGCGTCCTGCGGCCCCCGGCGCCGGGTCGTGCGACTGACGTGGTGGCGGCGACCCGCGAGGCGCTGCGCTTTCCCCTAGACGGCGAGCCGCTCGAGGCCCTGGTTGCGGGGACGACCCTGGTGACGATTGTGGTCGAGCCCCCGGCGTTGCCGCTCGGCAGCGGAGAGGGCAACCAGCGGGCCATGGCGATCGCCGCGGTGAGCGAGGCGCTCGAGGAGCTCGGCGTGCAGACCAGGAATCAGACGCTGCTCGTCGCAGGCGGACTCGCGCGCCGCGCCGGCCGCTCGGAGATCGCGGCGCTCGTCACCCCGGACTTTCGGCGCCGCTTCCATGGGCGGGTGGCCGTACACGACGCGGCCGACCCGGGTTTGGCCGGCGTCCCCGCCGGAGCGCCGCGGGTGCGGGTCGCGCCCGAACTCGTGGAGACCGACCTGGTCGTCGTGGTGACCGCGGCGGAGACGGTGCTGCACGGCGGTCCTGCGGCGCTGCTCGCCGCGACGGACGCCGAGACGCAGCGCCGCGCAACGGCCGAGTCGCTGCTCGAGACCGGCGGCTCGGAGGGATGGCGCCTCGCCGCACTCGTCGAGCGGGTGCTTGCGGACCGCGTCCCGCTCTTCGGCGTCTCGCTCGTGCTCAACCACCCGCAGTTCACGGGACTTCTGCACGGCTATCCCTACGAGCCCGAGGCGGCAGACCGGATCGCCCGCTCACCGTTGCGACGCGCGTTCTCCGCCGCGCCGGAGTCCGTACGGCGCCGTGTCCTCCGCACGCTCCGCGGGACGCGGACAGCGGCCGCCGCGCTCGCCGGACCGCCCTCGGTCGCGCACGCCGAAGCCCTGCTCCGCGCGATCGAGCTGCGCCGGGCAACTCTGGAGGAGCCGCTCGACGCGCTCGTGATCGGGATTCCCGGCACGACGCCGTTCCTACCGCGCGAGAAACCGAACCCGCTCCTGGCGGCTCACCTAGGGCTCGCACACGCGCTCGGGCTGTGGCGGGACGCCTTCCCCATCCGCGACGGCGGAATCGTGATCCTCGTCCACCGCTTCCGGCGCACCTTCGTCCGCCCGACGCAACAGCCCTATCACGTCTTCTTCCGCTCCGATCCGATCGCCCGCAACCCCGAGTTGCTCGCGGCCGCGGAGAGCGCAGTCGCAGGGGATGCCCGCGCCGTCGAGGAGTACCGAGCCGGCGGAACGGTGCACCCACTGCTCCCGTTCCGCGACTGGGAGGCGTGCGGCCCCGCGCTCGAGCGACTCGGCGCGGTCTACGTCGCGGGCGCGCGAGACGCCGCCGCCGTGCGCCAGCTCGGCTTCGTCCCGATCGGCTCGATCGGCGCCGCGCTCCAGATGGTGCGCGGCCATCGCGGCCCCGACGCGCGCATCGGCTTCCTGCTCGCGCCGCCGTACTTCCCGCTCCGCGTCGGATCAGAGGACACGTAGTCCGAGGACGTCCGCAGCCGCCGCGATCTGCTCGTCTTCGACCGCGAGCGTCCGGACCGAGACGAGGCGCAGGGCGGCGGCGGCCCGATCGAACAGGGTCACGTTGAGCCACTGCGCCTCGAATGTCGACCACCAGCGGAGGCCCATCGCATCGGGATGCCTCTCGTACAGGGCCCGTGCCTGCGGCTGCGTTACCTCCCGCGCGCGCGTCGCGACGCGTGAGGGCCGGAGCTGCTCGCGCCGCAACACCACCGGGTCGTCGAGGTCGACGAGCTCCGTACCGTGGGACAGCTCGAGCTCCGCGAGCGCGAGCGGAAGGCCGCGCCGCCGGAGGAGCGCCGGCAGCAAGCGCTGTCCGCGAAACCGCGCGAGCTGCTCCACGACACACGAGAGCGGTTGCTCCGAGAGGTACAGACAGCCGTACAGGTCCGCGTTGTCGTGCCGGCCGTCACCCTGATACGGACGCGGAAACCAAAGGGCGCTGTCGGGGCGTTCGGGTCGCGCGCGCTCGTTCCAGGCAAAGCAGCGGTACAGGATCACGCGAAGGCGTCGGAGCGTTCCGCCCGGATGGCACGCATCAGCTCCTCGGTGCGACCCGCGCGGATGAGGTCGATCGGCCGCCGGTCGCCCAGGTACGGGTTGAGGCCGAACAGCCAGGCGAGCGCCGCCTCGCGCTCGTAGAGACGCAGGAGATTCGCCCACACCAGCTCGAGCAGGTCGACCTTCTCGGCGTTGAGGGGATCGATGCCGGAACCGCGCAGCCAGCGCGTCACCTGCGAACGGCTCACACCGAGCATCATGGCCAGGCGCGCCGCCGAGCCGACATCGGTGCGAAGCGCCTCCACCTTCTGAGCCGTCGCCACAGGCATAGGTCTCAGTCTAGCGCAACAACTTTTGTTGCGCAACAAGATCTGTTGCGCGCGCTGATCACATACCATGCCCGCGGAGCCGAAGTGGCGGAATTGGCAGACGCGCCGGACTCAAAATCCGGTGGCCTTCGGGCCGTGTGGGTTCGATTCCCACCTTCGGCATCGCCGTCTAGCGACCGCGGCGCGCGCGGATCGCGTAGGCCGCGACCCCGGCGCTGACCAGGAACACGCCCACGGCTCCCCAGTCGTACGGATTCGGCGTGCCGTCGCCGATGGTGCGGTTCTGCCAGGCGTCCCAGTTCAGCGCCGCGACGAGCAGGAGGGGCAGGCCGGCGCCGGCGACCAGGCCGAAAGGCGCCGCACCGTTCATCCACGCCGAGCGGCGTCGTAACAGAACGACACAGACGGCCGCGGGAATGAGGAACAGCCAGCCCACGAAGCTGATCAACGCGAGCACCACACCTGCGCCCACGAGCGCCCAGAGCCAGAACCCGGCACAGCCCGCCAGGTGAGACGACCGCCGCGTCGCGTGCGGCTGCACGGTCACGAGCAGAGTCTACGCCGGTCGATCGGAGCATCTAGGCTCGGAGCCGCGTGGCGAAGAGCGTCGGCATCCTCACCGGCGGCGGCGACTGCCCCGGGCTCAACGCGGTCATCCGCGCCGTCGTCCGGCGGGCCGATGCGGCCGGCTGGGACGTCGTCGCCGTGCGCGAGGGCTGGCGCGGTCTGGTGGAGCCGATCTTCGAGGATCTCGGCCCGTCACAGGTCTCCGGGATCCTGCCGCGCGGCGGGACGATCATCGGCACCAGCCGGACGAATCCGTTCAAGCTCGAGGGCGGCGTCGATCAGGTGCTCCGGAACTTCCGCGACCGCGGCCTGGACGCGCTCGTCGCGATCGGCGGCGAGGACACGCTCGGGGTCGCGGCGCGGCTGTATGCGGAACACGAGCTGCCTGTCGTCGGCGTCCCGAAGACGATCGACAACGACCTCTCGGGGACGGACTACACGTTCGGCTTCGACACCGCCGTCTCGATCGCGACCGAGGCGATCGACCGCCTGCACACGACCGCCGAGTCGCACAACCGCGTGATGGTCGTCGAGGTGATGGGCCGCCACACCGGCTGGATCGCCGTGATGAGCGGCATCGCGGGCGGCGCCGACGTGATCCTCGTGCCGGAGATCCCGGTCGACTTCGAAGAGGTCGCCGAGGCCATCCGAAAACGGCACGCCCGCGGCAAGAACTTCTCCATCGTCGTCGTCAGCGAGGGCTGCGAGCTGCCGGGCCTCTCGGACGGCGGAGAGACAGACCAGTTCGGCCACGTGATCCTGTCGAAGCGCGGTGTCGGCGACGCGCTCGGGCGCGAGATCGAGGAGCGCACCGGCTTCGAGACGCGCGTCACGGTGCTCGGCCACGTGCAGCGCGGTGGCTCCCCCACGCCGCGAGACCGCGTGCTGGCCACGCGGTTCGGGCTCAAGGCAGCCGACCTCGCGCTGGCAGGTGAGTTCGGCCAGATGGCCGCCCTCAGAGGGGACGACGTCGTCGCCGTACCCCTCGCCGAGGCAACCGCGCAACTGAAGGTCGTGCCGCGCGAGTGGTACGAGGTCGCGCACGCCTTCTTCGGCTAGCGCCGCCGTCAGAGAAGGTCGCGGTCGCGGACGATCACGGCGTCGACGCCTGCCCGCTCGAGCTCCTCGATGTCGTCCTCGGACAGTGCGGGAAGCTCGGCGATCGCGAGCTTGCCGGCGGGTACGTCGGGCAGGAGGTCGAGGACGGCGTCGAGTGTCCCGGCGAGCACCAGCAGCTCCGGGTCGAGCTCCCCGAGAGCCTGCTCGAGCTGCTCTTCGTCTCGCACGCGGACGGCGAGCTCGACCTCCGTCGCAGCCAGAACCGCTGTCCCTGCGACGAAGTCCACGACAGTGGCCACCGCCGCGGGGTCTCCACTGACGGCCAGCGTCTCCGCTACCTGGTCCTCGGAGACGACGATCAGCGAGATTCCCTCGCCGTCCGAGATCGCAAGCCCGAACCGTCCGTCGGTCATTGCCCCATCGGATGCCAGACCGTCTTCAGCTCGAGGAAGGAGGCAATCTCCCACGGGCTCTGGACGTCGGCACGGCCGCGCACGACCCGCTTGACGTTGTCGGCGGCCAGACGCTCGAGCTCCGGCGCGTCGCCGTCCGCGCCGCAGAGGTCGATCGCGTTGACGTCCATGTGCGAAGCAAGCACGGGCGCGAGCTCGGCGTGGTGTCCGGTCAGGAGGTTGACGACTCCGCCCGGGAGGTCGCTCGTCGCAAGCGCTTCCGCCAGCTCGATTGCCGCGAGCGGCCGAGTCTCCGACGCGACCGCGACGACGGCGTTCCCGCCGACGAGCGGTGGAAGGAGGCGGGTGACGAGGCCGAGCAGTGGCGGTTCGTCGGGCGCGAGCACGGCAACGACCCCGGTCGGCTCCGGCACCGTGAAGTTGAAGTACGGACCGGCGACGGGATTCGAGCCGCCGAGCACCTGCGGGAGCTTGTCGGCCCAGCCCGCGTACCAGACGACGCGATCGATCGAGCGCTCCACCTCGTCACGCCCGCTGCACAGCTCCGCGAACTCGGCGACCCGCGCCTCGACCATCTCGGCGACCCGGTAGAGCACCTGGCCGCGGTTGTAAGCAGCCGCCGCCGCCCAGCGCGGCTGCGCGTCGCGGGCGGAGCGGACAGCGTCGCGAACGTCCTTGCGGGAGGCGCGGGCGACGTTCTGCCCTTCCGCGTCGTACGTCCGTCCGGACTCGCTGCGGGGGAAGGCGCCTCCGATGAACAGCTTGTACGTCTTCTTGACCGGAAGGCGCTCGCTCATGGCCAGCTCCTCTCGACCGGCGCGGCGACCTCGATCTCTCCCCTCTGAAGCGCCCGCAGCGCCTCGACACCGTGCCTGTTCCAGAGCCGCTCGGCCGCGACGATGAGCCTGCACTGGTACCAGACGTAGTTCGCAAAGCCCCCGGCCTCGAAGCTGCTCGCCATCTCCACGAGCGCCGACCGGGCGACGCGCGACGGAGGGACGTCGCAGCCGGCGCGACAGAACGTCATGTAGACCGGCAGCTCGTTCGGCTCCTCGCTCGCCAGGTAGCCGACTGCGCCGAGGTTGGCGAACAACTCCTCGTGCCACATCCTCGGCAGCGACTCGCCGCGCGGCACGAGATGCAGGAGCTCGTGGACGAGGATCAGGTCGGCGAACTCTTCCAGCAGCGGCGGATCCCCGTAGACGCCGCGCATCGCGGCGCGCGACTCCACACTGAAGTCCGGCCAGAACTGTGTGTTGATCGAATCGAAGAGGATCGCCGCCCGCGAGCCGAGGACGATCTTGCCGCTGTCCGGATGCGCGTGGGGGATCGCGTAGTCCGGAATCTCGGCGTGATCGGCCCACTCGTCCTCGTCGAGGACGTAGAGGTCGAAGGAGAACGGCGCCGCGAGCTGGTCGGCGAGCCAGTCCCGCGCGCGCTCGGCCCGGCGCCCGAGCGACTCGGCACGGAGCTCCGCGCCGGGGCTGATCACCGTCGTCACCCGGGTGCCCCGTCCGACTCGTCGAACTGCAGGTACGGCTCGAGGCCGTGCCGCCCGCCTTCACGGCCGAAGCCGGACTCCTTGTAGCCCCCGAACGGCGAGCTCGGGTCGAACCGGTTGTACGTGTTCGCCCAGACGACGCCGGCGCGGAGCCGCTGCGCCATCCAGAGAATGCGCGACCCCTTCTCCGTCCAGACGCCGGCGCTGAGGCCGTAGGGAGTGTTGTTCGCCTTCTCCAAGGCTTCCTCGGGGGTGCGGAAGGTGAGGACGGAGAGGACGGGGCCGAAGATCTCCTCCTGCGCGATCCGGTAGCTCTGCGCGACGTTCGTGAACACGGTGGGCGCGAACCAGTAGCCCTTCTCCGGGAGGACACACGGCGGCTGGTAGATCTCCGCGCCCTCCTCGACGCCCGAGGCGACGAGCTCCTGGATCTTCTCCAGCTGAGCGGCGGAGTTGATCGCGCCGACGTCGGTGTTCTTGTCGAGTGGGTCACCGACGCGGAGGGTGGCGAGGCGTCGCTCGAGCTTCGCGACGAGCGGCTCGTAGATCGACTCCTGGACGAAGAGCCGCGAGCCGGCGCAGCAGACATGGCCCTGATTGAAGTAGATGCCGTTGACGATCCCCTCGACTGCCTGGTCGAGCGCCGCGTCGTCGAAGACGATGTTGGCGGCCTTGCCACCGAGCTCGAGCGTGAGCCGCTTGCCGGTGCCGGCGAGCCGGCGCTGGATCTCCTTCCCCACGTCCGTCGAGCCGGTGAACGCGATCTTGTCGACGTCCTCGCTCTCGACGAGCGCCGCACCGGTGCTCCCGTCGCCGGTAACGATGTTCACGACGCCCGCAGGCAGCTCGGCCTGGCGAAGGACGTCGCAGAAGAGGAGCGCTGTGAGCGGCGTCGTTTCGGCGGGCTTGAGAACGACGGTGTTGCCGCAGGCGAGCGCCGGCGCGACCTTCCAGGCGAGCATGAGGAGCGGGAAGTTCCACGGGATGATCTGACCAGCGACGCCGACCGGACGCGGATGCCGGTTCGGGAAGGCGTACTCGAGCTTGTCCGCCCAGCCGGCGTAGTAGAAGAAGTGGGCCGCGGCGAGCGGGAGGTCGACGTCCCGCGACTCCTTG
>Ga0335076_10001056_pt1 | contig 26435 bp, 21 predicted proteins | sample Lox_Sample_25_FD_206717 | JGI IMG/M metagenome (GOLD analysis project Ga0335076, IMG submission 206717) | Soil microbial communities from Loxahatchee National Wildlife Refuge, Florida, United States - Lox_Sample_2.5 | ecosystem: Environmental > Terrestrial > Soil > Wetlands | place: USA... | reverse complement strand
TGATGGCCGCCGATCCGGCCGTCAAGGTCCACATGTACGGCAAGCCGGTGCGCCCGGGCCGCAAGGTCGGCCACGTCACGGTGGCCGGCGACGACCCGGCCGAGCTGGCCGACCGGGCCCGCCGCGCGGCCAGCTACCTGCGCTGGGGCAAGGAGGACGGCGATTGAGCGGTTCCGCAGTGACCAGCGCCGCCCCGGTGGGCATCGTGATGGGCAGCGACTCGGACTGGCCGGTGATGGGCGCCGCGGCCGAGGCGCTTGAGGAGTTCGAGGTCCGCTACGAGGCCGACGTGGTCTCCGCGCACCGGATGCCGCACGAGATGATCGAGTACGGCTCGTCGGCCGAACGCCGCGGGCTGCGGGTGATCATCGCCGGCGCGGGCGGCGCCGCGCACCTGCCCGGCATGCTGGCGTCGGTGACCACGCTGCCGGTGATCGGCGTGCCCGTCCCGCTGGCCAGCCTGGGCGGGCTCGACTCGCTGCTCTCGATCGTGCAGATGCCGGCCGGCATCCCGGTGGCGACGGTCGCGGTCGGCGGGGCCCGCAACGCCGGCCTGCTGGCCGTGCGCATCCTCGGTACCGCGCCCACCCCGGAGGGCGCGGCGCTGCGCACCCGGCTGGCCGCCTTCGCCGGGTCCCTGGCCGAACAGGCCCGCGCCAAGGGTGCCGCCCTGCGCCAGCGGCGTCCGTAGTCTGCCCTGTCCGAGGAGCATGAGGCGCTCCGCGAGGCGGTCCGCGTCCCATTCGTGATTGCTCCTCGCCGCGAACGGGACCTGCCCGCCCAGTCACGTTGGTACCGTTCCGTAGGACATGCGGTCGAGGCGGCCGCGCCCCCGGCGCACCCGGGAGCACGGATGGTGATTGGCGGTGACGGTACGTGCGGAGCGCTGGGGAGACCGGCGGGGGCCCGGCGGGCGGCGGTCTTCCCGAGATCGTGGTAGCGCCCGCCCGGCAGGACATCCGCCCGGGCCACGAAGGTGACGTGATCTTCGAGGTCCGCGAGCTTTCCGACGGCGGCCGGGCTTTGCCGGTCTTCACCACCGTCAAGCGGCTCGTGGCGGCGCTCGGCCCGGACCAGCCGTGGGTTGCGCTGCCGCTGCGGAACATTCAGGCGATCATGGGCGGCGCGGGCGTGCCCCGGGTCGTGATCGACCCGCAGATTCTGCCCGGCGCATGGCGCTGGCACGCCAGCGACCTGCGAGCCCTGGAACGGAGGCAGTAGTGGCGTTTGCCGCAGGCGGTGGCGGCGGCGGCGACGGATTCCGGGTCGTGATGTCCGACCTGCTGGATGCGTCGGCCGCGTTCGGGACCGAGGCCGCCACCTACCAGGCGATCATGCCCGCCGACGGCCCGGCGTGCCCGGACGGCGGAGACGGCGCGTTCAACCAGAGCCTGCACGTCGTGGTCGAGCTGATCGGTGCCCTGCATCTGCAGGCCGCCGGGGTGATAGAGACCGATTCTGCCAAGCTGAGGAAGGCACACGACAATTACGCGCACACCGAGGAGAGCCTGACTCAGCTCTGCAACCAGATCAGTTCCCCGCTCAAGATCAGCTGACGCCAGCGAAGGACGAACCGTGGCCGGTACCGCTACCCTGCCGACGAAATCCCTCCTGCCCCTGGCGTCGTTCGCCCACAACTGGGTGGGCGGCGACATCCACGGGCTCGCCGCGTTCGCGGGCACGCTCTACGGCTACGTGCCCGAGATGGAAGACGTGGTCACCGTCCTGAACAAGAAGGTGGGCCAGGTCGTCACCGACGCGGGCTGGCAGGGCTCGGCGGCCCAGGCGTTCACCGGCAACTGGGAGAGGGTCTCGGCGGAGGTCAACGCCGTCGGGCTGGTGGTCATCGAGGCCGGAAGCGTCGTCGACCAGCTCGCCGCGAACCTCGCCACGATCGAGAATGCGCTGGAGAACGCTGCGGATAAGGCCGCTGCGCACGGCGTCCAGGTCGGCCCCAACGGACAGCCGCCCGATGTCTGCTACGCCACCAAGACCCAGGAGGACTGGCGGCTCGGCTACGATTCGTTCTACCGGCGGTGCCGGGCGGCCGCCCAGAATGCCCGGGATCAGGCGGCGGGCGCGCTGCTGGCGCTCTCCCGCGCGATCACGTCGGGCCAGCCGGGCAAGCCCGGCGGCAATTCGGGCGACGTAGGGACGAAGGTCGGCGAGGGCAACACGATTGCCGACCTCCTGGCCGACCTGCTGGCCACGAAGACCGCGTACGCCAACCGGGTCGCCGACCAGGTGGCCGAGGCCACCGCCAGTCTGGCCAAGGCACAGAAGTCCTGGCTGGCGGCGCAGGCGGCCGCCCGGCAGGCGGACGGCCGGTTCGGGGTGATGCCCGATGACGTCAAGGCGGCATTCAAGGACGCCAAGAGCGAGCTCGCCTCGGTGGGAGGGGAGCTGGGCCGGGCGCGGTCCGGGGAGAACGCGATCTCCGAGCTGTTCGGCACCCGCCTTGACGACCTGCCCGGTCTGAGCGGGCTCGTGGACCAGTTCGGCAGCGACGGCCTGCTCGCCAAGGCGCTGGACCTCCCCGTGGCGGACGTCGTGGCCGGCGGGCTCAGCACCTTCCTCAACGCCCAGCAGGACATCGGCAAGGGCGTGCCGGCCTGGCTGGCCTACCCGCTCGAGACCGGCGTCACCGTGGGCAGCATCGCCCTGGCGACGGCGGTCGGGGGTGCGGTCGCCGGTGCGGCCGTCTTCGCCGGCGCGCCCGTGCTCGGCGTGACGGCAGGCGTTGCCGCGGGCGCCGTCGTCGCCTACGGTGTCGGGGACTACGTGCACAACTACATCGCGGACTTCGGCGAGCAGTGGAAGGAGCACGGGGTGCTGGGGATCGCCACCGATTTCGGCGCGGCCGGCGTCAGCACCTGGGATGACACCAAGCACCTGGCCTCCGACGCCGGCAACCTGGCCAGCAGCGCATGGCATGGCATCACGTCCCTGTTCTGAACCTGGAGGCGCGGATGGGCCTGTTCGATCGGTCCGCCAGCAAGCTGTCGGGCCGGACCACGCTGCTGCTGGCCGCCGATCCCGGCGACGCGCTCCTGGACGCGGCGCGGCTGTACGACCCCGGCGTGCGTTCCTGGCACGGCAGGCTGGTCTTCAGCAACGGAGTGCTGCTGTTCGGGCCGGTGACCGTGACCCCCGAGCTCGAGCAGCAGGCCGGGCTGCCGGCCGGGATGGCGGTCGGCTACTACACGGTCGCGGCCTTGCAGGGCCACCGCCGGCGGCGTAGCGACGAGGCGAAGCAGTTCGATGGCGACCGGCTGGTCCGCGGCCTGGCGGACCGGCTCGGCGGGACCGTCATGTACGCCGGGAAGCCGCCGGACCTGGCGCTGCTCACGTCCGTGTACAGCGAGCAGGCCCTGACCCCGGACCAGGTGATCGAGGTGCTTGGTCCCTACGGCGGGGATTTCAAGGTCGAGGACCAGACCGAGGACACCTACAGCCTCAGCGGCAAGCGGATCTACTTCTACGTCGCCTACTGGTCTCCGCGGCTGTACCGGGAACAGGATGCGCCGCCCGCCGTCGGCGCGATGCGTTCCCGGCCGCTGCATCACTGGGATCTGCACGCCGGCACCGGCCGGAAGCAGGTCGCGCACGAGCTGGCCCAGCGGGTGGGCGAGGCGGCGCTCGCGCTCGCCAGCCGCTCCGGTGGTGTCGCGCTGGACGAGCTCGGGTTCCCGGTCACCAGCCCCGACGACCTGCTTCCGCGCTCGTTATCGGTCCGGCCCGTGGAGACGGTGCGAATGAGCCGGATCGTGGTGGCGGTGCTGGGCGCGGCGCTCGCCACGACGGCCGCGGCCCCGGCGACCATGCCCGCCGGGTCGCCGGCGCCGGCCACATCCACGGCGCCGGCGGCGGCCACATCCACGGCGCCGGCGGCGTCGGCGCAGGGCCCGATGCCGGTCACGGAGATGCCGGAGCCTACGCCGAACTGCCCGGGACTCCCCGCAGCCTCGCGGGTCACCCGGGAGCCATGGGCACAGCAGGCGCTGAGCTTCAGCAGCGTGTGGCCGCTGACCCGGGGCCGCGGCGTCACGGTCGCGGTGGTAGACAGCGGCGTGGACTTCAGCCCGCAGCTGGCCGGCCGGGTCACTGCCCTCGACCTCACCGGGACCGGGCTGGCCGACTGCGTCGGGCACGGCACGGCCGTGGCGGCGATCATCGCGGCCAGCGACATCCAGGCGCAGGGCATGCCGTTCGAGGGCGTGGCGCCCGCCGCGCGGATCCTGTCGGTCAAGGTGAACAGCCAGGACACCGGCAGCGCGTTCCTTCTGGCCGAGGGGATCCGCGACGCGGTTCTCCAGGGAGCCCAGGTCATCAACGTCTCGATCACCACGGCCGACACCGCCGTCCTCCGGTCGGCGGTTGAGTTCGCGCTGAGCAGCAACGTCGTGATCGTGGCCGCGGGCGGCAACGACGGAACGGGCACCGGTACCGGCCCGTTCTATCCCGCGAGCTATCCGGGTGTGCTGTCGGTCGGCGCGGTTGACTCCAGCGGGGCGCTGGCGGCGTTCTCCGATCAGCTTTCACACGTGGCGGTAACCGCGCCTGGCGTCAACATCACCAGCGCATTTCCCGGCGGCTACCAGCAGGACAGCCTGACCGGGACGAGTTACGCCGCGCCGTTCGTGTCCGGGGTCGCCGCGCTGGTGCGATCGCGCTACCCGCGGCTTTCCGCGCGGCAGGTGGTGGCCAGGATCGAGGCCACCGCGGACGGCGGATCCGGGCCCGGCACCGGCCACGGCCTGGTCAACCCGGTCGAGGCGGTCACCGCGATCCTCGGCGGCGGGTCCTCGCGGGGCCCGTCGCCATCGGCCGCGGGACCGGTCCGGGTGTCGAGGATGCTGCCGCCGGACCGGACGGCCCGCTCCGCCCTCGAGGTGGCCTGCGGCTCGCTCGGCGTCGCGGCCCTGGTCGCCATCGGCGCCGTGGTGGGCCGGGCGGGACGGCGGCGCCGTTGGCGACCGGGCCGGGAGCGGGACTACGCGGACGGCAGGCCACCAGGCCACTCGCGGCCGTAGCGCCGCGGCTGTAGCGCGGCGGCGGCCTGGCGCGGGTCAGCCGGGCGCGCCGGTACGCGGAGCGGCGTGCTGGCCCCCGGCGGGCGCCTCCCCGTCGTCGAGCAGCGCCACCTGGACCAGTCGGCTGCCGGTACGGCGCTCGACGAAGAAGCCGCGGCCGGGCGGCTGAGCCTGCGGCTTGACGCTGCCGATCAGCGCCCCCTCGTCCTTGCTTCCCGACATGATCATCCCGGGAGAGCCCATCTCGCGGGCGCGCTGGATGATCGGGTCGAAGATGGCGCGTCCGGCACCGCCCGCCGACCGGGCCAAGATCAGGTGCAGCCCGATGTCCCTGGCGTGCGGGACGAGGTCGGCGATCGGGAGCAGCGGGTTGGCGGCGCCGGCCACGAGGTCGTAGTCGTCGATGACCAGGAACAGGTCAGAGCCGCGCCACCAGGAACGGCTGCGCAGCTGCTGCGGCGTCAGGTCGGGCGGCGGCAGCCGCTGGGTCAGCGCCTCGCGCACGTCGTTGATCAGCGGCGCCGCGGCGGCCGAGGACGCGGCGTAGCCGATCGCGTGCTCGGAATCCGCGCTGTCCAGCAGCGACCTGCGGTAGTCGATGAGGACCAGCCGGGCCTGGTCGGGCGTGTACCGGTCGGCCACGCTTGCGGCGAGCAGGCGCAGCAGGTTCGACTTCCCGCACTCGGTATCGCCGAAGATCAGCAGGTGCGCGTCGGCGCCGAAGTCGAGCAGCACCGGCGACAGCGTGCTCTCGTCGACCGCGAACGGGATCTTCGTGCCGGTCTGCGCGGAGCCGGGCAGCGCGGTCACCGGGAAGGCGTCCGGGAGCAGCCGTACCCGTGGCGCGCGATCCGCGTGCCAGGCCGCGGCGACCGCCTCGGTGAGCTTCTGTACTCCCTCGGCCAGGCTGCCGGCCGCGGACCGGGAGTCGATGCGCGGCAGCGCGGTCAGGAAGTGCAGGCCGTCGCGGGTGATGCCGCGGCCCGGCGAGCTCTCCGGCACGTTCGCCGCCAGTTTCCTGTCGATCTCGGATTCGTACGGGTCGCCCAGCCGCAGTTCCAGCCGGGTGCCGAACAGGTCGCGAATCGCGGGCCGGAAGTCCGACCACTTGCCGGCCGACGCCACGACGTGCACGCCGTAACCCAGGCCCCTGGCCGCGATGGCGGTGACCTCCTGCTCGAGCTCCTCGAAATCCTGGCGCAGCGTGAGCCACCCGTCCACGACAATGAATACGTCACCGAACCCGTCGCCGGTGATCTCGCCACCGGCGCACATGGTCCGGTACGCGGCGATCGACTCGATACCTTGCTCAGCCCATTCCCGCTCCCGGCGGGTGAGAACGCCACGCACCTCCGCGACCGTGCGCCGGACCCGGGTCGCGTCCAGCCGGGCGGCGATGCCGCCGACGTGCGCCAGCGCACCCAGGCCGGCCAGCGATCCGCCGCCGAAGTCGAGGCAGTAGAACTGCGTCTCGGCCGGGGTGTGCGTCAGCGCCAGCGAGCAGATCAGCGTCCGCAGCATGGTCGACCTGCCGCTGCGCGGCGCGCCGACCACCGCCGCGTGGCCGGCGGCCGCGGAAAGGTCGACCGACAGCGGGTCACGGCGCTGCTCGAACGGCCGGTCCACCACCCCGGTGACGGCGCGCAGCCCGCCACGCCACTGCTCGTCCTGCGTCGTGAACCCGTATCGCTGGGTGCTCACCAGCGGGGGAAGAAGCTGGTCCAGCGTGGGCGGCAGGCCCAGCGGCGGCAGCCAGATCTGGTGCGCGGCGGGCCCGTGCCCGGCGAGCTGGCCGACCACGACGTCGAGCAGGCTTTCCGCCGAGTCCGCCGGACCGGGGCCCGGGTCATCCTCGGCCGTCTCCGGCTCGGCCATCTCCGGCTCGGCCGTCTCCGGCCGGACGTAGCCGGGTCCGAACGGCACGACGGCCGGGCGCATCCGGGGCGGCCGGGTCCCGGCTGGTTCCGCGCCGGCCGGTCCCGAGACGTAGGCGGCCTTGAACCTGGTCATGTCGTCCGTGCCGGTCTTCAGGTACCCGCTGCCCGGCTGCGGCGGCAGCCCGTAGGCGTCGGGCACGCCCAGCACCACGCGCGACTCCATGGCCGAGAACGTGCGCAGGCCGATCCGGTAGGACAGGTGCGTGTCAAGGCCGCGCAGCTTGCCTTCCTCGAGGCGCTGCGAGGCGAGCAGCAGGTGCACGCCGAGGGACCGGCCCAGCCGGCCGATCATCACGAACAGGTCGATGAACTCCGGCCGGGCCGACAGCAGCTCGGAGAACTCGTCGATGACCACGAACAGGGTGGGCACGGGCGGCAGGTCGGCCCCCTGCTCGCGCGCCCGGGCGTAATCGCGGAGCGAGGCGTAGTTGCCCGCCGCCCGCAGCAGCTCCTGCCTGCGGACCAGCTCGCCGTTCAGCGCGTCGCGCATCCGGTCCACCAGCGGAAGCTCGTCCGCCAGGTTCGTGATCACGGCCGATACATGGGCCAGCCGCTCCAGCCCGAGGAATGTGGCGCCGCCCTTGAAATCCACCAGGACGAAGTTGAGCGCGTCGGAGGGGTGCGTCAGGGCCAGGCTCAGGACCAGCGTCCGGAGCAGCTCGGACTTGCCCGAACCGGTCGCGCCGATGATCAGGCCGTGCGGCCCCATGCCGCCCTGCGCGGACTCCTTGATATCGAGCTCGACCGGCCGACCGCTGGCGTCGCTGCCGATCGCCACCCGCAGCCGGTTGCGCGGCGGCCGCGGCCGCCGCAGGGCCTGCAGGTCGAGCGTGAACGGGCTGGGGATCCCGAGCAGCGACGTCAGCGTGGTGGCGGCCGCCAGCGGATCGCCGGCCGCGCCGCCGGCGCCGGGCCGCAGCGGCGCGAGCTGCCTGGCGAACGCGCCGGCCTCGGCGAGCGACATCGAGTCCGGGACGCCGATCGACGAGCGCACCTCGGCGCCCGTCCGGTCCCTGGTGATCATGTCGGTTCCGCCGGAGCTGACACTCAGGCACAGCGCGGGCGCGGTGCCGCCCGGTGTCGCGGCGAGCGTGCCCGGGTTCAGATCGATGACCACGGCGCCCTCGATGCCGTCGGTGCCGAGGCGGGAGTCGGCTATCTGATCGCCGCCGTCGACCAGGACCACGTGGAAGGGCAGAGCAGCCGACGTGCCGAGCGTGAACGGCGGCCGGCCGGCCAGCTCCGCGCCGATCATCGCCTCGAGCTGCGGCAGGCTCGGCGCCATCAGCCGGACCGGTCCCGCCGCATCGACCTCGGTCGGGTGCATGTTGTGCGGCAGCCACTTGATCCACTGCCAGGTTCGGATCCGCTCCCGCGAGGCGCACACGCTGATGCGGACGTCATCGGGGGAGTGGAAGATCGCAAGCTGCGCGATCATCGCCCGGAGCATGCCGTGGACCGCCTCCGGCTCGCCGCTGAGCGCGACCCGGGCGAACGCGCGCAGCGAGATCCCGATCGGCAGGTCGGGGACGCTGTTGTGGGCCCGCACGAACCGCCGCAGCGCGCCCGCGCAGAGCGGATCAAGGTCCTCCACCGGCTTGGTGTCGGGCGGTACCAGCCGGACCGCCAGCCGGTGCGTACCGATGCCGATCCGGACCTTGGCGAAGTCATCGCCGGACGCGCGCCGTTCCCAGATCCGCCGCAGCTCCGGGTCGACAAGCAGCGCGACCAAGGCGCGCGGGCCGGGGCTGACCCATTCCAGCGCCTCCCGCTGGGCGGCGGCGGCCGTGCGCACCTTGCGCCGCACCTGGCCCAGATAGCGCAGGTAGTCCCGGCGCAGGCCGTTGAGCTTCCGGTTCCGGTCGCCGCTGCCGCGCCCCGTCTGGGTGAGCATCATGCCGCCCATGCCCAGGGCCATCGCGCCGCCGCCCACGTAGAGGATCTTGTTCGAGCTGTTCCCGGCGAACATCGAGCCCATCCCGACCATCATCGCGACCATCGGGAGGTACATCAGCGTCTGCCGGAAGCTGTCCGGCGCGACCTCGGGGATTTCCGGCGGGGACTCGAGCCGGATCTCGCCGCTGGGCAGCTCCGGTGGATCGTGCCGCTTGGCCCGGCGGACGACGACGGTGCTCACGGCCCTGCCCCTTCTGCGTTCCGGTCACGCGCGGGCCGATTCGACCGCATCGTCCGCGCCGAGGGAGTTAGTATTCTACGGCCGCAGTCGCGGCCTGGCGGGCCGATGCGGGGAAGACGCGGCCGCTGCCGTTACGGGGACCGTAGCGGAAGGTGCGGCCGCCACTACGGACATCCTGCGACCATAAACGGGCGGCGCGCGGCTGGCCGGTCCGTGAGGGGAGTCAGATGGCGTCGGCAGCCGGATCGGACCTGTGCCGGGTGACCGTGGTCGGGCCGTCGCGGCGGATCGACATCGCGCTCCCCGGCTACGTGACGTTCGCCGACCTGTTTCCCGCGGTGGCCAGGCAAGCTGGCCTCGACGGGCCCGACCTGGTGGGGGAGAAGGACGGATGGGTGCTGCAGCGCCTCGGCGAGGAGCCGTTCGCGCCGACCGTGACCCCGCAGCAGGCTGGCCTGCGCGACGGCGAGATGATCTACCTGCGGCCGCACCGCGCTCCGCTGCCGCGGCTGGCGTTCGACGACGTCGCCGACGTGATCGCGAGCGGGCTGAGCGACCAGCCGGGCCGGTGGCGGGTCGGCCATGCCCGCGGGGTGGCGCTGGGGGCCGGCGTGGCGGCGCTGGCCGCGGGGACGCTGTTCATCCTCCGGGTCGGACCGCCGTGGCGGGTGCCGGCGGCGGCCGCGGCGGCGGTCGCCGTCGCGCTGCTCGCCGCGGTCCTGGCGGTGTCGAGGGCCGCGGGTGACTCGCTGGCCGGAGCGCTGCTCGGCTACGCGGCGCTTCCCTACGCGTTCCTGGCCGGGCTGCTCGGGCCGGCCGGGGTGATGCCGCTCGCGCACCTCGGGCCCGTGCACGTGCTATCGGCGTTCGCCGCGGTGACGCTCGCCGCGGTGCTGGCCGCCGTCGCGTCGGCCGAGCTGCCGCTGTACCTCGGCCTCGTGGCCGCGTCGCTGCTCGCGGTCGCCGGCGCCTGGGCCGGGCTTGCGTTCAGCCTCGGCTTCGCCGCGGCCGCGGCCGTGATCGCGGTGCCCGCCCTGGCCCTCACCCCGCTGATCCCGGCGGTGTCATTCCGGATGGCGCGGGTGTCGCTCCCCCAGGTGCCGCGGCACGCCGCCGACCTGAGGCAGGACACGCTCACCATCGACGGGGCCGGATTGCTCGACCGGACGGCCTCGGCCGACCGGTTCGTGACCGGCGCCGTGTCCGGCATCGGCCTGGTGGGAGCGGCGGCGGCGGGAGCGCTGGCCTTTACCCGGAGCTGGCTCGGCCTGGGCACCTGCGCCGTGCTGGCCTGCGCCCTGCTGCTGCGCTCCCGGCTTTTCCGCGGCCTCGGCCAGCGGCTCTGGCTGCTGATCCCCGGCTTCGGCGGCCTGGTGCTGCTCGCAGTCGGCGAAGTCCACGGGTCCTCCCAGGCGCAGCACGTCGCGCTCGCGCTGGGACCACTGCTGGCCGGCGTCGCGGTGGTCGTCGGGGTCGGCATCTGGCTACCCGGGCACCGGCCGTCGCCGTTCTGGGGCCGGATGGCCGACATCGCCGACACCACGCTCAACATCGGCCTGATTCCGCTCGCGCTCGGCGTCGCCGGGGTCTTCGGCAAGGTCCGCGGGCTGGGCGGCTGACGCCATGACCATGCAGAGCCGCCGGGACCTGTTCCAGGCCCACCGGCTGATGACCCAGCGGGCGGCGCTGGCGCTGCTGCGCGGCGAACCCGACGTACCGGACCAGCCGCTGCGGCGGCTGAACGTGGCCGCGTTCGCCGGCGTGCTGGTGGCCGTGATCGTCACCGTGCTGTTCTTCATCTGGGGCCTGATCGGGCACGGCGGCTCGCCCGTGCAGGACCAGCCGGGCACCCTGGTCATCGACAAGGAGACCGGCACCCCGTTCGTGTTCTGCCAGGGCGGCGAGCTCTGCCCGGTGGTGAACTACGCGTCGGCCCGGCTGGCTCTGAACAGCACCTCGCTGAACCAGCAGACGGTGAGCCAGTCGGCGCTCGCGAAGTTCGCCCGCGGGCCGCTGATCGGCATTCCCGGGCTGCCGCAGCCGCTGCCCGCCGCCGGCCTGCTGATCCGCCAGCCCTGGTCGGTGTGCACCGAGCAGACCACCACCCCTGTGGCCGGCACCCGCACCGGCACCACTTTGGCCGGGGGCATCCCGGCGGACGGCCAGCCGCTGGGAACGGGCGCCCTGGTAGCCCGGGCGCTGGGCCGGGACTGGGTTATCTGGGACGGCCAGCGCATGGCGATCCAGCCGGCCATGCTCCCGGCGCTGCACGCCACCCAGTCGGTGGTGCGGGTGCCGGCGGTCTGGCTCAACGCGCTGCCGCAGGGACAGGCGTTCGCGCCGCCGGCGATACCGGACCGGGGCGCGACGGTGACCGGCCCCGCCGGGACGCTCGCGCAGGTCGGGCAGGTCTTCCAGGTGACCGCGGTAGCAGGCACGCAGTACTACGTGATGCTCCAGGACGGCCTGGCGCCGATCTCGCCGCTGCAGGCGCAGCTCATTGACTTCGAGCCGGGCGCGCCGGCCCCGTCCTCGCTCAGCCCGCCGGAGGTCAGCGGCCACGTCTCGGCGGTCAGGGTGCCGGGCGGCGGGCTGCCGGGCAGCATCCCCGTGATCACCGCGCCTTCTCCGGCCGTCCCGCTCTGCGTGGTGTACTCCGGCACGGGCGGCAGCCTGACCAGGCAGGTCGAGACCGGGGGGCAGATACCGCCGGGCGGAGTGCCGACCGGGGTGCCGGACAGCGTCGACCAGGTGGCGCTCCCGCCCGGTGCCGGGGCTCTGGTCGGGGCCGACCCCGGCGTGGCCGCGGATCCCGGCGTGATCAGCTACTTCCTGGTGGCGGACGGCCGCAGGTTCGCCCTCGCGTCGACCGCTGTGGCCGGCTTGCTCGGCTACAACCTGTCACAGGCGGTGCTGCTGCCCGCGGGCGTGGTCGACCTGATCCCGCCCGGGCCCGTGCTCGACCCGGCCCAGGCCACCAGGCCGGTACCCGCCGGCGGATTACGACTTCGTGACATTTCCCGGCGTCATTATCATAACTGCGGTGCCGCCCAAACGGCCGCAGATCGCAGCGACCTGAACCTTTCCACGGGGTGTATCCGTTGATAACAGGGCGTAGTTCCCTGTCCCGGTTGACACTATTGTTGGGCCTGGCCAGAATTGGTCCCGTTCAACACGGGGAGTGTTCCCTGCCCCGGCCGGGAGTTCACGGGTTCTGGGCATCCGCATGGCGAATCCCCCGGCTCAGGCCGGCCAGCCGGGGTGCACGGCATGACAGGAATAGACGCAGCGGCCGGAGGTGTGGCATGGCTGGACAGGTAACTGTTGACAGAGCGGCGATGGTGACCGCTGCTCAGCAGGTCGAGAGCGCGCTCGGAGAGATCCGCGCTCAGCAGGCGCGGCTGGTCAGCACGCAGGACACGCTGCAGGGCGGCTGGCAGGGCGAAGCGTCCACGGCATTTACCAATGCCTTTAATGAGTTCAACAACGACTTCGGCATCGTGATCAACGCACTGAACGGGATCCATGAGCGGCTCGTCGGCAGCCACGGCAATTACAACACGGTTGAGTCGGCGAACACGACGTCGGCGAACAAACTCGCCAGCTTGCTGAACAGGTAGCCAGCGCGGCGCCGTCTGCCCGCCATAATGCGGGCCGCGCACGCAATGCCCCACTCGATACGAGGCAAGGAGACCCGTGATGAGCGACTACACGGCCGTACATTTCGGCACAATGCAGACGGCAGAGGCCGATTTCGCCTCGACCTACCAGACGCTGCAGAACACTCTGACGGCGCTGGAGGCGCAGCTCCAGTCCAGCCTGAACCGGTGGACCGGCGAGGCCCAGACGGCGTATTACGCGGCGAAGAAGAAGTGGGATGCCGCCGCGGCCGACATGGCGACCGTGGTGTCCCAGCTGGGCCAGGTGGTCGGCGTCGCCAACGAGAACTACGGGAACGCCGAGCGGACCAACACGGCGATGTGGGAATGACCCGGCCGCGGTGCCGCCTGGCCGGGCCGGCGGCACCGCGTCGCGTCTATTCCGCACGTTGGCCACACGTCCTTCGGCCACCAGGTGACCGGACGAGCATCGGCTGCGGAGGTTCATGATGGGCGTGATCCAGGATCAGGCGGCGCTGGCGGACCAGGAAAAGCTCGACCAGCAGGCCCCGGCGGTCAGCGGCCAGAGCGGATACAACCCGGACGGGTCGGGAAAGGCGAACGACTTCCACCCGTCGCAGCTGCCCCAGTCGAGCTGGCCCGCGGGCCTGACGGCCGGCGGCCAGTTCAGCGTGCACCGGGACGCCCTGACTCAGGTGGCCAGCCAGATGGGCGCCGACCTGGCCGCGCTGCGGAACACGCTGGACACGCTGAACGGCGCCGGGGCTGGTGGCGCGACGCTCGGTGGCTGGGAGACCGCGGACGGGATGGGAACCAACGCCGGCCAGGCCTATTACGGGATCTCCACGTTCTACCAGGCCCTGAACGGCGTGTATGACCAGGTGATCGGTTACTTGCGCCAGACGGTCAGCAACTACGCCGACGCCGAGACGACCACGGCGACCGCGGCGAACAAAGTAGGCACCGACGCCGCGCCGGCCGCCTGAGCGGCAGGGAGAGGAACGATGCGCATCGGAGGCGGCGGTGGGTGGGGTGCGGTCACCGGCAACACCTACCAGATCAAGACCGCGGCGGTCACGCCCGCGCCCGCCAGCGGCTTGACCGCGTCGGAAATCGAGGCCATGTTTTCCTACCTCGACCCTTCGGCGGTGGCCGAGGCGGGGAAGGCGCACGCGGCGGCGGCCAGGACCCTCCAGTCAGTCGCGGACTCCCTGGTCACGCACGCGCAGGCGCTCGCAGGCGGCTGGAACGGGACCGCGGCACAGGGATCGATCGCTGCCTTCCGGCAACTCCACCAGACGGCCGTGCAGCTCGCGCAGGCGTCCGCGCAGACCGGCCAGGTGCTGACCTGGCTGGGCGAGACGATCCTGCCTTACTACAAGAACTGGAAGGCGCCGGGCAACGGGATCGTAGGCACCATCGAGAGCTTGTTCGGCAGCAACCCGCAGGACAAGGCCGCGCAGCAGGTCATGGAGCGGCTCAACGACCGGCTCAGCCAGGCCAACTCGGGCCTGCCCGCCAGCATCAGCATCGACCTGCCGCAGATCGGCCAGGCCGGGCACGCCCCCGCCACCACCGGCGGGGCCGGCTCCGGCCGCGGGGCGGGTACGGCGGCCGCGGGGGTGGACCTGACGGGCGGCGTCCGCGGCACAGCCGGCGCGGTCGGCAGCGGCGGTGGCATCACCGGGACGCACCCGGGCGGGGCTGGCGTGAGCGGCCGCGGCCCCGCCGCTAGCGGCGGTCTGGACGTGGTCCCGGCTGGCCCCGGCGGGCCCGTTGTGCCACCCACGCATCTCGCGGGCCTTCCTCCCGGCGGCACGGTCCCCGGCGCGGGTGGCCTCCCGGGCGGCCCGGCTGGTGTATCTGGCGGCGGCGGCCCGCTCGGTGGTGGGCTGCCCGGTGGGGGAGTTCCCGTCGGCCTGCCTGGCGGCGGTGGCGCTCCCGGCGACGGCGTCGCGGGCGGGCCGGAGCCCTTCGGCCCCGTTCCCGTCTCTGGCCGGGGCACCGTGCCGGGAGCGAGTGACGAGCCGGGACTCGGCGGCGAGCCCACGGACCCGGTAGGCGTCCCCGGCGCGGACGCGCCCCCCGGCGCGGTCGGTACCTTCCCCGGGGAGCCCGGCGCTATTCCCGGGGCGCCTGGCGAGCCAGGTGCCGGCGGCGTCGGCGAGAGCGGTCCCGGAGGCCAGGGCCTGGTCGGCGAGGACGTGGGATTCCCCTCCGGCCAGAGCTCGGTCATGGGCTCTGACGGGATGATCGGCGCCGGGCCGGGAATCGCCGAGGGCGAATCCGGGCCCGGCGGCAACGGGGTGACCGGCTTCGTCGGAGCCGACGACGCCGCGACCGAACCGTTTGGCGGGCTCCCGGTCACCGGCGGCTCCGGCGGCGGCCGACGCGAGGATGAGCGCTACCGCCAGGCATGGATGGCCGAGGACGCCGACATCTGGGAAGGCGAGGCCGCACCGCCTCCTCGCTGACCCGAGGATCGCGGCTACGAAGCGGACGCGGCGGCCAGGTCCCGCAGGCGGCGCCGGGCCACCTTGCCGGTGGGACCCGCCGGGAGCTCCGCCACCAGGTGGAACTCGCTCGGCCGCTTGGGCCGGGGCAGGCCCGCCGCGTAAGCTTGGTGCAGCGTGTCCGCCCGCAGCGACCCCGCCGGGACGACGTAGGCGACCGGGCGCTTGGTCGAGCACCAGGCACGCCCCCGCGGCCAGGGTGCCGGGCAAGCCGACCACCTCGGCGTTCACGTGGTAAAGCGGCAGGCAGCAGTGGCCGCGGTCGGCCGGGCCCAGCCGGTGGTGGCGGGCCACGCAGCCGGCCACGTGCGCCAGCTGATCCTCGCGCAGCAGGATGCCCTTGGGGGTGCCGGTGGTCCCGCTGGTGCACAGGAAGGCGTCCCCGCGATGTGGCGGGTCCGGGTCAGGTCCGGTGCCGCCTGCTCGTTCGGGGGAAAAAGCAGGGGGAGCCCGGGCGGGAGGCCGTCCGCGCGGCGGCTCCGACGGCGGCCCGCGGCCCGGCCACCGCCAGCACCCGGGCCGTTTCCGCGGCGGGGTCGAGCGGCACCGCCACCCGGCCCGCGGCCAGCAGGCCGGCCAGGGCCGCGGCATAGCCGAGCGGCTCGGGCCAGCGAACCGCGACCCGGGCCCCGGGCGGGATCCCGGCGCGGTCCGGGGACCGGGCCCAGGCCCAGGCGGTGTGCGCCAGCCCGGCGTAGGTCAGCGTGCCGGTCTCGGCGGCGTCCTCCAGGTACGGTGCGCCGCCCCGGGCGGCCGCGTTCCGCCCGATCCATTCGCTGATCACGGGTTCACCCTCCGTTCCGCTCGCCGGCCAGGCCGGCCAGCGTTATCGATTCGAGGTCCGGCGGCGCGCGCGGTCAGCCGCGCCAGGTCACGGTGACCCGGGGCGATGCCCCGGACGTTCCAGTCGGTCTCGCCGTGCCGGACCAGCCACAGGACCCGGACCCGGGTGGTGCCGGGGGATGGCAGGGGGTGGCAGGGTGTGGTGCGACATGTCAGGCAGCGTGCGGCCGGTTTGTGAAAGGCAAGTGAAAACCAGCCCGCCTGCGGGAACTTTCCAGCATGTTCTCAGCCGGGATTGATTTGCCGACCGGCATGAACCCGCCCCCGCCCCGCCCGCCGGGGGACGGCTGCTCGTGGTGGACGACGACCCCGACGTCCGGGATTCGCTCCGGCGCGCGCTGCGCCTCGCGGGCTACACGGTGACCACGGCCGTGCACGGGGCGGACGCCCTGGACCAGCTGAGCGGCGCGCCGGTGGACCTGATCGTGCTGGATGTCCTGATGCCCCTCGTGGACGGTGGCCTGGACGCGTGCCGCAGGCTGCGGATGCGGGGAACGCCACTCCGGTCCTGGTGCTCACCGCGCGGGACGCCGTGGACGACCGGGTGGCGGGCCCGGAGGCAGGCGCCGACGACTACCTGGTCAAGCCGTTCGCGCTGCGCGAGCTGCTAGCCCGCGTCCGGGCCCTCGCGCCGGAGCTGGCCCGACCGGCCGGCCCCTGCGGCCTGAGCTACCCGGTGGCCCCTGCGGCCTGAGCTGCCCGGTGGCCCCTGCGGCCTGAGCTGCGCGGTGGCCCCTGCGGCCTGAGTTCAATCCTGCTGTTCCGGTTCCGGAGCGTGGCGCCACACGGCTCGGGCCCGTAGGCGTGCCGTATGCGCGGCCCGCTACCCTGTGACCATTCACGAAGGGGAAGGGATTACCGTGGCCGACTCTCAGTTGCGGGAGCGCACGCTTGTCGTGCTGAAGCCGGACGCCGTGGCACGCGGCCTGGCCGGACGCATCATCCAGCGGTTCGAAGACGCGTCGCTGAAGATTATCGGCATGAAAATGCGCGAGATAGACGCCGACTTCGCCCGCAAGCACTACTTCGACCTGGAGGAGCGGCTAGGTCACGCCGTCTACACCGCGACCGCGACGTTCATGCAGCGCGGCCCGGTCATCGCGTTCGTGCTCGAGGGCGAGGACGCGGTGGCGACCGTCCGCAAGCTGGTCGGCACCACCTACCCGAACGAGGCCCAACCCGGATCCGTTCGCGGTGACTTCGCGCACCAGTCCAAGGCTGTCGCCATCACGACCGGCAAGGCCGTCGCCAACCTCGTGCACGCCTCGGGCAACCGGGAGGAAGCCGCGTACGAGGTCAACTTGTGGTTCGACAAGACCGAACTGTTCGAGTACAGGAACCTCGCCGAGGCCTTCGCCTGGTGATCGCGCTTGGCCTGCGGCGCCGTGTCATGCCCGGGCAGCGCACGGCGAGGGCCAGCGCGCTACTGGTGGCTCAGGTTGGGCGTGTTCCGGTGCGTGATCATGACGCCCTTCGGCTGGGCCGTGGTCCCGCTGGTGTAGTTGATCGAGATCAGGTCCCGCTCGCCGATCTCCGTCGCGCGGCGACCGGCGCCAGGCCCGGCGCGATGACTGCCTGAGCTGTATTGGTCACGAAGAGTGTTATTGTCCTGTGGTCACGGTCCCGGTAAACCCGCCGGCGGTTTTCTTGGCGAAGTGCCGCGCTATGGGGGTGCTTTCTGGCATTGTTGTCCGCCAGCGGTACTTGTGCGAGGCGGGCTAGGCGGCCGCACCAGGTCAGGTGCGGCGGGTCGGCGTCGTGCGGCATGATTACCGCATCGGCCCGCGGCCGGAAAAGCTGGGATTCCGCCGGGACGGCGGCTGATATCTCATGGGCATGGCCAGACGAAAGGATTGCCTTGTCGCGACACCGGACGGGGGCCCGCAGCAGCCGGCGTAAGCGGGGCCTTATCCGGCGTTTCGGTATCGTCTTCCCGGCTGCCGTTTTCGCCGTGGTGGCGGTCATCGGAGTGGCGGTCGGCGGCAAGGTTTTCGCGCCGGGAACGGGGGCTTTCAGCGCCGTTGAGGCCATTGAGATGGTGCCAGGCAGCCACACCATGGCGGCGCTCGAGGCCAGGCGCGCGCAGCTCATCGCGATGACCGCGGCGGCGCGCACGCTGACCGTGGTCGCCAAGCCGAAGCTGGCCTCACCCGCCCAGGTCGCCGCGGCCAACCCGGGCACCGGCGCGACCGCAGGCGGCGGCGGTACCGGCGGCGGCGGTACCGGTGGCGGCGGCGGCGGTACCGGTGGCGGCAGCGGTACCGGTGGCGGCGGGATCGTCTACGTCACGTCCACGCCACCCAATCCGGGCACCGCCCAGTCCATCGCCTACAACATGATGGCCAGCTTCGGCTTCAGCCCGCAGACCTACTTCGGCTGCCTGGTGGACATCTGGAACCGGGAGAGCGGCTGGCGGTACGACGCGGAGAACCCGGCCAGCGGCGCGTACGGCATCCCGCAGTCGCTGCCGGGCAGCAAGATGGCCAGCGCCGGGGCGGACTGGCAGACCGACCCGGCTACCCAGATCAGATGGGGGCTCGGCTACATCAAGGCCACCTACGGGAATCCCTGCAGCGCCTGGGCTTTCGAAGTGGCCAACGGCTATTACTGATGGCGAGCGGGGCCGGACGCGGTTCGCTGGCACGTCTACGGCATACCCAGTAACCCCGCGATCCCTGACGCCTTGCCGCGGTATTATTACCCGACGTCAGGTAATGGCGGCCAGGTAACACCTGGCTGATACGCTCGATTGCCTGGCTGACGCGCCGATGCTGCCCGTTGTCGCCTGCAATGAGAAGTTTTCGCTCCAGTGTGAGTTTCCTCATAGTGGCGTTCGCTGAGCGGCGAATACTTAGGTAAATACGGGAATTCTGGCCGGTTACCCGGCCCCGCCGCGGTTACGGTGATCTTACTCACGCCCATATCAGTCGCCGGAAGTATTTCCGTCAGGCATGGTGGATAGCCGACAGCACCCCGCCCGTGCGATGGCAACCTCGAGTTGGCCCGGCGCCTGACCCGCGCCACTTCGACGCGCAGATCCCTGCCCCCGCGGGAGCAGGCGTGATCGGGGGTGAGGCAGATCGCGTGACGCGAGTTACCGAAAGGTCCCCTTGTCACGGCACCGGAAAATTCAGCTCAGCAGGTCCAGCGAGGCTAGGGCCATCGTCATCACGGTTATCGGCGTCTTCTCCGTCGCCGCCGCGGCGGCCGCCGCGTGGACCCCGGCCCAGCAGGCCAGGCCGGACGGGTCCGCGGCGGTCTCGGGCGGCCCGCACCAGGCGGTGCGGCTGACTGTCACGGACCAGCTTGCGTTCCCCATCGCCGAGGCGGCCGGCGAGCAGGGCGGCGCCGTCTCGGCGCGGCACGGCCACCAGGTCCGCCTCGTCCAGGCCCAGGACGCGATCACCCGGTGGAAGGCCGCGCAGCAGGCCGCCGCGGCGACTCCGGCGGCGTCCCAGAGCGCGGCGACTCCGGCGGCGTCCCAGAGCGCGGCGACTCCGGCGGCGTCCCAGAGCGCGGCGACTCCGGCGGCGTCCCAGACCCCGGCAACTACCCGGACCCCGGCAACTACCCCGACCCCGGCCGGAGCGCAGCCCACCCGGACCGCCGCGCAGCCGACTCCGGCCGCCGCCACGGCCGCCCCCTCCGGCTCGCCGCAGCAGATCGCCAAGGCAATGCTCGGCTCGTTCGGCTGGTCGTCCAGCCAGTTTTCCTGCCTGGACCCGCTCTGGGCGCACGAGAGCGGGTGGGGCGTGACCGCCTACAACGCCGGCTCGGGCGCCTACGGCATCCCGCAGGCGCTGCCCGGCTCGCGGATGGCCAGCGTCGGCCCGGACTGGCGAACCAATGCGGCGACGCAGATCAAGTGGGGCCTGGAGTACATCAAGGGCAGCTACGGGTCGCCATGCGGCGCCTGGGCGCACGAGCAAGCCACCGGCTGGTACTAACATCTGCTGAGCTGGTACCAGCACCCGCTCAGCCCGTTATGGGCTTGAAGGTCTCCACCTCTTCGTCGAAGACCGGCCGCATCTGGCTGAACTTGGCCGTCGGCGCGGTCATGTACAGCGCGTACGACTGCGGGCCGGCCGGTGTCTGCAGCACGAAGAGCAGGTCGAGGGCCTCCTGCGAGACGCCCTGGTTCGTCCAGGTGAACTTCCAGAACGATCCCGGCGTGCCGCGGATCCTCCACGCCCTCAGGTCAACCCGTCGATAGCCGGGGAAGCGGGGGATCGACAGCGACTCGATGTACTCCGCTTCCCGGACCATGTCGTTCGGGTAGGTGTGCGGCGTGAGGTCGATGAGGATGTTGGTGTCCGGGACGGCCGGATCCCTCAGGTAGGTCTGGTGGCCGCTGGTCGACTCTTTCCAGCTGGTGGGCGCGGCGATGCTGAAGCCCGCGGTCTCGTTGGCCGATGCCTGCCGCGAGATCGTAGTAAAACCGCTGGGCAGCGGGCCCGTGTTCGGCATGTCGACCGCGTTGACGATCTGCAGGCTGGCGGGCGGGAGGGTGCCCGGTGACGACCCCGAGTTGGTCTGGTGGAGCAGCACGACGGTGGCGGCGCCCGCCCCGACGCCGATGATCGCCAGCGCCGCGACGGCCGCCTTCCACCGCAGCCCGGATCGCTGCCGCCGGTCCGGCGCGTACTCGGCGCCGGACCACGGCGGGGCGCCCGGGGCCTGCTGGGACGCCGAGCCGGGGACCTGCTGGGACGTCCGGCCCGACCAGCTCGCCTGACCCGAGTTCGCCTGACCCGAGTTCGCCTGACCCGAGCTCGCCTGGCCCCAGCCCGACCCGGACCGGCCCTGGTCGCGCTGGCCCGCCGAAGGTCCGGACCAGCCCTGGTCGCGTCGGCTCGCCGAAGATCCGGACCGGGGCGACTGGTCGTACCAGGAGGAGAAATCGGCCGGCGACGCCCCGTAGCTCGGCGTATTGCCCCGGGTCAGCTGCGGCTTGGTCGGGGCGGTCTCCGCGGCCAGCGGCTGACCGCGCGGCGGATCCGTGCCCGCGGCCGGCGAGCCCGGCGGCTCCTTCGCCGTCGTCTGCCTGGACGAGGGGATGTCCATCGGGGTCACGCCCGGCGGCGGCCACGGCGGGATCGGACCAGGTCGGCCAGGCCCGGGCCGGGCCGATCCGGGCGGTGCTGACCCGGGCGGTGCTGACCCGGGCGGTGCTGACCCGGGCGGTGCTGACCCGGGCGATGCTGATGCGGGCGGTGCTGACCCGGGCCGGGCCGATCCGGGCGATGCTGATGCGGGCGGTGCTGACCCGGGCCGGGCCGATCCGGGCGATGCTGATGCGGGCGGTGCTGATCCGGGCCGGGCCGACCCGGGCTGGGCAGAGGGCGGACGGGATGACGCCGACAGGGCGGTGGGCTCGTAGCCGGCCGGCCCGCCCGGCGTCCGGTCCGCCAGCAGCGGCTGGATGCCCGTGATCATCCGGGCGGCTTCGGTCGCGTCCGGCCGGGCCGCGGGCTCCCGGCGGAGCAGCGCGGCGATCACCGGGCCGAGCGCGCCCGCGGTGGGCGCCTCGGGCGCGTCCTCGTTGATGATGGCGGACATCGTGGTGATCGCGCCGCCCCGCTTCTCGAACGGGCCGTGCCCCTCGACCGCGGCGTACAGGGTGGCGCCGAGTGACCACAGGTCCGAGGCGGGCGAGGCGTCCTCGCCGCGGATTCGCTCGGGCGCGGTGAACCCCGGCGAGCCCATCACCATGCCGGTCTGGGTGAGCTTGGGGTCGTCGGCGAAGGTGGCGATGCCGAAGTCGGTCAGCACCGCGCGGTCGTCCCGGTCGAGCAGCACGTTGCTCGGCTTGACGTCGCGGTGCATCACCCCGGCGGCGTGCGCCACGCTCAGCGCGGACAGCAGCTGGCGGGCCATCTCCGCGGCGCGCCGCGGCGACAGCGGACCCGAGGCCGCGACGATCTGGTCCAGCGACTGCGCGTGGACCAGCTGCATCACGATCCACGGCCGGCCGCCGTCCTCGGCCACGTCGTAGACGGTGACCACCGCGGGATGGTTGAGCCGGGCGGCGGTCTTGGCCTCGCGCAGCGTCCGCCGGAAGGCGGTGGCCCGCTCCTCGTCGGTGAGGGTGTCGGCGATCTGGACTTCCTTGATCGCCACGTCGCGGTCGAGAAGCTGGTCCCGGGCACGCCAGACGACCCCCATGGCGCCGCGGCCGATCGGGGTCTGCAGACGGTAACGCCCGGCGATTACTCGCCCGGTGTCCGCCGATGGGTGCATAGCCGGACCATACACGGTGTTGGCTCACAGGTCTCTGGGGGACGGCTAAGCATTGATTAAGCGTGCCCGGATTGTTTCCCGCTCGCCTCCGGGCCGCTTTGGACCCGGCTCCTTCCCTGGACCTGCGCGCCCATAGCGCCCGCGGGCACCGCCACGTCCCCCATGGAGTGGCGCTCGACACGGTGTTTGCTTTGCGCCGCCGGGCCCCCGCCCACCTCCCCATCCCCCTGGCCCTGCCTTCCCTCCTCGCTCCTCCGTCGCTCGTCAGTCCAGCCAGGGCCGCGGCCCTTTGGCGCGCTCACGGGTGCGCGCCGATTTGCAGGACCGGCCCCGACGGGTCGGCGAAGAAGTCGTTCCCCTTGTCGTCGACCACGATGAACGCGGGGAAGTCGCGCACCTCGATCTTCCAGACCGCTTCCATGCCCAGCTCGGGATACTCCAGGACGTCCACCCGCGTAATGCAGTCCTGGGCCAGCCGGGCCGCCGCGCCGCCGATCGAGCCCAGGTAGAACCCGCCGTACTTCTTGCAGGCCGCGGTCACCGCGGCCGAACGGTTCCCCTTGGCCAGCATGACCAGCGATCCGCCGGCCGCCTGGAACCGGTCGACGTAGGAGTCCATCCGGCCCGCGGTCGTGGGGCCGAAAGACCCCGACGCGTACCCGGAAGGCGTCTTGGCCGGCCCGGCGTAGTAGACCGGGTGGTCACGCAGGTACGCAGGCATCGGCTGGCCGCGGTCGAGCCGTTCGGCGATCTTGGCGTGAGCGATGTCCCTGGCCACCACCAGCGGCCCGGTCAGCGAGACCCGGGTGCGTACCGGGTAGGCGGTCAGCTCGGCGCGGATCTCGTCCATCGGCCGGCCCAGGTCGATGGCCACCATCTCGCCGTCGTCCTCCGCCGAGACGGCGTCCGGCAGGTACTGCGCCGGGTCGGTCTCGAGCTGCTCGAGGAACACCCCGTCGGCGGTGATCTTGCCCAGCGCCTGCCGGTCGGCCGAGCACGACACCGCGATGGCCACCGGGCATGACGCCCCGTGCCTGGGCAGCCGGACCACGCGCACGTCGTGGCAGAAGTACTTGCCGCCGAACTGCGCGCCGATGCCGATCCGCCGGGTGACGCCGAGCACCTGCTCCTCGAGTTCGCGGTCGCGGAACCCGTGCCCGGCCGCCGACCCAGACGACGGCAGCGTGTCCAGGTATTTCGCGGACGCGTACTTGGCCGTCTTCAGCGCGAACTCGGCGCTGGTCCCGCCGACCACGATGGCCAGGTGGTACGGCGGGCACGCGGCGGTGCCCAGGGAGCGGATCTTCTCCTCGAGGAACGACAGCATCCGCGCGGGGTTCAGCACGGCCTTGGTCTCCTGGTACAGGAACGACTTGTTCGCCGAGCCGCCGCCCTTGGCCATGAACAGGAACTTGTACTCCTCCCCGCTCGTGGCGTAGATCTCGACCTGGGCGGGCAGGTTGCTGCCGGTGTTCTTCTCCTCCCACATGGTCAGCGGCGCGAGCTGGGAGTACCGCAGGTTCAGCGTGGTGTAGGCGTCGTAGACACCGCGGGAGATGTGTTCCTCGTCCCGCCCGTCGGTGAGCACGTGCTGGCCGCGCTTGCCCATCACGATCGCCGTTCCGGTGTCCTGGCACATCGGCAGCACGCCGCCGGCCGCGATGCACGCGTTCTTGAGCAGGTCGCGGGCCACGTACCGGTCGTTCGGGGAGGCTGAAGGGTCGTCCAGGATGGACCGTAGCTGGCTGAGGTGGGCGGGCCGGAGCAGGTGGGCGATGTCGTGCATGGCCGCGGCGGTCAGGCCGGTGAGCAACTGCGGCTCGATCTGGAGGAAATTTCGGCCGAACGAGCTGCGACTTGCCACCCCGTCGCTGGTCAGCCTCCGGTAGCTGGTGCCGTCCTGGCCCAGTGGCAGCAGGTCCGTGTAGCTGAACTCGGGCACTGTCTCTCTCCTTCCCCGCTCGCCTCCGCGCCGCCTTTGCGGCGCTTCCCTGCCTGGCCGCCTGCGGCGGCGGGGCCTCGTCGCTCGGCGCTCGTTCCTCGCTTCTCGGTCCTCAGTCCAGGCAGCGCTGCGGCCCTTTGGCTCGCGGGGTGTCTGGGTAGCCCGCCTCGGGCCTTGGTATTCAGCTTAGGCCCGTCGCCGGGTGCCGCCGCGCGGAACTCGCGCCCCAGCGGACTCCGCCGTTCCACTGATTCCGAAGACCACCGCGGAAAACTATGACGACTTCGGCAGAAACAAACCCTCTGCGTCACTGATCGCGACTTGTACATGTATGCGAAGGATTGTATCGTGACGCTATGCGGCGGCGCCGCGCCGCGCGGCGCCCCCGTCCGCGCGATGTACGCTAAGCACGCGGTGCCCCCGTCCGCGTCCGGCTGAGCAGCGGCGCCGCCGCCGTACCCTCCTTTTCCCTCCGCTTTCTCGCTAGCCGAGAAAGGCCTGCCCGCAGGTTTTGTCTCCCCTCACCGGGTACTCGGGCGTCAGCGGGCCTCGGGCCTGCGGTACGGCGCAAGGAGGAAAAGGCGCGATGGCAACGACGCCCCAGACAGTCAGCAGCCCCGGCATCCGAAGTCTCATCCCGGCCCGGATCGACCGGCTGCCATGGTCGAAATTCCACACCAGGCTGGTGATAGCACTGGGGGTGGCGTGGATCCTGGACGGGCTGGAGATCACGATCGCCAGCAACGTCGGCCCGGACCTGACGCAGAAGGCCACCCTGAACATGTCGGCCAGCTCGGTCGCCGACATCGCCACCTGGTACCTGATCGGCGAGGTCATCGGGGCGCTGTTCTTCGGCCAGCTGTCGGACAAGCTCGGCCGGAAGAACCTGTTCATGGTCACCCTCGGGGTGTACCTGGTCGGGTCGGGGCTGACCGCGCTGACCCCGGCCGGAGGGTACTGGTTCATCTTCCTGTACGGCACCCGGGTCATCGCCGGCATGGGCATCGGGGGTGAGTACGCGGCGATCAACTCCGCGATCGACGAGATGATCCCGGCCCGGTACCGGGGCCGGGTGGACCTGGCCGTGAACGGGACCTACTGGGCCGGTGCCTTCCTGGGCACCATCGTCACCCTGGTCGCCCTGAACCACATCACGACCACGATCGGCTGGCGGGTCGCCTACCTGGTCGGCCCGGTGCTGGCACTGGTCATCATCTTCGTCCGGCGGCACCTGCCGGAGAGCCCCCGCTGGCAGATCATGCACGGCAAGGAGAAACAAGCCAAGGCGTCCATCGCGGAGATCGAGTCCGACGTCGCCGCGACCAAGGGCAAGCTCCCGGAGGTGGACAAGAGCAGGGAACTGGAGATAAGGCCGACCGAGAACGTCGGCTACCTGGCCCTGCTCCGGTCGCTGCTCAAGCACTACCCGAGCCGGACGATCTACGGCGGGACGCTGATGATCACCCAGTCGTTCCTGTACAACGCGATCTTTTTCACCTACGGGCTGGTCCTGCTGTACTTCTTCCACGTCCCGTCCGGCCAGACCCCCTACTACTTCATGGCGTTCTGCGTCGGTAACCTGCTCGGCCCGCTGACCATCGGTCGGCTGTTCGACACCATCGGCCGCCGCAAGATGATCTCCGGCACTTACCTGGTCTCCGGGATCCTGCTGATCATCACCGCGCAGCTGTTCAAGGCGGGCACGCTCAACGCGGTCACCCAGACGCTGTGCTGGTCGGTGATCTTCTTCTTCGCCTCGGCCGGCGCCTCGGCCGGGTACCTGACCGTCAGCGAGATCTTCCCGCTGGAGGTCCGGGCCAAGGCCATCGCGGTGTTCTTCGCCATCGCCCAGTGCTTCGGCTCGCTCGGCTCGCACCTGTACGGCCACCTGATCGGCGACGGCAAGGACCCGAACTCCCTGTACTGGGGCTACATCCTGGGCGCCGGCGCGATGATCCTCGGTGGCGTCGTAGCGGCGTTCCTCGCCGTCGACGCCGAAGGCAAATCCCTCGAGGACATCGCCAAGCCGCTGTCGGTCATCCCGAAGCCCGCCGCGACCATCTTCCGCACCGGCGACCCCGGCCTCCCGTCCGCCGGCACCTGACCGGCCCGAGCGCGTGCGTTTCTACCCCCGTTCCGCGGGGGTGGAAACGACACGATCATGACGGCC
>Ga0335076_10001055_pt1 | contig 26438 bp, 25 predicted proteins | sample Lox_Sample_25_FD_206717 | JGI IMG/M metagenome (GOLD analysis project Ga0335076, IMG submission 206717) | Soil microbial communities from Loxahatchee National Wildlife Refuge, Florida, United States - Lox_Sample_2.5 | ecosystem: Environmental > Terrestrial > Soil > Wetlands | place: USA... | reverse complement strand
GGAACTCCCGATCAGGCGCCGGCGCGGATGATGGCTTATCGCCATCCCGGGGCGTTCGCCAAAATCATCGACGCCATCGTCGATAACTCGATTCGGTATCTGTTGGGGCAGCTCGAGGCCGGCGCGGACGTGCTGCAAATCTTCGATACCTGGGCCGGCGTGCTGCCGCCGCGCGAATTTCAGCGCTGGTCGGCCGAGCCGACCAGGCGCATCGTCGAAGGCGTGCGCAAGCAAGTGCCGAATGCGAAGATCATTGGTTTTCCCAGAGGCGCCGGCGCGCTGCTGCCCGAATATGCGCGAACGACCGGCGTAGACGCCGTCAGCATCGACTGGACGACCGAGCCCTCATTGATCCGCGAACGCGTGCAGAACCACGTCGCGGTGCAGGGCAATCTCGATCCGCTGGTGCTGATCGCCGGCGGCGCAGCGCTCGATCGCGCCATCGACGACGTGCTCACGAATTTCGCCGGCGGCCGTCTGATCTTCAATCTCGGGCACGGTATCCAGCCGGAGACGCCGATCGCGCATGTCGAGCAGATGGTAAAGCGCGTGCGGGCGTCTCGGGCTTGAACTACCGCACGCTCGCCAGCACGGCCTCCGACAATGTCGTGGCGTCGGCATAGGGCAACGGCAGGTAACGCGCGCCCATTTCCCTGGCAAAGGTTTCCCCTGAAACGCCCGGCCGCGGCGATGTATCGACCAGCACGGCGGTGATACCGGCGGCCCGAAACTGCCGCGCGGCGCGCACCGCGTCCTCCTCGGCGCGCGGCCGTCCTTGCCCACCGTCCCGCGCGATGTTGGCGCGGCCGTCGGTCAGAATGACGACCGTCGGGGTCTGCCCCTTGCGACGGATCGAATCCGAGAGCGCGAAGGCCGCATCGAGACCTGCCGCCAGCGGCGTACCGCCGCCGCCTGGCAAACCGGCAAGACTACGCTTGGCCCGCGCCAGCGAGCGGGTCGGCGGCAACAATAATTCCGCGACGCTGCCGCGAAACGCGATCAACGCCACCTGATCGCGCCGGATGTAGCAATCGGCCAGCAGCAATTCGACCGCGCCCTTGGCCTCCGCCAGCCGATGCAGCGCCGCCGATCCCGACGCATCGACCACGAAGATCGTCGTCGTCTCCGTGCGCTGCTTGAAGCGCGAAATACGAAAATCGTCCTTGCGGATCAGGATGCGTGGCCGGGTGGATATCCCGGCATTCATTGCCGCTTCGCGACGGCGAAGCGGCTGCCACGGCGCCGCCGCGCGCAGGGTCTCGATCACATTCAGCTTGGCGCCGGCACGCAAATCGCCGCGCAGCACGCCGGCGGGACGACCGCGCTTGCCGGATTTCTGCAAAGCACCGGCCTTGCCCTGCGATCGGCCGCGCGAGCGACCGGATGAGGCACGCAATGCCGCAAGAACGTCAGGCGGCAACGCCGCCTGGACTGCGGCCAAGATCACCTCTTCCAGCGCACGATCGACGTCCGGCTTCTCGTTATCAGCGGCATTATCCTCTAAGGTACGATCAGAGGGCGGTTCCGGCGGCTGGTCCTGTTGTTGCGGATTGTCCGCCTCCGGAAACACCTGCGCGCGCGGCGCCAGCACCAGGCGAGCGGCCAACGCGATGTCGTCCTGCTCCACTTCGATATGACCGTCGAACGCGGCACTTGCACGGGCGACGCGGAGCGCCTGCAGCGGGGCACGCAACGAGACGATGCCAAGCGCGGCTGCCGCCGAGCACATCGCCTCGACCTGCTCCACGCTGGCCTTGAGCGTCTTCAAACGCTCCCGTGCCACGGAAACCCCGCCGCTATCCACGACAAATTCTTCGGCAGCGCCCGTCGACAGCTCGTTCAGGTCGACGTGAAACGCGAGCCGATCGCGCAGCGCCGCCGGTGCCAACTCATCGTCGAGACCTTCGTCCAATGCGATGACGCCGAATCGCGCCGGCATCCGCTGGGAAAGTCCGTCGCGCTCGACAATGGTCTCGCGTGCGTCCATCGCCGCGGTGATGCGCACCGATGTTGCCGACGGCAGGCGCTCCGCCATGGCGAGCACAAGGACGCCGCCGTCGGCTTCCGCGAGCAGGCCGCGTTCGGCAACCGGGCGTCCCGCCCGCAAGGTCGCGTTGAGATCGAGGCCGCCAAGCAGGCGTCCATCGGCGATATGCAGCGGGATGTTCCTGACCGGCTGCGCGCCAGGCAACGCCGCACGCAGCATCGTAAGCCAACGCTCACGCACCGGCCCGGCCCGCGAGCGCAGCAGGATGCCGCCGGTACCAACAGGATCGACCGCGAATAGTTGCGCGGCCGCGATCGCATCGGACCAGGCCAGCGGGGCCGTCATCCGAGTATCTCGGCGATGGCTCGATCAACACGTACACTGGAGCCGGCATCATCGAGCGGATTGCGGCGCAGCCGGTGCCGCAACGAAGACGGCGCAATCCGGCGCAAATGATCGTCAGCGACGGTTTTGGCACCTTCGAGCGCGGCCAGCGCACGTGCGGCGCGCATCAGGGTCAATTCGCCGCGAAGGCCATCGGTGCCGAGCGTCATGCAAATCTTCGCCGCACGTTCCAACGCAGCATTCGACGCGGTAACCGAAGGCAGGCGTTCACGGGCCGAAGTGATTTTCCTGCGCAGCCTGGTCTCCTCCTTGCTCCACACCGCAATAAAGGCCGCGGTGTCGTTTTCGAATTCGTCCCGACGTCGCACGACCTCAATCCGGCTGGCCAAATCGTCCGGCGTCTTGACTTCGACCGACAGGCCGAACCGGTCCAGCAATTGGGGGCGCAATTCGCCTTCCTCGGGGTTGCCGGTACCGACCAGCACAAAACGAGCTGGGTGACGAATGCTTAGTCCTTCGCGCTCGACGACGTTTTCGCCGGATGCGGCAACATCGAGCAGGAGATCGACGAGATGATCCTCCAGCAGATTCACCTCATCGATATAAAGGAAGCCACGATGTGCACGCGCCAGCAATCCCGGCTCGAACGCCTTCTCGCCCCGCGCCAACGCCCGTTCCAGATCGAGTGCGCCCACCACACGGTCCTCGGTGGCGCCGAGCGGCAGATCCACCACCGGCACCGGGACCTGAGCCGATTTCAGCGCGCCCTTCGCCGCACGGCTGCGGCAATCGTCGCAAAATTCCGTGGGGCGATCCGGATCGCAGTTGTAGCGGCATCCGACGACGACTTTCATCTTGGGCAGCAGCGCCGCGAGCGCCCGCACCGCCGTCGATTTCCCAGATCCGCGGTCGCCGAAGGCGAGCACGCCGCCGACCTTCGGATCGACCGCCGCAATCAAGAGCGCAAGCTTCATTTCGTCCTGGCCGACGATAGCTGAAAAGGGAAACGCGGTGGCCATGCTACGCCCTCATGACTCGGGCCGTGTGCGCGCGATGATCTCGCCCGCCCCCTTGCCCAGCAGTTCAAGGCCGACCGCTCGGCCAAGTTCGCGCGGCTGCTCGGCCGGTCCGGTCCGCGCGGCTTCGATGAAGCGACCTCCGTCCTCGTCCAACACCGACGCGGTCAACGTCATTCGCTCGCCATCGATCGTCGAATACCCGGCAATCGGCGAGTTACAGTGACCGTTGAGCACCCACAACACCTCGCGCTCGGCGTCGCAGCTAAGACGCGCCAATCGATCGTCGATAAGCGAGAGATAGCCTCGTGTCTGCCAATCGTTCGATCGAGCCATGTCGCCAGCCGTTTCGAACTTGACGATTTCAACATTAAGGTCCGGCGCCGCCGACAGGCGACGCGCAATATCCTCCGTCTGGACAAGCGCCTTGACGCTCTTACGCGTGCCGATACGCATCGAAATTGCCACCACCGACGCTCCGTCCGTCAACCGCGGAAGGTCGCGGCGACTTTTGCGGCGACAGGATAAGACCAGCCGCCAGCGAAATGCAAACCGAGCTCTTTCATTGCGGTGCAAACCGATCGCGCGCCTCGCATTATATATGCGCGAAAATTTTTTCGGTCATGCGCCCTGGTCTTGCGCCGTCTGATCGTTTCGGCTTCTGTTCGACGCGACAGAGTGCTAGTCGTGGCTACGGGCGTATTCGGGAATGATAAGGCGCAGGCCCTGCCGACCTGGTCTTCATTCCTGGCGCGCCGCATGAAACCGGCGCTGCGCACCTGCGTGACCATGAACGCAAAACAATCGAGCCTTTCGTTGAAGCTGGCCCGGGCCGCGAACCTTGTACGCACCCGTGTCAACGTCGAGCTCGAACAGCAGAACCAGGAGCTGCTGAAATCGATGAATACGCGGACGAGACTGCAACTGCGGCTGCAGGCTACGGCAGAAGGACTCTCGGTCGCGGCGATCGCCTACTATATGGTCGGATTGTTTGGATATCTCGTCAAGACGGCGCACGACAGCGGGCGGCTGGCGCTGGATCCAGGCATCGTCACCGCGGCTTTTATTCCGATCGCCGCGTTTTCGATCTGGTCGACAGTCCGCAGTATCCGTTGGAAACATATCGCGGGCCAGGATTGATGGCCTCGAGATTGGCCATCACGATCATGGCGCTGATTTCCGTTGCGGTCGGGCTGTTTGAGTTACGCAGCGCGGGCCATGGATTACGCATCTCTCGCACGGTCATCAACGAAACTCCGGTCACCATATTCCAGCCGGAAGAGAAGGCGGCGGCGCCGGTTGTCATCATCGCGCATGGCTTCGCCGGATCGCAGCAATTGATGCAGCCGTTCGCACAAACTTTCGCGCGCAATGGTTATATCGCCGTGACTTTCGACTTCTTCGGCCATGGCCGTAACCCGGTTCCGATGCGCGGCGACGTCACCGAAGGAAAAGCCATCACCGCGACACTACTGGAAGAGCTTGGCCAGATCGTGCGTTACGCCAAGACCTTGCCGGGCAGCGACGGCCGCGTCGCGGTGCTCGGCCATTCGATGGCTTCCGATATCGTCGTTCGTTTCGCCGTGGCGAACCCGGACGTTCAGGCCACTGTCGCCGTGTCGGTATTTTCGCCCGTCGTTACTGCGACCAATCCGCGCAATCTGCTGGTGATCGTCGGATCGCTCGAGCCGTCGATGCTGCGGAACGAGGGGCTACGCATCGTGCGTCTCGCGGCCGGTGCAAACGCCGCCGCCGGCGAAACCTACGGCAATTTCGCCGATGGCACCGCGCGGCGGCTGGTGCTGGCGCGCGGCGTCGAACATATCGGCGTGCTCTACAGCCACGACAGCCTCTCGGATTCGTTGCAGTGGATCAACGCGACGTTCGGGCACCAGCAAGCGGGATTCATCGATAGTCGCGCGCGCTGGCTCGGGCTTGTTCTTCTGGGAGTGATCGCGCTGGCGTGGCCACTTTCTTCGCTGTTACCAGTCGCAATCGAAGTACCCGCCGGGGCCAACCTCGCCTGGAAACCGCTGATCATAGCGGCTGTTGTACCCGCATTTCTGACGCCATTGATCCTTTGGAAGATGCCGACCGATTTTCTACCAATCCTGCTCGGCGATTATCTGACGCTGCATTTTTTGCTCTATGCCGCGCTGACACTCGCACTGCTGCTCAACTGGCGCGACCGACGTCGACGGGCTGCGGCCTCATGGAAGGCTATCCTCGCTGCCGCGGCTTCCGTCACCGTCTACAATATTCTTGCCTTCGGGTTACCGATCGACACGTACGTGATTTCTTTCCTGCCGATTCCTTCACGCCTTCCTCTGATAGCTGCGATCGGCTGCGGCACCCTGCCCTACTTCATCGCCGACGAATGGCTGACCCGGGGAGCGGATGTCAGGCGCGGCGCCTACGTTCTGACGAAATTCTGCTTCCTGCTGTCGTTGGCCCTTGCAGTGGCGCTCAACCCGATGAAGCTGTTCTTCCTGGTCATTATTTTGCCGGCGATTCTGTTGCTATTCTTGGCGTTTGGATTGATCACCCGATGGAGTTACCTGGCGACACATCACCCATTGCCGGGCGCGATCGCCAATGCAGCGATATTCGCCTGGGCGATCGGTGTGACGTTTCCCATGATCGTGCGATGAGGCATGATTTGCTCGATCCAAGCCGCGAAACATTAAGGGAGTTGCCAACGATGCCGACACCCAGGCGCATAAAACCGACACCCGGACAGGGGTCGGTATGGGACTATCCGCGACCACCACGCGTTTGAGAAGGTCAGCGAGCGGTTACGTATCGACTTCCATCGCGAAACGATTGCCCGCAGTGTCGCAGGGTTTCGCGTGCTCGAGACCAGCCACCCGCTGGTCTATTACATTCCACCGCATGGCATTGCCCAACAATATCTTGCGAAGCTCCAGAAATTTCGTGGTGTGAATTCAAGGGAGGCACGGCGTACTGGTTCTTGGGCTGGCTGATTGGCCCGTTCGTCCGCCCGTGAGCCAGGGAACGAAAAGCAAGGCGGTCAGCCGGTCGAGATTCCACTGCAGGCTCCTACACCTCCGGTTCGCACTCTAAGATATAGCGCGTCCGGCCGCCAGGTAGCCTATCCAGGCGCTTACACCGGCTAGCAATGAGCCCCAGCAAATATCCGCGACGGTTAGCGTCGTAGACCAGTTCCGGAGCGTCGCTTGGTTGGTCAGATCATAGGTCGCGTAAGTGAAGAAACCGAACATCACGCCGGACAAAAAGGCTCTCAGTGCGCTTCCCGCATAGTGTGCGGGCAGTACCGCAAATCCGATCAGACCGAGCGGATAGACAAGGTAGAAAAGGCCTGCAGCCGCAAGATTCGGTTCAGGCCGGAGTATCTCGCCCAACACCGGCCGGTAGAGTCTTTCGGCCATGGTCTTGAGCCAGATCATGTCTATCGCCACGAAAGTGATTGCGACCGAAAAATAGGTGAAGAGGATGTTCATTCCCGCAACTCCAGTTCCGTTGCTTTCGCCCGCGCCTTTGAATGCGACCGTCTCCTAAACGGGAAGAAATCGAGGCTGGATCACGCGCCCTGTGCGTTCAGTTGGCTTCAGACGAAAGTGGCTGATGCCCCATTCGCTGCCGCCCGCAAATCCGAACAATCCGGCCGTGGCAAGGAAAAACCAGCGCCAGCGGCGCATCCACAGTTCGGTGTCCTTGCCGTACACACCACGCAAGATGTTCGCGACCACGTCGCGATTGCGGTCGAAACGAGCGAGCCAGTCGAGCGCGGTACGCTGATAGTGGAGGCCGTTCCAGCGCCAAGCCTCCTTGACCCTGAGAAGGTCGGCATATTGCCAGATCAAATCATGGCTCGGCATGACGCCGCCGGTGAAGAAGTGCCGGGCAATCCAATCTTCGCAGTTGGCGTGGTCGAAGACGTAACAGCCTGAGCGATGGCTGAAGATGTGTAGGAAGAGCTCACCCTCGGGCGCCAGCCACGAACGGATACGCTTCAGCAGTTCGCGCCAGTTCATCATGTGCTCGAACATCTCGACCGAGACGATACGGTCGAACATCGCGTCGGGAGCGAACTCGTTCATGTCCGCCGTGATGACACGAAGGTTATGCAATCCGGTTGTTGCCGCTTCATGTTCGATGTGTGCGCGCTGGGATTGCGAATTCGATACCGCCGTCACGATGGAAGCCGGGAATTGTCGGGCGATCCGCAGTGAGAGCGCGCCCCAGCCGCAACCGAGTTCGAGAATAGATTGCCCATCGACGAGCCCAGCACGCTCGATGGTCTGCTTGAGGGCCTCCGTCTCTGCATCCTCCAGAGTGGATTGAGGACTGTTGTAGTAGCAGCAAGAATACTTTCGTTTCGGTCCCAATACATGGCCGAAGAAGGCCGCTGGCACCTCGTAATGCTGTATGTTGGGCTTCTCCGTGCATTCGGCGATATTACGCCGCGCGGTCGCGGCGGCAAAATCGGCAGCCGCTGCGCTTGCCGGTTCGGACAGGGCCGTCGCGGTTCTCGCGCACATGCGCGCTATTGCAGTGCGGACCACAAGGTCCGGCAACGGCACGCGCTCGGCCATGCCGATCATCGTAGACCTCAGGCTCATCTGGAAGTCCTTTGTGGCGGAAGAGGAACGAAGGCGCTGGTCTTTGCCTGGTAGGCACGGTAACGATCGCCGCGTGACCGGAGCATCTGTGCCTCAAGCGGAGGAATTCCACTCACATGCACGAGGATCCAGTACATGACCGCCGGCGCCGCGAGGCTGGCCCAGCCCCACGGGTACGCCGGCGACAACGCGATGACCGGATAAGCAAGCCAGCCGAGCCACTCGAAGAAATAGTTCGGATGGCGTGACCATCGCCACAGGCCGATATCGCAGACGCGGCCCACATTGGCCGGATGAGTTTTGAAGCGTCGCAACTGCTCGTCGGCGGCGGCTTCGCCTGCGATTGCCACGAGCGCGATTGCGCCACCAACGTAGTCCTGTATGCGCATGGCGGATGGCGGGGCATGCGCGGCAACAAACACCGCAAAAGCCATGGGCACAGCTGCCAATGCCTGCGCCTGAAGGAAGGCAAACATCCGCCGTGGCGCCGCCGGACCCCATTCCCGCGCGTAGCTCGCATAGCGTGGATCATCAGCGCCGCCGAGGGATCGAACGGCGATGTGCGTGCCGAGCCGCAACGACCAGAGCAAAATGAGCCCGGCAACAAGCAGTTGGCGGGCCGGCAGGGCGCCGTCGAGCGGCCATGCAGCGACGATCGTGCTGATCAGCCCGACCGAATAGGTCCAGATCGCATCAACCCAACCAGAGTTGCCAGTGCGCTGCTGGACAATCCAGGCGAGTGCCATCAGGAGCGAAAGGGAGAGCACGATCGCTGCCAAGACCTGAACGTGAATAAGTACCATGCCATCGACCGTTTCGAGGTCCGGACTGGCACCGCGGCCGTTTCAGAAAGGGGCAGCCACGATACGCGTTCGAGTGATCCAGACCTGATGTCCCACCGTTTAAGAAAACGTCAGGGCTGCGCGATCGGATCAGTGTCGCGCCTCGCTGCGAGCGGACGGCTCGGTATTCGTTCCGAAATCAAATATTTCCACGGCCGTAGCTCAGTTAATGTCGAACGGGGGGCAATCAGGATGCGACTTGCGGTCATCGGTACGGGAATCGCAGGTAATGTCGCCGCATGGCTGCTGTCGCAACGGTATACGGTATCGGTGTATGAGCGGGAGTTACGCACCGGCGGACACAGTCATACCGTGCGTATCGACTATGATGGAGACGCAATTGACGTCGATGTCGGCTTTATCATCTTCAACAAACTCAACTATCCGGAATTGACGGCATTGTTCGCGCACCTCAACGTCGAGACGATCGAGACGTGCATGAGCTTTTCGGTCTCCGCAGATGCCGGCCGATTTGAATGGCGAGGCGGTGGCGGCAGCACTTTCGAAAAAGCGCTCGGCCTATTCGCGCAACGCCGCAATCTCCTTTCGCCCTCGTATCTGCGGATGCTGGCGGAAATATTAAGGTTCAACCGGCAAAGCGTGGCGGACCTGCGGGCGGGCCAACTCGCCGGGCTGACGCTTGGGGAGTATTTCCGCGTAAGGGCATTCGCACCACGCCTGCTGGCCGACTATCTGGCGCCAATGGGCGCCGCAATCTGGTCTTCGCCTCCGGAGGAAATCTTCTCCTTTCCCGCGGAGAATTTTGTCACGTTCTTCGACAATCACCGCCTCCTCCACCACGAACGCCCACACTGGCTAACCGTCAAGGGCGGAAGCCGCCGCTATGTCGAGAGGCTCACAGCGGCGTACAGAAGCAGCATCCGGCTGGGTTGCGCTGCGATCTCGGTTGAGCGGAATCACCGTGGCGCATCAGTTTTGGACAGCCATGGCAGGCTGGAGAATTACGACGCTGTCGTGATCGCCTGCCACAGCGATCAGGCCTTGGCGTTGCTGTCCGACGCCGACACGCGCGAACGTGCCATTCTGGGCGCAATCGGCTATTCGCCGAACACAGCCTATCTGCATCGCGACTGCCGTCTCATGCCCATGCGCCGGGATGCCTGGGCATCCTGGAACTTCTTGCGGTGGAAGCGACAGACCCCCGTGGAAAATGACGTCGCCGTGACCTATTGGATGAACCGGCTGCAGGGGATTGACGAGGGAAAGCCGTTGTTCGTCAGCCTTAATCCGCCGTTCGAGCCGGCAGCGCATCTGACATTTGGAAAATTTTCCTTCGCGCATCCGCAGTACGATGCGCGTGCATTCGCGGCACAAAAGCGGTTGCCTGAAATCCAGGGACGCCGCCGCACCTGGTTCTGCGGCGCCTGGACCGGCTATGGCTTTCACGAGGACGGATTGCGCTCCGGAATTGCAGTTGCCGAAGCGCTCGGCGCGGTCGTACCCTGGCGCCAACCCAGGCAGCTGCTTGTCCAAGCGGCCGAGTAGCAACATGTCCCGGTTCGCGCGAACGAAAAGAGTGCAAACGATGCCAGCCGCTGCTATCTACCTCGGCAAGGTGATGCACGCGCGATTGCAGCCGATTCGCCACCGCTTCAGCTACCGCGTCATGAGTCTGCTCATCGATCTCGACCGACTGGATGAGGCGGACCGGCAATCCAGCTTGTTTGCCGTCAATCGCGCCGCGCTATTCAGTTTCCATGAGGTCGATCACGGAGAGCGCGATGGCGCGTCGTTAAGCGAATATGTGAGACGCCTGGCGCTCGAACATGGCATTGAGTTGTCGGGCGGCCGTATTCTTCTTCTGTGCTATCCGCGGCTATTCGGTTTTACCTTCAACCCCCTTTCGATCTATTTCTGCTATCGCGCCTCCGGCGAGCTTGCGCTGTTAATCTACGAGGTACGCAATACGTTTGGAGAAATCCATCCTTACGTGCTGAAGGTAGAGGACGGCTGTGGTGACGGCGAAGCGGTGCGGCACAGGCAAGCGAAGCAATTCTACGTCTCGCCATTCATTAAAATGGAAACCTGCTACCACTTCCGACTATCGCTAGCCGGCGAGCAGGTGAAGGTACGAATCCTGCAAACGGATAAGGTCGGCCCCCTGTTTGCAGCGGCCTTTTCCGGACACCGGCAACGGCTCACGTCCCGCTCGTTGTTGGGCGCTTTCCTGGCACTCCCTCTTCTCACCTTCAAGATCATCTTGGCCATCCATTGGGAGGCGCTTCGGCTCTGGCTGAAGGGCGCGCCACTCGTGCCTCGGCCTCGCGCCGCGGCCGCGGCCGCGGTTGGCGGTGACGGCGCTCACCCGCTGAAGAGACCATGAGGTCGCGCACGAATCCTGCCAGGCCGCCAGCTAGCGATTGGCAGGCTCGGCTGATTGAGACTTGCCTGCGACACTAAGCCATGCAAGCGGCGCGAAAAGAAGAAAACGTGCGGCTGGAGAAGATTTCAGTTCCACCTCCCCGGGATGCTGATAGGCTGCTCGAGAGCAAATTTGCCAAGGAAGCCGAATGGCAACAATCCTGATTGTTGAGGACGACGATCCGGTTCGCGTGCTCTCGGAGTCGATTCTTCGAGACGCCGGCTACAAAGTCATTGCCGCAATGGCGGTCGATGGCAGCGTCGCCCTGCTGGAAACAGATCAGTCAATTGACCTCCTGTTTATTGACGTGATTCTCGGGCAGGATTTGGAAGCTGGATTAAGGGTCGCCCAGAAGGCACGCGAAAGGCGGGCCGAAATACCTGTCCTCTATACTTCAGGACTGGGCGTAAACGAGGGAATGAAGGCTTTGTTTGTCGAGCCGTTTCTTTTCCTCCCAAAACCCTACACTGCCGAGCAGCTCGTCAAATCCATTCAGTATCTCCTTCTGAAATCTACCCATCGTGAGCGGCTCGAATTCCCGGAAAGCGACCAGCCATAGGTTCTGGGTCGTGTTTGCCGTTGCGCCACCTGCCTTGATCGGCGTCGTCATAGCATTGCTGCCATACGAGCGGCCGTCTCGAAGTAATCGAAAGCAAAGAGCATTACAGTCGAGTCTGGATTATCTTGCCGGACGTCGTCTACCGAATATTGCCGCCCCTGATCCGCAAAACCTTGACGAGCGTTTCAACAGATAACGCAAGCAACGGCAAATCGGATCATAATACCCGATGGATTTTTACGTTTCTATCACCGGCTTTCGCCCAAAGGGTCCATGGTCAATGCCGGCTTTCTGGTGGCGCACACTGACATCATTGGCTCAGGCGCGGAAATCTCCCGGCATCATCGTTGTGACGGCGCGCGTTGTCACAGGCATCTATCATACGATGACAGTTTGGACCGACGAAGCGAACATGCGGAGTTTCGTAACGAGCAGCGCGCATCGACGCGCGATGAAGAATTTTCGCGCTCTCGGGACCGGGAAGACATATGGATATAAATCCGATCACGTTCCGGATTGGCAATCAGCCTACCGGCTTTGGTGTTTGCACGCGAAAGATGTTTGAACACCGCTCGGCTTCGCTGCGGGGTGCTCAAGCTTTGAGCCCTGTGAGATACCGTATTCAGATCGGACCGCGACACTTCACCGTTTTCCTCCATCCTTTCCGGCACGACCTTGCTACTCAGATAGTTGGTGAGCGTGTGCTCACGCCTCAATTCAACTAACTCGAAACCTGCTTGGCGCCTGTGGCCAGCATGAAGCCGACGTCTCGAAGCTGAAGGCGCCCGCCCCGCGCAGTTCTGTTATCCCGGCGATCACGGCCTGCTCGTCGGCCTCGACGTTGCGCATCATGCGTGCGCTGGCCTTTCCGTCGGTCTCCGGTAAATCGCGAGTTCTCATCCCCAAAACGAACGCGTTCCGTTGTCAGATTAGGGTTCCCGCTTAGTTTATCAAACGGTTCGGGTGGAGTGATCCAGCGACGGCGACCGATCGTTATCAGGCTATCGAGGAGATCATGTGCAGCACACAGCGAAGAGACAGGCGCTCGCGGCCACGCCTACGAATGTGACCCAGGAGGAGGTGGAGCAAGCCGTTCGAATCATTCTTCAATGGATCGGCGAGAATCCCGATCGCGAAGGCCTGTCGGAGACGCCGGCAAGAGTCGCGCGCGCCTACAAGAGCTATTTCTCCGGCTATGACCAAAATCCGGAGGAGTATCTGCGCAAGACCTTTGAAGAGACGGCGGGATATGACGAGATGGTGCTGCTTCGAAACATCCCCTTTCAGAGCCACTGCGAACACCATCTGGCGCCGATCGTGGGTCATGCCTGGGTGGGTTATGTTCCGCAGGCCCGGGTCGTCGGCATCTCAAAGCTCGCACGCGTCGTCGAGGCGTTTGCGAACCGACTCCAAATCCAGGAGCGGCTTACCGCGGAGATCGCCAATGTCATCGAGCGCGTGCTCCAGCCACAAGGCGTAGCGGTCGTGCTGAAGGCCTCCCATCATTGCATCAGCGCCCGCGGCGTTAAGAAGCACGGGGTCGACCTCACGACAAGCCGGATGCTCGGCTGCTTCAGGACCGATCCCATGAGCCGGCAGGAGTTTCTTGCCATGGTGAACTCGGACCTCCGCGATTGATGCAGAAATAATATTCCAGAGCCGGTGATCCGTCGACCCTGCCCGCTCGTTCTTTGAGGTTATTGCCTGCCGAGGTTCCATGACCACTGGTTTGCGAGCTGCTAAGGTGTCGGGCTGGACGGCGGTGCCCCTCGCCAGATGGAGGTTACGGCCGCCCTCAGGCACAAAGAAAAACAGGTCGATTTCCAAGGTGCAATGGGCTGAATTAATCGGAAGGGTCGCGTCTCACGGCGACCGCGATGCATTCACGGCGCTGTTCGAGCATTTCGCTCCGCGGATAAAAGGATTTTTGCTCCGCACGGGTTGCAGCGTCGAAGAAGCTGAGGATGTAGCCCAGAGCGCGATGATCGCTGTCTGGCGGAAGGCAGACCAGTTCGATCCGGCCACAACTGGAGCGGCAGGCTGGATTTTCACGATCGCGCGCAACCTGCGAATCGATTCTGCAAGGCGTACGGCGCGCGACGGACGGCTTGGGCAGGACGTGAATCTGGAATATGAGCCGGATCCGGGCGAACCGGTCGACTCGGTCATGTCCCGCGCCCAGGACGCCGCCAGGATCAACGCCGCGGTCGAAAAGCTGTCGGCGGACCAATCCAGGGTAATCCGGATGTCGTTCATAGAGGAAAGGCCCCATCCCGAGATCGCCGCAGCCTTGGGGATTCCGCTCGGCACCGTAAAATCCAGGATCAGATTGGCGATGAGCCGTCTGCGAGACCTAATGGACGAAGAGACATGACGATCACGCACCACCCGCCGGAAGACCTTCTTGCAGACTTTGCGGCCGGCGCGCTCGACGAAGCGGAGCATCTTGTCGTCGCAGTGCATGCGTCGCAATGCGCCCGCTGCAGGCGCTTTGTCGGCGCGATCGAACAGCTCGCGGGGGCGGCTATTGAGGATGCTGCACCGGCACCTATGTCGGTGGGTTCGTTCGACAACGTCATGGCGCGCATCGATGCGCTCCCGGAGGCGCCCGTCAGGGAGAGCGCCCCTCCGCAGGTCGATCAGGCCGACGCCGATCTGCCCGAGATCCTGAAGCGCTGCCGTTTCGGCAAGACCAGGCGCGTTGCGCCGGGAGTTAGTTTGCGGCCCATCCTGCTTTCGGCTCCGGGCAAATCGCGCGCTTTCCTTCTCAGCTCCTCCCCCGGTACGCGGATGCTCGAACATACCCACACGGGCGAGGAACTTACCTGCGTTCTCAAAGGCAGCTTCAGCCATCAGGGCGGCCGATATGGTCCCGGCGATTTCGACTTCGGAGACGAGGCCGTTGATCATCGACCTATCGTGGGCGGCGAAGAGCCCTGCCTCTGCCTCGTGGCCATGACTGGCGACTTGCATCTGCATGGCTTTTTCGGTCGGCTGATCAGCCCGTTCGTACGCCTCTAGGCCAGCTTGCCTGGATTTTTCAAATGAACTGGCAGGTCGAGTGATCTGACAAGGCGCCATGGAGCGTTTGGAAGACGGATCACAGGGAGACATAAGTTGATTCGTTCCCATTCGTCTTCGCCTGCTTGCGTCGAGCGCCTGAACGACTTGTTGAGGCGGGTTTCGCGTCAGGACCAGCGCGCCCTTGCGGAGCTTCACGCTTCAACAAACGCCAAACTACGCAAGACTGCCATCGCGATTTGCGGTCACTCTCCCGAAGTCGACGACGTTATTCAGGACGCTTATATGAAGATCTGGCGCAACGCAGGGCGCTTCGATCCGCGACGCGCCTCTCCCATTACCTGGATGTGCACGATCCTGCGCAACACCGCGCTCGATGCCGCGCGCCTGAAGAAGCTGCCCCTCGCCGATTTCGAGGAGGCCCTCTCCGTTCCCGACCGCCCGGCCTGCGGCGACGACGACGATTTCGACTACGATTTCGCACGACCGGTCGCATTCGAGGCGCTCAGCAGGCTACCCGAGAATCGTCGCATCCTTCTTGAGTTAGCATATCTCGCTGGAGAGAGCCGCGCCGCGCTTTCGCGGCGCTTCGACGTGCCGGTCGGCACGGTCAAGACGTGGCTTCGCCGAAGCCTGGAAGCAGTCAGGAAAGATTGCCTTGGCGCAACGCAAGGGTCAACATCGTCGACCAATTGCGCAGTGTCACTTGGTTGGTGAGATCGAAACATCACGCCGGACGCCAAGGCCGAAAGGCGTTTTGTTCGGTGCAAGCTGGCAAAACCGCGAACGTAGGCAATCCAGCGCTCGGCTACCGCCAGATCGAGCTTAGATTATGCGGGCGCGGTCGGCGGGTCACCTGAGTTCAGAAGCTGGGCCACGGCGGTCACGACCTGAGCCGGAGCGAATGGCTTGGTCAAAAGGATGCTCTGCGGCACGCCACGCGAGGTCCATTCGTCGCCAGCGGCGCCGGTCATATAGATCACCGGGATACCGGGGCTTAATTCTCTGGCACGTTTCGCGACATCCCAGCCGACGAGATTCCCATTCAGATTTATGTCGGTTATCAGAGCTCGATACTTGCCATGATTCTTTTCAAGCAAGACCAAGGCGTCTTCGCCACTCGTCGTAGTGACGGATTCAAAGCCACCTTCCGCAAGAGCTTCTTCGACCATGCCTTGTATTAGCTGATCGTCTTCGACGACCAGAACGACCGGCTGGTCTTGCATGACCACCTCCCCCTGAGCCCTCAGTTATCCGGCGCACGACGAGGTAAATCGCAACCATCCATTCCGTTCCGCACAATGTCGAACAATGTACCTGAGCTCGGCGGATCTGATTGTCTCCTGCGTTGTTGATGAGATACCGCCAGGTCACCTTCAGCTCAGGCGCGCAGAATCAAGGGGGTAGCTCTGGCGCCCGCCTAATCCTGCGAGCCTGCGAACAATACGTCCGTTGGGGGCGATAGCGTGTTGCTATCGTTTGGGGTGCCAAATCCACGCGCTCAGCCAAGGCCGGACCGCAATTCTCCAGCAAGCCGGCGCTCTTTGAAATTGAGTTCAATGTCAGTCAATCGTGTGTTCAGAAGCTTGCGATAACGCCGCACATTTTCCTCGCGGGTCCAACTATAGTCAGGTAACGGATCCTCTGAAAAAGCACACCCTTGCTACGGTCCGCTGGCGCAAGAGCCTTGCTGGATCACCAGGCGTTCACTTTTCATTGGGTCCCGGATCGTCGCATAGAGAGGGAGCACCCGCAACGCGCCTACTCAGCAACAAAAGAAACAATGCACGCTCGCCGCGGTATCTTGCCGCCGGCCTGGACTTCTCGCGGCCTTGCATCAGAACTCGTCCAGTGTAATCGCATACACGCCACTTCCAATGACGAGCCCCTGGAGCGACAGAGAACTCGAACAGTTGTTCGTGGGCGGGGTGGAGATTTCCAGAAAATTTATTCATTGGTGATTCTCAGCGTCAATGGGAAGGTAGATGGCAATAGCCGTTCGAAGACCGACTTCTGCGCGCGAAGACGCCCTTACTGATCTCATCAAGGCTGTCATCGACATTAGTCATCGCAGACCGCGCAAAGTCCGAAGCCGACCCTGAAGATCGATCAACCCCGCAATTCTTCAGCGAGCCGGCGCTCTATGAAGCTCCGTTCAATTTCGGTCAGTCTTGTATTCAAAAGCTTGCGATATCGCCGCACATTCTCCTCGCGGGTCCACCGGGCCCGACTCGATGTGTACGAGGCTTGCGTGGAACGACATCTCCTCGCCGCAGCCGGCTTGCTGATGATAAGCCTTGGCTCATGGGAAGCAGCGCAATCGAGCTTGGTGAAACGAGGTAGCCGCATGGCCAATCCCCCGCGTGGCGGTGGATCGTTGTCCTCGTCCAGCTGCTTCAACGCCGTCAGGATGTCGTCAAGACGGAGTCTGTGCGAAATACCCGGGACCTCACGAAGAGCGGGGTGAGATTCGACAGCGTAAATATCCGATGCCCAGGACGAAAGGATCAGTCGTTTCTCCTCCCTCGAAAGTTTGACATCGTCCAGGACATCGTGGGGTGAAGCGTAGTGGGATACCGGTTTGAAAACGGGCTCGACATTGTTGGCGGTACGATTCGTCTGGCTCATGTCGTGTCTCCTTTTTGCTCCTTTCGTCGAGAGACGGTTGATATGAGACTGGATCGAAGGCGGCGCCGCCGCCTTCTTGCTTTCAGTTCGTGTTGATCGCGATACGTTTGACGTCGCGCGGCCTAGGCTGCCTTCCGCGTGATTTGCCCAGCGGAAGCGACACCGCCGACGGCGATGCGCCGGGGCTTCATGGCCTCGGGGATTTCGCGGACGAGTTCGATCCGGAGCAGGCCGTTGTCGAACGTCGCCGTCTTCACCTGGACGTAGTCGGCGAGGTTGAACTGCCGTTTGAACGGCCGGGCCGAAATGCCCTGGTAAAGGTATTCGTGCTCGTCCTTGTCGCTCTTGCGGCCTTCCACGGTCAGCACGTTTTGCTCGGCCGTCACGGCGATCTCATCCGGGCCAAACCCAGCCAGCGCCAGCGAGATCTGATAGCGATCTTCGCCAAGCCGTTCGATATTGTAGGGCGGGTAGCTGTCCTCGGTCCTGTGCTGGGTTTCGTCGAGGAGTTCGAAAAGGCGGTCGAAGCCGATGGTCGAACGCCACAGCGGAGCAAAGTCGTAAGTCCTCATAGCCAAGTCCTCCTAAGAGCAAGATGGATACGAAGGCGCGCTAGACACTGGTGCAAGACACCTGTCCGGCGCCCTGTTTAGTCCGCCGGACCCAAAGCTGGCGTCCGGCACCGCCCGCGAGCGGCAAAAAACGAATTAGAAAAACCGGAATCAATTTCAAGGGCCATCTCCGAAAATTTTTTGACAGCACCTGTCCTGGTTAATTTTCGGTTAACGCCCTCGAGCCGAGTCCGCGCAGGTGGCCTCGGCCTCACTCAAGGGGCGCGCCTGCCGGTGTCGTTGTTCGATCGGGAAACCGGAGTTATCGAGCAGCTTTTTGCAATGCAGCATCACGCTCCGCTTGCTTTCGACCAGAAACGGATAAGTTCAATCAGCAGCAAGCGGAGCGTGCCGCCCGGTCGATGTTGCTTCTCGTGCTTCCCGTCGTGATTGATCCAAGCTTAGCTTATCTGAATCCGTCGCGGTTTCGCCTGCTCTGCTTTGGGCAGAACGATCGTCACCACGCCGTCTTTCATCTGGGCACTGATCTTGCTTTGGTCGAACTTATTCGAAATTTCAAAGCTGCGCGCGTAATGACCAACGATGTACTCGGTGTACACCGGCTGCATTCCCTCATACTTCGAAAAATCAATCCGACCCTGGACAGTGACGACGTTATCTTCAACGTTTGCCTCGATGCTGTTGCGGTCGACGCCCGGCATTTCAAGCACGACCGTCAGCGCTTCCGGAGTTTCGAAGATGTCGGTCACCGGTACGAATGTACGTCCAGGCGTGGTGCCCTCGGTTTTTTTCTCGACCTCGCGCTTCTGCTGGACTTGCAGCTCCTGTGAATCTGACATGGCATTAGCTCCTCAGCTAACCTTGATCGAGCGCGGCTTATCGGCCTCTGCCCGCGGTATGAACAACGCAAGAATCCCGTCGCGATATTCGGCCTTGATTCGATCGGGCTCGATTCGAATTGGCACAGATAACGTGCGATCAAACACACCGGATATACGTTCGCGACGATGGACGCTCGCCTGCTCCCCGTAGGCGATCATCTTCTTGCCCCGGATGCGAATGGTGTTCTCCTTCGCCTCAATCTCTAGATCGCTCTTGTCAATACCCGGCAGCTCGACGACCGCGACGAGATCATCGTCCTTCTGGAATATGTTGATCGGTGGAAAGCTGCCGATCGCTGCGGTGCCACGGCCTATCCAATCGCTCGCGATACGTGCGTCGAGTGCGCGCTGCAAGGTCGATAGCGCTTCAAACGGGTCGCTAAAGCTGGCGAACATCAATTCCCTCCATAGTTTGTCTCAGGAGTTACGGCTTCGTTCAGCGCAGCGCGGATTGCCATTCGCTGCCTCGCCGCGCCGAACCGGAATGTCATCAGCTCAATGCTGGTTTCGCTTGCGCCCGATCTTCGGGCGTTTGCAGGATGCCCCATGGCGTCACGCTCGGCGTCATCAACGTGTCAATTTTCAGCGTTGGCGCCGACGCACTCCAGCTTAACCACGGCGTCGATTCCGGGTAGGGAATCGGCGGCAGTCGCAGCGTGTCGGAGGTTTTCGCTGCAACCCACAACGGGCTATCCATTCCCCATGCAGCTTGGGACCAGATCGCCAGCGCTGATGCCAGCAATGCCGTCCACAAACAGCACACCACAAGAAGTGTCGTGGCCTTGTGCTTCTCCGCACGAGCGGAGCCAATGGTTTGATCCAGGATCATCTCATCCTCCTATCGTTCGAAAACTTACCCAGCCGATGGTTGCGAAGCTTGAGGCCAGCATGAGCCAATTCAGAGCAGCCTCGCTTCTACGTAACAGAGCTTGAATCTGCGTGCTCATCGTGAGGTCCTGTTTTTCCCTGATCTCGTTCATCAGTTAGCGGGAACGCCCGGCCGCGAAGCGGCCGGGCTTACTTTGTCAGAAGTCCATCGGCGGCGTGGACGGCGCCTCGGCCTTCTTGGGTTTGTCCGCGACCAGCGCGTCCGTTGTGATCATCAGAGACGTCACATCTTCACTTCGGTACCGGACCATTTGCCAAACAGCACATGGTCGCCCGCCTTCACGTCGAGCGGAGCCAACTGGCCTTGCTCATTCCGCGCTCCGTGAGCCGCAGCGATGATCTCGCCTTCTTAAGGCTTCTCCCTTGATACGGCGCACGAGCACACACGGTCGTGCAACGGACGAAAATGCATGCACATCCTCCTGAACGGTCTAGCGATGTCGTATGACCGGAGCCGGAAACCAGCCCCAGCGGAAATCGACCTAGGAACCGAAAAAATCGCGTTCAAGAGGGGCGGAGAAAATTTTTGGCACTACCGACGCGGGACTGCCAGAGATCTTGGGAAATTACACTAAACGATTGAAAATAAATAATAATGTCAGGCTTATAGCGACCGCACGGCTTGAGAAAAATGAGTTCGCTTGCCACGCTGGTCCAGTATTGGCGATCAACTTCGTGTCCCAGAGCGCCCCATAGGGATGCAGACAGCCATTGATGGCGGGCAGCCTGTGCCTGCCGACGCCACACTTACGCCGCGCGCGGTAACGAATGCCAGCGCTGTTCGTCGAAGCGCCGCAAGGCTTCGTTGCGCAGTTGTTCTTAACTTGGATCAAATCAGACCAGGCCAAACCGCAAGCGAAAACGCTCGTCGAAGCCGACAGCGCAGTGCGAACGAGATGGGCCAGCGCGGCGGCCGAGTCGATTGCAATCGTCTCAACGGACATACCGGAATCGGCAAGCTGCGAGTCTATGTAGGCCTTCAGCCGCGCACGCTGGGTGTCGAGGTAGGACAAATCCGCGGGAGCCTCCAGCATCGCCCAAGGCACCGCATTCGAGCCGCGCAGCCGGATCATCCTCACGCACACCAATGACGAGATCCGTGCCCTCAACGAGGCAGCGCGCGAGCGGATGCAAGCTGCGGGCGACATGGGGGATGACGTCCGCCTGACCGTCGAACGCGGGCTTGAGGCGGGCATCCACACCTCCCGCAGAACAAAAGCGGAAAGTGTAACCCATGTGTCCGGTACGAAGTGTCACCTATGTCTCGGGCCGCTCACCGAAGCCGTTCTGATCGCACGCGTGCCGCGCTTCCAACGCGCGGCCGCGACTCACGCTCCTCAGTCCTGCCCGTAGAACTGGCTCTGCAAGGTCTTGAGTTTGGTGGGATGCAAGACGTCCTGGATGCAGCCCAGGAACATCTCACTCCTTGCCTTGACGCGCTCGCCGTCAGCCGGCGCATGATCCATGTCGGATTGCAATGCGCGCACCGCGGTCCAGTCCTTCGAGCTATCCTTGAGCAACTCGAAAAGTGTTTGGCTTTGATGATAAGGATGGAGTCTGAAGTGAGCGAAAGTAACTTTGGCCGAAATCTTTGCATCCCACAGCGCGTCGGGAAGCGTCAGAAGGTCAAGTCCCGCCAGCTGTCCAAGCCGCTGCACTTGATCCTGCGCTTCCTGGTATTGCTCGCGCCCGACCAATTGATACATGCCTCGTGGACGAAATGCCCAACCGTCATCCGTTCCCGGCTGGTTTCCAAATTGATTGCCCTCGTAACCGAGAACGAAGTTGGCGAATTCCTTGGGATGGTTGAGCAATGAATCCACGCTGACCGTCGGCTTGTTCGCGGATGCAAGATCGGCGTTGTTCTTGTCGATCCGATCGCGCCATTTGCGCGGAAATTGGGAAACCGCGCTGTACGAGAAGTTTTCGCTCCTGCGTGTAAAATCGGAGCTGTCGTAGGAGACCGATCCCAGAATGTAGGCCAGGATGCGTGGATCGGTTTCCTCGACGCGATCCCATTCGCCCAACAGGGCCTTGACCTGCTCGGCCTGAAAATACGCCATATAGCTTTGCCGATAGGGCGGAACCGGCGGCGGCGCCGGCGAATGGTTCTTGACCGATTCCGCCAGCTGCTGCTCGTAGGCTTTAACCTTGCCCTGGTATTTCTGATAGCCACGCTCTTGCAACCATTTGCTCTCATAACACGCGAGTAACGGCTGCGGTTTGATCTTTGGATCGGGCCGATATTCGTTGGCGAGCTCGTCGGCGTAGGCGGCCTCGGCAAGCTTGGAATCCTTGAGTGTCTCAAATGCGGACGCGACCGAACCGTTCAGCAGATGAAAGATCTTCACCTGCAGGCAATCGGCATTGCTCTGCTTCGCGCGGGACTGATCGAAGTCGTCCTTGGGCACACAATCCCAAAATCGGCCGCTGCTCAGCGAGATGATATCCTCCGTCTTCTGGGACAGTGTCCAGCCGAGCGGCAGGCTGTAAAACAACCCCGTGATGTCCGTTCGGCCGAAGGTTGGAAAGCTCTGCATGCTCGGATTTACGCTGGTGTCCGGCCGACTGTCGATGTTGATGGCGTGATTGAGAGCAATGTAGGTGCGCGAGCTTCGCGTGCTTAGAAGCGCGCGTACCGGCTCCATGACCTCACCGAACTTGAACGACCCATGATCTCCAAACTGACCGCTCACCAGAGACAAGAGGTAAATTCGGAATTTTGGCGCGTCAGAGGTGCCCTTGATGCTGTTCAGCCTGTCGATCAGATCGAGCGCGGTCTCGATGCCGGAATTTTCCACATAGCCGCCGTCCACCAGGCGGGCCTGCGGATTGGTGGTGATGCAGTCATTTTTCAAGGACACGGTCGCTGCCGGCGTCACCCACGGGAACCGCGCGCTGGTGAAAGCGGCCGTGCTGAGCGGAATGTGCAGCGAGTGGCTCTTGACGGTTTCGTCGGCTCCGCTGCCCGCGCGATCGAGCGCCGCGAGGATGCACAGGTCTTTGTCCTTCGGATGCAACGGGTCGATATCAAAGGGAGAGATGACAGCTCGTTTGCCGCTACCGGCGTCCGTCGTATTGAACAGCAACGCCGGCATGTTGTTGTCGGGCGTCCAATGGGATTGAAAATCGGCCTTGAGCAGATTGGACTGATCGCCGGTGCCCTTGTGGCTCTCGAGCATTCTGTCGCCGGCGTTCTCCAGGGCATATTCCAGAAAACGCGCGCGGTCAAAAATGGGAATGGCGACCGGAGAAAAAAGCTGAGTGAAATCGGTAAACAAAAAACCGGCAACCAGGGGCGAGAGAAAGTCCGTCGCCAAAATGCTTGCGACGCGTTGTTCGACCGGCCCGGGAGCATCGATATCCTCGGCGCGCCCGACGCCAGCCAGAAAGTCGGCGATTTTCGGGCATGTCTTTCCGTCGGGAGCGCTCGAACTAAGCGGCGCATTCTCTGCGTGAAGCGCGGCGGCGAAGATTGCCGAACCAACACTGCCGCCGGAGACCGCGCTTATCGCGAATACATGTTGCCGAAATGCCGGACAGAGGTCCTGCATCCGCGCAAGAAAGCGCGCCGCATTGTCGGCGGCATAGATGCCTCCGCCCTGGGCAGCCACAATGAAAACGGGATACTCCCCGAGTCTCGCGGCTTCCGCCACCCGCGGTCTCTGCAACAGCCACTCACGAAATCCCGCGACCGCGGAGATACGAGTGTCCTGCTGTATGGCGTTTGCGTCGGCCACGGTACGAAGCCCGTGGTCGTCGCTTCCGAACAGGGAGGCGATCACAAATAAGCCCCCGAAGACGACCGGTATGAACGGAAAGGTAAACTTGATGGTCAGCAACGCGAAATGAACCGTGAGACCGACCACGCACATCGTGAACAGAGCGATCACGCCGAACGATCCGACGAATTGCGCAAGCCTGTCGGGGACTAAAACGAATGCCGTCGTCAACAGCGCAATGGCGGCGATCGTAACGGCGAGAAATCTGTAACGGATGAAATACGCACCGTTCGCCCGGTCCGAGAGATCAATAAAGCGATTTCTCGATCCTATTCGCCAGGCGAAGATCACGAAGCAGGCGAGCAAGATCAGCATGGCGAACGCGAGGATCAGCAGCATGTTCCGCTCGAATGCGAGCGCCTGGTCCTGAATGCGAAAGATGCTTCCCACTTCCTCAACTTCGCCGACCTTGTCGGCCGGTCGCGAGACGAGTTGTCCGAACATCGCGGCGGCTATCGGCAACGCGCCGAGGACAATGGGGGCAAGTTTTATGTAGAGCGCCAGACGGCCGGAGGCGTGAGGCATTTCCGGTATGGACGCCGTGGTAAGCTGAAAGGCGCCCGCCCAAATCGTTATCGCGATCACGCCAAGGGCGACAAATTCCCTTACCGTTACCCAGCCGATGTCGTCAGCGGCTATCCGGTAAAGCTCCTGAATCTGATCCGGCAGATATAGCAATACCGAGATCAGGATAGACAGAACAATAATCCACCGAAGATTTCGCAGCAGGATAAACAGCTGCTCGCGCACAGTCATGGCATCATCTTCCTCACACGGTCGGTGAAGACAATCACTGGGGTCGCGGAGTAAGCTCAAATTCCCGACATTCGCGGCAGATCTTGTGCCGAGAAGCAACGAGCCCTGGATATACGACGACGTGCAGCAAAAAAATGGGCACGTTCCCGATCAGCGAGTTGAAAATTGGATGCTTAACCTATAGTAGTGCGCCAACGTTGTCGATTAAGTTCTGTTGGGCGGCTAGGCGAAGCGGCCCAAAAAGCCGATCGTCGGCCTAGATCGTGCTAATCGGTTGCGGAACCGATGAGGTTTCTGTCCTGACCTGCTTGATCGTGGTCAGCGCGGCGATGGCGGAAGCCACCGCAAACGCCGTCGCCAGGACTATGAGCACGCGGCGCGCGTCCATTACGCGCTCCGTGGCGGGCCGGACAACGGAGGAATCTCTCCGTCCAGCCAATCCTGCTCATGAGCGAGAGCTCTCCAAGCCATTGCCATGCGCGAATATCGCCGGAAGGCCGGCTGGCCTTCGGAGCGCTCCGCCAGTTGCAGACAGTTGTCCGCGTTTTCGCGGTAAAGATCGGATTGCTTCATGCGTCCGACTTAGGGAAGATTGGCGGCAACTCAATAAGGTATTACGCAATCTTCATCTTGGGGTGCCGCCCGCTTTCCCGGCGGCCCAAGCGAAGCGTCGAGGTTCCGATCGGGCCAGCCTCCGGCATATTTTCTGGAAACGGCTGGAACCAGGGACCGATCACCGCGTTGAATCGACCGGGCTCCGTGCGTCGGTTCCCCTTTTCTGGTTGCAGCCTTTTGTTTGATCTGATTGCCGGCCAAGCCTAACAGGGCGCGGCCGCACAGGGGGGAATGTGTCATGAGCGATCTCGACCGGGGAACCGCGCGGCCCTCCTCCCGACTTGCAAAAATCAGAAACAGCGGCGACGCGAAACCGGATCCGCGCCAGGATTTGCTGCATGCGCTCCAGGCCATGCGCAGCGGCGATTTTTCGGTACGAATGACCGGCGATCACCTCGGAATCGACGGCAAGATCGCCGATACCTTCAACGAAATCATCGCCGCCAATGAGCGCATGGCGCAACAGCTCGAACGCGTCGGCCAGGTCGTCGGCCGCGAGGGAAAGACGCGGCAACGCGTCAGGTTCGGGGTGGCCAGCGGGTCCTGGGCCGACATGGAGAGCTCGGTCAACACCCTGATCGACGATCTGCTCTGGCCGACCCGCGAAGTCACGCGGGCGGTCGCGGCGGTGGCGCAAGGCGATCTCCTGCAGACCGTGCAGCTCGATATCGACGGCCGGCCGCTCGCCGGCGAATTCCTGCAGTCCGCCAATATCGTCAATACCATGATCAAGCAGCTATCCGTGTTCACCTCCGAGGTGACGCGCGTGGCGCGCGAGGTCGGCACCGAGGGCAAGCTCGGCGGTCAGGCGCAGGTGCCCGAGGTTACCGGCGTTTGGAAGGATTTGACGGAGAGCGTCAACTCCATGGCCAACAACCTGACCGGTCAGGTCCGCAACATCGCCGAAGTGACCATTGCGGTTGCCAATGGCGACCTGTCCAAGAAGATCACTGTCGACGTGCGCGGCGAGATCCTGCAGCTGAAGGAGGCCATCAACACGATGGTCGATCAGCTGCGTTCGTTCGCCTCCGAAGTCACACGCGTCGCGCGCGAGGTCGGCACCGACGGCAAGCTCGGCGGTCAGGCTATCGTGCCCGGTGTCGCGGGCACGTGGAAGGACCTGACCGACTCCGTGAACGCGATGTGCGGCAACCTGACGGCGCAGGTCCGCAATATCGCCAATGTCACGACGGCAGTCGCCCGCGGCGACCTCTCGCGCAAGATCACGGTCGACGTGCGCGGCGAGATTCTGGAGCTGAAGGACACCATCAACACGATGGTCGACCAGCTCAATTCGTTCGCCTCGGAAGTCACGCGCGTGGCGCGCGAGGTCGGCACCGAAGGCAAGCTTGGCGGTCAGGCCCAGGTCCCCGGCGTCGCGGGGACCTGGAAGGATTTGACCGACAGCGTCAACTTCATGGCGTCGAACCTGACCGCTCAGGTGCGCAACATTGCCGACGTCGCAACCGCGATTGCAGGCGGCGACCTTTCCAAGAAGATTACGGTGAACGTGTCCGGCGAGATCCTGCAGCTGAAGGAAACGCTGAACACCATGGTCG
>Ga0335076_10001054_pt1 | contig 26441 bp, 25 predicted proteins | sample Lox_Sample_25_FD_206717 | JGI IMG/M metagenome (GOLD analysis project Ga0335076, IMG submission 206717) | Soil microbial communities from Loxahatchee National Wildlife Refuge, Florida, United States - Lox_Sample_2.5 | ecosystem: Environmental > Terrestrial > Soil > Wetlands | place: USA... | reverse complement strand
CGCACGCGAATGCTTCCGCAGTCAATCGTTGCGCGTCTGAGCTGGGGAGGTCTCCCGGCGCGGGAAGCAGCCACCGGCCAGCTCAGCCGCTAACGACCTCAGCGGGGGCCGATGCATGTCATCTTTTTGCACGGTCACATTGCCTTTGACGGTCACGGTAGGCATTGCGGGCCTCCTTCAATGGTGTCGTTCACAGGGGCGCAGAGTGCGGTCTGGGGTTGTCCTCAACCTGAAATCCGGACGAGGTCGATCGCGACCTAACGGGGGTCACGAATCCGTGTACTAGCTGGTATTCGTCGCGCGCTGGACGGACTCGGTGACGGTCACGCCGAGCTTGGCCAACAAGCTGAGGGAGTCGGCCTGCACCCACTCCTCGGCCAGTCGCCCGTCGTCGTCGTACCTGAACGTGTGGATCACTTCCCATTCGACGTGCTGGCCGGTGGGCTCGACTGGTCCGATGGGCGAGAACGTGAAAAGGCTGGTGAAGTTGCCAGCGAAGGTGGTGCGTGCGGCCAGGTACTTGCCGTCGGCAATGATCTGCTCACGGGCCAGCCGCATATTGCTAAAGGCGGCACGCAACGAAGCGAAGTAAGCGGCCAGTCCGTCGAAGCGCAGGTCGCCGCCGGGACCGTGGAACAGGTAATCCTCGGCGTAGTAGTCCCGCAGCTTGGCGGCATCCTCACGGGCGATCGCCTCGTCGCCGATGCGAATCAGGCCGCGGGCCAGCGGAGTGTCAGAGATGAAGCCCGGCATGGTTTCCTCATTGTTGGTCTAGCCGATCTGGGCGAGATTGATCGCGACGATCAGCACCCAGGTGATCGAGGACAGGTAGAACAGGCGCTCGAAGAGGCCGAAGAAGGGCTTCAGCCGCGGGCCTGCGATCGCGAGCACGACGGCGATGACGCTGCCGAGCATGATCCAGGGGATGATGGTCAGGGCGCCTTCGGCTCCGTGCCAGGCCGGGTAGTGGCTCAGCGTCGACCACAGGCCGGTGGCCGCCCACACCAGCCCGCCGAAGGCGATGACGGCCAGGATCATGTGAATGATCCCGTGCAGCGTCTGGAACCGGCTCCCGCCCTGGTCGGTGGCGAAGAACGGGATGAGCAGCCGCGCCGCGGCCGTCACGATTAGCGCCACCGCCACCTGGGTCGGGGTAAACGGGTGCAGCTCGGCCAGGGCGATCCCCAGGGCCAGGCAACCCACGCCGCCGGCTACGGCCTGGACCCAGAACCAGCCGCGGTAACGGCCGACGCCGTAGTCGCTGACCGCATCACGGACCGGGTTGTAACCGGTGGGCAGCACATGCAGCGTGATCAACGCGACCGCCTGGATCGCGGTGGCCAGTGCCGCGACGATGCTAAAGGCTCTCATCACCGAATCTTTCCTGGCCTGGCCCCCAGGCCGGGTCGAGGTAGCCGCTTCGGTCATCGCCGGACAGTTGGCCGACCAGGTCGGTCTGTTCGGCCTGCTCAGGCTCTTGCTGGACGCCGCGCCGCAGGCCGCGCAGCGCCACCAGCGCGGCGACCGCCATGATGACGGTCATCCCGAAGAGCACGTCGCGGGTGGCGGTGGCGAAGTCAGCCCGGATGAACGCCGGGATGGCCGTGACATTCCCGTTGCCGCCCTGCAACTGGGCGATCTTGGCCGCTTCCGCCGAGGCGGCGGGGCCGGGCAGGCCCCTGGCGGTGAGCGAGGTGGTGATCGCGTCCCGGAACCGGGTGATCAGCAGCGTGCCCAAGATGGCGAACCCGAGGCTGGCGCCGTAATTGCGGACGGTCTGGGTGATGCCGGTGGCCTCGCCGTAGGAGTACCGCGACGCCCGGTTGATCGCGTCGGTGTTGGCCTGCCCCAGCATCAGGCCCATCCCGGCCCCGGCCATCACGATGTAGATGACCTGGGCGCCGACATGGAGGTCGGTTGCCTTCGAGGCCCACAGCCCGAACCCGACGGCGGTCAGGGCGCAGCCGAGCACCACCGGGCGCTTGGCCCCGATCCGGTCCAGCATCCGGCCGCCGATCTGCGCGCACACCACGAAGCCGAAGAAGAAGTACAAGATGAGCAGGCTGGACGTGGTGGCCTTCTCGGCCAGCGCGATCTGCCCGTACAGGGCGGCGAAGAAGAACACCGGGATGAACGCCATCATCGCGATGCCCAAGATGATGTTCTCCACGGTGAACGTCTGGTTGCGGAAGATCCGCACATTGATCAGCGGCGATTCGGTCCGGGCCTCCACCCTGAAGAACACGATCAGCAGCACGATGCCGACAGCGATGCTCGCCCAGATGACCGGGTCGCTCCAGCCCCACAGCGCCGACTGCTGGAACCCGAACACGCTCAGCCCCACCCCGCCGACGATCAGCGCCAGCCCCCGGTAGTCCATCGGGGCCGGCCGGCACTCGTTCGGCGGCTTGGAGATGGCGATCAGGCCCAGCGCGATCAGGGCGACCGGGATGTTGATCCAGAAGATCGCCCGCCAGGTCCACTCGATCAGGTACCCGCCGGCGATCGGGCCGATCGCGGTCAGCCCGCCGGCGATGCCGAAGAACAGCGCCAGCGCCCGGCCCCGCGAGCGCAGGTCGAAGGTCACCACCACGATGGCGATCGCGGCCGGGAACATGATCGCCCCGCCCGCGCCCTGGATCGCGCGGAACGTCACCAGCCACGCCTCCGCGGCCCCGCCAGCGGGCGTCGCACCGCACAACGCCGACGCGCCGGCGAAGATGATCACGCCCAGCACCACCATCTTGCGGTGCCCGGCGATGTCGGCCAGGCGGCCGCCGAAGGCGAACAGCGCGGCGAGCGTCAGCAGGTAGGCGTTGATCGCCCACTGCATGCCACTGGCGGACAGGCCCAGGTTGTGCTGGATCGTGGGCGCGGCGATCGAGACGATGGTCTGGTCGATGAAGGTCATCGCCACCGCGAAGATCATCGCGGTCAGGACCAGGCTCCGCGACCTCACGCCCCCTCCGGCAGTACTGCTGTGGCTCATCGTGTTCCTCCTGTGTCAGGACGAGTCCGCCTGCGCTCAGGCCGCTTCCGCGGCACCGGGATCCGGGCGCTAGGAAGCCACCAGCGCGTCGGTGAGGGCGTTGATGCCGGCCAGGTTGGCGCCCAGGTCAGCGGTGAGGTGGTGGCTGGCCATCAGCGCGGCCGGTGCGTAGTAGGAGACCTTGGTCTGCGCGCCGTCGGCCCAGATCAGCACCTTGAGCGGCAGGTCGAGCGCGGCCAGCGGTGAGGCGGCCATCACCGGCGTGCCCGCCTTCGGGCTGCCGAACATGACCAGCGTGGTCTCCCGCAACGTGAGCCCGACCTCGCGGGCCTCGGCCGCCTGGTCGATGACGGCGAACAGCCTCATCCCCTTCGCGGTGATCATGCCGGTGAGCTTGGCCACGGTGTCGGCTACCGACTGGCGGCTGAGCTTGGTCACGACATCAGCCTCGGCGGCAATCCGGTCATCGGTCATGGCGAACACCATCCTTAGTGGCGGGATCTACTGGTCGGGGATCCAGCTGCCGTGGAAACCGAGGGGGATCCGGGCGGGCAGGTGGACGCGGGCGATGGGTTCGGCGGTGAAGTCCTGTGCGGCCAGGAGGACCAGATCGCCGGCGCCGCGGTCAGGGTTGTGGATGTAGCCCATGACGTAGCCGTCGTCCTCGGCGGCGCCGGGTGCGGCGGGAGCGAATACCGCCTCGCCGGCGGTGGCGTCCTGGCCGAATTCGTGCGCCTGGACGGTACCCGCGGCGAGGTCGTGCTTGAGCAGGGCGTTGCTGAATGCCCCGTCGGCGAAGTCGCCGCCAGCTGAGATGGTGGCGTGGCCGACCGCGCCGATAACAGCGCTATAACCGTAGCGGTGCGGCTGGCCGGTCACCCGTTCGTCGGTGCGGGGGAATTCCTGGGGGCGGTCATCCAGCCGCCGCTGGGTGACCTTCCCCGCGGCCGGGTCAATGATCCACCGGTCCAGGGTCAGCGGTCCGGGCCCGGACAGCGTGGAGACATCGTAGGCGCCCGCATACCGGACCAGGTCGACCACAACCCGGCCGCCGTCGTCGTAGGCGTTCAGGATGTGGAAGACCCAGCACGGGTCCACCTCGAACCAGCGCACGACGGCTGCGGTGCCGCTTCGGGGCAGCAGGCCGACCCGGGCCTGGTGGGCGGGGTTCCAGGTATAGGGCAACTTCAGCCCGGCCGATACCGCATCCAGGCTGAACGTGACCGGCAAGTCGAGCAGCACCACGTAACTAGCGGTGAGCGCGAAGTCGTGCATCATCGGGCCGTCGGCGACCGGGATGCCGGTGGTGCGGGCCACCGTGCCGCCGGTGCCGATGATCACGTGCTCGACGTGATCCCAGGCCCAGAAGTAGGCGATGGCGTGCAGTTCGCCCGTAGCGTGGTCGAGCTTGGTATGGGCCGCGAAGCCGCCGGACAGCGTGCCGGAAAAGTCGCACGGGCCCACGGTCTCCAGCTCACCGGACAGCTCATAGGGCAGCGGGCCCGCTTCCACCGTGGCCAGGTACCGCCCGGCGTGCGCGATGATGTGGGTGTTGGCGGCGAAGTCCACGTCGTCGTGGACCGGCCCGGCGGGCCATTTCTCGCCCATCGCCTCGGCCAGCAGCTGGGAGCGGACCCAGCGGTTGCGGTACCACTCGGCCTTGCCGTCGCGCAGCCGCACCCCGTGCACCATGCCCGGGCCCAGGAACCAGTGCCCTTCGCGGAACCGGTAGCCCGGGTCGTCTAGGCCCAGCGGGTTGGGCCCGTTGCGCAGGTAGCGCCCGTTCAGCCCGGCTGGCAGGGTGCCGGTGACCGGCAGGTCGAACGCTGTAATCTCCTCCTCAACCGGGGCGAACGGTCCCTGCAGGAAGCGATTCGGGTCAGGCATTGGGGCTCCCTGGATCTGTCCAGCTGTGATCATCACCTGGCAGGCGGACCCGGCGGATCTGTCAAATGACTGTGCTTCATACCCGGCTGCGGTTGGCCAGCAGTCAAATGACCGGCGGACGTTTGGTAACACGAAGGTAAACGCATGTCTTCTGCTGCGAGAACGCGACCAGCACCGACGAGGAACGGCGCTGGTATTCGGGTCTCGTGACCGCTCGCGTGCCCCACGCAGTCGGCGTATCGTGCCGGTAGAGTCAGTCCGTGTGCTGGGCTGGCCGTGCCGGAGGGCCTGGACAATCGGCGGTTGGGCGTGGCGGAGGTTCTGTTCGGGCGCAGCAGCGAGCTCGCGCTGATCAGCGCGTTTGCAGGAAAGGCCGCGGCCGACGGGGAGGCGCTCCTGCTGTTCGGGGAGGCGGGCGCAGGTAAGACGGTCCTGCTGGACGCGGCGGTCCAGTTGGTCTCCGGTGCCGGCACCCGGGTGCTGCGCGCCGCCGGGGTTGAGTTCGAGGCCGATCTGACCTATTCGGGGCTACACCAGTTGCTGTTCCCGCTATTGGGCGAGTACGTTCGGCTAAGCGCAGTACACCGGGACGCGCTGAATGCCGCCCTGGGTTACGGCGAGGGCCCGGCCCCTGACCGGATGCTGGTGTCGGCTGCGACGCTCGCAGCGCTGCGCCAGGCGGCGGCCGCCAGCCCGGTGCTGGTGATCGTCGATGACCTGCCGTGGCTCGACAGGGCTACCGCCGGGGTCCTGGGATTCGTGGCGCACCGGCTGGCCGGCAGCCATGTCGGTTTGCTAGCGGCGTCACGGCCGGGAGCGGAGAGCTTTTTCGAGCACGCCGGGTTGCCCAGACACGAACTAGGGCCAATCGATGAGCAGGCGGCGAACGCACTGGTGGAGTCCTGCTTCCCCGATCTTGCGCCGCGGGTCCGCCAGCGAGTGGTGGCGGAGGCCCAGGGGAATCCGCTGGCTCTGCTGGAGCTTTCGGCGGCGCTCAGCGGCGGGCAGCGCACCGCGACCGAAACGCTGCCGACGGTCTTGCCGCTCACTGGGCGCCTCCAGGCGCTGTTCGCATCAAGGGTCTCGGGACTTCCCGCACGTACTCGCCAGTTGTTGCTGCTGGCGGCGCTCGACGGCACCGGCGAAATGCGCGTGCCGCGGGCAGCGGCCGGGCCGGACGCGATCGATGTTCTCGCTCCCGCCGAGCAAGCCGGGCTGGTGCATGTCGATGATCGAACCGGCCGCCTGGTGTTCCGCCACCCGCTCACCCGGTCCGCGATCATCGAGCTGTCCACTAGCGGAGATAGACGCCGGGCTCACCGATGGCTGGCGGCTCAGCTGCCCAAACAGCCCGAACGGCAGGCCTGGCATCTGGCGGCCGCGGCGACCGGGCCCGATGAGAGGGCAGCAGACCTGCTGGAGCACGTTGCTCACCGGTTGATCCGGCGCGGCGACGCCACTGGCGCGGTGACCGCGCTGCTACGCGCCGCCGACCTCAGCTCAGCTGGCCCTAGCCGGAGCCGGCGGCTGGCCGCGGCCGCCCATGCCGGGGCCACGATGACCGGCGAGTTCCGTGAACCCTCGCAGGTACTTGCTGCCGCTCGCAATGCCAATCCGGACCAGGCCAGGTCACTGCCCGCCGCGATCGCGGCCGCTCGCCTCCTACTCAACGCAGATGGCGATATAGATACTGCGTACCGGCTGCTGGTCAGCGCGATCGAAACCACCGCCGGGCCGTCCGATGCCAGCGACACCATGATTCAGGCCCTGCACACGCTCATGGCAGTGTGCTATGCGGGCGGACGCGCCGAGCTGTGGCCAGCATTTGACGAGGCCATGGCCCGCCTCGGGCCGCAGGTCCCCAGGGACCTGCTCCTGCTCAGCCGGACCATCGCCGACCCGGCCCGTATCACCGCCCAGGCACTCAGCGAGCTGGATGCCGCCGTCAGCAGCCTGCACAATGAGGCTGATCACGTGCGCATCCTGACGATCAGCGCCGCAGCCGTCTTCCCCGACCGGCTGGCGGGCTGCCGGGAAGCCTTGTTGCGGGTGGTTCGGGACGGCCGACCCAGCGGCGCCCTCGGGACGGCGACCAGCGCGCTGACCAGTTTGTCCCTCGACGACTTGATGACCGGCCGGTGGGACGAAGCTCAGCAGGTGGCGGACGAAGGGCTCAAGCTGGCCCGCGCGGGAGGCGGCGAGTGGCTGCTGGCGTGGATATTTAACCACCGAAAGGCGGTACTTGCCGCCGCGCGTGGTGATCCGGACACGGCACAGGCACTGGCGGACGAGATAGCACAGTGGGCCGCACCCAGAGGAGCCGGCCTGGCCGAGACGCACGCCCGCCACGTGGACGTGCTCACGGCGCTGGGACGGGCCGATTTCGAGGACGCCTACCGGCATGCCAGCGCGATCAGCCCCCCCGGCGTGCTCGCCTCTCATGTCCCGCTGGCCTTGTGGGTAGCCATGGACCTGGTTGAGGCGGCCGTCCGCATCGGCCGGCACGCGGAGGCGGCCGCTCATGTCGCCGCTATTCGCGACGCCGACGTCGCCGCCCTGTCCCCTCGCCTCGCGCTGCTGGCTATGGCATCGGAGGCGATCGCGGCCCCAGATGACCTCGCTCCCGGCCTGTTCGAAAGGGCGCTCGCTGTCCCCGGCGGCGACCGCTTCCCGTTCGACCTGGGGCGGGAATGCCTCTGCCATGGCGAGCGGCTGCGCCGGGCCCGGGTCACCACCGGGTCGCGGGCCCAGCTCACCGCGGCGCTTGAGATCTTCGAACGCCTGCGGGCCAGACCGTGGGCGGCCCGGGCCGCCGGCGAGTTGCGCGCGGCTGGACAGACTGACCGCCGCGCCAGCCAGCGGGGCCGCGATTCGCTCACGCCACAAGAACTCGAGATCGCGGGGCTGGCCGCCGCGGGTCTGAGCAATAAGGAGATCGGGCAGCGCCTGTTCCTGTCACATCGGACGGTCGGAGCTCACCTGTACCAGATCTTCCCCAAACTCGGCGTCACGTCTCGGGCCGCACTACGTGACGCGCTCGATTCCCTCCCCTCACATACGACATAACGGGCTTGGGGAACAGGTGCCGCCACTACTCGCGATGGCGCAGGTGGTCGGGCTGGGTGCGCCATCCGGGCGGCAGTTCCGCGGTAAGCGCGGCGTGGACGAACCGGGCGACAGCCGTGGCGTGTGCGCGGTTGGGATTCCACTGCAAGGTAAACGGCACAAGTTGCCCTGGGGCGACCGGCCGGACAATTGTCTTGGCGTGGCCTGCGGCCAGGGACGGGATGAGCAGGATCCAGTCCACGTCGGGCTGGTCGGCCCAGCGGGTGGCGGCCAGGTCGGTGTCGACGAGGACAGCTGTAGGCGGGCTGATGCCTGCTTGGTCCAGGGCTTGCTGCTGGGTCAGCGCCCAGGCCGGGAAAAGCTCCGGCGGAGTGATGCCGAGAACGTCATGAGCCAGGTCTGTCAAGGTGATCGTGTCCTGGCCAGCCAGCCGGTGATCGGAACGTAGTCCTACCAGGAGAGGCTCCGCGCAGAATACTTCGCTGGCTATCCCCTCCGGAGTGGAAATCAGGCCACAGGTTATGGTCACGTCGACGCGGCCGCCGATCAGCGCCTCGGCCAGGGCCGGAAGCCACATTCGCTGCAATTCGACGGTCACCTGCGGTGCTTGTGCCGTAAAACGGCTGATCAGGTGAGGGGCAAGGACCGGGGCGGCCGTAGGGGTGACGCCGAGTCGTACCGTGCCGGCGTCTCCGCCGGCCACGCGGCGGACCGCCGCGTCCGCTGCGGCGACCTCCTCCAGGATTACTTTCGATCGGGCGAGGAGCTCAGCGCCAGCGCTGGTCATCACGACCCGGCGGGTGGTGCGGGTGAACAGCGGCGTGCCCAGCTCGCGTTCCAGGCGGCGGATCTGCTCGCTCAGCGTGGGCGCGCCCATGTGCAGCCGTTCGGCGGCTCGGCCGAAATGCAGTTCGGTAGCCACCGCGACGAACGCCTCAAGCTGCCGCAGTTCCACAAGCTGACGGTACCCCTAACGATCCGAACCGCCCAGGAACGAGTATCTGCCGGTCACACGCTACCGTTCGGCCACACCGAAGAAAGCATTAGCGAGTTGCCGCTTGATCCGTACTCGGCGCCGCGTCATAGTGCTCGGGCTAGGTGTTGGACGCCTTCCACGAAACGGTGCCAGCTATCAGTCACATGACCACCACATGGGCCACGAAGGCTTCGGATTCTTCAACCGAGCCGAAGAATGCCTTAGCCAGTTGCCTATTTTTCGCGCCCTGCCGAGGTGCCACCATCGTGATATGGAACGACAGCGTGGGACCGCCCGCCGAGAGCGGAGGTGGTGGCCTTGATGGCATTTCGGGCCACGGCGCTGATCGGGCGTGAGCGGGAACTCGAGATTCTCGCGAGCTTCCTCGAGCAGGCGGCCACGGAAGGCAGGGCGTTGCTGCTGGCAGGTGAGCCGGGCACCGGGAAGACGGCCCTACTGGACGCGGCGGCCGATGCGGCCGAGGGGGCTGGCACCGGGGTGCTGCGCGCGGCGGGAGTGCAGTTCGAGGCCGATCTGACCTATTCCGGGCTGCACCAGGTGCTGCTCCCGCTGCTCGGCCAGTTCGGGCAGCTGGGCGCCGCCCACAGGGACGCGCTGAACGTCGCCCTCGGTTACGGTGAGGGGCCGCCGCCGGATCGGCTGCTGGTGTCTACCGCTACCCTCACGGTGCTGCGCCAGGCAGCCGCGGCTCGGCCGGTGCTGATGGTCGTCGATGACCTGCCGTCGCTGGACCGGGCCAGCGCCGGGGTGCTCGGGTTCGTGGCCCGCCGCCTGGCCGGCAGCCGGGTCGGCTTCCTGGCCGCGCTGCGGCCGGGCGAAGAGAGTTTCTTCGAACGGGCCGGCCTGCCGCAGTACGAGCTGGGGCCGCTGGACGAACAGATGGCGAACGCCCTGGTGAGCTCCTGCTTCCCGGAGCTGGTCCCCCGGGTCCGCCTACGGGTGGTGGCAGAAGCCCAGGGGAACCCGCTGGCCCTGCTGGAGCTGCCGGGGATGCTCAGCGGCGCGCAGCGCGCCGCTGCCGAGGCGCTGCCCGTGGTCCTGCCGCTCAGCCGGCGCCTGCAGACGCTGTTCGCATCCCGAGCCGCGGATCTTCCCGAACCGGCCCGTCGCCTGCTGCTACTCGCGGTACTGGAGGGCAGCGGAGACGTGCGCATCCTGCACGCAGCGGCCGGGCACCAAGACATCGACGATCTCGCCCCCGCGGAGCAGGCCGGGCTGGTGCGCGTCAGCGAGGGCAGCGGGCGGCTGGTCTTCCGCCACCCGCTGACCCGGTCCGCGATCGTGGCCCTGTCCACCAGCGGCGACCGGCGCCGGGCGCACCGGGCACTGGCCGGGCAACTTGAAGATCAGCCCGAACGGCAAGCCTGGCACCTTGCCGAAGCGGTTCCCGGGCCCGATGAGAAGGTAGCTGGCCTGCTCGAGGAGGCAGCACACCGGATCTTGCGCAAGGGTGACGCCGTCGGCGCCGTCGCGGGGCTGCTCCGTGCCGCCGACCTCAGCCCGCTTCGGTCCGACCAGAGCCGCCGGCTGGCCGACGCTGCGTACGTGGGCGCCGACGTGACCGGCGATCTGCGCAGAGTATCGCGACTGCTCGACGACGCCCGGCGAGCCGACCCGGAGCCGAGCGATTCACTGCCGGCCGCGGTCGCAGCCTCGTACTTCCTGCTCAACGGGGACGGCGACGTCGATGCCGCGCACCACCTGCTGGCCGGAGCGATCCAGAATTACCCCAGCGAGCATGACCCCAGCAACGAAACCCTCACCGAAGCGCTTAACACGCTGCTCATGGTGTGCCTGTTCGGAGGGCGTCCTGAGCTCTGGGAACCGTTCCACGCGGCCACCGCCCGGCTTGCGCCGAACATGCCTCAGCTGCTGTCGCTGGCGAGCGGGACCTTGTCCGACCCGGTTCGCATGGCTCGGGCGGTGCTCGGCCAACTCGATGCCGTCATTGCCGGACTGGACGCTGAAACCGACCCAACCCGGATCGTGCGGGTCAGCATCGCGGCCTTCTACGTCGACCGGCTCGCAGCCTGCCGAAACGCGCTGTGGAGGGTGGTCCACGACGGACGAGTCGGCGGCGCGGTCGCCTCAGCCATCCAGGCGCTGATCCTGCTGTCCTACCACGACATCCAGTCAGGTGACTGGGAGGCAGCCGGCATGCTGGCCGAGGAGGCCCTGCAGCTGTGTGAAGCACGCGGCTACCAGCTGTTCGGATGGCCCGCCCGGTACTGCAAGGCACTCCTGGCCGCCGCGCGCGGCGACTACGACGCGACATTGGCATTGACCGACGAGATGATCGCATGGGCCACGCCGCGCGGGGTCCGGGCAGCCTGGCACTACTCCTGGCACGCCCGTGGCCTGGCCGCACTCGGCCGAGGGGCCTTTGAGGACGCCTACCAGAACGCGACCGCGATCAGCCCGGCCGGCATGCTCGCCTCCCACATCCAGCCCGCCCTGTGGGTCCCGATGGACCTGGTCGAGGCGGCCGTCCGAACCGGCCGGCACGCCGAAGCGTCCGCCCACGTCACGGCCATGCGCGACGCCGGCATCGCCGCCCTGTCCCCGCGGCTTGCGCTGCTGGCCACGGCCTCGGAGGCGATCACCGCCCCAGACGACCTCGCGCCCGGGCTATTCGAAAAAGCGCTCGCCGTCCCCGGCGCCGACCGCTTCCCGTTCGACCTGGCCCGGGTGCGGCTCTGCTACGGCGAACGGCTGCGGCGCGCCCGGGCCACCACCGGGTCGCGTGCCCAGCTGACCGCAACGCTGGAGATCTTCGAACGTCTCGGTGCCAGGCCGTGGGCCGCCCGGGCAGCCAGCCAGCTGCGCGCGGCCGGGCGGGCCGACCCCCACGCGGACCTGCGGGAACGCGGCCCGCTTACGCCGCAAGAACGCGAGATCGCGATACTGGCTGCGGCTGGCCTGAGCAACAAGGAAATCGGGCAGCGGCTCTTCATGTCACACCGCACCGTCGGGGCCTACCTGTACCAGATCTTCCCCAAACTCGGCATCACCTCCCGGGCCGCACTGCGCGACGCACTCGATGACGTTCCGGAACCGGACAACCAGGGCAGCTCAGAATAGGTACGGGCATCCCCGCGTCACTGGGGCGCCTAGTGCACTGGCGTGGGTCATAATCGGCCAGTGCAGCGGTCAGTCAGCGGCTTCGGGCTCAGTGTCGTGTTCCGCGCCGCGCTGGAGCATTGCGGCCGAGGGGGCGATCTGCGGTTTGGGCGGCCGCAAGATCGCACCCCGGCCGGGCGCCTCCGGGCCGGGAAGGCCTGGCCGAGGTCACCCCAGCCGGGATCGTCGCTGGGCACCATCAGTACTTGGCGTTCTTTGAGCTTGGCGCGGAATGCCTGTCGCTGGACGGCCAGCTCACGCATCCACGCGGCCGTCTCGCTGGTCATCTCATTGAGGGCTGGGTGCAGCTGCCCACGTTCGGTATCGCTGGCGGCGGCGGGTTCGGCGGAGCGCAACGGCTCGATCTTCTGATCCGGGTAGCGGCGGCGCAGTTCGGCGTCGGCCGCGACGGCCAGGCACCGGGAACCGGCGGTGACCTGCTCCCAGTGCTGCCGGTCGGCTAGGACCTGGGCCAGGGTTTGCTCTCGCTGTCGGTATAGGTCGCCCAGGGCCGGGTAGCTGCCGGCCAGCTCTTCGTGCCGCCCGCCGCGGGCGTGGTCGCCGTCCTTGCGGGCGGCGTCGGCCTCGGCGGCGGCGCGGATGGCACCCATGTCGGCGTTGGTGGCCCCGAGCCGGGCCAGGCGCAGTTCCTTGCCGGTGTGCGGGGGTGCCCAGGCGGTTTCGGTGGCGTAGGTGTCGCGGATCAGCCATAGCCGGCCGTCGGGCATGGCCCGGACGTTGGGGCCGTCGGCCGGGCCGAGGACGGCGAACGCCTGGTGCCAGGCGGCCCGTTGGTCCGGCGCCTCGCGGCTGGGTTCGGGTCCGATCGGGTCGTCCGGATGGTCGTATCCGTACATCTCGCGGTAAGCGGCGACCGGCTCTGCCTTGTGCTCCCAGTCACGGCGGGCTGCCGGGCCGGCGGGGACCAGTCCGAGCGCGGTGATCGCCCATGCGGGGGCAGTCTGGGCGGTGTGCTGGCCGAGGCGCTGGGCGCGGTCGTCCATCATGGCCGCGATCTGGGTCAGGGGGAGCAGCGGGTAGACGCGCTGGCGGATCCGGGCGTCCAGGACGCGGACAATGTCCCGGGCGCCAGCCAGGTCCCGGGATGCGATGGCCGAGCCGATCACTTCGGCAGGGTCCAGGCCTGCCAGTTCGGCAGCGCACAGGGTCCGGAACAACCACCGGGCCTGGTGCGACAGCGGCTGCCGGCAGCCGGGCGGCAGCGCGGCCGTGACCAGGTCACGGTACCGGTTGTCCTGCGCGCCGCGGGTTTCGGCGGTCCAGATCGCGTTCAGGACACCGAGATGGTCGGCGTTGGCCAGGTTCTGCTGCCGGGTCTGCGAGGCGGACAACTCAGCGCCGTCGCGGCCGAGGACGTCGGCGAGCACGGCGATCGGCTCCCGCGGGTCCGGCCCGCCAGGCTCCGCTATGATCGGCCACTCCGGACAGTAGCCGTCGCGTTCGCGGCGCGTGCGGTCGTGCCGGTCCAATCCGGGGGCGGGTCGGGTGCCGGGCCGCGGGTCGGCGGGCCGGGCCGGGGTGGTGAACACGAACGCCAATGTTCGTGTCGGTGCCGCGGGTCATCGCCGGGTATAGCCACTGCCGGTCCTCGGCGCCGGTGACAAGAGCGATGCCGGTGTGCACGGTGCCGCCCTGGGCGGAGTGCCCGGTGATCGCGTAGGCCAGGTCACAGGTCCGGTAGCTGCCGTACCAGAATGCCCACTCGGTGAACCGGCGCTGCCCCGTCACCGGATCGGGTCCGAGGAGACGGCGCACGATGACGCCGTGGCCGGTGATGACTTCGATTCGCAAGATGTCCCCGTTGGCCAGGGCCCGGCCCGGCTCGCCGGCCTTCACGGTGTGGTCGTTGCGGCGGCAGATGATCAGGTCCCCGGCCGACGCCTCAGCACCCTCGGCGATCCTTACCGCCTGGCTGCTGTCGACCAGGCCGAGGTGGATCAGGTCGTCGCGGATCCGGGCGGACAGTTCCCGGCACCTGGCCCAGTCCGCGGCCATCAGCAACACGTCCCGCCCGGCCAGGTAGCAGGCCACGTAGGCCCTGGCGGCCTGGTCGGTCGCCTCGTCGGGCGGGGCGCCGCGGATGCGGCCGCGCTGGTCGTACTCATCCAGCGCGGTGGCGTCGCCAGAGCGCAGCCGCAGCGAGGCGCCGCGTTCCCATTTGGCGGTGAACCGGACAGGCTCGGCCAGCTGCACGTACCCCAGCCGGTCGGCCAGCAGCGCAGCATCATGGCCCCGCCGCCCTCGACGGCGGCGAGCTGTTCCTGGTCCCCGGCCAGCACCAGCTTGCAGCCATTCCGCGCCGCGTACCCGGCCAGCGCCGCCAGGTGGGCCATGGATACCATCGAGCCTTCGTCGATCGTGATCAGCGAGCCGGGCGGGATCCGCCCTTCGATGAGGTCGGCGAGCAGCCGCGTGGTGTTCGCGGCTACCTGGACGCCGGCGGCGCGCAGCTCGTTGGTGGCGTTCTGGGATGTGGCGGTGCCGAACACCGGGCCGCCCCAAGCATGCGCAGCCGCCGCCAGGACTCTGGTTTTGCCTGTGCCGGCCGGGCCGGTCACGATCTCCACGGTGCGGCTCGAGGTGAGTACGTGCCAGATGGCGGCAGCCTGGTCCAGCCGCAGCCCGCGCAGCGCGGCATGCTCGCACGCGTCCTGCGGGCGGCCGTATAGCTGCGCTTCAAGCAGCGCCAGATCGGCACCCAGGCGCCGCGCCGCCACCTGGCCTGGGAGGTGCGGGCCCCCTTGCGGCAGCCACGATGTCACGACCAGTCCCGCCTGCTCGAACCGGCCCGGCCGGGCCCCAAGGGGCCGCGCAAGGCCACCGGGACGCTGCGCGCCCGGGCGCTGGAGCTGCGGGCGGACGGGCACTCGGTGACCGAGATCGCCGACGCGCTGGCCGGGGAGGGGATGCCGGTGTCGGCGCAGACCGTGTGGCAGGTCCTTGATGCCGAGGGGCTGCGGCGGCTGCCCCGCCGCGACGAGGGCCGCCGCGGCCCCCGGCCCGGCTCGACCCGGTCAAGGCCACCGCCCGGCCCGGCTGGCCCGCCGGGCCGGTGTCGCTGCCGTGCGATCACGCCGGGCTGCTCCTCCTGCTGCCCGCCATCACCGATCTCGGCCTGCCGGAGCTGATCTCCTCAGCCGGCTACCCATCCACCCGGGAACTATCAGCGTGGCAGTCGATCGGCACGCTGCTGCTGGCCAAGTGCGCCCGCAAGCCCCGCGTCTCCCACGCCGGGACGCTGGCTGACGACGCCGGGCTGGCGTTCGCCCTCGGGCTGACCGCCCTGCCCAAGACCACCCACCTGGGCACCTACTCCTGCTGTCCCGGTACGAGCGCGCCACCCCGGAGACCCTCTGGCGAGACTTCCTGGACGCCACCGGCACCTTGCGTACCGACGACACCGGCGTCACCTGCGCACTGAACTTGCGCAGCCACCACCCCGCCCTCATCGACGCCGGGTTCGCCGACCTGCAAACCCCGATCCCCTGGTGGGGCGGGCGTACGCTCCGGTTCCGGTTCCCGCCACGGTGACCACCAGGCCGCAGGGAACCTCAACTCAATTATCTGACCGGGAATGGGGGTTAGTGACGGTCTTGCCTGGCCGCCCGGTACGGGAGGCTATGGGTGTCGGATGCGCAGTAGCCCGCGCTGCAGGACTGCCACTGCTCCGGCAAGGCTGTCGGGATTGGTGAGAGTGGCAAGGTCGCTGACCGCCTTTAGGGCTGCGGCGGCGGACTGGTCGACCAGGCGGAGCACGACAATGCCAGCATGACTGCCGGGCGGGTAAGCGCGGATGTCACCCCAGCCCGCGGTCCAGGGAGATCAGGATCCGTCCTGCAGCGGTGGCTGCGGCGACGACGTCTCGGTCATGTGCGCCGATCAAGCCCTCTTGAGTGATGCTATCGACATCATGTCCAGCGCTGGTCAAGATCGTGGAAGACGAGGCGGGCAGGTTCTCGTCGAGCTTGAACTTCACCGTGACTGCGGCAGCGGGAGCAGCTCTTCGCGCGCCAGCGCAGCGACCTGCGCGTCGGAGAGCTCCTCGGCGGCGCCGAACAGACCGTAGCCGGCGTTGGAGACGACGACGTCGATGCGGCCGAGCTGCCGCCAGCAGCGGTCGGTGAGCTGGCGGATCGCCGTAGTGTCGGTCATCTCGAGCAGGAAGTCGAAGACCTTCGCCATGCCGGCGTAGGGCACCGCCTGGTAGACGATCTCCTTGACCTGAACCGGGGTGATGCCGGCGGTCAGCGCGGCGCCGAGCATGACACGGTACTCGCTGATCGCCTGGCAGGCGATCATGGCTGCCAGCTGCACCATGAGCCGCGTCCGCTCGTCGAGGCCGTCGTGCGCGGGGACCTCGCCGAAGGCGAAGTTGTCGAAGTACTCGATCAGTTCCGGGTCGGTCGATCCGAGCACGGAGACCCGGCCGGGGAACAGCCGGTCGTGGTTGCGCCGTGCGGCCTCGCTGGGCATGACAGTGACTCGTTCACGCTGTTACGGGCTGGTCAGCGGTCGATCATCTGCTGCATGGCCGCCGGATACCGGGCGCCGACCACGGAGATCCCAGCGGCCGCGCCGTCGATCGCGGTCAGGTCGTCGGCGGTCAGCCCGACCTGGACCGCGCCGAGATTCTCCTCCAGCCGCTCCCGCCGCCGGGTGCCGGGGATGGGGACGATCCACGGCTTCTGGGCGAGCAGCCAGGCCAGCGCGATCTGCGCGCGCGTGGCGCCCTTGCCGTCCGCGATGAGGCCGAGCAGGTCAACCAGCGCCTGGTTGGCCGCGCGCGCCTCCGGGGTGAACCGGGGGAGGATGGCGCGGACATCTCCCTCCCCGAACTCGGTGGCCTGGTCGATGCGGCCGGTGAGGAAGCCCCGGCCAAGCGGGCTGAACGGCACCAGCCCGATGCCGAGCTCGGCCAGGACCGGGATGACCTCCGCTTCGGGCTCGCGCCAGAACAGCGAGTACTCGCTCTGCAGTGCCGTGACCGGGTGGACCGTGTGCGCCCGGCGGATGGTCCGGACGCCGGCCTCGGACAGGCCGAAGTGCCGCACCTTGCCCGCCGCGACGAGCTCCCCGACCGCCCCGGCGACGTCCTCGATTGGCACCTGCGGGTCCACCCGGTGCTGGTACAGCAGGTCGATCCAGTCCGTGCCGAGCCGCCGCAGCGACCCGTCCACCGCACGCCGGATGTGCTCGGGGCGGCTGGACAGCCCCGCCTGGCGGCCCTGCTCGTCGAACGCGAAGCCGAACTTGGTGGCGATGACGACGCGGTCGCGGACGGGCGCGAGTGCCTCGCCGACGAGTTCCTCGTTGACGAACGGGCCGTAGACCTCGGCGGTGTCGAAGAACGTGACCCCCAGGTCGACCGCGGTCCGCAGCAGGCCCATCATCTCGCCACGGTCGCCCGGGTTCGGGCCGAAGCTCTGGCTCATGCCCATGCAGCCGAACCCGAGGGCGGATACCTCCAGCCCGCCGGAGCCCAGGGTGCGCATGTCCATTTTGTGTATCTCCTCGTGTGGGTAGGCGGTCAGGGGGTGATGAGGACCTTCAGCGCCTTGCGGTCGGCCATCGCCCGGTACCCGTCAGGCACCCCGTCGAGGCCGACGGAACGGTCAAACACCCGGCCCGGCTCGACCCGGCCGTCGAGGACGTCGGGCAGCAGTTCGTCGATGTAGGCCCGCGCCGGGGCGACGCCGCCGGTGAGCGTGATGTTGCGCATGAACGTGCCGAAGTCCAGCGGGAGCTCCTGGTACTGCGGCGCGCCGACCCGGCTCACCACACCCCCGTCGCGCACTGCCCCGAGCGCAGTCTCGACGGCTTCCCGGTACCCGACGCATTCCAGCACCGCATGGGTGCCGTCCCCGCCGGTCAGGTCTCGGACCCGTTCGATGCCCTCTGCGCCGCGTTCGGCCACGACGTCGGTGGCGCCGAACTGGACGCCGAGGTCGGTGCGGTCGGCGTGCCGGCCCATCAGGATGATCCGCCCGGCGCCGAGCCGCTGTGCCGCGAGGACGGCGCACAGGCCGACCGCGCCGTCGCCGATGACGGTCACCGTGGTCCGCGGGTTCACCCCGGCCTTCACCGCGCAGTGGTGCCCGGTCGGGAACACGTCGGACAGGCTCAGCAGCGACGGCAGCAATGCCGAGTCGGGGGCGACGGGCAGCTTCACCAGCGTGCCCTGGGCCTGCGGGACGCGGACGGCCTCGCCCTGGCCGCCGTCGATGCCGTTGCTGGCCCACAGCCCGCCGTGCCGGCAGGATGTCTGCAGCCCTTCCCGGCAGAAGTCGCAGGTCCCGTCGGACCAGACGAACGGCGCGAGGACCAGATCGCCGAGGGCGAAACCCACGACCTCCGCGCCGATCTCCTCGATGAGGCCCAGGAACTCATGCCCGATCCGCTCGCCGGTGTCGCTGTCCGGCATCGAGCCGTACGGCCACAGGTCACTGCCGCAGATGCAGGCGCGGACGACGCGGACCAGGGCGTCGGTGGGTCGCTGGATGACCGGGTCAGGGACGGTCTCGATGCGGACATCACCCGCGCCGTAAATGACGGTTGCACGCATGGCAAAGCACACTTTCCTTCGTGTGAATGTGGTGGTGTGAGGCGGCGGCCGGTTCAGCGGCGGCTGTCCGCCTCGGCCTGCTGAGTGGCGGCCCAGCTGGCCAGGAAACCGAGGGCTTCCGCGGTGGGGGTATCGGGTTCGGCGGTGTAGACGAGCATGGTCAGGCCGGGCTCGGACGGCAGCTCGAAGGCCTCGTAGGTCAGGTCGAGGTCACCGGCCACCGGGTGGTGCAGGTCTTTGCGGCCGGTACGGTGGAACAGCACGTCGTGGCTGGCCCACATGGTACGGAACGCTTCGCTGCGGGTCGACAGCTCGCCGACCAGGCGGGACAGGGCCTTGTCGTACGGGTCACGGCCGGCGGCCGCCCGCAGGACGGCGACCATGTCGCGGGCCGTGCGGTCCCGGTAGAACTCCCTGGCCTGCGGCGACAGGAACGTGAACCGGGCCGTGTTGGCCGGCCGCGCCGGGTCGTCGAGCACCGGCGCGTACAGGGCGCGGCCCAGCGCGTTCGTGGCCAGCATGTCGGCACGGCCGTTGCGGACCCAGGCCGGCGCGCCGGTCATCGCGTCCAGCACCCGCTGCACCCCGGGCCGGATCCGGTCGCTGCTGGCACGGCGGCGGGTAGACGCCGACGCGTTCGCGGCCCGCGCCAGGTCGAACAGGTGCGCCCGCTCCGCCTCGTCCAGGTGCAGCGCCCGGGCCAGCGCGTCGAGCACGGACTCGGACGCGCCGGCGAGATTGCCGCGTTCGAGCCGGGTGTAGTAATCGACGCTGACCCCGGCCAGCATCGCGACCTCTTCCCGGCGCAGCCCCTTCACCCGGCGGTTCGCGCCGTAGGCCAGCAGCCCGGCTTGCTGCGGGGTGATCCGCGCCCGGCGCGAGAGGAGGAACTCACGGATCTCGCTGCTTCGATTCACGTCCTCAACGGTAGGTGCGCGGCCGCGCGAGTGGGAGGTTCTGCCGTTACCTGTTTCGCCAGTACCCGCAACGAGCGGCACTCCCCGCCCGGCGCGGACCGCGATGACCTGGACGCAGCGGCCTGAGCCGGCCCGCGACCGACATGCGAAGGAGTTCCGGTGCCCGCACCGCGCACGACCACCGCGCTTCCTGCGAAGCAGACAACCGCCATTCTCGCGATCATCTGCATCAGCTATTTCATGGTCATCCTGGACAACTCGATCATGTTCACCGGGCTGACGCGCATCGAATCCGCGATGGGTTTCTCGCCGAGCGGGGATGTCGTGATCTTCTAGCTCGGCGATTTGAAAGCCGTCGTCGCCGAATGATTTCAGGAAGGTGACTTCCGCTTGCGGTCCCACTCGGGACTGAAGTAGGTAGCCGATCTCACCCAGCACGCCTGATCTGGCTGAGCGGGCGGAGGAGATTCTCAGCGCCGAACTCGGCCGCTGACGTGCTGTTCTGTGACACTGGGGTGCTCCTCGCCGCAGGCAATGTCAAGGATCACGCACGCCAATGCAACTCCCAGGGACGTCGTCGACGCGGCCCGGGCAGGAGACGCCAGCGCCGCCCCGTCCCGCCGCACCGTCCTGCTGACGGGCGACGGCTCGCACCAGCTCACCGCCAACGACATCGGCCCGATGGGCCGCTACGGCGCGAAGCCGGTCATCATCCTGCTCAACAACTCGATGTTCGGTGTCGAGGAGGTCCTGGCCGAAGTTCAGGGGCATGTTTACAACTTCGTCACGCCTTGGAACTACCACGAGCTCCCGGCGGCCCTCGGGTGCACGGGCTGGTACACCGCCCGCGTCACGACCGTCGGGGAACTGGACGCGGCACTGGCCAAGGCGGCGGAGCACGACAACGGTAGCTACCTCGAGATCATGCTCGGCCGCTCCGACATCCCCGGCTCACTGCCAGAGGCCGCGCTGCGTCGGCTGTACCAGGCGGCGCCAGCCGACCCAGCACTACCCGCGGTCGCGTCCGACGCTGCCGCGGAAAGCGTCAACGGGAGCTTCCAGCTCACCTGACAAACGCCGCCATCGCCCCGCACCGGGACGGCGCTGCGCCCGTCCTGCTTACTACCATGTAGATGGTCCATGCTTTCAGGGAAGCCCCGGTTTGTTTAAGGGTAGGTTGGGGTTATGCGCGGCGGGGAGCTGCCGGCCAGCGGGGAGTGGTTCGTTGGCCGGGTCAGCGAGTTGGCTGCGATCGGGGCGTGTGTTGATGCGGTGTCGGCCGGGGCTGGCCGAGTGGTTTGGGTTGAGGGGGATCCGGGCTCGGGTAAGACGGCGCTTGTCAATCACGTGGTGGCTGGGCTTCCGGCTGCTTTTGTGGTGTTGCGGGCTGTAGCGGATGAGTCGATGGCCGTTCGGCCGTTCGCCGTGCTGGGGCAGCTAGGCGTCGATGGTGGGGGGAGCCCGCAGGCCGTTTGGCTGGACCTGGTCGCTCGGTTGACCGAGGCGGGCGGTGGGGGTCCGGTGGCGGTGGTGGTGGAGGACTTGCATTGGGCGGATCGTGAGTCCCGACAGGCGTTGCTGGCTGTAGTCCGGCGGGCGGGCCAGGAGCGGGTGCTGTTGCTGGTGACTAGCCGTCCTGGCGCTGCACCCGACGGATGGGAGCGCCTGCTTCTGGATCCGTTTGGTGGTTTGCGGGTCGTATTGGGCGCCTTGCGCAGGGATGAGGTGGCCGCGATGGCTCGGGCCGCCGGTATGGTCTTGCCTTCGCGGGCGGTCGGGCGGCTGCATGAGCATAGTGGCGGTCTTGCGCTGTATGTCCGGACGTTGCTGGCTGAGCTTTCCTTTTCGCAGCTTGCCGCGCCGGACGGGGAGCTTCCTGTACCCCGGTCGCTAGCGTCGATGATCCTGGCTCGGCTGGCCGAGATGCCGCCAGATGCCCGGAAACTGGCGGCGGCATTGGCCGTCGTGGGCGAGGCGGTGCCGTTGCCGGTGGCGGGGCGGATCGCCCGGGTCGATCATCCGGCTGAGGCGCTGGAGGCGTTGCTGGGGACGGGTTTTGTGACGTGGTGGCCTGATGAGGCGAGTACGCCGGTGAGATTCGCCCACCCGTTGTACCGGGCGGCGCTGTATGCCGACCTCGCTCCCACCCGGCGCCGGGAGCTGCACCGGGCCGCGGCAGAGTCCCTGGATGCGGCTTCTGCGCTGCGGCATCGGGTGGCCGCCGCGGAAGGCCTCGACGACGACCTGGCCCGGGATCTGGATGAGTCAGCGGCCGGGAGGGCGGGCAAGGGAGCTCGGGGTGTGGCGGCGACGTATCTGTTGTGGGCGTCAACTGTTGGCTCTGGTTCTCAGCTGAATGAACGGCGGCTGCTGCGAGCAGCGCGGCTGCTGCTCGAGGATGGGCAGACAGCGCGGGCCGCTGAGCTTCGCGGGCGGGTGGAGGGATGCCGCGAAGGACCGCTGCGGAACCTGGTCCTCGGGCAGCTGGCGTGGCAGGAAGCTGCAAGCGCTCCCGCAGAATCCTGGCTTATCGAGGCGTCGAAGCCGGCGGGCGGATCGGCGCCTGACGGAGAGGTTGCGGCCGCGGCGCTTGGTCACCTCGGCACCTTGTATTACACCCAGGGCCGGGGCGAGGAAGCCATCGGTGCCGCAACGAGATTGCTGGCGCTGAGTAACCTGCCCGGCGAGCTGGAGCGGAGCGGCTGGATAGCCTTGGCGGCCGGGACGGCCATGGACCGAGGCGCAGCGGCGGCTCTGGATCGCCTGGCCAGCCGACTGCCCCAGCCCGCTGACAGCGTGCCGGCGGCTGACGCTGACCTGCTTATCCTGCGCGGGGCACTGGGGTTTTATGCCGGAAGGACGACGGCGGCCATTGTGGACCTGCGCGTGGCGATCCGGTTGGCTCGCCACGGCGCGGCCGCCGCCCAGCTGCCCAGAGCGCACGTGCAGCTTTCGCAACTGCTGCTGAGCTCAGGGGAGTGGGACGACGCGTTCGTGCATGCCCGGACGGCCCTGTCGCTGGTGTCGGCTGAACGGCGGATCTGGATGGACGCGCAGGTGCATGCCGCGCTGGCTCGCCTGTTCGGCGGCCGGGGCGAGTGGCAGCGAGCCGGTGAGCACCTGGCGGCGGCGGACGCCGCGGCGGCGGAGACGGGCACCATCGAGGCGGTCGTCACCACTCGCGTCGCCCATGCAGCGGTGGCGAGGGCCCGCAGCGATCCGGAGCAGGTCGTAATGGCCCTTGGCCCGTTGGCCGAGAACACCGGGTTGATCCCGATGGCGACCTCTCTGGCATGGTGGCCCAGCTTGATCGGGGCAATGATCGATGGCGGCGAGCTGGCCAAAGCAGCCGAGCAGATCGAACTGCTCGACACCGCTGCGCGGCAACGCGGACTGGATATGCGAGCCCGAATTGCGGGGGTCCGTGCCCAGCTGGAGGCGGCTCGGGGGCGCCCCGATCAGGCATGCTCCAGCTATGGCCGGGCGATCGGCCTGCTCGGCGCGGACGATCCGGTGCTGGACCGGGCCGAGCTGCATTACAGGTTCGGCCAGCTGCTGGCCGCCCGGGGGGGCAGGCGACGTCAGGCTGTAGACCAGCTTCGTGCCGCCCGGGATCTGTTCGCCAAGGTCGGCGCAGAACCGTTCCTGCGCCGGGTGGAGGCCGACCTGGCCTCGCAGGGGATCACCGCCGGCCTGCGAGGATCCCGATCCCCTCTGGAGCTGACCGACCGGGAACGCGACGTCGCCGTCTTGGTGGCGAAGGGGATGACCAGCCGTGAGGTCGCCGCCGAGCTGTATGTCAGCACGAAGGCCGTTGACTACCACCTGGGCCACATTTACGGGAAGCTCGGGATCACCTCAAGGCGGGAGCTGCGCCAACGGGTGTTGAACTAGTGCAGCACATCGTAAGTTCCTGACTGGCTCTTGGTTACCGAGCGTCGCGGTTAGGCGGCTTCCGAGAGGGCGGCGTTCGCCTGCGGGTGGCGTTCGAGGTAGCGGGCGTGCTCGGCGTCGTAGCTGCACCTGTGCGGGCGGGCGTTCTTGTTGTGCCGGATGGTGAACGCGGTGATCTTGGGCTCGAGGTGGTCGCGGGAGGTGAAGTCGCCGCGGCGCGGCAGCCGGCGGGTCAAGGCACCGGACCATTGCTCGATCATGTTGAGCCAGGAGGCGTGCTTGGGCGTGTTCGAGTACCTCGGCGACGACGAGGACTGGGGCTTCGCCCTCTACGACACCGCCACGGAAACCTGGACGCCGGCCCTGCTCCGCACCGGGCAGCCCACCGGGCACCCAAACGACGCCTTCGACACCGCTGCCATCATCCACCTCGTCGATTACCAGCAGTAAGCATCATCCACGGCAGCAACCAGTAACGAACTTACGAGGTGCTGCACTAGGAGTTTCTCCTAGGGACGGCGGTCTGGCCGCGGAGCATGCTCGGACTATGCAGATCGTTATCGACATCGCCCGCTCCGGCGACGGGCGGCTGACGGGGACGGCCAGGCCGGCCGGTTCGGTTGGCGAGGGCCGCCGTTTCGCCGGAGTGATGGAGCTCGTCGCGTGCCTGGAGCAGCTGTGCGCCGCCGCGTCACACGACGGCATGCCCTCCGGATCGGACCGCGGGTCCTTTCCCCAAGCGCCGCCCGCTTTCGCTGCTTCCCGGCAGCCCAGCACAGAAGGTATCCAGCATGGCTGACCCGGCGAAGGTGCTGTTCCGTAACGCGTCTTACGACGGGCAGCTGGTGCGGACACTGGCGGCCGCGATGGCCGGTAGCGCCGACATAGGCGAGGCGCTGGCCACTGCCCGGCGGGTCGGCAAGCCGAGCGCCACCGCATGGTACGACGCCTGGTCCAGGACCGCCGACCAGGTGCGGCAAACCGCCGAGGAGGCCCGGGCATCACGTGAACGGGTGACTGCTCGTCATGGCTTCCTGCGGGCCAGCGAGTACTACCGGCAGGCTTTCTACTTCTTCCGTTCGGACCTCGATGACCGCCGCCTCCAAGGCGCCTACCGCGCCCACGTCGACACGTTCACAGCGGCTACCTCCTTGATGGACCACCCCGCCGAGGCGATCTGCATCCCCTACGACACCACCACGCTCAGCGGATACCTCTTCGCCCCGAACAGGGCGTGCGAGGCCAGAGCGACTGTCGTCTTCCCATGCGGGTACGACTCGACCGCGGAAGCCGGCTGGGTCAACGTCCCCGCCGCCGTGGAGCGCGGGTACAACGCGCTGGTCTTCGAGGGGCCCGGCCAGGGCGAGGCCCTCTATCTCCAGCGCTTGTTCCTGCGGCCGGACTTTGAGCATGTGCTCACGCCCGTTCTCGACTGGCTCTTGACCCGGCCCGAGGTAGACCCCGACGCGCTGGTGCTCGTCGGGCGGTCCTTCGCGGGCTACCTCGCCCCCCGGGCCGCCTCGTTCGAACACCGCCTAGCCGCCCTAGTCTGCGACCCGGCGCAACCGGACGTGGGCGCCCGCATTCCCGGCGGGCTGGCGGCACGGATCGCCGTCCCCGTAGTGAAAGCCCGGATGCGGATGAGTGCCGATCGCGCCGAGTTCTTCGGCGCGCGTATGGCGGCCCACGGCCTTGACACCATCGAGGAGTACTTCACCGAACTGCGCCGGTTCAACATGCTCCCGCACGCGCCGCAGATCAACTGCCCCACCCTCATCATCGAGGCCAAGCACGACTTCGCCGTCGGCGGCGGCCAGTCACTGATCGACGCACTGGCAGCGCCGTCACATCTCGTCCAGCTCGCTGAGCATCAGGGGGCTGACGGCCATTGCGGCGGTCTGGGCCAGGAGATCTGGTCCGAGGCCGTCTACCACTGGCTCCAGAACACCCTCGGAGATCACCCCACCCCAATGACCGGCATGGAGAAAGAACATGACCACTGAACACCCGCCCGCCGACGTCTCGGCGCCGACCGGGCAACACCAGGCAGAGATCCCCCGGCCTCCGCACATGGCTGCTCGCCGGGCTCCAGGCAATGCCATAGGCATTCCATGGCGTCGGCCGCTGATCTTGCTGATACTCCTCGTCACGTGCGGGATCGCGGGGTGCAGCTCATCCAGCTCAACGACGGCACCTGCGGCCACGACGACGGCACCTGCGGCCACGACGACGGCACCTGCGGCCACGACGACGGCACCTGCGGCCACGACGACGGCACCTGCGGCCACGACGACGGCACCTGCGGCCACAGCGGCGAGCAGCGACACCATACCCGAGTACAAACCGTCGACCGTCCTCAGCAATGTATCCGGCACCACCGTGCTTAAATCACCTGATCCGGTGGACAAGGTCACGGCGTTTTATGAAAACGCGCTTAAGTCAGGCGGCTGGCAGTGGCACACAACGGCCCAATCCTCCTACAGCAGCCATTTCGAGGCGGCGAAGGACAGCGCGCACGCGGTGATCCAGATCAGCTCGGCTGGCCAAGGAGCATCTATCTCTGTCACGATCACCAAGTAACCCGCGGGCAGGGGTTCCCGCAAGCGCCGAGCTAGCCAGCCGGCCAGGCGCCGGTCACGGGGAATCTCCGTGCTGACGCCCGTTATATGGGCGGCGAGGCCTGAGGCATCTTGATATGCCGGAGGCCTCGCCAGCCCGCCACACCGGCGGCGGCTAGGATCACGCACGCCAGGAGCAGGGCGAACTGAAGCCCCGAAGGAATGACGCAACCGGTGGAGGCTCGGATGCAGTTGGTCGCAGACGGCGGGTACCTCCTTACCGGCCTGGCCATCCACGCGGTGACCCACCCGCTGCAGGTGCCCTTGTGGATCGACCTGACCTCGGTGGTCGTCGCGGCGCTGGCCGGCGCGTCCGTCGCGGTCGAGGAACGCCTCGACTTCATCGGCGGGATCCTGCTCGGCGTGATCA
>Ga0335076_10001052_pt1 | contig 26476 bp, 23 predicted proteins | sample Lox_Sample_25_FD_206717 | JGI IMG/M metagenome (GOLD analysis project Ga0335076, IMG submission 206717) | Soil microbial communities from Loxahatchee National Wildlife Refuge, Florida, United States - Lox_Sample_2.5 | ecosystem: Environmental > Terrestrial > Soil > Wetlands | place: USA... | reverse complement strand
CCGAGTCCCGATGGAACAATTCGGCTGCGCCAGGAATTTGAAGGCGGGCACTTCCAGGTCGCCGGATTGTTCCGTTCGATCGCAGCTTACTTACCGGATGGAAGGTCGGATTCTGTTTTTGGATGGGGCGTAAACGCGTCTGTCGGCCTGAAAACGTTTGGCAAGGACAACACCATTTTCGCGGTCGCCGCGGGACATGGGATCTCGCGCTATTTGCAAGATACATCGGGCCTCGGGATCGATGCCGAGCCCACACTTACGGGTACGACAGCACACCTGGAGGCAACTCCGGCCGTTGGAGTCGAGGCTGCTTATCAGCATTATTGGGCTAAAACGCTGCGTTCCAGTGCTTTTTATTCTTACGCTGCCGTCAACAACACTGCTCTTGCCACTGCCGCCACGTATAACCACGGCACATACACGGGCGCGAACCTGATCTGGAACCCCTACGGATCGCTCAATATCGGGGCAGAGTTTCTGTACGGCTGGGCCATGGAAGAGAATGGCCTCAAAGCCAATGCGCCGCGCATCCAGTTTAGCGCGAAATACAGCTTCGTGAAGGTGAATCCGGACTGAGAGCCGGCGCCTTCCGGGATGCGATCGAATGAGCAAAGGCGCGAGTCCCGGCAAAAGAAAGCTAAGGGGATATCTGTCCAAAGCCGCGCCCGGTTTGGCAAAGCTGCTGAACTATCAACGGCGCGACTTCCCTCATGACCTTATTGCTGGGCTTTCAGTCGCGGCCGTTGCGTTGCCTGTGGGGGTCGCCTACGCGGAGCTCGCGGGATTCAAACCCGTCGTGGGGCTTTACTCGAGCATCCTTCCCCTGGTTGCATACGCAATATTCGGGACATCGCGGCAATTAATCATGGGCCCTGACGCCGCGACTTGCGCGCTGGTAGCTGCGGCCGTGGCTCCGATTGCGGGGAGCGATCAAACTCTCTACGGATCAATGTCTGTAACTCTGGCTACGCTAGCGGGAGTATTGTGCATTGGGGCAAGTTTCTTGAAACTGGGTGCTCTCGCGGATTTTCTCTCAAAACCGATTCTTGTGGGGTTCCTGAATGGCGTCGCCCTGAGCATCATGCTCGGGCAGCTCGGCAAGATCTTTGGCTATCAAATCACCGCGGGTGGCATCATCCCGAGGCTTCTTGAGTTTGCCCAGAAGCTCGGTCTCACGAACTGGCTTACTCTCGCTGTGGGGTTGGGTACCTTCATAGTGCTACTGACAACTCCAAAGATCATTCCGCGAATCCCTGCAGCGCTCGCGGCCATGATCATTGCTGCGCTGGCCGTGCGCGCTTTCGGCCTGGAAAGTCACGGCGTGATGACCGTAGGTGAGGTGCCCGCGGGTCTTCCGCACTTGCGCATTCCGCACGTCCCGCTATCCGTCATACCGAGCCTTCTGGGCGATTCAGCCGGTCTGGCCCTGGTCACATTTTCGAGCATGATGCTGACTTCCCGCAGTTTCGCCTCGAAGAATAGATATGACATCGATGGTGACCGGGAGTTTGCAGCGCTGGGCGCAGCGAATATTGCGTCCGCGCTTTCGCAGGGCTTCGCCGTGAGCGGCGCGGATTCGCGTACGGCGATGAGCGATGCAAGTGGAGGGCGCACACAAGTCACCGGGCTCGTGGCCGCGGGAACCATCGGCGTCGTGCTTTTGTTCTTCACCGGCCCGCTTCGCTATGTCCCTGTCGCTGCATTGGGCGCGGTCCTCGTGAAGGCAGCGTTCTCATTAGTGGATCTACAGGGGCTGCGGACCATTTACAACATCGACAGGAGAGAATTTGGGTTGTCGGTCCTCTCTACTTTGGGAGTGGTCGCGGTAGGAGCGATCCATGCGATCTTGATTGCCGTGGTGTTGGCCATTTTGCGGTTTGTGAAACTCGTCTCGCGTCCAAGGATTGAAGTGCTTGGGAAAGTGAAAGGATTTCCAGGATATCATTCGGTCGAGAGGCATCCGGCCGCCACAACGGTGCCTGGCCTTTTGCTGATGCGGTTTAACTCGCCTCTGGTGTTCTTCAATGCGCCTTATTTCAAACGCGAAATCATGGCGGCGGCAGAAGCCGCCGGGCCCTCTTTGAAATGTCTCGTTCTTGACCTGCTCCCCATCACGATGGTTGATGCGACGGGGCTATACACGGCTGAGGAAGTCGCCGATACGTTGCAGCAGCGCGGAGTAACGCTGGCTGCGGCCGGGCGCCAGACGGAATGGCGCCATTGGGCCGAAGCGAGACATCGCGAGCCGACGGAACGCAAAATTCGCATTTATCCGACGATCAAAGAGGCGATCAGGACGTTTCACCAGACGGTAGATATGCCCGCTGAAGCACATGAAATCAGCCGAGCGGAATGAAGGGGGAATTTCTGGCGAACTGCCGATGGAGCCGAGGTCCGCAACCCTGGGAACCCGGGCGTCGCAAGAGGCGCTCTGTTTATGTCGAGTTTTAAATTTATCGGAGAAATCCGAGATGTGGATCATTCTCAGTTTAGACCCGCCGAGAAGCGAAAGAGCGGGGACATAAGGAGGCCGATGCGATATTCTGCGACGAGAATTTTTTCAGCGAAGGAAGTCCTTCGTTTGGGAGCTCTGACATGCATTCTGGTGGTTTCACCTGCCATTTTTGCCCAAAAGACTTCAACAAACTTTGATCCTAATTTCGATTTCTCACAGCATAAGCACTATGCATGGCGAGAGAACCGCCTGATGACTCGCCAGAGCCCTGATACCAACGAAGTTATGGACTTAAAGATCGTCAAGGGTGTGAACCAGATTCTGGCTTCGCGGGGATTTGTCGAAGTGAAGGATAATCCCGATTTTTACGTTTATTACGACGGAGGAGGAGACATGTACGCGGCTACGTCCGGCTCCAGCAAAGCAGACTCTGGTCCGCAAACTCCAGCGAATCCGGCGCCTACCTACGGGTTGGGAAACGGTCCTTCGATGGCCCCATCCACCTGGCTGAAGGTAAACGGCCAGATCGTATTTCACCTTATTGATCCGAATTCGAAAAAAATCGTTTGGGAAACCACCTATAAGAAAACTTTTCACGATCCCCAAAAAGCGATCCGCAACATGGACAAGGTAGTCGACGAGCTGGTAACGAAGTCGTTCAAGGATTTTCCACCCAAACCCAAAAAGTAGGCTTATCTTCCCCTGATCTCAAGGCGGGAACTCGCCCAAACCGCCACCGGCGTGTTGTGGCGTGCGACTGTAAAGGAAAGGTGGTACCCGGCTAACAGCACCTTTCCTGCTCCTTGCCCTACAGCTGTAAATTCTGCCAGTGGATGGCCGCTGGTGTGCGCGGATTATATGCACATAGAGCCCGTTTTCTGCACTGTGCCCTGGAGATCCATGGCGTCGGATCAAAGACCCTTCGTGGGAGGAGTGAAATTCGATGGGGAAAAAAGAACGTGACCAAAAAGACGGACGCTTGAAGCGCAAGGCATATGAAAAAGAACTCAGCCGCCTCCAGGCGGAACTGAGCAAGCTTCAGGACTGGGTGAAACACAAAGGTCTGCGCGTAATCGTTGTATTTGAGGGACGCGATGCTGCCGGAAAAGGTGGCACGATACGCTCCATCACGGAGCGCGTTAGTCCACGGGTATTCCGCCTAGTGGCGCTCCCTGCTCCATCCGATCGGGAAAAGAGCCAGATGTATATGCAACGCTACATGCAACATTTTCCAGCCGCTGGAGAGATCGTAATCTTTGACAGAAGCTGGTACAACCGAGCCGGCGTCGAGTACGTGATGGGATTCTGTTCAAAAGAGGAACATCGGAGATTCCTGGAACTCTGCCCGGTCGTCGAGAAATATATGGTGGACGCTGGGATTATCCTGATCAAGTACTGGATGGAGGTTGGCAAGAAGGAGCAGGAGCGACGATTTCATGCGCGAATTGAAGATCCACTCCGCCAATGGAAATTGAGCCCCATGGATCTGGAATCCTTTCGGCGATGGTATGAGTATTCTCGGGCGCGCGACATGATGATGAAAGCTACGGATACCAAGCATGCGCCGTGGTATGTAGTTCGCTCCGACGACAAAAAGAAGGCGCGACTCAACTGCATTTCTCACCTGTTGAGCAAGATCCCATATGGCAAAGCTCCCCGCGAAAAAGTAAAGCTGCCCAAGCGGAAGAACAAAGACGCTTACGATGATCAAGCGCCTCTAAAAGGCAGGCACCACGTCCCGGAGAAATACTGATTTCGCAGCCCCGAGCATGTTTTTCGCCAGGAATTCTTCCGGACAATTTTGAATCCTGAGAGCGATGTCAAATCCATTTCCCGGTGCGTCGTGGGAACAAGGCTCCCTATCTGTCAGCTGCTACTGCTTCCTGCTGTGGATTTGGCTTTCGCGCTGCGTGCTTGTTCGGTCGTCTCGACCACGGCTGAGCGCTTGCCCAGTTCAAGAACCTGCTCCGGTGTTGTTGTGGCAAAAAGATGCATTATCCGAGCTACAAGACCAGTCCATCCGGTCTGATGGCTCGCACCGAGTCCGGCTCCATTGTCCGCATGGAAATATTCGTAGAACAGCAAGCAATCGCGCCAGTACGGATCTTCCTGAAACTTGCGGGTTCCCCCGTAAACTGGTCTTCGACCATCTTTGTCCTGCAAGAAGATACTCGCAAGGCGTCGTCCAATTTCTTCTGCTACCTGATACAAAGTCATTTTATTCCCCGATCCCGTCGGGCATTCCACCGTAAAGTCGTCGCCGTAATACATGTAGTACTGCAGCAGCGCTCGAATAATCAGTCCATTGACGGGCATCCAGATCGGCCCACGCCAATTGGAGTTGCCCCCAAACATGCCGGTATCAGACTCTGCGGGAAGATACGACACGCCAAACGTTTGATCGCCCAATCTGAACACATAGGGGTGATCGGCGTGATAGCGGGACAGGGCGCGTATACCGTATGGGCTTAGGAACTCGTTCTCGTCCAGCATCCTAGCGAGCACACGGCGGAGTTTTTCTTCATTCAAGATTGCGGCCAACAATCGGTCTGTAGGCCCCCGCTTCAGCGGATCATGAATAAAGGTGCGCAGTTCGGGGCGAGCCTCTAGAAAGCGAGCCAGCCGTTGGCCAATCTCAGGGAACTTCCTTAATACTTTCCCTTCGAACACGGTAACAGCACAGAGCGGCAGCAGCCCTACCATCGAACGAACCTTCAGCTGATGAGCGCTGCCGTCCGGCACCCGCAGTACGTCGTAGAAGAAGCCATCTTCTTCGCTCCACATTCCGGTTTCGCCACCCGTGTGCACCATCGCCGTTGCGATCCACAGAAAATGCTCAACAAATTTCTTAACCATGTGGATGTAGGATGGTCGTTCAAGAGCAAGTTCTGCCGCAATCTCGATCATATTCTGACAAAAGAGCGCCATCCAGGCGGTCCCGTCCGCTTGCTCCAGGTAGCCTCCTGCCGGGAGTTGAGCGCTGCGATCGAAGACGCCGATGTTGTCCAGTCCGAGGAATCCACCCTCAAAGGCATTCTTGCCGGCGCGGTCTTTGCGATTCACCCACCAGGTGAAATTGAGAAGCAACTTTTGGAAACTCGCCTCAAGCCACTCGATATCCCCTTTGCCGTATGATGATCTCTCCAGCCGGTAGGCAAAGATCGTGGACCATGCATGGACTGGCGGGTTGACGTCGCCAAAGTTCCATTCGTACGCGGGCAGTTGTCCGTTGGGGTGCAGGTAGTTGCCCCGCAGCATCAAGTCCAGCTGCTGCTTGGCGAAATCGTCGTCTACAAGCGACAAGGCAAGGATGTGAAAGGCCAGATCCCACGCCGCGTACCAGGGATACTCCCATTTGTCGGGCATGGAGATGATGTCGGCATTATACATGTGGTGCCAATGTTCGTTGCGGGGGGCCGCGCGCCGGTCTGCTTTGAATGGGTCGGCGCCATGCTCCTCCAGCCATTTGTCGACGTCGTAGTTGTAGAACTGTTTCGACCACAGCATGCCGCCAATCGCTTGCCGCATGACGTTGGCTTCATCGGTATTTAGTGAGGATGGAATGACCGTGGCATAAAATTCATTTGCTTCCTGGCGACGAACTTCCATAACGGAATCGAAGTTGCTGAACGCACCGATGATCGCAGGCTTGGGCGCATTTTTTGGAGTAGCCAGAGAGTCAGTAAGCCGCAGGCGCACTGTTTGCGACTTCCCAGGCTCCACAATGAGAGCATAATGCGCAGACGCTTTTGTGCCTTTTTCTTCCGGATTAACCGAGTTCTGTTGACCGTGCACTACAAAATTGTTGATTCCGTCTTTGACATGCGGTGTCGGATTCGGTGAATGGAACAAGAGTTCGTTGTTTGTCTCATTTTCGGTAAACAAAAGGTCGGGTGATCCCTCACAGCAGAGAAATCGGTCACCGAGCTCGGCGTGTGAAATCGAGATCAATCCATCTGCGTCGCCCGCAACTCGCTGCAACAGAGGTCGCCGAGCCTCCTTATTCCAGGACCAAGTGTTCCGAAACCAGATTGTGGGGAGTAGATGTAACTTTGCCGGCTCGGAACCCCGATTCCAGACCGTTATTTTGATCAAGATGTTCTCGGGCGCCTCCTTGGCATATTCCAGGAAAACATCGAAATAGCGGTTATCTTCGAAAACTCCAGTGTCAATTAACTCGTATTCCATCTCCGTGCGACTTCGGGCCCGATTTGTCGTCACCAGGTCGCTGTAGGGGAATGCATCCTGTGGATATTTGTAAAGATACTTCATGTACGAATGCGTGGGGGTGCTGTCGAGGTAGAAGTAGTATTCCTTTACGTCCTCCCCATGGTTACCCTCGCTGTTTGTCAGCCCGAAGAGTCGCTCCTTCAAAATTGGGTCGTTTCCATTCCAAAGTGCCAGTCCAAAGCAGAGGTACTGGTTCTCATCGGAGATCCCTGCCAGGCCGTCTTCACCCCAACGGTAAGCGCGAGATCGTGCCTGGTCGTGGCTAAAGTAATCCCACGCATTTCCGTCCTGGCTGTAATCCTCTCGCACCGTGCCCCACTGGCGTTCGCTGAGATAAGGTCCCCATTTCTTCCATGCAACCTGTTGAGATTTCGAAGCTTCCAGGCGTTGTGCTTCGGCGCTCTCTTTCATGTCAACGGCCCTCCTTGCGTAAGACTCTCCTGAGGAGCGGAGGCGTACGGCGGGACTCTCATGGCTCTCCGTTGCGTGACGAGTATCATGCCCTCTCTCAACGCGGGTAACTGTAAATTCTTACAGGTGGAACTTAGCAATTCTTGCCTCAAGTTAGTAAAGGATGAAGTCTCTGGTGGCAAAGCTTTCGGGGGCACTAGTCGCCTTTGGCATTCTCCTGAATGCCGGTAATTGCCGGGCGCAGGACTTAGCACCGCGCGCCTATCTCATCACGCCTGTCCATTCAAATGCAGCCACCTTGACCTATTCCTTCTTTGACGGGGACATTGAGTTTGATGGGGCAGTTCCCATCACCGACGCCACAGCGCGAGTAAGTGTTTCGATCTTCAGTTACTACCACTCCTTCAACTTCTTCGGTCGTAGTGCCAATATCGCCGTTTCATTGCCCTACGGGGTTGGATACTTTCGTGGGACCGTTGCCGAGGCGGAAACGTTGGCGTACCGATCGGGCCTCTTCGCTCCATCTCTCAGATTTTCGATGAACCTCATTGGCGGACAGGCCATGGACGTCAAGGAATTCAGGAAGTGGCGCCAGAAAACCATTCTGGGGGCCAGCATTCGAGTGGTGCCCCTTGCCGGGCAGTACGATCCCACAAAACTCATCAATCTGGGAAACAACCGCTGGGCTTTTAAACCTGAACTAGGCTACTCCCGGCGCTGGGGGCATTGGATTCTTGACGCATACGGGGGCGTCTGGTTCTACACCGCAAATAATGAATTCTTTTCTCATAATGCCTTTTCGCCCGGTACGAACATTCAGACGCAAAAACCTGTGGGCTCATTCGAGGGCCACTTGAGCTACGACTTTAGGCCTCGACTCTGGGTTTCGCTTGACGGCAATTTTTGGTTTGGGGGTACCACGTCCTTGAATGGAGTGCCCACCGCCGCAACATCACAAAGGAATTCACGGGTCGGTGCTACCGCTTCGGTTCCATTGACGAAGCATCAGTCTATGAAGGTGAGTTACAGCAATGGTGCGTACATCAGGTACGGTGGGAACTATCAGAATATTTCGATCGGCTGGCAGTACTCCTGGTTGGGACGCCCGAACTAAACGAGGAAAAACATCAGCCTTCGGGTTTGCACGGACCTAAGAGACGCCAGATTAAGGCGCACTCCACGCCTAGTGACACGATCCATCATCGAGAAAATGACCGCTAGCGGCCATGGCAGCTAAAGAGTGGGCACAGTTCAAAATCCGCGTGTCCAGGGGATCCTTTTCCAAGGCATCAGGCGCAACGTAGGATCTCGATTGAGTCATTTTCAGAAACCGATCGCTCAATTTGTTCATATTGTTGAACTCATTGGTGAGCAACTGAAAGGCTTCGCGGTCCGATTGCGTTGAAGTTGCGAGAGAAGCCAGCCGAAGACTCTGTTGAGCCTGGGCGCGATAGTTTCCAACCCAATCTTCGGTGACGGGGAAACCGCGCTGAATTGCATTCGTAAGCGTGCTTCGCCACTCCCTGATCACTGCCATTTCCTCGATACCCGCCCTCATGAACTCGTCAGAAAACCCTGATTTCCCCGGCGAGCCCGCAGCGGGCTCCCCAGCAGGCGGGCCAAGGGCTGTGCCAGGCAGTGTCAAAACGATCTGGCTCCCTTGAAATGCTACTGAACCATTCATCAACCGTGCCAAGGCTTGGATTTCGACGTATGGATGTCCTCCCATTTCTACGACCGCGAGTTCTCCGTGATAACCGCTTACAACCAAAGTCTGGTTTTTTTGCGCCGCCTGCCCAAAAGTCAGAACCGCAATTCCTGCGAATAAGGCAACGGCGATCCGCACAGCGAATGCTCCCTTTTCCATACAACAACTCCTGCATCAGCGTTCTCAGAGTCTCCCAATCAAAAACAAGCACAATTTCGTTTGTGGGGGCTCCAGGCACGATAAGATTGTCGTGCTTATGAACTCTCCATCTGCGCTCGCTGCGTCAGCGGCCCTGCATATCGTCAAACTCGATCAAGACATAAGAGAAACGATGATCGTTCCCCAAGTCGTCAAAAGGATATGGCCGAACGCGACGGTGTAGGAATAACCCAACGTTGCCACCGGGCTGTCCGATTTTTCCTGCACGGCTGCAACACCCGCGATCATTGTTTGCGCGCCGGCGATTCCCCCGAGGAGGATTAGCGGATTGAGCTTAAGAATGTAACGCCCAAAATAAAGTCCCGTGATCAGCGGCACCAGGGTCACTACAATCCCCCCCAGGAAAAGAATGTATCCGTACTCGCGCACAGCATGAACGAAGATGGGACCCGCCTTGAGCCCCACCATTGCTACGAAAGCGGCCAATCCTATGGATTTCATGAAAGAAATTGCCGCATCCGGCATTCTGCCGAACCAAGGTTTCACTGACCGGAGCCATCCAACAACCACTCCTGCAAGGAGAGTTCCGACGCTTGTGCCCAGCGTAATTCTCAGGCTGCCCAGGGGAATCGTGACGACGGCTCCGATCAGGACGCCCAGGAATACCGCAAATCCAAGCACTGCAAAATCACTCTCATCGGTGGGATTGATAAGTCGTCCGACAATCGGCGCGAGCCTGCGGACCGCTGGTTCCGACCCCGTAACTTGCAATGTGTCACCGCGCTCCACGACTGTGCCTGGCCCAATCGGCATGGATTCATCGCCTCTCTTGATGCCCCTTAACAGAACACCCCGCGCCTCTTCAATGCTCTCGACAATTTCTCGGAGCGTTTTGCCGGCAACAGCTTTGTTTGTCGTGTAAAGATCGAACGAGGCTAGCGGTATATCCAGCAATTCCGGATCTATGGCCTCGCTGGACGTTGGTCCCAGCACCTGTATCAGGGCCTCGGTCCGTCCCAAGACGGCCAAAGTATCGCCCGCTTCGAGCACCGTATCGGAATCGGGTACAAAAACCTCACCATTGCGCCGTATTCTTTCGATGAAAAGACGCACACCGGGTACGGACTTTTCGGCCTCGCCCACCTTTTTCCCAACCGCGCGCCCGTTTGCCTGGATCGTGTATGCGCGAAACCCAATCGGATGCCATGCCGACGAAACACCCAACTTGGAATGCTTGATCCCGAGGCTCGTCTCGACCTTTTTGGCCTCGGCCCGGAGATCTATTCGTAGGAGCTTCGGTCCAATACTTCCGCAGCACAGAATTACGCCTAAGGTGCCAAATATGTAGCAGATTGCATCTGCCACGGCAACGTGGCCAATTAGCAATTGTTTTTGCTCGTCAGGCAGGGAGAGCGAACGGATCGCCTCGCTTGCGGTTCCGATCGCAGGCGACTCCGTTAAGGATCCGGAGAGCATACCTGCAGAGTAGCCCGGATCCAGCTTCAAGGAACGAGCGACCGTGTAGGCTATAAGAAGTCCAACGACCGGTACAAATACCCCCAGGACGGCCCAACGCCAACCCTCACCTTTTAGATTATGAAAAAAGCTGGGGCCAACGGAGTATCCGATTCCGAAAAGAAAGAGGAGAAAGACCAGAGCTTTTGCCTGGTCGGAAACGGACACATGGAAGAAGTTACCGAGGAAGATGCCTCCCAGCAGAGACCCGGTTACCACTCCCAACCCCACACCCTTGAATTTCACCTTGCCGATCAGGTATCCGATGCCGATCGCTAGATAGACTCCCATTTCAGGGTACTTGGCAAACAGATTAGACAGCCAAGCCATTCGCAGTCCTCACCTTCTTCCCAAGTTTGGGCAGGCTGTATCGCTCGGGCAGCAAGACGCCCTTCACACCCTGAGTCTGTGAAATTCCGAAGCGCTGGCCGCTTATCCTCCAGCTGCTTTTCGCGTGGTTTGCGATTTCCCGTCGCCTTTGGAAGCCTCATAGGCATCTCGATAGCCGCGAGCGATGGCCCGGACGCCGCGACCAATTTCCTCGTAAACCTCGTCATCCAGATTGGCGAGCGAGACGCGGAGTGACCAATCTGGTGCGTCAAAGCCGCCACCGTTCAAGAGCACGATCCCGTGATCCTCCGCCAGTCGAAACGCCAGGTCGAGCGGGTGAACGTTTTTCTTTAGGTAATCCACCGCCTCTTGACCGATGTTCTTGCGTGCAAAGAACTCGAAATCCACGAGTCCGTAATAAGCGTCATACAGAGGGTTGGGTTGAAGGACGATGCCCAAGCCTTCGATCATAGACTTGGCGCGACGGTGGACGATCTCCATGCACGCCTTCTGATACAACTTGGCTTCGTCCATCATTTCAGCGAGGGAGAAAAGGCTCATCATAACTTGTTGCGGAAGCGATAGCCCCGCGGTGTGGTTGAGCGCCACATCTCTGCTATCAGCCACGATCCGGTCAATAAACTTGATCTTGCGCGGCTCAAGAGTCAGGGGGCCATATCTCTTGTCGAGTGCCTTTAGCTCAGCGTCCGGAAGTTTCGCGATCATCTTGTCGAACATGTTGTCTTCATGCACGGCGATGACCCCAAGCCTCCACCCGGTTGCTCCAAAATACTTGGAGTAGGAGTAGACGCCGATGGTGTTGTGAGGCAGTTCTCCGAGCAAAGACCGGAACTCAGGCACAAACGTACCGTAAACATCGTCCGTAAGAAGCATGAGATCCGGACGTTTAGTCCTGACCAGGTTCGCAATCTTGGCAATCGTATCCTTGCTCAGCGCAACCCCAGTTGGGTTGCCGGGGTTCACGACGAAAAATGCCTTGATCTTTGGATCCTCGAGCTTGCTCAGCTCAGCGTCGGTGAACTGGAAACGATTCTCCTGCGGAGCCTGGATGTTGACTACTTTGAGAGCATAGTCCTCCAGGTGTGTCATCTCGATGTACGGCGTGAAAATGGGAGTCCCGAGCGCAATCGTGTCCCCCGGAAGGAGCAATCGATTCGCCTTCAATGATTTGAAGATATAGCACATCGCAGCAGTCCCGCCCTCGACCGCATAAAGGTCGAACTTGCCGGTCGGGCGCGGGGCGCCGCACATTGCCCAGATCAGGTATTCATGCGCGATGCGCTCGTTATGCACCAGCATGCGGTCGGGAACGGGGTAGTTGTCGCCGATGATCGAGTCCACGAGCTCATGCACGAACGCGTCCGGCTCGAAATGAAATTTCTTTACGGCAAACTTCACCATATCCCCAAGGAAAGAAGCACCCGGCATGTCGGCGTGTTTTGCAAGCCATGCTTCCATACGGCCCGCGATACCCTGGGCCCGGGGCATTCCGCCAATTCCGGCGGGATGTTCCATCACACGTTTGCTTTCTGTAATCGCAAATTGACCCAACAGGAAGTAACCTTCCCGGGGAGTTGTGGCAATCCAGTTGGGATTTCCGCGGCCGGCGTTCAGAAACGCGGATTGGGTCCTTTGTGAAGTTTTCTTGGCCAGCTTGATCAACTCGTCCTTGATCTCGAACGGGCTGAGGGATTCAAAATTGCGAAGCTCGAGAACGTCCATGTTTATCTCCTTTTAGTGGCCTCTAGCCATCAGAACTACCAAAACCATGCCCCAGATCGTAAGAAGTGTGTTTCCGACAGCGTAGGTAACGGTGTACCCGAGAGCAGGTACCTGGCTCTTTCCGATGTCGCAAACCAGACCCAAAGAGGCCGTCGTCGTGCGCGCACCGGAAACGATTCCGAGCAAGATTGCGTCATGGAATCGAAACAGGTATTTTCCGATATACATGCCTAGAACCAGCGGGACAGTCGTGGCCAGTGCTCCCCAAAGGAACAGGCCGATACCCTGGGTCCGCAAACCATTCACGAATCCCGGCCCTGCCGAAATACCGACGATTGCTATGAAAATGTTCAGGCCGACAGAATTCATGAACCAAACGGTCGAAGTCGGAATTCGACCAAACGTCGGATGCACTGAGCGCAGCCAACCGCATATAAGACCTGAAATGAGTGCGCCCCCAGCCGTGGAAAGAGTCAGCGGCACGCCGGCAACTTTCCACACCAGAGCGCCGATCAATGCGCCGACGGTAATGCCCGCGCCAATAAAGGCCACGTCGGCAACGTCGGTTGCCCGATCGGGTGTGCCCAGAAGTTTGATCGCGGCGCTAGTGTCCTGTGTACGGCCCACGATTGTCAGAATGTCGCCGCGGTAGATTTTTGTTGAAGGCAGTATCGGAATGGAAGTTGCCACGGCGCCCCTCGCAATTTTCCGCAGGAAAACACCGCGCGCGGCAGGCATGGCGGCAATTTCAGTCAACGTCTTACTGTCCACCTCCTTGCTCGTAACATAAACGTCGATGCCCTCTACGGGAACGCTCAGAAGTTCCGGATCATTCACCTCCAACGCGATTTCGCTGTCACCCCTTGCTTGAGGCTCGCGGGCGCCTGCGACTGCGGCTACCGCCTTAGCGCGTTCACCAATGAGATTGACAAGGGTTTCGCGAGCACCTGCAATGGCCACTATGTCTCCTTCCCGCAAAATCGTCTCGGCGTTCGCTTCTTCGATTGCGCCGTCACGCCGTATGCGCTGCACGAAGAGACGCGCATTGGGGACCAATGCCTCCGCCTCACCAGCTCGGAGACCGATAACTCTGGCTCCAGCCGGAATGCGGTAAGCGCGCAATTCCCAACGGCGCAATGCTGTTCCAGCCCCACCGAGCTCCTTCGTGCCCCCTTGTTTTTCTTCGTATTCTTTGCAAGCTGCTGGAAGATTGATGCGCAGCAGTGCAGGGCCAAGTAAAGCAATCACGATCGCGGAGCCGACGGTTCCGAAAATGTAGGTCACCGCGTAAGCGATCGGCATAGAGTCGAGCAGCCGCTTGGCCTCCTCCGCCGCAAGGCCGAGACGGTTGATTGCATCGGTAGAAAGCCCCATCGCAGCAGAGATAGTCTGAGAACCCGAATAAAGTCCCGCGGCGTATCCCACGTCGTAGCCGGCTGATTTGGCAATCACGACGGGGGCGATCAAGCACAAAATGCATTGAACGGCGGCGAAGATGGCTTGCGGAACACCGTCCTTTGCAATTCCTCGAACGAATTGTGGCCCGACGCCATACCCGACTGCGAACAGGAACATCAAAAAGGCAAAGGCTTTCAGCGGTTGAGAAATGGTAATTCCGATTTGGCCGATCAGGACGCCCGCGAGAAGTGTCGCTGTGACAGAGCCGAGGCCAAGTCCTTTGAAGGTGAATTTTCCGAAGTAGTATCCCGCCCCAAGCGCAAGAAAGATGGCGATCTCCGGATATTGCCGAAGAGTCGCCGCGAACCAAGTGAGTATTCCCATCTGTGCCTCCCTGCAGTTTCCTTTCCTATTTAAGGCTTCTTCCCATCGCCGGCTTTGTTCGGGGCTTCTGAATAAAACCAAATGCGCTGGTCACTGCGAAGCGGACTCATTCCGCTTTAGTCGGCCGCCGTCGCGCGCGCACGTTTTCCTTTCGCATTTTTACCCGTCTCTGAACTCCCAGTGCCCGGAGTTTTTGCTGACTTCACGAACGCGGGGTTCAACAGCTTCAATCCCAATGCGGCTGTGTATCCGTGAATTTCCTTGACGTCCAGCTTGCGCATAAACTCGATTGTTTCGGCGTTGATAACTTGTCCCGGAACCATGATGGGAAATCCCGGGGGATAGGGGATCACGAAGTTTGCCGAAACCAGTTCTGGCCCTTGCTTCAATCGCTTGTCGATTTCCGGGCTAAACAACTTCAGGTGTTCGCATTGACTCTCGCGGTACGCCCCGAAGAAGGCAGAGCGCATATCTCCTTCGCTGGTTTTGCTCGACTGCGATTCGCGGAAGCTGTCGTGGAAGCAAGTAAAGTTCGGGAGGTTAGGCACATCCGTCATCAGCGACTTGACGCGCGCGTCGAAGGCCTGACGGGCTTCGGCGCCACCCGCTGCAAGCTTCTTCTCGATTCCCTGGGCTATTTCCACCAGGACCTTGATCAGATGTGCGATATCGCTGCGCGTATTGTTGATGTTCGTCTGCAGCAGAACACTGTTCCGCGAGGTCTTGTTGAGCTGAATGTCATATTCTGAGGCGAGCAAATTCTTGAATTGCGTTCCGTCGAATCCCGCGGATCCGCAGACCAGCGTGAGCCGGGTCGCGTCCAGGGCGAATTCGTCATCGCGGAACGCATTGACCGCCTTCGCCCAGTTCGTTCCTGGCGTCAAGTAATCCACGAATCCCGACTGACGGAACTCCGCCGGAACCAGGTCGTCCGCACCCAGAACCCGGAAATACTTCGAAATTAGCGGATGCGAGTTCACTTCACGCCGCACATCCAATGCGAGCTGGATCGCGCGATTTACTAATTCATAGCCTTCCAACTCCATCTGGCGCCGCGCGACGTCCAGTGAGGCAATGATCTGCAGGTTGGGAGAAGTGGAAGCGTGGGTGAAGACCGCTTCGTGGAACTGTTCCTCGACAGTGCGATAGTCCGGGTCTTTCACCAGCACCATGGAGCCCTGTCGCAAACTGGACATCGACTTGTGAGTCGAATTCGTCTGGTAGACGCGGAGGCGCACCTTTTCTGGATTCGCCAACAGCCGGGTTTCCAGCAGACGCTTGTCGCCGGGATCGAGATCGGCTCCCAGTTTCTTCTCTTGTTCCTTGTAGGCCGCGAGATAGGCAGGATCCTTAAACTTGGCTTCCAGAATGGCTGCGGCTCCCATCGCTGTACGCCGCCGGTAAAATGGACTCCATCGGGCAAATCCAAACCATGCTTCATCCCATAGAAAGATCAAATCCGGCTTGATGGCGAGGCATTCCTCCATGACTCTCTCGACGTTGTAGATATGTCCGTCAAACGTGCAATTGGTCAGGACCAGAAGGCGCGCTCGGTCGAGCTTTCCTTCAACTTTCAGGTCCAATAGGGCCTTCTTGATCGTCTTAATTGGCACCGCCCCGTACATCGAGTATTGCGTGAGTGGATAAGCCTCGACATAGAGAGGAAGAGCACCTGACAGCACCGCTCCGTAGTGATGTGATTTGTGGCAGTTCCGATCCACGAGCATGATGTCGCCGGGCGCAAGCAAGGCCTGTTCGACCATCTTGTTAGACGTTGATGTACCGTTGGTGACGAAGAAGACGAGGTCTGCCCCGAATGCTCTGGCGGCTTTTTCCTGCGCAAGTTTAATATTCCCTGTTGGCTCAAGCAGGCTATCGAGCCCCCCTGTGGTTGCAGAAGACTCCGCGAGGAAAAGATTCATTCCGTAGAACCTGCCCATGTCTCGGATCCAATTCGACTTGAAGATGGATTTACCTCGGGCCACTGGGAGCGCGTGGAATGTTCCAATCGGACGTTGCGCGTATTTCTGGAGATTGTCGAAATAGGGCGTTTCAAAGCGATCTGCTATGCCATCGAGAACGCTCAGATGCAATTCCAGAGGCTCTTCGACTTGGTAGAATACGCGCCGGACACACTCTGCTGCGGGATCCCCGGCCATTTTCTCCACCTGCCGGTCCGTCAGGTAATAAAGGTCCAGCTCAGGCCGCAACCGTTTCAGCCCGCGCGCAAGCGCGATGCCGTACTGCCCCGGGTTCGGGGTGCCACCACTTGTGGCGAGATGGCTCGTTAGAAACTCGCGTAGTACAGGGCTATTCTGAGAGGAAGCGAACGGGATTCCCTCGGAAATGATCACTGCTTCGATGCTGCCATTCAAAATCGCCGCGAGAACTGCGTCCTCGAAATTGCCGACAAAAACCGGCTCATAAACGAATCTATCCTGCGGCCTGCGAAGCTTTCGGAGTTCCTGCGCCAGCTGGGGCCACGTACCTGGATGAGAGGGACTTACCACCAGAACCTCAAAATATGGTCGGTACACCGGCGCCTCTTCACTCCCCGCTACTCGGTCGCCGAGATTGATTGTGGATTGTTCCTCTCCTTCCCAATCCGCAGCGTTAGAACGATAGGAATGCGTGAGAAGCGCCGTGCTGATGGACTGAGCCAACCGCGTGGTGCCTGTTGCATCTCCAGAACTGATGCGCTCGTCGAGCGTGTTGAGCAGCGCGTGCCCAGGATAGGCAAAAAAGTTCTCCCACTGGCGAAGTTCTGCGAATGCCGCTGCTACTTCCATCTGCCGCTTATCCTTCTCCGTCTTTTGTTGAGATTCCATTGCTTCCCAGGCGCGCGCAGATTGCAAAAGATTTCGCCACCGGTCGAAGCGTGCCTCCGCTCCTGTAAAAAACTGGTCCACTCGAACACTCTGAGGCTTTGTAGTGGTGCTCATGGTATGTCTCCATCTGCTCGCTTTAACATGAATGAGAAGCCCCTTCTTAGTTCGGTTCCGCTCGGGGCATTGCGGGCCGGCTCCTGACGCCTGTCCACGGATAACTCAAAAAACGTGCGTTGCCTTCATTCGTGAACGCATACGTGTTCGCGGACCGCAAGGAGGCACGGGCTGTCGTCGCGGGACACGACGATGCGGACGGAACCTGGGTTGACCTGGTCCGTGCAAGAATCCCCGAGTGCCGTTCTCGTATGCACGCGGCGAATGTAGGTTAGTGATACGACGGAGAATACTGTTAAAAATGACAGACTGAAATCAGAAGGGCGAGAAGCCGATCCAGCGATGCGACATTAGAGATCATGTTCAATTCATCTCCGTTCGAGGGCACGATGTATGTCAGCACGATTCTCAAAACTCTATTTAATTGGCTTTTGGAGACGTGCCCGCGGGGTTGCGGCTTCGCGACTCGCCCATCGAGATCAGAAGCGCTTTGGCAATTGAGAGTCTAAATTTCCGAGCTGCTCACATTCACATATCAGGTAGAGATATCTGGAGAATCTCTCCATTAATCGTTTCGGCTTGGGCCTTCCGGGGATGCGAAGCAGCCGCCAATTGAATGGCTGCTTACAAACCGTTCCCCTCGGCGCACGGCAAGTAATGCCGCCAACAGATCCCTTGCGGCCATCGCTTTGAAGACATAGCCCCACGCACCGGAGTTCAGCACTTCTTGAATGATCTCGACAGAAGTCTCTTGCGTGAGGAAAACGATCTTTGACCTCGGCACAAATTCGTGGATGTGACGGGCAACAGCGATCCCATTCAATTTAGGAAGCCCGATATCCATCAGAATCAAGTCAGGCCGCAGCCTTTTCGCTATCGCAATTGCTTCTGCGCCATCTGACGCTGTACCGATTAACTCGAAGTCCGATTTTCCGCTGAGCAGCGATTTGACCAGCGTGAGATAGGGCTCGAAATCTTCCACAACAAGGATTCGCATCGTCGACCGCTCCATGTTGCTCTCCCGCAATGTTCAACCCAGACCTGGCAAGTTAGTTGCGGGCGAACTGTAAGGAAATGAATGACTTTCGGCGCCCTGCCATTGCGCTTTCATTGGTCTTTGACCCCATTCGCAACTCTCTATCCGCGTGCACCGAAACGAAACACGGACATTGCTCCAGAGCAACGACTGGGACAGCCATACCCGATATGGTTGGGATGAGAAGTCAAACACACGGAGGATTCGAGTTCAGACAGAATGCGGACAGTCGTAAATCAGCAGAAGTTCTTTACGAGTTTAGGAAGGCGGGTTCGTGAGTTGCGAATCAGGCACGGCTACTCTCAAGAGGACATGATTTCTTGCGGTTTCTCGGCGCGCCATTGGCAGCAAATCGAAGCTGGCCGGCCGATTACCGTTTCCACACTGCTGCGCATCTGTGCTGTGTTCGAGACCTCGGCTGACCAAATGGTTCAGGGATTGGATCGAGGGATTTACAAAGAGTAGGGAAGGCCACCACGCTAATCTGCTCGTGGTCCCCTAAAGCTCGCGCCTCATAAGATTCCCGACCTGGGAAGAGAACGTATCGGGTATTTCCGAAGATAAGCCGAAGTCATTAATAACAGTCACAGGCAATCCCAAGCCAACTCGGCAAACTGTGGAAATCACATCTGTTCCAGTTGATGGTAGATCAGTGGCGAGGAGAACGCAGGGGCAAAAGTTTAGGAAAGTAGAATGAGAGGCAACAAGGTGATTGGCATAGTGAAATGGTTTAGTGATGCCAAGGGCTATGGCTTTATAGGCCGCACCGATGGTCCGGATGTCTTTGTCCATTACACGGCGATCTTGGCAGAGGGGCATAGATCCTTGAATGAGGGTGAAGAGGTCGATTTTCAGATTGTGGAGGGACTGAAGGGTCCCCAGGCCGCCAATGTTCTCGTGCGTTCGAATTCCCAGCCAGCCTCCGACCACGGGCGAGAGCGTTCGTGAGGACGCGTGTGCGAAAGGCGCGATAATTCCTTCAATGCCGAGACACATTGGTTTCGAGGTTCGGCAATGCCGCTCCGTTAGTTCTTATGCTTTTGGCTTCCATTTGAAGACTGTCAAGATTTCTGAGATTAATGTGGCGCGTTGCTACCGTTTGCCAGTGAGATAAGCTTACCCGTCAAATCAAGAGCTAAGTGCTGTTGCATCATGATCCGCGTCTCGGCATTGCAGGCGAGATAGCGCTTGAACGTTTTTGTCTCCCGGCGCGCTTCGCGCGAAAAAACTACTTCCCGCCCCGGAGTCGTTGGACTGTCAAAACAAACAGGTCGCTCGATGCTTGGCAGACGGTAATTTAGTGGAGCGTAGCGCCCAAAATAAGGGGTCTCGCTTTAGCCCTTTTTGGCGCGGCAATCGCTCCTCACGCGAAGGTGCTGGGAGACCGACATAAAAAACACGAAATCAATCGCCCAACATGATTCGCCGGAGCCTTTGGACAACGACTTTTCCCAGACACAAATGCGATGGTTAAGCGAAGTCAAAACCAAATCCTGAGAAGTCTGCTAGAAGAAGCGGAAGTTCTGGTTCCCGTCCCCGAACAGGACGATTTGTCGTCTAACCCGCGGCACTCCCCATCAGGCGGTCGGTGGAACGAATCGGAGAGCGATCATGCTCACATCCCCGCAGAATGATACTCATCAAAAAGCGCTAGCCCTTAACCTCGATCCGACGATCTTTGGCTCCTTTGCCGAAATTGGCGCCGGACAGGAGGTGGCTCGGTGGTTCCTTCGTGTCGGCGGCGCTTCCGGCACTGTGGCGAAAACGATCTCAGCTTACGACAAGGAAGTGAGTGATTACCTCTACGGATTTGGGTCGCGGTATGTTTCGAAATCACGGCTGTGCGCAATGCTGGACTCCGAGTGGGCGCAGTTGCTCGCACAACTGCATCCCAGCCGCGGAGCTGACGCCAAGTTCTTCTCTTATGTCAACACCCTTTCGGCTCGGAACTTTGCAGGAACCAACGACTGCCACGGATGGGTAGGACTGCGGTTCTTGATAGAGCCTAGCGGGGCCTCTCATGACTTAGTTTTGCATGTGAATTTGCGGGATCCAAGCAATGAGCAGCAGCAAGAAGCCGTAGGCATCCTCGGCGTAAACTTGATCTATGCGGCGCACCATGCTCTTGGTTCCCCTCAGGAATTTCTCACCGGCCTGTTCGAAAACCTGGGGCTGCACCGAATTGAAATCGACTGCCTGGAATGGAGTGGGTTGGCCTTCTCGCCCTGGAGCCGGAGTGAGGTCCATGCCTTTCTGGTCGCGGGCAGATACGCGGAAGCTGTGGTTTTCCCCGCCGACGACCAATTCGTGCCGCCTAACGAGTTGCTCTATAAACGAACGCCGGTGCTCGCGCCAGGAAGGTTCGACACCGTAGGCGAGCTTCATGCGAATCTGCTCCGGGAGACCCTATCGCAACTGCCTAAGGAGGAGCTAAAAGAAAGCAAGGGTGGACTCGGGCTATTTTGTATGTCGACACAGGGCGTGAGCCCCGAGGGCAAACCAGTGCCCCTCAAGGAGATCGTCGAGCACGTAAAAATGTTGCAAGGCCTGGGATATGGCGTGCTGTTATTCGGCGCTCGGGAACTCTACGTGATGAGCGCATATGTCAGTCGCTACACGAAATCGCGAATACGCTTTGCAATTGGACTTACCGTGCTTCTGCGCGTCCTCGATGATCGATACCAAGACCTGGCTGGAACCGTACTCGAAGGAATTGCCCGGCTATTCACGCAGAATGTCCGGCTCAAAGTCTATCCGATGGCGATAGGCGAAGTTCAAAAGCGGGTGAGAGAAAAAGGGATGGCTGGTTGGGAATGGAAAGAGACGTGTGGGATGGTCAGTGCGGACCACCTGTACCCGTCAGGACCGCTGGGTTTCCTGTATCAGTATCTTCTACGTAGCGACTTCATTGTTCCGGCGAAACTTGGGGAGCGCTGATTCCCGCATCTCCATAGATGGCCTGATATCTCTGCGGGGCTTGCTTATCGAGTGGTCCTTGAATTTGATGCCTCTGGATAATTTCGCCGCGGTTCGCCGTTGGTAAAGCGCAAATCCATGTTGTCCTGATGCAAAAGAGAGCCTTGGATAGTCGCACCCGCACAACGACACAGAACCAGCATTAGGGAAACACGGCAGGGACGCTGGAATTCTTCTTGAATCTGAAGATAAGTTCATATGAAGAGAGGGAGCTCTTTCAGTGCTGGGACGTTTCTTGAAAGGAAACCAAAGTCCGGACGTCCTTGTATTCCGCTCATAACGGGGCTCTCCATCGCGCGAATACTAAGTACCGCATGTTTTCATGCACCCGATGCCAAAGGCCGAAGCACTTCCGCAAGCCGGAATGCATTCCGTCACGGCTGTAATCGCGGGTGGGAGCTATCCGGAATGAATCCTGCCGTGCTTCGCCAGCAGATGGGACATAGTTCTGCGGTGATGACAGCTCGAAATATCAGAGAAATTCCACTCGAACAAATATGGAGGGCCTTTTCCGGCGCAAAAACGGGGAATATGGAGATTGGCCGGCCTGTACGAGAAGTCGCTGAATTATGTATAATCACGAAGCTGGAGAATCGAGCGGGCGTCGTACAATGGCAGTATAGAAGCTTCCCAAGCTTCGGACGTGGGTTCGATTCCCATCGCCCGCTCCATAACTCACGATGTTTCAATTGCCCTTACACGGCTAACCTACTTGAATCCGGCTGAAAAATGGACCGTTTTGGACTCCAAATGGACCCCACTGAGTTCAATTGGACCCCAACGATTTGCAGAGTAAATCGGCCAGTCGTTCAATGACCTGTTCTGGGACTAGACTAGCGCGACCTCGCGCTCGAAATTGGGTTTTTTCTCCGCATGGAGCTTGAGGCCAATGCCGCAAACCGCAGCGATACGTTCCAGCATCGTGAGCGAATGGCCCGTGTATTCGGCGTCCTCCAGGCGAGCAATTACAGACTGCGTAGTGCCAACCTTCTTGGCGAGCTCCGCCTGAGTCAGCCCCGCATCCTCCCTCATCTCGCGCACCAGTAAGGCCAGGTCAATCTGGTGCAAGGTTCGTCCGAAGGCCTTACGGTAGGTTGCGCTCTTGCGAGCACGTTCTTCGACAATTTCACTGTGTTTATCGCGCTTGACGGTTTGTCTCATAGACCCGACTCCTTCAGAATGGCTTCCCGTTCTTTCTGCGATCCCGTGTAACGATTTCGATATTTCATCCAGAGCTTTTTTAGCTGTTCTGCCTTCGCAATTTCGGCCGGCGGCGTCTGTTCCGTCTTTTTCTGAAACCCTGACGTAATCACGATCAGCATTCCCGGTTGATAGAAGAACACTACGCGGAAAATCCGGTCGAATTGCTTAACTCTTAGCTCGAATATGTCACCTGTAAGCTTCTTCACGAACTTCCCTTGCATCCGGTTGCCAGAGATGCGCAAGCGGTCGATAAACGCGTCTATCCGCGCGGCTGCTTTGTCGTCCAGCGAATCCACGAATTCCCTCGCCGGTACCCGCCCGTTTGGCAGCTCCACGTACTCGATCGTGAATTCGCCGCTCATGTGGTCTTGGGATTTCCTGCCAATCTGGATTATCGCATTATTGCGATAGCCGGTCAACTAGGAGGGGCTGTGAGCTAGGCTCTCTCGTCCGGCTTGATGCTTCAACTGAATGTGAGGTGCGACGAGACCGAAAGGAACCGTCACTAGCTCCGAATTCGTGGTCGCCACACATATTTGGGACGCATTCGACGATGACCGAGTTTCGAATAGACTTCAGTCCCGTAAGGATCGATGTCAGTCTCAGATGTCTGATAAACATCAACAATCCGGTCGAGGTGCCAGCTAACCATCCGGCCCTCGGAGTTCAAGTACGGAGTTGCATACTCGCGCCATTGCTTCCGGAGACGTTTCTTGGCGTCTTCAAAGGACGAGGCGCGCACCAACATGAAGCGGTCTTCAGTATTTTGCAGCCCGGACTCTGCGCGTTCGACCCGGATTACCACAAAAGCCCGAACGCAATACCATTCCGACTGCGCCTTGGGTAAGCGGAGACGGCGATGACCCGCAATTTGCGTAACGTAAATTAATCGCACTCCGGCTTCGCGAGCCAGGTCGAGGATCTTGCGTGCTGTGCCCCTGACCCTCAAGGTGGTGGGTAGTTGCGACCAAGTCCGGGCAGTTGCGGCAGGCGCCTTGCTGCCTTTGATTTGAAAAGACAAATCTGGATAATGGCTCTGTATATTCTCGATCCAGCGATCCACGCGGGCAGCCATGTAAGGCTGGCGCTTCAAGCGCGGCAACCTCTGGACTGCCGGCGTCACGTCGTACGTCCGAAGGTGTGCATAACCCACGACATTCCGGTTTCTCAGACGCCGGAATGCGGCCTCGTCTAACCCAAACCGTTCGAGTCCTGTTAAGCGCACGCTCGTCGCATTATCTTTCAAGAAATCCTCTCTTCGGCCCTGGATTATAACTCTCGTTCATAACTCTCTCCTGCTCACATTGTCGGTTTTTCTGCCTCTCCAGAAACAGGGGACACTCTCGCCGATTTCTTTGTTTTCTCGGTGAGGTTTGGCGGATTTTCCCCCTCTATATAGTAGGAGAGCTCGTCGATGGACGGTTCAGCAGATACGACTGGGATGCTTGACGTCGATAGCTGTCGGTCTCCCTTTCGCTTTGAAATTGTGCACCAAGGCCAGCTGCTAGAAGTGGAGCTTGAATCTACGCCCGATCTTTCACATTCAGAAATGCGTGGAGGTCGCGGCTCTTTTTTCCGCAGCAGGTTCGGGCACATTTTTTGTTTAGCATTTTCTCGGCTTTTCCTTGTGGCCACGTTTCGTGACTCCAATTTTGACAGTGGAAATGGAGTGTGTTTTGCGACCGCGCGGCATACGCGCGAAATCATCGCGCCAAAAGCACTCAATTCTCATGCAGTGTTTCAACGCATCCGCCCGGATTCTTCGTCCCAGGGTGAACGGTGCATGAAAGACACAGATCACCCTATCCGTCACGTGTCCGTTCACTTTCGCGTTCTCGGAAGAGTCCGCAGCAGAAAACATTACGCAGGACATGACGATCAATTTGGGCGGGCACAAAACACCGGATTGGGCTGGAGCGACCCCACTTTTGCGCACGATTCCGTGCCCAAAGTAATTCGTGGGGTCGCTCCAGCCCAACTGCTCGGTGACCGCGCAGAGTGTTTTGCCCTATCAGCATTTCGCGGAAGGGGGCCACAGTGATGAACAACGGAGATGAAAACCACACTGACCTTTTCAGTGTGTATGAGATCACCAGGCTCCTGAAGAAGCCGGTTTCTTGCGTGCGCGGGCACTCTTTTCGGCGAGGTTAAATGCCGCACGATTCCAAGAGCGCAGAATCTGGTACACTCTGCCCCCATAGGGCAGTTGGGACATCGGGAAAAGAGAACTCGATGGCCCGAAAGCGGTATCAGAATGGACGTGTATTCCTGAAAGGAAAGAAAGAAGAAAAGTGGGTCGGGAGATATAGGGAAGATGTGGTGGAGGTCACCGGAACAACAAGGCGTGTTCGGCGTTCCGTTATTCTCGGCACTAAGCGCGAGTTGCCGACAAAACGGCTCGCCGAGCGTCGTTTGGCCGCCATACTTGCCCGTATCAACTGCCTCGACTACCGCCCCGGACGTGCGGCTACGTTCGGGGAGTTCATCGAACGGTGGGAAACCGAAGTGCTAACCACACAAAAGCCATCCTCCGCGCGAGCCGTTCGCTCGCACCTCAGGTGCTACATCATTCCAGAGGTTGGCAAACTACGACTGGACGAATTTGGCGTCGAGAGCCAGCAACGATTCATAACTCGAATGCCGGAGAGGTCCACGGATAAGGTTGTCTCCCGAAAGACAATCCTGAATGTCATCGCGACAATCTCTACGATCCTCGCAACGGCACGGAATTGGGGTTACAGCTGCGAACAGATCGATATGAAAAAGCTGCGCCTGCCACCGCGGGGTGTCGCGTCCGAGGCGCGGCACTTCACGATTGAGCAGGTTCAGCGAATCCTCGCCTTAGCTGGAGAACCCTGGCGCACGCTATTCTGCATCTGCACGTTGAATGGCCTTCGAGCCGGGGAAGCATTGGGACTTCAGTGGGCAGATATTGACCTCGAACAGCGAATACTTCAAATCCGAAGGACCGCTTGGTACGGGCAGACTCAGACGCCCAAGAGCCGCGAAAGCGAGACGACGCTCCCCATCCCCGACTCTTTGGTGACCATTCTGAAAAACTACCGCACCGAGTGGAAACCAAATCCCGATGGATTCCTCTTCGTCACCAGAAACCTACGACCACCCTCATCCAATAACGTCGTGGAACACCGCCTCTGGCCCATTCTCGACGCGCTCGAGATTCCACGGTGCGGCCTCCACGCATTTCGTCACACTCACACGGCTTTGTTGCTCAATTCTGGGGCAACGCCGAAAGTTGTACAGCGACAACTTCGCCACGCCGATGCTCGCACGACTCTACAGATTTACGGGCACGTCGTAGGTGAAGCGCACCGCGAAGCAGTTGAAAAAGTAGCCTCGATTGTGGACCCGAGTGGACCTCAATCGAGCCGCAGAGATAAGTGGATTCAATAGGTTAGCCGTGTGTTGCGGCGGGTTCGATTCCCATCGCCCGCTCCAGAAAACAAATTGTACAGTCCGGACAGATGCTTTACAGAACGTTCCTGAGACATAGCTTACACTTTAGGGCCAAAAGGGTTGTTTAAGGGCTGCGGAGTCCTTTCCTCCAGATCGATGTAACCGAGATCGTACTCCATAAAGTTCACCAACCAGATACCGTCGTCGACCTCTTTGATGCCCACCGCTTGACCGGCGAGCGAAGTGCTGAGATTGATTTTCTTTTTGTAGATGCAGATTCTTCCACAGCAGGTGACCAGAGCGGTTCGATCGTGAAAGGGATAGGAAAGTTCTCCGATGCCGTGATAAGGCCGCGTGGAAGGTTTGTAGACGTCGGCGGGGTAGTTCATATCGAGAGCTTCATGAGGACGCTCGTTGTTGAATTCATGAACGAAGGCATCGAACTTGGCTTGTTGCTGGAGGAAGTTCGAACCGGCGGGCCGCGTAGCTTCGATCTTTAAGGTTCGATGCATGCGTTCATGGCGACCGTTCTGTTGAGGATGGCCGGGCTGGATGCGCTCGATGGTGAT
>Ga0335076_10001051_pt1 | contig 26493 bp, 23 predicted proteins | sample Lox_Sample_25_FD_206717 | JGI IMG/M metagenome (GOLD analysis project Ga0335076, IMG submission 206717) | Soil microbial communities from Loxahatchee National Wildlife Refuge, Florida, United States - Lox_Sample_2.5 | ecosystem: Environmental > Terrestrial > Soil > Wetlands | place: USA... | reverse complement strand
GTTCGCCCGAGGTTCTGCGTGGCCTCGTCGAGGCCGGTATGAACGTGGCGCGGCTCAACTTCGCGCACGGCAGCGAAGACGAGCACCGCGAGAACGTGGCGCGCATCCGCGCCGCTTCGAAGGACGCGGGCCGGCCCGTGGCGATTCTGCAGGACCTGCCGGGGCCGAAGATCCGCCTGGGCGAGCTCGTGCCCGCGCAAGTCGTGCTCGAGAACGGCGCGCGGCTGGTGCTGCGCTGCGGCGAGTCCAAGGGCGATGCGCAGCACCTGCCGGTTCCCGACGAGTATCTCGCGCAAGAGGCGCGCGCGGGTGCGCCGATCCTGCTCGGCGACGGCGCGGTCGAGCTCGAGGTGCTGGAGGTCGACGGCACCGACATCCACTGCCGCGTCGTGGTGGGCGGCGCCGTGTCGAGCGGCAAGGGCGTGAACGCGCCGGGCGGGCTGTCGGCGCGGCCGATCTTCGGCGAGCGCGACGCGCGCTACCTCGAGCTGGGCGCGGAGCTGGCGGTCGACCTGGTCGGTGTGTCGTACGTGCGCACGGAGGAAGACGTGCTCACCCTGCGGCGTGCGCTGAAGAAGCTCGGCAGACCCTCTGGCCTCGTCGCGAAGATCGAGACGAAGCTCGCGCTCGACAACCTGGCTGCGATCCTCGCGCGCGCCGACGCGGTGATGATCGCGCGCGGCGATCTGTCGCTCGAGATCCCGTTCGAGCGCGTGCCGATCGAGCAGAAGCGCATCGTGCAGGCGGCCATCCTCGCGGGCCGCCCCGCGATCACCGCGACGCAGATGCTGCAGTCGATGGTGAGCTCGCCGCGGCCGACGCGCGCCGAGATCACCGACGTGGCGAACGCGGTGCTCGACGGCAGCGACGCGGTCATGCTGTCCGACGAGACCGCGGTCGGCGCCGACCCGGTGCGCGCGTGCCGCGCGATGGCGCGCATCATCGCGGCGACGGAAGAGGCGTACCCGCGCCGGCCCGAGACGCCGCTCGCGGGCGCGAACGAGGAGCTGCGCGAGCTCGTGGTGTTCTCGCAAGCTGCGGTGCGCACCGCGCGCGAGTGCGGCGCGCGCGGGATCGTGACGTGGTCGCGCGGCGGCATTGCGGCGCGGCTCCTGTCGCGCCAGCGCCCCGACGTGCCGATCGTCGCGCCGTCGCGCTACGAAGACACGTGGCGCCGGCTCGCGCTGCCCTACGGCGTGCGCCCGGTGCTCTGCCCGCACGGCCGCATGACGCGCGCCGAGCTCACGCGGGAGCTCGGCCCGCTCGACGACACGCAGCTCCTGCTCATGGTCGGCCACACCGCCGGCGAAGGCCGCCGAGTCCCGTGGATGAAGCTGGTGCGAGTGGCCGACACCGAAGAGTGGGGCGTGGATCCCCGCTGACTCCGCGGCCCCGCACTCTCGACCTACCCGTTCGTCTGCAGCTCTACTCGAACGCGAATCCGCTGTAGCCGTTCGCCGCGACTTCTTCGCAGCGCTGGCGGTACTTCGGCGCGCCGCCGGCGTAGGCGACGAAGATGCGCTTCTCGTGGCCGGCGACGTTGCGGTTCACGCGGGTCATCCACGAATCGACGTGCGAGGCGAGGAGTCGCGACGCGACCTCGTTCGCGTGCGCGGTCCAGGCGCGCTCCGCGTCCGCGCTGCACTCCACGCGCGTGAGCCCGCGCGCGCGCATGTGCAGCAGGAGGTCGCTCACCCAGTCGACGTTCTGCTCGATGCAGCGCGGCATGTTGCAGAAGGTCGCGGCGTTGTGCGGGCCGATCAGTGTGAGCAGGTTCGGGAAGCCCTCGCTCTGCAGGCCGAGATAGGTCTGCGGGCCGTCCGCCCACTTGTCCTTCAGGCGCATGCCACCGCGGCCGCGGATGTCGACGCGGTCGAAGCCGCCGGTGATCGCGTCGAAGCCGGTCGCGTAGAGGATCATGTCGAACGCGTAGTCCGCCTCGCTGGTGCGGATGCCGCTGCGAGTGACTCGCTCGATCGGCGTCGCGCGCAGGTCGACCAGCTTCACGTTCGGCTGGTTGTAGACCTCGTAGTAGCCGCTCTCGAGCGGCACGCGGCGCGTGCCGTAGCCGTGGTCCTTCGGAATCAGCAGGTCCGCGACCTTCGGGTCGCGGACGCGCGCGCGGATCTTCTCGATCACGAACTCGGTGATCGTGTCGTTCGCGGCGCGACTGGTGAGGATGTCGCGGAAGTTGCCCTGCCAGAAGGCGAAGCCCGGCAAGGCGTAGAGCTTCTCGTAGAACGCCTCGCGCTCCTCGGGCGCGACGTCGAGCGCGTTGCGCGGATCCGCGGCGTGGATGAAGCAGCCGTAGGTGTCGCGGCAGCGCGCGAAGATCTCCTGGTAGCTCGCGCGGATCTTCGCCATCTCGGCGGGGGAGATCGCGGCGTTGCGCAGCGGCGTGCACCAGTTGGGCGTACGCTGGAACACGGTCAGGTGCCCCACGGTCTTCGCGATCTCGGTGATCGCCTGCACCGCCGACGCGCCCGTGCCGATCACCGCCACGCGTTTGTTCTCGAAGCTCACCGGACGATGCGGCCAGAGACCCGTGTGCCACCACTCGCCCGAGAAGTCCTCGATGCCAGCGAGCGCGGGCATCGTCGGCGCCGAGAGCGGGCCGAGCGCCGTGACCAGGAAGCGCGCGCGCGCCGTGAGTCCGCTCGCGAACGCGACCTCCCACTCGCCGGCCGCGTCGTCCCAGTGCGCCGACACCGCGCGCTCGCGGAAGGTGATGTCGCGGCGCAGGTCGAGCTTGTCGGCGACGAACTCGCAGTAGCGCAGGTTCTCGGACTGACCCGAGAACTGCTCGCTCCAGTTCCAGTCGCGCAGGATCTCGTCGTCGAACGAGAAGATGTAGGTCCAGCTCTCGGAGTCGAAGCGCGCGCCCGGGTAGCGGTTCCAGTACCACGTGCCGCCGACGCCGCCGCCGGCTTCGTAGACTCGCACGCCGAAGCCCGCGGCGCGCAGCTTGTGCAGCGCGTACATGCCGGTGAGCCCGGCGCCGATCACGAGGACTTCGTGGCGGACCACTCAGCCCTCTCGCGCGCGGACCGACGTGAGCGCGGGAGCGACTTCTGCGACGCGCGTCGGCTCGATGCCGCTCTTCTTCATGTACAGCGACTCGAGGGAGCTCGTGACGTTCGAGCCGAAGCCGAGCATCTCGCGCATCTGGGGCGAGAGGCGCGCGTGCAGCTCGGGAGTCACCGTGCGCGCCCAGTCCCACTGCGGGCGGATGAACGGGCGCACGTAGTAGGCGAACAGGCCCGCGCGCGTGACGTCGGCCGTACGGTTCGCGCCGGTCTGGTGCCAGACGCGGGCGTCCATCACGAAGATCGAGCCGGCCGGGCACTCCATCGCGATCGTCTCGCGCGAGTCCATGTCCGGCGCAGGGCCGTGGTCGCGCAGGTGCGAGCGCGGCACGAAGCGCGTGCCGCCGTTCGCCGCGGTGAAGTCGTCGAGCGCCCACGCCACGTTCGTGGCCATGGGATACGGCGGCCACGGCGCGGGCACGTAGCCCTGATCGGCGTGCATGTACATCGCGCCCGAGCCCGGCGCGGTCACGTTCGCGCTGAAGTTCGAGAGCAGGAACGGCGTGCCGATCGAGTGAGTCACGAGCTCGACGGCGAGAGGATGCTCCGCGAGCTCGGCGAACACCGGGTCCTTTCCGATCAGGTCGAACAAGCGGACGTTGCGCGTGTCGGGGTCGAACGGGAAGCCGCGCACCGGCACGCCCGCGGACTCGTCGGTCGAGATGCCGGCCAGGAGCGCCCGCTTCACGCGCGCGATCTGCGCCGGCTCGAGCGCGCCCGGCACGACGCACACGCCCTCGGCGTCGAGCAGCCGCTCCGCGTCCCCGGCCGTCTTCGCGAAGAGCGCGCCGATCACGCCGGCGCCTACTGCGGCGACGCGCCGTTCACGAGCCCGAGCCCTTCGGCCTTGTAGCCGAGCAAGGTGAGCAGCGTGTCCGACGCGAAACGGTGTACGGTCGGGTTCAGCGACAGGAACCAGTTCTCCTGCGTGCGGTAGATCGGCAGCGTGTAGAAGCCGAAGATCGCGGCGCGCCGCTCGCTCTGCGTGCGGTTGTTGCCGGTCTTGTGCCAGAGCCGGCCCTCCATCACGACCATCGTGCCTGCGGGCGCTTCGAGCGGAACCGTGTCGCGCGACATCTCCGCGTCGGTCGGCAGGCGGTTCAGCTCGTGACTGCCGGGCACGACGCGCGTGGCGCCGTTCTCGTCGCTGAAGCGGTCGACGCACCAGCCCACGTTCATGCCCTGCACGCCCGACCACGGCTGCGGCATGTAGATCTGATCCGCGTGCAGGATCATCTCGCCGCAGCCGGGTCCCGTGATGTTCGCCGAGATGTTCGACAACAGCATCGGCCAGCCCAGGAACGCGCGAAGCAGCCGCAGCGCCGACGGGTGCTCGGCGAGGTCGGCGAACAGCGAGTCGCGCGACAGCAGGTTCCAGACGCGCTGGTTGGAGTCGTCGTGCGCGTAGTCGAAGTTGAACTTCTTCTCGCGGCCGCGCGCGCGATCGTCGTCGGCCGCGCGATAGAGCGCCTCGTGCACGCGCGCCAGCGTCTCGGCCGGCAACGCGTCTTCGACCATGCAGACGCCGAAGTCGCGCAGGTCCTGCTCGGCCTGGTCGAGGTCGCGCGTGGGCTTGGGAACTCCTCGGGCCACGCGACGAGTCTAGACGAACGCGGCCGTCAGTTCTCGCTGCGGTGCAGCGCGAGCATCTGCTGCTTGGCTTCCGGTGGAATCGTGATGGGGAACTGTTCGAGCGCGTCGGGCTGGCCGTCGCGCGAGATCACCGCGAGGCAGGTCGCGTTCGTCGCCGACGCGTCGAAGAGCCACGGCACCGCCTGCGCGTTGAGCGGCCGGTCGAGCGCGCGGAACGTCGCCATGCGCTGCGCGTCCAGGTTGATCTCGAACGGCTTCACGAGCAACGTGCTGCCCGCGAGGTCGCCGCACGACAGCTTCAAGAGCGTGACCGTGCCGGGGTCGACGTCGAAGCGGAAGCGGTACTGCCAGTGCACCGTCGGCACCTCGCCCGTGCCCGGCACGACGCCCGCCGCCACGATCTGCCCCACGCCCGAGCTGCCCGGCGGTCCCGCGCTGGCGCAAGCAAGGAGAACGGCCACCAGCGCGGGGACGAGCAGCTTCGACATGGCGCGGGAGTCTACTCGTTCGGCTCGTCCGCGCTCCATTTCCACTGCTCGCGCGGCACCTCGCGCACGCGCTGGTGAAAGCGCCAGCGGTGGCCTTCCAAGTCGAACGCCTCGTACGTGCGGTCGCCCCAGAACTGGTCGCGCAGCCCGCGCGCGATGCGCGCACCCGCGGCCAGGGCGCGCTCGTAATGCGCGTCGACGTCGGGCACGTATACGCTCAGGTACTGGCTCTCCATGCCCGAGCTCTTCGGCGAGACGGCGCCGTGGCCGCCCTGCCCGCCCACGCCGACGAGCCCGTCGCCGAACACGAGCATCGCGTGGCCGACCACGCCCCGCTCGTCCTCCACGCGCGCACCCCGGTCCTCGCGAAAGCCGAACGCGCGCTCGAGGAAGTCGATCGCCGCGCGCACGTCGCGATAGGGAACTTGCGGCACGATCGTCGGCCGCGGCCGCGGCGCCCCCGCAGTTTCGATTTCCGCCATGAGCCTCTCCTTTCCTCGCGCGAGCGCTCCGTCGGCGAATGCCGCTTCGCGCCGCAGCTGCTTCAGCGCATCGAGCGCCTTCATTTCGACCTCGCTCTCTCTTTCCCTCGCGCAGGGTCGAGTTCGCGCAGCCGCGCGCGCGCGCGCGCGAGGCGCGAGCGCACCGTGCCGATCGGCACCTCGAGCGCCTCGGCGATCGCCTCGTACGAAAGCTCCTCCCACGCGTAGAGCAACAGGGCCTCGCGTTCGAGCTCGGGCAGCACGTCGACTGCAGCCGCGACGCGCCCGAACAGCTCGCGCGCCTCCAGGGCGGCCGCGCTGCGCCCGCCATCCGCGGCGGCGCCGCCCGCCGCCATGCGCGCGCTCGCCTTGCGCCAGCGCGCCTCGGCACGCCGGTGCTTGCGCAGCAGGTTGGCCGCGATGCCGTAGAGCCAGGGCAGCGCGCTCGCGCGCTCGGGGTCGAACGCCTTCCGGCGCTCGAACGCGATGCGGAACGCGTCGTGCGCCAGCGCCTCGCCCGTCTCGGCGCCCACGCGCCGGCCCAGGTAGCGGAAGATCGCGCCCGCGTGGCGGTCGTACAGCGCGCCGAACGCCTCGGGCTCGGCCAGCGACCGCGCGATCAGCTCGGCGTCCGACCTCATCCCTGGCTCTTTCCCGGCCGGGGAAACCGGTTCGCGGGCAAATTGCTCCAAAGGTGGCGCCGGGTTACCGTCGCGCCCCAGCCATGGCCAAAGACACCCCTCCCGCGCCCGCGGTCACGCTCGCCGACTCCGAGCTCTCGGAGATGTCGAAGAACGAGACGCTGAAGCTCGAGAGCCAGGGTCTGTTCTGGGTGGCCGGCAAGAACAAGCACAGCTTCCGCTCCGAGATCGAGGATCTCACGGCGGGCCGCGCGCCGACGCTCACGAACGAGGGCAAGGAGATCTCGAAGCACTTCGGCATCTACAAGCAGCAGGAGCGCATCGAGGGCCGCAAGTCGCACACCTACATCTTCATGGTGCGCCTGCGCGTGCCCTCCGGCGGCGAGTTCAGCGCGGCGCAGTGGGCGGCGATCTGCGAGGCGTCCGACCGTTTCTGCGACGGCTCGCTGCGGCTCACCACCCGGCAGGGCATCCAGTTCCACTACGTGAAGCCGCCGTCCCTCGGGCCGCTGATCCGGTTCCTGAACCAGGACTACCCGAGCACCGGCTACAAGATGTCGACCCTCGCCGCGTGCGGCGACGTGAACCGCAACACGATGTGCTGCGCGGTCGACGACCTCTTGCCCGAGCTGCCGCTGCGCTCGCGCGAGCTCGCGTACGCCATCGCGATGGAGCTCGCGCCCCGCAGCTCGGCCTACTACCAGGTGTTCCTCACCGACGAGGCGGGAAAGACCGAGACGCCGCTGACTCCGGACGAGCCCATCTACGGGCCGCAGTATCTGCCGCGCAAGTTCAAGGTGGCCATCGCGCACCCGCACGACAACTCGGTCGACGCGCTCACGAACGACGTCGCCTTCGTGCCGGTCGTGAACGGCGGCGCGGTCGGCGAGCAGTACGACCTGTACGCCGGCGGCGGGCTCGGCACCACGCACGGCATGGCGCACACGAAGGCGCTGCTCGCGCTGTATCTCGGCCGCGTGCCGCGCGCGCAGGTCGTGGACGCGACGCGCGCGATCGCCATCCTGCAGAAGGAGCACGGCGACCGCGGCGACCGCCGCATGGCGCGCTGGAAGTACACGATCCGCCGCCTGGGCGTCGACGCCGTGAAGCGGGCGCTGCGCGAGCGCTTCCAGCTGGAGCTCAAGGACGCCGAGGCGCAGCCGCTCGCGCCCAACCGCTTCTTCCACGGCTGGCACCGCGAGGCCGGCGCGGGCCGATCGTTCCTCGGCATCGCCGTCGAGAGCGGGCGCGTGCGCGACACTGAAACGTGTCGGATGCGCAGCGCCGTGGGCGCCGTGACGCGCGAGATCCCCGAGATCGGGGTGCGCATCACGGGCAACCAGGACCTGATCCTCGCGCACGTGCCCGACGCGAAGCGCGCGCGCGTGGACGAGATCCTCGCCGCGCACGGCGTGCCGACCGCGGAGCGCGTGTCGAGCTTCCGCCGGCAGGCGTTCGGCTGCCCGGCGCTGCCGACGTGCGGGCTCGCGATGACGGAGGCCGAGCACGCGATCCCCGGCCTGGCCGACGCCGTCGAGGCCGCGGGGCTCGGCGACGTCGACGTGGTGGTGCGCATGGCCGGCTGCCCGAACCACTGCTCGCGCCCGCCCACCGCCGAGATCGGCATCACGGGCTTCGGCAAGAACGCGCACATGATCATGGTGGGCGGCTCGCGCGAGGGCACGCGTGTCGCGCACGTGTTGTACGAGAAGATCTCGTCGCAGGAGATGGTGCCCGTGCTGCTCGGGCTCCTGCGCGCCGTCCGCGACTCGAACCCCGAGCGCCTGCCCGCGGGCGAGTTCCTGCACCGGACGGAGCCCGCGCGCCTGCGCGCGCTCGTCGGCGTCGAGGCCTAGCCGTGGCGCTGGTCGAGCTCGAGGTCGACGCGAGCGGCGTCGCGCTCATCACCCTGAACCGCCCCGACGCGCTGAACTCGCTGTCGCAGGCGCTGCTCGGCGAGCTCGACCGGGCCGCCGCGCGCATCGAGAGCGAGAGCGCGATCCGCGCCGCGATCGTCACGGGCGCGGGGCGCGCGTTCGCGGCGGGCGCCGACATCGCCGAGATCGCGGCGCTCGACCGCGAGTCGGGCCTCGCGTTCGCGCGGCGCGGCCAGGCCGTGTTCGCGCGCATCGAGCGGCTCGCCAAGCCGGTCGTCGCGGCCGTGAACGGCTTCGCGCTCGGCGGCGGCTGCGAGCTCGCCATGGCGTGTCACGTGCGCATCGCCTCGAGCAAGGCGAAGTTCGGCCAGCCCGAGGTGAAGCTCGGCATCCTGCCGGGCTTCGGCGGCACGCAGCGGCTGGCGCGGCTCGTGGGCCGCGGCAAGGCGATCGAGCTGATCCTGCACGGCGGCCACGTCTCGGCGGAGGAAGCCGTGCGCATCGGGCTGGCGAACGAGGTCACCGAGCCGGACGAGCTGTTGCCGCGCGCGCGCAAGTGGCTCGGCGAGTGTCTCGCCAACGGGCCGCGCGCGCTGGCCGCGTCTCTCGCGGCGATTCGCGACGGCCTCGACCTGACGCTGGTCGACGGGATCGACCTCGAGGCGCGTCTCTTCGGCGAGCTCTGCGGCACGCCCGAGATGAAGGAAGGCACGGCGGCCTTCCTCGCCAAACGGCCGCCGAAGTTCTAGGCTCGCCGGCATATGCCGGTGACACCGTCGCTGCGCTTCGGACCCTTCGAGCTCGACGGTAGGGAGCTCCGTCTCAAGTCATCCGACGGCCCGGTCTCGGTGACTCACAAGTCACTTCTCGTGCTCCAGCTCCTGCTCGCGCGGGCAGGCGAGCTGGTGAGCAAGGAGGAGCTCGTCGCCTCGGTGTGGCCGCGCACCGCCATCTCGGACGCGGCCCTGGCCAAGCGCGTGCACGAGCTGCGCGCGGCGCTGGGCGACGACGCGCAGCAGCCGACCTACATCCAGACCGTGCACCGGCGCGGCTTCCGCTTCATCGGGCCGGTGAGTCCGGTGCCCTTCGACGGCTTCGAGCTCGTGGGGCGCGGCGCCGCACTGGCGCAGATCGCGGGCGAGCTGCTGGCCGTGAAACGCGGCGAGCGGCGGCTCCTGCTGCTGTCGGGCGAGGCGGGCATCGGCAAGACGCGGCTGCTCGAGAGCCTGCTGGCCGACCCCGCGCTCGCGGGCTGCCTGGTCGGACGCGGCCATTGCATCCCGGCGGGCGACGGCCAGCCGTACCTGCCCGTGCTCGAAGCGCTGGGCGAGCTGCTCGAGGCCGACTCGAGCGGCGCGTTCGCGCGCGACCTGCGCCGGCTGGCGCCGTCGTGGGCGGCTGCGCTGCCGGAGCTCGGCGTCGGACCGCTCGCGCCCGAAGGGCTCACGCAGCAGCGCATGCTGTCCGAGCTGGCGACGGCGCTCGAGCACGCCGCGCGGCACCGCCGCGTGGTGTTCGCATGCGAGGATCTGCACTGGGCCGACCCGTCGACGATCGCGCTGCTCGACCTGCTGTCGCGGCGCACGGCGCCGGCGCGGCTCCTCCTGGCGGCGACGTTCCGCGACGCCGCGGTCGCGAGCGATTCGACCGCGCTGCGCGCGTTCCTCGCGGGGCGCGCGGGCCGCGACGGCTGCGCGCAGCTCGAGCTCGAGAGACTCGGCGAGGCCGACGTGTTCGCGTACCTCGAGCGGCGCTTCGATGCCCGGATCGCCTGCGCGCTCGCGCCGTCGATCTACGCGCGCGCGCGCGGGCTGCCGCTGTTCATGACGTGGCTCGCGAACGACCTGCTCGACGCGCGGCGCATCGCGTTCGAGGACGGCGCCTGGCGGCTCGCCGAGCCAGCCGAGCGCGTGGCGCGCGCGCTGCCGGCGACGCTGCAGCGGCTGTTCGAGGTGCAACTCGCCGCGCTGCCGCGCGAGTCACTCGAAGCACTGGAAGCCGCGAGCGCGATCGGGTCCTCGTTCACGCCTGCGGCGCTGGCGGCGGCGCTCGGCGCCACGGAGGCCGAAGCCGAGGCGCGGCTGCGCGCGATCCTGGGCTCGAGCTTCCTCGTCGCGCGCACCGGCGCGCCGTTCGAGCGCAGCTTCGCGCTCGCGCACGAGCTGGTGCGCGAGGCGCTCTACGCGCGCATCGAGCCGGAGCGCCGGCGCGCGCTGCACGCGGCGTGCGCCGCGCACCTGGTCGTGCGCGGCGGCGCCGAGCCGGCGGAGATCGCGCGCCACCATCGCGCTGCGGGCGACGGCCGCAGCGCGGCGGCGCAGCACCTGGAGGCAGGACGTCGGGCGCAGGCGCGCCACGCGCTGCGCGAGGCGGGCGTCCACTTCGAGACCGCGCTCGGGCTGCTCGACCAGCTGTCGCTCGGCGAGACGGAGCCCGCGCTCGAGGCGCTGCTCGGGCTCGGCCAGGTCATGCGCGCGACGCTGGGCGAAGCGTCGCCGCGCCGGCGGCCCATCTACGAGCGCGCCGTCCGCCTGGCGCAACGCTCACTCGAGCCGCGCCGCCGCTTCGAGGCGATCTACGGCCTGCGCGCGAGCCACTTCATGGCCGGCGAGCTGCGCGCCGCCGCGGAGCTCGAGCCGCCGCTCCTGGTTGCTGCGCGCGAAGCCGGCGATCCCGGGCTGGCCGCGCGCGCACACGGCCAGATCGGCGAGCGGCTCTACTACGACGGTGAGTACGACGCCGCGGCGCGCGAGCTCGAGCGCGCGTGCGAGCTGGCGGCGCGCGCGACGGCGGAGTCGGGCGACCCGATGCGCTGGGTCGTCGTGGGCGTCGTCGCGCAGGGCACGCTCGCGCAGGTGGAGTGCGAGCTCGGCCTGTGCGACACGGCGCTGCGCCGCATCGCGCGCATGCTCGAGGCGCTCGCCGGACGGCCCGATCCCTACGTCCTCGGCCTCGCGCGCTGGTACGCGGCGATGGTCCACCTGGCACGGCAGGAGCTCGACGCCTCGCGCGCGCAGTGCCAGTCCCTGATGGCGCTGGCCGTGGAGCACGGCTTCGAAGACCTGGGCGGCTGGGCGTTCGCGCTCACGGGGTACATCGAGGCGACCCAGGGCGATCCCGTCGCCGGGCTCGCGAAGCTGGAACGTGCGAAGGCGGCGATGGAGGTCAGCGGCACCGCGATCAACCGCAGCAACGTGCTGCTCGCGATGGCGTCGGCGCTCGGCCGGCTGGGCGACTCGGCGCGCGCCTGCGCGCTGCTGGACGAGGCCGACGCGCTGGTGGCGCGCATGGGTGAGCGCCACGCGCTCACCGCCGCCGGCACGACGCGCGCAGACGTGCTCCTGTGGGCGCTGCCCGCGCGGCGCGACGAGGCGCACGCCGCGTTGCACCACGCCTGGGAGATCGCGCTCGAGCAGCGGGCGGTCATCTGGCAGGTGCGCGCGCTCGCGGGAACGCTCGGCATCCAGGCGTCTACGGGCGGCGGCGCGCCCGACGCGGCGGAGCGCCTGCGCGAGACGCTCGAGAAGCTCCGCGAAGGTCACGACCTGCTCGACGTGGTGCGCGCCCGCCAGGCGCTCGCGGCCTCGGCCTGAGGCATTCGCGCGGGTTGCGCTCTGCGAATCGCACGCGCGCGCACGCGTCCAAGTGACAGGTGACCAAGACGCTCGCAATCGCGCTCGCTCTCGCCCTGCCGTTCGCCGCCCAGGCCAAGCCCGCGCCCTCCAGCGCCGCGGCACCGGCTGCCTGGATCGAAAAGATGACGCACGCGCTCTGGCCGTCGGACGCCGTACACGCACGCGCCACGCTCGAATCGAAGGACGCCAACGGCGAAGGCCTCGACACGGAGCTGGAGCTCGTGCGCGACCAGCGCGGCGACGACGTGCGCACGCAGCTGCGGGTCGTCGCGCCCGAAGGCGCGGCGGGGACCGTCTACGAGATCGACGCGCACGGCGGCAAGAAGCTGGAGCGCTCCGTCTATCTCGCTCCCGTGCGCCGGGTGCGCGATCTCAGAGGCCTGCGCCGCACCGATTCGTTCCTGGGCAGCGAGTTCAGCTACGAGGACCTCGAGATCGCGGCACCGCGCGAGTCGGAGTGGCGGCGGGCGCAGCTGATCCACGAGGGCGGCCGTGCGCTCGAGAAGGTGACGAGCGCGCCGTACTCGTACTACGAACGCGTCGAGACGGTGCTCGACCCGAAGACCGACCTGCCCGTGCGCGTGTCCTTCTACGACCGCGACGGCGTGCTCTACAAGCGCGAGACGTTCGGCGACCCGCAGACCATCGACGGCCACGTGCTGCCGACGCGCATCGAGATGGACGACGTGCAGACGGGCGCGAAGAGCGTGCTGCGCCTGCACGACATCGAGCTCGGCCGGCCGATCGACGAGGCGCTGTTCACGAACTCGCCGCTCGCGCAGCACGCGGCGCGCTAGACCTGCACGAAGCGCGTCCCGAAACCGGGGTACACCGATTTCGGTAGGGCGAGATCCCGCGGCGCGTCGAGCTCGAGCCAGAGCGGACCTTCCGGCGCGTCGGGCCGCACGTCGACCAGGATCACGAGCGGCGACTGCGGCCAGCGGAAGCAGAGCGCGTCGCCCTGGCTGGAGCCGCTGCCGCCGAGCAGCTCGCCCCACTGGCGCCGCGCCGCTTCGGCCGAACGCGCCGACAAGCGCAAGCCGCGCATGCGCGCGGCGTCGCCGCGCGGCGGCGCCACGGGCCAGTCGTCGCCGCGCGCGCGCGGCTTCTGCTCGACCAGCTGCACCACGATGCCCTGCGCCTGCTTCGGGTGCAGGAACGCCTCCTGCCAGTGCGGCTCGCGGCGGTCGACGCCCACTACGTCGTAGCCGAGCGCCGCTGCGCGCGCGATCGCTTCGTCGAGGCTCGGCACCTTGAACGTCGCGTGGTGCACGCGCGGCCCGCCGTTCGCGAGGAAGCGGTGCAGGAAGCCGTCGGGCGGGCCCATGGGGTACACGATTTCGAGTCGCCCCCCGCCCGCGAACTCCCAGTGGCGGAAGCCGAACGGCACGCCGTCGTACCCGCCGGAGCGCGCGCCGCCCAGGCGCTCTTCGAAGAGCTCGACGGCGTCCTGCCAGCGCGGCAGTCCGATCGCGACGTGGTCGAGCTTCACTTCCGCCATCGCGCCGCTACAGCAGCGCTTCGACGAGCATCGGCCCCGGGGTCGCGAACGAGCGCGCGAGCGCGGCGGCGAGCTGCTCCGCAGTCTCGACGCGTTCGCCCGGCACGCCGAGCCCGCGCGCGAGCGACACGAAGTCGAGCTCGGGCGGCTGCAGATCGGTGAGCGAGCGCGCGGCCGGCCCGGGCGACGAGATGTCGGCGCGCGCGAGCTCGACCTTGAGGATCCGGTAGGCGCGGTTCGCGCAGACGAGCACGGTCACGTCGAGCCGCTCGCGCGCCATGGTCCACAGCGACTGCACGGTGTACATGCCGCTGCCGTCGGCCTGGAACGCGATCACGCGCCGGTCTGGCCGCGCGAGCGCCGCGCCCACCGCGTTGGGCAGGCCCTGGCCGATCGCGCCGCCGGTGAGCGAGAGCACGGTGTGCGGCGCTGCGCCGGCCGCGAGCCCGAACCACTGCGCGCCGGAAGTCGCGGCTTCGTCGACGACGACCGCGCCCTCGGGCTGCAGCCGCGCCAGCGTCCGCCCCAGCGTCTCGCTCGTGAGCTTGCCGCTCGCCTCGGGAAACGACTCGCGCGCCGCGCGCACGCCCGCGTCGGGCTTCGCGCCGAGCGCGTCGGCCAGCGCTTCGAGCGCACCGCTCGCGTCCTCGTCGGGGCCGGCCAACACCGAAATGTGACAGCCCGCGGGCGCGAGCCGGCTGGGCAGCTTCGGGTAGCCGAAGAACGCCACGGGCTCGACCGCGCCGGCGAGCACGAGCTCGCGCACGCCCGAGAGCAGCTCCACGCCCTGCTCGGGGAAGTACGGGAACTTCGCGAACGGCGGCAGGCCGGCACCGCGCTCGACGCGCGCGGGGAAGGTGCCGAGGAAGCAGCGCGCGCCGCTCTTCGCCGCGACGCGCGCCGCGGCGGCGAGCCCGCGCGCGCCGAGCGCGTCGCCGCCGAGCAGGAGCAGCGCGGGCGCCCCCGAGCGCAGCCGCGCGGCCACGCCGTCGACCGCGCGCCCCTCGACCTGCGCGCGCGGCTCGACGCGCTTCGCGGTGACGGGGCCCGGCGCATCGCCCCACGCGCAGTCGGCGGGGACGATCAGCGTAGCCACACCGCCCGCGCCCGCGCGCGCCGCCGCCACCGCGTCGGCGCAGTCCCCTGCCAGCTCAGCCGGCGTGGCCGTCTTCCTCACCCAGCGAGACACGGGACGCGCGAGTGACTCGATGTCGGAGGTGAGCGGAGCGTCCGCGGCGAGGTGCCACGTCGCCTGGTCGCCGATCACGTTCACGATCGGCGAGTGCGCGCGCCGCGCATTGTGCAGGTTGGCGATCCCGTTCGCGAAGCCCGGGCCCAGGTGCAACAGCGTCAACGCCGGCTTCCCGGCCAGGCGCGCGTAGCCGTCCGCGGCGCCCGTGACCACGCCCTCGAACAGCGCGAGCACCGGGCGGATGCCCGGCGCCGCGTCGAGCGCGGCCACCAGGTGCATCTCCGTCGTGCCGGGGTTCGCGAAGCAGATCTCGACCCCCGCGCCTGCGGCGGTGCGGATCAGCGCCTCGGCACCGTTCACGGCGCCGCCGCGCTCGCGGGCTCGGGAATCACCTCGGCCTCGATCGCGCCCAGCGCCTGGATCTCGACGCGCACGCGCTGGCCGACCTTCAGATAGCCGCGCGGGTTCATCGCGACGCCCACGCCGCTGCACGTGCCGGTGCTGACCACGTCGCCGGGCTCGAGCGTGAACACCGTCGAGAGCGTCTCGACCTGCGCGAAGCAGTCGAAGATCAGCTGCTTCGTGTTCGACTTCTGGCGGCGCTCGCCATCGACCGTGGTCTCGAGGTCGAGCACATGCGGATCGCCGACCTCGTCGGGCGTCACGAGCCACGGCCCGAGCGGCCCGTGCGTGTCGAACGACTTGCCGAGCGTCATGGTGGGCGAGCGCTGCTGCCAGTCGCGCACCGACACGTCGTTGCAGATCAAGTAGCCGGCGATCACCTCGCGCGCGCGCTCCCTCGGCACGTGCCGACAGCGGCGCCCGATCACGAACGCGAGCTCGCCTTCGTAGTCGAGCTTGTCCGACACCGTCGGCATCCAGATCGGATCGTACGGGCCGTTCACGCACGTGACCTGCTTGTTGAAGAAGACGGGGAAGTCGGGAGCCGGACGCCCCGTCTCGGCCACGTGATCGGCGTAGTTCAGGCCGATGGCGAGAAACTTCCGCGGCCGCAACACCGGCGCCTCGAGCTTCACCTCGCGAAGCGCCAGGCGAGGCCCGCCGCGTGCCGCGCTGCGCGCGCGCTCGAGCGCGGGCGCACCCGCAGCGAGAAACGCCTCCATCTCGCGCGGCATCTCGGGAACGGCCGCAGCGAGATCGACGATCTCGTCGCCGACCACGACTCCGATCCGCGTCACCCCACGTTGTGTGAACGTTGCCAGCTTCACCCGGTCAGTATAGAACGAACTCGATGCGCATCGTGTCGCTGCTGCCGTCCGCGACCGAGACGGTCTGCGCGCTCGGTGCGCGCACCGAGCTCGTCGGCCGCTCGCACGAATGCGACTTCCCGGCCGGCGTCGAGGCCGTGCCCGCGCTGACGGAGCCCCGCCTCGAGCCACGGGCGCCGGGCCGGGCGATCGCGGACCGCGTCGAGGCGCTGGTGCGGCTCGGCGCGTCGATCTACGCGCTCGACGCCGAACGGCTTCGCGCGCTGCGGCCCGACGTGATCATCACGCAGACCTTGTGCGAGGTGTGCGCAGCGACGCCGGCGGACCTGGCCGCCGCGCTGGCGGCGTGGCTCGGCGCGAGGCCGCGGCTGGTCGCGCTCGCACCTCTGTCGCTCGACGACGTGCTCGGCGACGTCGCGCGCATCGGCGCAGCGCTCGAACGCGAAGCGGTCGCTGGGGAGCTGGTCGGCTCGCTGCGCGGGCGCATCGAGTCGCTCACCGCGCTGGGCCGCTCCGCCCCTACACGTCCGCGTGTCGCCGCGCTCGAGTGGCTCGACCCGCTCATCGCGGGTGGCAACTGGATGCCCGAGCTGATCGAGCGCGCCGGCGGGATCCCGCTCTTCGGCAAGGCGGGCGAGCATTCGCCGCGCCTCGCTTGGCCGGAGCTCGCCGCGGCGCAGCCCGACCTCGTCGTCGTCGTGCCGTGCGGCTTCGGCCTGGCGCAGGCGCGGGCCGAGGCGGCGCGCACGCCGCAGCTCGCCAACTTCCGCACCGCCGTGCTCGACGGCAACCAGTACTTCAACCGGCCCGGACCACGGATCGTCGAGTCACTCGAGATCCTGCTCGGCGTGATTCACCCCGAGCTCACCGCTCACCACCAAGGAGTCCTCCGATGATCAAGCTGTACACCTGGACCACGCCGAATGGCCGCAAGATCTCGATCGCGCTGGAGGAGCTCGGTCTGCAGTACGAGGTCCACCCCGTGAACCTGCAGAAGAACGAGCAGATGACGCCGGAGTTCTTGAAGCTGAACCCCAACCACAAGATCCCCGTCATCGACGACGACGGGCTCGTGATCTGGGAGTCGGGCGCGATCCTGGCGCACCTCGGCGAGAAGCACGACCCGGAGGGCATCATCCTGCCGAAGGACCCGCGCAAGAAGAGCGCCGCGCTGCAGTACGCCTGGTTCCAGGCCGGCGGCATCGGCCCGAACCTGGGCCGGCTCGGCGCCGCGCTGCGCAAGGAAGGCGAGAAGAACCAGGAGATGATCACCATCTTCCAGACGGAGGTGGCGCGCCTGCTCGGCGTGCTCGACCGCATTCTCGCCGACGGCCGCCCGTATCTCGCGAGTGACTACTCGATCGGCGACATCATGCACTACCCGTGGCTGCGCTTCCTGCTCGACATGAAGGCTCCCGACCTGATGAAGCTGCCGCGCGTGGTCGCGTGGCTCGAGCGGATCGCGGAGCGACCCGCCGTCAAGCGCGGGATGGCGGTGCCGAAGGTGCAGAGCTGAGCGCCGCGCGCGCGCGGCGCGCCAGTACGAAGATGTCCTCGGGCGCTTCGCGCCCGCGGAGGTGCACGCCGGCGAGCGGCGCGAAGTCCTTCGCCGCCTCGCCGGCGGCTTCGTGCGTGCGCGCGTCGATCGCCGCGGCGACGCCGAGCTCGCGCGTCTTCTGCTCGAGCCGCGCCGCCAGGTTGGTCGTGCTGCCGATCGCGCTCCAGATCGCGCGGTCGACGGACTGGATGCTGCCGACGTAGGCCGAGCCCGTGGCGATGCCGATGCCCAGCTGCAGCGGCGGCCCGCTGGGCTCCACCGCGGCGCGGCCTTCGAGCTCGTCGACGAGCTCGAGCGCTGCGCGCACGGCGGCGCTCTCCTTCTCGGCGAGTGACTCCGGCGCGCCGAACACGGCCATCATGCCGTCGCCGTTGAACTCGACGACCGTCCCGCCGCAGCGCTGCACCACGGCGCCGACGGCGCGCGTGTAGCGGCTGACGAGCGAGAACACCTCTTCCGCGCGGCGCTCCGCGGCCAGGGTCGAGTAGCCGCGGATGTCGACGAAGAGCACCGAAACCTCGCGCTCGCCGGCCTCGAGCGCGTCGCCGCGCTCGATCCGCGCGGCGAGCGAGCCCGGCACGAAGCGCCGCAGCGAGTCGTACATCTGCAGCTTGTTGCGCATGAGCTCCGCCGAGTCGAGCTGCGCGAGCGCGGCGCCGATTCGGTCGCCCACCGCGGCGAGCAGCGCGCACTCGCCGCGCGTGTAGATGTCTCCCGAGCGCTTCGCGCCGAGACACAGGAACGCGGACAGCTCGCCGCCGACGCGCACGGGCACGAGCACCGCCGCGTCGAACGTGCGCAGCGCGGCGAGCTCGAAAGCGCTCGGCGGCGCGTCGGCGCGCGACCAGCGCTCTTCGGTGAGGGGACGCGGCGCGCTCGCGAGCGTAGCGACGAGCGGACCGCCGGCGTCGAACGCGGGCGTCAACGCGCGGCCGCGCGCGAACAGCGACACGAACGCCTCGCGCGCGCGCCCGTAGATCGCCACGCTCTCGGGGCGCAGCAGCCCGTCGAGCCGCTTGCCCGCCAGCTCCACCAGCGGCGCCGCCTCGCGCTGGCCGCCGATCTCGCGCAGGAGCTCCGCGATGCCGTCCTCGAACGCCGCGCGCTCCTGGAACATGCGCCGCTCCAGACGCGGGCGCAGCACGCGGTAGCCGGGCACGACGAGCACCGCGACGCCGAGCGAGAGCACCGTCTGCGCGGTCCCGAAGTCGACGCCCATCGTGTCGCTCGCCGCCTGGGCGACGGGCGGCACGCAGCTCAAGAGCCCCGCGATGCCGATCACCGCGAGCACCGAGTAGGTCGCGGTCGCGCCGATCACGCGGTCCACGTCGGCCAGGTGGAAGCGCACCATCGCGACGAGATACCCGGCCGCCAGGAACACCCCGCACGGCGACGCGGCTTCGACCAGCCACCAGCGCGCCGGCGACGACGCCGCCAGCGCCAGCGCGCCGAGCGCGAACACGCCCGTGAGATAGCCGCCGTAGAGCACCCACTTCACCTGGCGCCGGCCGATCGGGCCCGAACGCCGATAGCCGACCGCCAGGATGCCGAGCGCCGTCGCCACGGCTGCGGCGCCGAGCGCGAACGTCAGCGGCAGCGCGACGCCGAGCGGCAGCGGCCAGTTGCACGTGATGCCGAGCGAGGCGGGCCCGATCGCCGCGAACAGCCAGGGCCCGAAGCGCGCGAGCGGGCCGTTGCGCGCGGCGTCCACGGGGAAGAGCAGCATCACGCGCAGGCTGAGCGGCAGCGCGAGGGACGTCTCGAGTGCCGATGCACACATCCATGTGTAGGTCCATCCGGGTGACGGGCCGAAGAAGCGCAGCCACACCGTTGCGTACAGCACGGCGCCCGCCAGGCCCAGGCGCGCGACCTTGCGGTCGGGCACCCAGAAGATCGACACCACGCCGAGCGCGGCGAACGCGAGCGACTGGGGCAGATACCACCACCAGAAGAGCACGGCCCGCCCGGCGCCGACCGCGAGCCGCTCGGGACCCGCGCCGCGGTCGACGACGAGCTCGAGCCGCCCGTCCGCCACCTGCGCGAGCTGGGCGACGAAGAAGCGCACCTCGCCCAGCCCGCGCGCGTCCAGCTCGCCGATGCGCAGCACGCGCGCGCCAACCGGCAGCACGACGCCGTCGAGGCGCGGCAGCGACGGCGCGATCCGCGGCCAGTCGTCGGGGCTCGCCGCGCCGCTCACGAGCACCCCCGGGCTCGCGAGCCGCGTGGCGAGCACCGCGCGCAGGTGCAGCAGCAGACTGGCCGCAAAGAGCACACTCAATGCGCCCAAGAGGAGCCAGTCTGGCGCGCGCATTCGCTTCACGCGTGCGCTCCCATCGCCCTTCCCCGACGGCATCGTACGCGGGGGCGGGCGGCGCGGCCAGGGCTGTCCATTCGCGCGGATTCGGGTGAGGCTTCCGGCCACGGCGGAGGGGCGATGGCCAAGGAGCGATCGGTGCGCGTGAACGGGATCGAGCTCCACTTCGACGAGTCGGGGCACGGCGCGCCGCTCGTGCTGCTGCACGGCATGGGCGGCTCGAGCGGCGACTGGCGGCACGCCGGGCGCGAGTCACTGGACCGCGCGTACCGCACGATCGCGGTCGACGCGCGCGGCCACGGCCGCTCCACGAACGCGCTCGCGGAGCTGACGCACCGTCAGTGCGCGCTCGACCTGCTGGCCCTGCTCGATGCGCTCGGCGTCGCGCGCTGCCGCGCGATCGGCGTCAGCATGGGCGGGAACGTGCTGTTGCACGCGGCCTCGCTCGCGCCGGAGCGCATCTCGGCGATGGTCGTGGTGAGCGCGGTCGCCTCGTACGGCGAGGAGGCGCGGCGCATCATGCGCGCAGTCTCGCCCGACGACCGGCCCGAGGCAGAGTGGGCCGAGATGCGCGGCCGGCACGCGCACGGCGATGCGCAGATCCGCGCGATCTGGCGCGCCATGCGCGCCCTCGCCGACGACTCGACCGACATGGCGTTCGACCGCGCCGCGCTCGCGCGGATCTCGGCGCGAACTCTGCTGGTGCAGGGCGACCGCGATCCGCTGATTCCCGTCGAGCGCGGCATCGAGCTCTTCCGCGGGCTGCCGCGCGCCGAGCTCTGGGTCGTACCGGGGGGCGGGCACGGGCCGATCTTCCTGGCCCAGGCGGCGCCGTTCACGGCGAAGGCGCTGGAGTTCCTCGCGGCCGGCTAGCCGCCGCCGGTCGAGTGGATCACCTGACCCGTGACCCAGCGCGCGTCGTCGGTCGCGAGCCACGCGACGAGCCGCGCCGCGTCGTCCGGCAGGCCCCAGCGGCCCTGCGGGTGCGCGCTCAACACTCTTTCGTGTAGGTCGGGCGGCGCCCAGCCGGTGTCGGTCGCACCGGGGTCGACGGCGTTCACCGTGATGCCGCGCGGCGCCAGGTGCGCGGCCAGCGACGGCACCAGCGCGGCGAGCGCGCCCTTCGACGCCGCGTACGCCAGCTCGCCGGGCAGCGGCCCGCGGTCCTGCCCCGACGTCAGCAGCACCACGCGCCCGCCGGCGCGCCCGTCGTGCCGCGCCGCGAACGCCTGGACCAGCAGCAGCGTCGCACGCACGTTCACCGCGAAGTGGCGGTCGACGTCGTCCGCGCGCAGCGCCTCGAGCGCGCCCGCGCCCGAGTGCGCGTGGTTCGCGACCAGCACGTCGAGCCGGCCGAACTCGCGGCAGGCGGAGTCGACGGCGCGCGCCGGGGCAGCCGCGTCGGCCAGATCCGCGGCGTGCTCGAGCACGCGCGCGCCCAGCCCGCGCAGCTCGGCGGCGAGCGCCGCGGGCCCGTCGGCGTCGGCGCCCCACGGCTGCGCGGCGTCGTAGGGCGCGAACGACTGCACGCACAGGTCCGCGCCGAGCGAGGCCAGGCGCTTCGCGATCGCGAAGCCGATCCCCGCGCGCCGCGACACGCCCGTGACGAGCGCCGCGCGGCTCTTCAGCGGGGCCTCGCGCACGCGCCGGGGTCAGCCGCTCGCGCGCAGCCGGTGGTGCGCCCACAGGAGCACGAGCGCACCCGCGGTCGCGGTCAGCACGCTGCCCACGTTCAAGCCGCTCACGCTGCCCAGACCGAAGAGTGACGCCAGGAAGCCACCGACGAACGCGCCCGCGATGCCGAGCAGCAGGGTCAGGACCAGGCCTCCGCCGTCGGGCCCGGGCATGAGCCACTTGGCCAGCACGCCCGCCAGCAAGCCGAGCACGAGCCAGGACAAGAGCCCCATCACCGTCTCCTCCGTGCTTACGCGTTTCGAATCGTCAGGCCGCCGTCCACCGGCAGCACCGCGCCCGTCACGTACCGCGCGGCGGGCAGACAGAACGACAGGGTCGCATGCGCGACCTCTTCCGGGTCGCCGTAGCGCAGCAGCGCCGTGCGCCGCTTCGCGAAGATCGCTTTCTGCTCGTCGGGGATGGCCGCGGTCATGCCCGTGCGGATCGGACCCGGGCAGATGCAGTTCACGGTGATGCCCTCGGGCCCGAGCTCCACGGCGAGCGAACGCGTGAGCCCGACCACGCCGTGCTTCGCGGCGGTGTAGGGGCTGCCGTACTTGGTGGCGCCCAGCGCCTCCGTCGAGGCGATGTTCACGATCCGCGCGGCGTCGGACTTGCGCAGGAACGGCAGCGCCGCGCGGATCACGCGCACGTGCGCCGTGAGGAGCACCGAGACCGACACATCCCAGTGTTGGAAGTAGTCGGGTCCGTCGATCGGCGAGAAGCGCGCGATGCCGGCGTTGTTCACCACGCAGTCGAGCCGGCCGAGCGCCGCGGCGATCTCGGGCACGACGCGCGCCACCTCGGCGTCGCTGCCCACGTCCAGTACCCAGCCGCGCGCGTCGCCGCCCGCGCCGCGGATGTCCTCGACCACGCGGCCGACGGCGTCCTTGTCGAGGTCGGTCACGGCGACCTTCGCGCCTTCGTCGGCGAACAGGATCGCAGTGGCGCGACCCATGCCGCTCGCCGCGCCGGTGACCAACACCCCCCGCCCTGCGACCGAGCGCGACAGCTTCGAGAGCCTCGGCATGCGCCGATCTTACAGGTTGTCGAGCACCTGGTGCGCGAAGGCTGCCGGCGCCACGCCGCGCTGGCGCAGCATGCCGAGCAGCTGCGGGCCGAGCAGCGCGGTGTTGCCGCGCAGCACCTGGTCGAGGTCGGCCTTCGACAGCGCCGCGTTGAAGCCGTTGCTGCCGAACAGGACCACGCGGTGCTCGGCGCGCGACGCGACCACGTGCAGAGTCGCGTCGTGCGCGCCCTGCAGCACGACCTCGGTCTCGTCCGGGCTCGCGGGAGCCAGACGGTCGGCGGAAGGGGCCGGCAACGGGCGCGACGGGGCGGCGCCCGTCGACCAGGCCTCCCATGGATCGCCCTTCTGGTCGAGGAGGCCGAGCGCAAACGGGCGACCGGCGCCGCCCGCCGCCCCGAAGCCGGCGTGAACCAGGAGCTCGCGGTCCGCGCTGCCCAGCCGGCGCAGGCCGACCACGCCACGCGTGACCGACACCGTCGAGCCGTCGGGATCGGCGGTCACGGTGAAGCGCGTGCCCTTCACGAGCACGACGGAATGCGGAGTGCGCACCTCGTAGGGCGCCTGGCCGCCGCGCGCGTGGATGTCGAAGCCGGCCGCGCCGCGCGCGATCTCGAGCTTGCGGGCGCCCTCGGGCCCGCTGGGAATGCGCGCCAGCGAGCGCTCGTAGAGCTGCACGACGCCGGCGTCGACACGGATCTCGACGCGCGCGCCCGGCCCGGTGCGCACCTGGCTGCCGGCGGGCAGCACGTCGCCGGAGTGCGCCTCGGCGAAGCCGGCGCCCGGCGCGGGCGCGATCTCGACCTGGCCCACGGCCAGCTGGAGCCGCGCGTCCCGCGGCCCGTCGGCGGCGACCAAAGCGAACGCGGCGAGGGCCAGAAGCCACGCCTGCGTGCGCCGTTTCGCCATTCGCTCCCCGAGTGCCCCTCGCGCGTCCATTCATGGATCGGCGGCGCCAGACGTGGAGTTGAGCGGCGCTTGGGCCCGACACCGCTCGGACGCGGACGCGCGCGCGCAATTCGGACGCAGGCCGCCGGCAGGCGAGCCGCAAGTCGGGTCCGGCACTGCGGAGCTCTTGCGCATCGCCCGCGGGTCGCCCCGCCTGCTAGGGTGTGTGCGCGAGGAGCCACCCGACATGACGCGATTCGCAGCCGCGCTGGCCCTCGCCCTGGTCGTCGGCTGCGCGACGGCTCCCCCCGAGCCCGCCGCGCCCGCCGGCCCCAAGCGGCGCGAGTACATCGGCTTCTCGTTCGACGAGCCCAGCGATCCGCGCTGGGTCTTCGTCGCCGCCGAAGAGGGGCCGTCGGCCGTGGTGCTGTGGCGCACGCTCGACAACCCGGCGCACACGTTCTACGTGCGAGTCGCGCTCGGCTTGCGCGACAAGGCGCTCGACACGCCCGAGGCGCTCCTCGCCGAGATGGGCCCGAAGCTCGAGGCCATCCCCGCCAGCGCGAAGCTCGTGTCGGCGTCGGTCTCCGGACTCACGCGGCAGGGCCAGCTCTGCCTGCGGATCGACCGCGTGAGCTCGCGCGACCCGCTCGTCACCACGTACCACGGCTTCTACTGCAACCACCCGTCGGATCCGCGGCTGGGCATCTACCTGATCTACTCACAGCAGGGCAAGGCGGCCGACATCGACCCGGCGCTCGACGCCGAGGGCGAGAAGTTCCTGGCCGGCGTCAGCATCGACGTGCGACCCGGCGTACCCGCGCACTAGCCAGAATCGGCGGGACGATCCGGCCGGCTCGCCGAAGTCGGCCCGCTCGGGCGAGTGACTCGCACGAGTCACTCTTGCGAGTCACTTTTCGTGTTAGTCTTCGGGGATGAGCGCGGACCCGCGAGCGCCGGCCGTCGTCGCCGAAGACGTATGCGTGACGTACGGCGCCGGCGACTCGGGCGTGCGCGCGCTGCGCGCGCTCTCGCTCGTGGTGCCGCGCGCGCAGTTCGTGGTCGTGCGCGGGCGGAGCGGCAGCGGCAAGACGACGCTGCTCCACGTGGTGGCGGGGCTGCGCCGGCCCGACACCGGGCGCGTCGCGGTCGGCGGCACCGAGCTGTCGCGGCTGTCCGAGGGCGAGTCCGCGCGCTTCCGCCGGCGCCACATCGGGCTCGTGTACCAGTTCTTCAACCTGGTGCCCACGCTGTCGGTCGAGCACAACGTGGCGCTGCCGCTGCTGCTCGACGGCTGGACGATCCCGCGCGTGCGCGGGCGCGTCGAGGCGCTGCTCGCGCGGCTCGGTCTGCCGGGCCACGGCGCGCGCGCGGCGGGCGAGCTGTCGGGCGGCCAGATGCAGCGCGTGGCGATCGCGCGCGCGCTCGTCGCCGAGCCGGTGCTCGTGCTGGCCGACGAGCCGACGGGCAGCCTCGACTCGGAGACCGGGCGCAGCGTGCTCGCGCTGTTCCGCGAGCTGTGCGACGAGCGCGGCACCGCGTTCGTGATGATGACGCACGACCTCGACGCCGCGGCGTTCGCCGACCGCGTGGTCGAGCTGCGCGACGGCGCCCTCGAACGCGACGGCGCGGGCGCGCGCGCCGCGACGGCCGCGAGTTGATCGGCCGCCGCTGGCGCGTGCCCGTCGGCGTCGTGCTCGGCGTGAACTCGGCGCTGGGCGCGAACCGGGTGTTCGCGCTCGTCACGGTCGTCGCCATCGCGGCAAGCACCGCGCTCGCGACGAGCCTCGAGATGAGCTCGCGCGCGGTGCAGCGCCTGGCCGACCGCACGGCCGCCGCGCTCGCGGGCGACGCGCCGCTCGAGGTCACGGCCGGCGAGCTCGGCGTGCCCGAGCGGCTCATCGAGGCCATCGCGCACGCGCCCGGCGTGGCGAGCGCCGCGGGCGCGCTGTCGGCGACGCTCACCGTCGACGCCGCGCGCGTGCCCGTGCACGTGCTCGGCATCGACCTGCTCGCCGAGGGCGCGGCGGGCGAGCTGGCGGCGCACCGGCGCGGCGTCGACGTGCGCGATCCGCTGAAGGTCGTGGCGCGCAGCGATGCGGTGCTGCTGTCCGCAGGGCTCGCGGCGCAGGCGGGCGTCGGGTTCGACGACGCGCTCGCCGTGCACGGCCCGCTCGGCGCGCGCACGCTGCACGTCGAGGGCCTGCTCGCCGACGCCGGCGTCGCGCGCGCGTACGCGGGCCAGATCGCGGTGATGGACGTGTACGCGCTGCAGGCGCTCCTGGGGCGCGCGGGCTTCGTGGACAGGATCGAGGTCGTACCCGCGCCGGGTGTGTCGCTCGACGCGCTCGAAGCCGAGCTCGGGCGAGTCGCCGCCGGTACGGCGACGGTCGAGCGCCCCGGCCGCCATCCCGACGCGCTGGGCCAGACGGTGGCAGGCCTGCGCGCCGCGGTGCTCATGCTCGCCGGCCTGGGCTCGGCGGTGGCCGCGCTGCTCTCGTACGCGGCGCTGTCGACGGCGGTCGAGCGCCGGCTGCGCGAGTTCGCGGTGCTGCGCGCCACGGGCTTCGCGGCGCGCGACGTCGCCGTGCTGATTCTCGGCGATGCGCTCGCGTACGCGGCGGTCGGCACGGCGCTCGGCCTCGCCGCGGGGCGCGTGCTCGCAGGGCGCTTCGTGCCGGCGATGACCGCGATCGCGGACTTCTTCGTCGGCAGCGCGGCGATCGCGGCCGAGATCTCGGTCTCGCCCGGCACCGTGGCGCTCGCCGCGGCGGTCGGCTTCGCGAGCGCGCTCGCGGGCGCGGTCGGCCCGGCGCGCGCGGCCACGCGGCGCTGGCTCGCCGACGCCGCGCCCGAGGCGCCGCGCGCCGCCGCCGCGCCGACGCGGCTGCCGGGCCCGCTCGTGCTCGCGGCCGCGCTCGGCGCGTGCGCGCTCCTGCGCGGTATCCCGCCGCGCGTGCGCGCGCCGGCGGAGCTCGCGATCGGCGCCGCGCTCGCCGCGAGCCTGGTGCGGCCCGCGCTCGACTTCGCCGCGCGCCGGCGCGCCGGCCTGTCGCGCGCACTGCCGGGCGTCGGGCACCTGCTCGGCACCGGCCTCGCCGCGCGCCCGCGCGGCACGGCGCTCGCCGTCGCCGCGATCTCGTGCCTGGTCGCGTTCGTGCTCGGTGCGCTCGTGCTGTCGGCGAGCTTCGGCGCCACGCTCGCCGCGTTCGTCGGCGCGCGCTATCCCGGGGGCGTCGAGGTGACGGCGAACGCACCGCTCGAGCCCGAGCTCGGCCAGCGCATCGCGCCCGCGGTGGTCGCCACGA
>Ga0335076_10001050_pt1 | contig 26499 bp, 15 predicted proteins | sample Lox_Sample_25_FD_206717 | JGI IMG/M metagenome (GOLD analysis project Ga0335076, IMG submission 206717) | Soil microbial communities from Loxahatchee National Wildlife Refuge, Florida, United States - Lox_Sample_2.5 | ecosystem: Environmental > Terrestrial > Soil > Wetlands | place: USA... | reverse complement strand
AATTTTATAAAAGGGACTAAGACAAGTCATCATGACCTAAATTTAATTGTGGGCTATAGACGTGCTGCATGTTCTTATACAAAAAGATGCAAAAATGAAAATTTAAGCTAATCTTTAAAATAAGATATAATATTGATTATAGCCTGTAATTCGGCTATATGAATAAGGAATTACTAGTAATCGTGAATCATTTTGTCGCGGTGAATTTTATCTTAGATAGGTACTAACCACTCGTCAGGCGCTGAAAAAAATATGTGCAATAAGTTTGGTTATGATTGTTTTATATTTTGTACAATGGTATAAAAAATTTTAATTGATAATCTTCGTATGTATGATTTTAATTGGTGTTAAGTCGAAATATGGTTCGTGTAGTGGAAATTGCACGGGATTAATGAATATAAACAATACCCCCCCCCTATTTATTATTTAAATATGTTAACATATATATATATATATATATATGTTAACATATTAAAAAGCCTTTATAGCTCAAAGGTAGAGCGAAATACTGTTAATATTTTGGTTGAATGTTCAATTCATTCTAAAGGCTTATTATCTAATGATTCTAGATGAAAAATTCATGACTTTATATCATTTTTTATGAATTAAAAATATTTTTCATAATTAAAATCATTAATGGTTTTATATAATATGTCGTAGACTAAAGGTAAGTCATAAATTTTTGATATTTACAGATAAGTGTTCGATTCACTTCGACATAAAGTTCAGCATATATAAATTTTTATACTATATATGCTGATTCCTTTTAATTTTAATATATACAAATATTTAATGTTTTATTACCATGATGAAAAACAGAAAACTTAAATATAAATTTGATTCATCTAAATCTCATTATATTAAATCAGATTTAGTAATACATAGTAGTATACCTGCAAGACCATTTGCTTCAACTACTTCGAATAAAGCAGATCCTTTAGGATTTGTTGCTTTATCTTTTGCTACTCCTTATCCTCCTAGTTTATTAGCTAATCCTTTGGCTGGTGCATTTATTCTTTTAATGGGTATGGGTTCTACTTTATTTTTTTTAACTTCGTCTTTGCCTCTGTTTTTCGCACAAGATCCTTCGTATGCAGAGATTCTTTGTCGATTAGATAACTTATTTGGCTTATATGAAACATTTTTAGCTTATGAACGAAGTGGAATTGATATAATGTTAGCAAATTTAAATAACTTTACTCCTGAAACTATAACTAACTTCTATTTTAGTCTCCAAGAACTTGTTACTGTGAGAGAATCTGTATTCGATCTTGTAACTACAGCGATTAACTCTCCGGAAATAGAATTTTTGGAAAGACCTCTTGTGGATAGAATTAATGAAATCCATGAAGACTTAAGATTAGGGGGAAATAATCTTATGAGTCTACTAAGAGAAATAGAAGATATATTAAATATTCCAGCAGAAGAAAGAATACCTTATTTTGACTTTGAAGTGTAAATAAAAATTTATTTTATTAAAAAAATATATAATTTTTATTATATCAGTTTTTAAGTATATAAAATATTTATTTAAATCAGTAATGTGTATATATATATATATACATATATATATATATACATGTTGTATAAATTAATAATTTATTTATAGAATTGATTTATACTGTGTATTATTTTAGTAATGAAGAAAAATCTTTGATTTATTATGTCAAATATTATAAGAAGTAATTTTCAAGCTCATCCCTTTCATTTAGTATCTCCTTCGCCTTGACCTATTTATACTAGTATAAATTTACTTTCACTTACAACTGCAGGTGTTTTAACTATGCATAACTTTTCATTTGCTTATGTTTTCTTTTATATGGCTTTAATTTTGGTTATATACTCTATGAGTTTATGGTTTAGAGATATAATATCAGAAGGTACATATTTAGGTAATCATACTTTGGCTGTACAAAGAGGTTTAAATATGGGTGTTGCATTATTTATATTATCCGAAGCGTTATTTTTTTTGGCCATTTTTTGAACTTTCTTTCATAGTGCTTTATCTCCTAATGTAGAAATAGGAGCTCAATGACCTCCTATGGGAATACAGGCGATTAATCCATTCGAGTTACCTCTATTAAATACAGTTATATTATTATCGTCAGGTATTACAGTAACTTATGCTCATCATTCTCTTATACAAGGAAATAGAACTGGGGCTTTATATGGTTTAGTGTATACTATTATTTTAGCTATTTTATTTACAGCTTTACAAGTAATTGAATATTCAGTTTCTTCTTTCACTATAACAGATGGAGTGTTTGGTTCTTGTTTTTATTTTGGGACAGGTTTTCACGGATTACACGTTATAATTGGTACAATATTTTTGTCTGTAGGATTTTGACGTTTATTGGCATACCATTTAACTGAGAATCATCACTTAGGTTTGGAAGCTGGTATACTTTATTGACATTTTGTAGATGTTGTATGATTGTTTTTGTATGTTTCAGTTTATTATTGAGGATCTTAACTATTTTTATATAAATATATATAAATTATAATATGTATATATAAATTATAATATGTATATTAATTATTTATATTATAATAACATATTATAATTAATAATTTCCATTAGTTTAATAGTAAAACAATACTTTTCGGAGGTATATTTATAAGTTCAATTCTTATATGGAAATAAATAAAATTATAAAAAGTTTTATTATTCTTTAATAGAATAATACAATTTATAGTAATAGTGATATTCTCTTATATAGGTAAGTATTAAAAAAATTAAACATTTATTAATAGGAATAAATTTTTAATTTTTATAAAATGAGAATATTAAAAAGTCATCCTGTGCTTAGAATGGTAAATTCTTACCTAATAGATTCGCCTCAGCCATCCAATTTAAGTTATCTGTGAAACTTTGGTTCACTTTTGGCCTTTTGCTTAGTTATACAGATAATTACGGGTGTGACTTTGGCTATGCATTATAACCCCAGTGTGTTAGAAGCATTTAATTCAGTTGAGCATATTATGAGAGATGTAAATAATGGATGATTAGTTCGTTATTTACATTCTAATACGGCTTCAGCTTTTTTCTTTTTAGTTTATTTGCATATAGGTAGGGGTTTATATTATGGATCGTATGGATCACCTAGAACATTGACTTGAACTATAGGTACTATAATTTTTGTGACAATGATGGCTACAGGTTTCTTGGGTTATGTTCTTCCTTATGGTCAAATGAGTTTATGAGGTGCAACAGTTATAACTAATCTTATGAGTGCTATTCCTTGAATAGGACAAGATATAGTTGAATTCATTTGAGGTGGTTTTTCAGTAAATAATGCTACTTTAAACAGGTTCTTTTCTCTGCATTTTGTTTTACCTTTTGTTTTAGCAGCATTAGCATTAATGCATCTGATCGTATTACATGATACTGTAGGATCAGGTAATCCTTTAGGTGTGTCAGGTAATTATGATAGGATACCTTTTTCTCCTTATTATATATTTAAAGATTTGATAACTATATTTTTATTTATTATAATTTTATCTGTTTTCGTTTTTTTTATGCCCAATGTATTAGGTGATAGCGAAAATTATGTTATGGCTAATCCAATGCAAACACCTCCGGCAATAGTGCCTGAGTGATATTTGCTTCCTTTTTATGCTATTTTAAGATCTATACCTAATAAATTATTAGGAGTTATAGCTATGTTTTCTGCTATATTGATTTTATTAATAATGCCATTTAGTGATCTTAGTAGAAGTAGAGGTATACAGTTTAAACCATTAAGTAAAATAGCGTTTTATTTTTTCGTGGCTAATTTCTTAGTTTTAATGCAATTAGGAGCTAAACATGTTGAGTCTCCTTTTATAGAATTTGGTCAAATTTCTACTATTTTGTACTTTTCATATTTCTTGGTAACGGTACCTTTAATTACATATATTGAAAATACTTTAATAGATTTAAATGTGGATGGTAAGATTTACATGTAGTAGCTTTACTATAATACATTAAGCAATATAAAATTATTGAGGGTGACATATGAACAATAATTATAAAAATAAAATTGTAGATAAGATGCTATTGACTGATGGTAAGTCACAAACCTATGACAATCGAGTGTTCGAGTCACTCTGGCATATATTTTGATAAATTATCTGTTTTACAGTATTTATATATTGTTGTCCTTTTAATAAATTTTACGATTGTTGTTATAAGACTTTGTAAAACTTAATATATATGTATATATAATTCAAATGTTTAGTAAATAGAGTTTTGTAATTAGTTATAAAACTAGTAATTAACAATTTATTTGTTTTAATAGATAATTATATTAATGGTTATAGAATTCAATTGTTGGTATTAATTTCTTTGATATCTCTATTCTGTGGTGTATTTGTTATAATAAGTAAAAACCCTATTATATCTGTTCTGTTTTTAATAGGTTTATTTTTATGTGTATCTACTTACTTAATGTTATCTGGAATGACTTTTATAGGGATAGCTTATCTTGTAGTCTATATAGGAGCAGTTTCTATTTTATTTTTATTCATTTTGATGTTAATTAATGTTAGAATATCAGAATTACAAAGTGATACTAATAATAGTTTACCTTTGGCTTTAATAATAGGTATTTTTCTTTATTATTTTTTATATAAAGTGTTACCTTTTAGTAGTTTAAATATTGCGGACAATAAATTTATAGATCTTATGTCTTTAAGTAATTATAGTGAAAATTTATATGTAACTTCTAATGTATGGGATAAAATATTAATAGATGTTTCTCATATAATTAGTATAGGTAATGTTATTTATACTAATTATTTTATATGAATTATTATAGCATCTATAATATTATTGTTAGCTATGGTAGGAACTATTATTATAACGATAAAATCTTAAAAACATTGTTTGTTTTTAATTTATAAAAAAGACCTTAGTTTAATGGCAAAACATGTGCCTTTTAAGCATTAGTATTTGGGTTCAAATCCCAAAGGTCTTAAATTTTTAATAAAATTTATGGTGATAGTTTTATTGTTTTTGTATAAATTAAGTATGTTGTATAAATTGAGTATGATTTAAATGAATATTTGTCATATTAAAGTAATAGATTTATGTTTAATATATGGAGTATTTTTACATGATTACGTTATAATATAACTGTTATTATGAAATAGAGTTACTGTAAATAAATAAATCATTTAATTTTATATATATTGATCAGAAATTTTTGTTTTTAAAGTATGATCTATAAAAAGTTTAAGTCTATAAATTTCTATTTGCAGATATAATAGAAATTATAATATAAACGGCTATAGGTTAATGGTAAACCGATCGTCTTCCAAACGATGTATATTGATTCGAATTCAATTAGCCGTAAAAAGATATTATTTAATTGTTAATAAAAAAAGGGTTAGTAGTTAATAGGTAAATAACTTTCTTGTCACGAAAGGAGATATCGGATCAAAACCGATCTAACTCGATTTATATTGTAAAGGAAAAGTTGCTATAGGTAAGGCGAGATATTTGCTAAATATTGTGTTTTAACACTTGGATGTTCAAATCATCTCTTTTCCGTAAAATATATTTAATCATATAAGAGTATAATTTAATAGGTAAAATAGGAAGCTTCAAACTTCAAATTTTCTGTTCAAATCAGAATACTCTTGGATAAATGGAAGGATATTATAATATATTGATATTATTATTATTATAATATAATTGTTATATTTATAGCAATTCATTTATTTTTAAAAGTGATCTTTGTAATGGATTTCTTAACTTAATAGGTAAAGTGTACTTTTGATAAGAGTATGTTCGACGTTCAAATCGCCGAGAAATCAGATTTATTTAAATTAATATACTAGTTTAGAAAATAAAAAAATATTTTTTTAATATATTTTTTTATAATTATAATTATTTTGAATAAACTTATTTTTATTAAAGAGAATTGACCGAGTGGTTTAAGGTGATAAGCTTGAAACTTATTTGACTTCGTATAGTCACATCCGTTCGAATCGGATATTCTCTGAGTTGTGTTTTGCGGGTTAGAGCCTGGTTGGTTAGGTACCTCATTTGGGTTGAGGATTAGTTATGTTCGAATCATAATAACCCGAAAGTTTTAATATAAATATTTAAAAATATAGGTGTATATACTATTAAATTAAGTAACTTTAATGTGTAAAATAGATATGTAAAGTATAACTTTATTATGTTTTTAATTAATAATTAATTAATGTAATAGAAAGTATATAAAGAAACTATTATAAAGGAATAGCTATATGTTGAGGGAAATTTTGAAATAAGTCTATATTATTAATAGATTTCATAATCCTTAGATAAATTATGTTTATAGACAAAGTTAATTGAAATATCTTATTAACTTTAGTAAAATAAATTAAATAAGATTCTATTATTAATGTGAATGAAAGTAGAAAAGTTTTTAATTAAAATGGATAAAATCTGTTTGAATAAAGGAGAACCTTCTTCTAAAACTAAATACAACATATAAGCAATAGTTAAGAGTACCATGAGGGAAGTTCTTGAAATAGTAGTTTTATAAGTGGCTCAAGAGATAATTTGATTAAATTATGAGAGCGTACCTTTTGCATAATGGGTCAGCAAGTTAATATTAAATGCAAGCAAAACAGATATGTATTTTTGCTTAGATAAATCAATTGCTATTTAGCAATTAAGTATTTAAGGTTAGACCCGAAGCCTAGTGATCTTACTATGATCAGGATTATAAAAGTTCGAATGGGTTATCGTTGTAAAGATATCCAAAGAATCATGGTAAGTTAGTGAAAGACAAAACTGACTAGGATAGCTGGTTTTCTGCGAAACCTATGTAAGTAGGTCATTTAAATAACATCTTAGTAGGTACAGTATTTTATTTCGATAATTTAAATAGTAATTTATTATTTAAATTATATATATCAGGGGATTTCGAAAATTTTACTGGAGTGAAAAAGATCTCGAAAGGATAAAGATGTATGTTAAATAATCGGACATAGTACGATAAGGTTGTATGTCAACAGGGAAACAGCCCAAAACAAGAGTTTAAAGTTCCACAATTATTGTTAAGTGAAAAAAAGAAAGTTTTCTTCGAAAACAACCAGGAAATAGGCTTAGAAGCGGCCACTTTTTAAAGATCTCGTAACAGAGCACTGGTCTAACTTATTAATTTTAGATTTAAATAAAAAGTTATTGTTAAAAGCATCGAAAATATAACGGATCTAAACAATATACTGATATCTTGTGTACAGATAATACATTTATAAATGTATTATTTGTGGGGTAGCAGAACATTGATTAAATATAATGCTTTTTTATTTAAAAAGTATATTTTTCAAGAGATAATGCTGACATGAGTAACGAAAAAGGTATAATACCTCGCCTAAAGCTTATGGTTTTATTTAATCAACGGCCTCTAAGTGAAATAATCGAAAGGATGTAGTTATAAATAAATAAACTGAAATAGATGAAGTTATATCTATGTCTATAGTGTAATATGCTAACAACATTAAAAAGATGGATTGGTAATTGCATCGATTATACCTAAAGGGTTACACGATGAGATTATATATTAACATTTAAATAAGTATTTAAATGTTCGAGAAAATTTTTTTAACCGTACCTAAATACTACCCCCAGTAAGCAAGTAGAGAATATGAAGGCGTTTGAGCTAATAATCATTAAGGAACTCGGCAAATTTACTCCGTAACTTAGGAATAAGGTGGGCCATTTATCTTGATTAATATCAGAATAAAGAGGAGGCACAAAATGGTGTTGTACGACTGTTTAATTAAAACAAAGCACTTTGCGTAAGATGATAAATCAAAGTATTGAGTGTGATTTCTGCCCTATGTCGGCTGGTTAACGGATTTTCTTTGTTGACTAATATAAGTTAGGTTTTGAAGGAAACCCCGATCAATGGCGGCCTTACCTATAAGGGTCTTAAGGTAGCGGAATACCTTGGCCGTTAAATGCGGTCTTGCATGAATGATGTAACGATGCAACAGCTGTCTCAATGATTAGCTCAGTGAAATTATAATAGCAGTGCAGATACTGCTTACCTCTAGTTAGACGAGAAGACCCTATGCAGCTTTACTGTTACTAATTACTGGGTATAATATGACAGATTTCAGAGTAAAAGGTAATCGTTTAGATGATAATGAGACACCTTTATTTTGTTTATTATATCATGAATTTATTATTATATTCGTTTATTTTTTTAGGAGGTTGTGACCATAGATGAAAAATTTTTAATAAAGGGAAACTGTGGTTGTAAAAATTTTATTGTTATTAAAATTAAGATATAAAATATTTACTTATTTGTATCTTGATTTTAGTAATGATCTATATGATAAATTCACTAATTGCATGTAAATACCTATATACTTTATATGTAGGTATTATAAAAAACAGTTGCTAGGAGATAGTTTATGCGGGGCACAGATCCCATAAAAAGTACCTGGGTATATCCAAAATTCAAATTGTAAAAATTATATTATATATTGTAATATATTTTTATTTTTATTTATTTATTAATAGAAGAATTATTAATACAGTTATATTTTTATTTAGTTAGATTTATTTTATTTACTTTAAGTAAGATTTTTTTTATAAGGAAAATAATTGTAAGTTAAATGTTAAATTAATAATAATATTTATATTTGTATTGTTAATGTATTGATAAATATTAACAATATGATATTTTAATTTACTTGCAAAGTTTAATGGCTTAATCTTGCTTTACTGATTGATTTACATGTCTTTCAGTTGCGTAAGCAGGGCATAAGATCACAAGATGCGATAAGGAAAGGTCTTGGATTATTGAAAAAGCTACGCTAGGGATTAATGGTTAGTCCTCCAATATTAGTATTATTGGTTTTAACTGGAAAAATTTCAAGAAGAACTTTTTAATGAGTATACTTGAAGCGAAGCTTTAGTTAACAATTATTTGTTGATTAAAGAACGTTCAACGACTGATGGTAAAATTTGATAATAAGTTCATATTTATAAAAAAAATACAAAAAGATTTTGTGTGAGCTTATCTTTAATATTTTATTTTATTTCAGCTTTTTTTTATACTTTATTTATGTGAATTGATTCTATATTTTTATTAAAATGTTCCTTTTTAATGAATAAATGTTTATATTAAATGATAAAATTATAAATACATGTGATCATATTAGTAATTTGGAACTTAAAAATTCAGACAACAAAATTAATAATACATTAACTAAAAAAGATTTAAAAATAGGTCAATTAAAACATAATCCTAGTTCGATTAAGGAATGATATAATAGCATTTATAATTTAGAAAAATATAAATGTGCAAAAACCTTGCTTTTGAAAGATAAATTTATATATAAAGTATTTGACATCTATTTTAATTTAAGTAGATCAAAAGATTTTAATAATTTATCTCTGAGTAAAATATTTATTAGTAAACCTGAAATTAAACATTTCAATAATAAGATACATATTACTTTATATATATTTGATAAATGAATTATGCGTTTTTATTATATGACAGGTATGATAAAAACAACGGAAGCATTGTTATTGTTAAATAATAAGCAATTTATTTTGTTTGAAAATAAACCATTTGTGTTTAGTATCTTATTGTTGAAACATCCTAAATTCGATCAGAAATTAATAAGATTTGTTGATAAACTTTTAATGAAAACATTTAATAATGATATTAATAGTGACAAGTTTCTTGGAATATTATATACAGATTTTATTAATTTTTTTGATAAAATGGAGTTATATGACTTGTTAGGACTGGAAAGAAATATAAGTATAAATGAACAAAAATTGTTGATTAATAAATATAGTTTAAATAATAGATTTGAAATAGTTAATAAAGATCTATTTCAAATGTCTCATATCAATAAAAAGGTGAAAAGATGTTTGTATCTATATTTGTGTATTATCAATTATTTTTTTAGTTATATTGAATTTCCTAAAATGATAGATATTTTGAGAAGAATATTATTATGTAGTTCTAAAGAAAAGAGAATTAATAATATGAAAATAATATTGAAAGAATTAAGAAAAGTATATTTAGAAAGATTGGGTTTTAATTCCTTATATTTATTAATAAGATTAGTAAATTTCTTTTTGATGATAAGAAAATTATTAAGAAATATATATGTAATGAAATGATACAAGAAGAATATTTATTATAGCAGGTATAAATTCAATATTAAAAGTATATTATCTGTGAAGAATATTATAAATAAATTATATAATAATAAAATTGAAATTAATCTTGTTAAGCTTAAATATCTATATTTAGATGGAAATATTTTTGCTACAACAGTAGTTAGAAAATTAAAAAATAGAAATAGAAGAGTGTTAAAAGTTATCAGAATGGCTTTGAAGTTATCAAAAAAACCTTATATTAACAAGTTTTATACAGATTTATTGAATGTTAATAATTTAGATACTGTATTAATTAAAAAAAATTTAAGTTTATCAATTAATAATAGTATACCTTCGCACAAAGATTTGATTTCTAAACCTATTTCATATAGAGATCGTATTATTTTTTTTTATTTAAAACATAAAGTGATAAGTGGTATAAAATTACAGGGTACAGGTAGATTAACAAAACGTTTAACAGCTTCAAGATCTATTTCTAAATCTATAGGTAAAGGTAGCTTAAAAAATAAAACGTCTTCTTGTAATGGTTTATCTACAGTAGTATTAAGAGGATATGTTAAATCAAATCTACAATATATTAATATTAATTATTATAATCGTATTGGAACATACGGAATAAAAAGCTGAATTAGTAGTTATTAATTCTTGTATATATATTTCTTATATTTTCGTAAGAAATAAAAATAGTATAGTTTGTTATAATTTTCATTATTTGTTAGTTAAATAGAGTATAATGGATTGAAAAAATAGTCTAAACCATTAAAAAAAATGGATAAAAAGATAAATCTTTTGATTAATAGATTGAACAGGCTGATTGCGCCAGAGAGTACAAATTGAGTGCGCAGTTTGGCACCTCGATGTCGGCTTAGCTCATCCACATAAATGCAAGAGTTATGAAGGGTACGACTGTTCGTCGATTAAAGAGCTACACGAGCTGGGTTAAATACGTCGTGAGACAGTATGGTTTCTATCTTCTAGAGGAAATTAGAATAAAGTAAGAATAGCCTCTTCGTACGAAAGGAGTTGGGTATGTTAATCCATGGTTTATCTATTGCCCTTTTAATATCTAATATTAGTCTTTACGTATAAAATGTTATATTTATAATGTAATAGAATATAAATAAATATAATATTTGTTTGTTAAATAAACAGTTTAAATTTATTTGTTAAAGAGTGTTATATTTATATACTGAAGTAACACTATTTTTTATAGATATATGTCTATATAATATATTCTATGGGCACGGTAGAAAAGCTATATTAACTAAAAATAAGTGCTGAATGCATCTAGGCACGAAGTTTATCTTATAATATTCTTTAATATACGTAATATATTATTACATAATATTTGTATAGGCTTTAATTGAAATAATTTTAATATTTTAAGATATAAAGTACTAATTTTATTATAAACTATGTAATATACATATCATATTATTGTATCTTGGATACATTTGTCTTTTTAAAAAAAGTGTACGTCATACTTTGGGTGCATTAGTTTAATGGTAAAACAATGCTTTACGGAAGCATTTTTATAGGTTCGAATCTTGTATGCACTTAATGTAAACTCGTTTAATTTTATACGAATAATTTAATTATTTTTTTGTTAACTAAGCCTAGTTAGCATAAAAGTAATGCAACCGTTTTGTAATCGGTAGAAGTAAGTGCGATACTTGCACTGGGTTTAATTTTATGGTTATTGATATAAGAAATAATAATTTTTATACAAATTATATGTAGATTATGCGGATTGATGTAAAGGTAACATAATTGACTCATGATCAGTATATATAGGTTCAAGTCCTTTATCCGTATAAAAGGTTATAGCTTAATAGGTAAAGCAAGCTGCTCATGATAGCTTAGATGAGTGTTCAATTCATTCTAGCCTTAATATTTATATTGTAATGTTTTTATTTAAGGAAGATTCCGTTTGATGGTATGACGGGTTGAGCTGTAAACTCAATAGCTTTTGCTATCAAAGGTTCAATTCCTTTTCTTCCTAATTACATAGATCCGAGTGCTGAAATTGGTAGACAGAACGAACTTAAGCTTCGTTGATATAATGTCGTAAAGGTTCAAGTCCTTTTTCGGATATAATATTTGTCATAAACATTTAGGTTTTTTCGGATATGTATATATTTTTTTACAAAGACCCATTCGTCCAAAGGTTAGGATAAAACTCTTTCACTGTTTAGATAAGGGTTCGAATCCTTTATGGGTTATTAAAAGTATGTTTTTAAATTAGGGGATATAGTTTAATAGGTAAAACTGCGATTTTGCATATCGTTAATTTAGGATCGATTCCTAATATCTCCAGTCTACTTATTTGATAGTAATATTACTTTATTAATATAAAAGCTCGTGAAGCTCAATCTGGTAGAGCAGAATATTGAAGCTATTCCCGTTATAAGTTCAAATCTTATCTCGAGCATATAGCTGATTACACTAATAATAAAAGAAGAGGTGTATATGAGTGGATTAGGTCTATTTGATTTTTAAAAGAAATTTATCTGATTAATATTTAATGTATTATAAATTTATTATAAAACTGTAAATCTTTGATATTATAAGTTAGAATCTTATTTTAAGTATTTGTATAAATATATATGTATATATATATATATATATATATATAATGGGTATGCTGGAATTGGTAGTCAGGTTTCGCTTAGGACGAAATGGGAATTTCCATACAAGTTCAAGTCTTGTTATCCATAAAGTATGTAGGTATATATATATATACATATCTATTATATTTCTTATATAAAAGGGTGGATATAGTTCAATAGGTAGAACAACTGTATGTGGCACAGTAAGTTCCCTGTTCAATTCAGGGTATCCTCCTTGTTCAATTAAATTAATTTGGTTTATATGAATCGATATAAGTAGAAAGTTCCATAATATAATCCTATATTATAAATATGAAATTTAATTATTTTATATTATCAAAATGCCAGGATAGTTTAAAGGTTAAAACATTAATTTCATACATTAGTAATGGGAATTCGATTTTCCCTCCCGGTTTATATTAAAAAAATAATAATTTTTTTTATTTATAAATTTTTGCAGTTATATATATTATTTCATTCTAGTTGTTGTATACATAATATTAATAGAAGTATTTATAAGATATTTAAGCTTAGTTTATGTATTTTGAGTACATAAAAAATATTTTCATTTATAAGTGTGATGTAGCTATGCCTTGGGGATTATATTTTCAAGATAGTGGTAGTCCTCAAATGGAAGCATTAGTAGAATTGCATAATAATATTATGTTTTATTTATTTATAATACTATTTAGTGTGGGATGAATAATAGTTTCTGTGGTAAGAAATTATTCATATAGAAAATCTATTATAAGTAACAAGTATTTAAATCATGGAACATTAATAGAGCTTATTTGAACTATTACTCCTGCGTTAATATTGATATTGATTGCTTTTCCTTCATTTAAATTATTATATTTAATGGATGAAGTTACTGATCCTAATTTATCTTTAGGTGTGGAGGGTCATCAATGGTATTGAAGTTATGAATATGCAGACTTTATAAATGATGAAGAGGAATTTATTGAGTATGATTCGTATTTAGTTCCTGAATCTGATTTGGAGTTAGGAGCATTCAGATTGTTGGAAGTGGATAATAAGATTATATTACCGGAATTAACTCATACTAGATTTATGATTTCTGCCGCAGATGTTATTCATTCTTTTGCTTGTCCTTCTTTAGGAATAAAATGTGATGCTTATCCTGGTAGATTAAATCAGGTGTCAGTACATATAAATAGAGAAAGTATATTTTATGGACAATGTTCAGAAATATGTGGTATACTTCATAGTTCAATGCCAATTAGCTTACAATCAGTAAGTTTAGAAAAATTTTTATTATGATTAAAAAATCAATAATAATTTTGTATATATATATATATATATATATATATATAATATATGTTAGTAACTAGTTTAACATTACTTCTTTTATCTAACGCCGTATCAACTAGACGAGATAAATCTATATTGTATTCTAGAACAACTTTACTTATTCTCTTTTATTGTTTTATTTTGCTTAGCTTTGAGCTAAACCTAACTTTTGTTGATAAAGGTTTAAGTTTATTTGGAGGATTGATATATTGCAAAGGTCATAGTCAAATTTTTGCACTTTTTATAATATTATTAAGTTTAATAATATTATTATTAACTTCCTTTTATCCTCGTAAGGTTTTTATCGAACGATATTCATCATTATATCATATTATATATTCTAGATTTACATATTCTAATACGAAAATTACTAATAGAGGTGGAGAACAGTTTAAATTAATTGAATATCCTTTAATTATATTATTTATTATATCAGGAGCTATTTTTTTAATATCTAGTAATGATTTGATAACTATTTTCTTATCTATAGAATTACAAAGTTACGGTTTATATATAATTTCCACTATTTATAGAAATTCTGAATTATCTACAAATGCTGGATTGACATATTTTTTATTAGGAGGACTGTCTTCTTGTATTATACTTTTAGGTCAAGGTTTATTATATGTAAATACAGGTAATACAAGTTTAGATGGTTTGTATTTAGTAAATAATATATTTGATATTATAGTATTTGAAAAATTTTTTAATTATGATAATTTGTATTTTTTATCTAATGCACTAAGTGTTTATTTATACACTATACAAACTTCATTACTTATAATGTCAGTGGGATTTTTGTTTAAAATGTCAGCAGCCCCATTTCATTTTTGAAGTCCTGATGTTTATGATGCTATACCCACAATAGTAACAACTTTTGTAGCTATAATAGCTAAAATTTCTATATTAATTATGTTTTTAGAATTAGTTTATTATACAGGTAATAGTTTTTTAAATGTTACTTGAATAAATAATTTAATATTAAGTTCATTATTATCTTTAATAATAGGGTCAGTATTGGGTTTAACACAATTTAGAATAAAAAGATTATATGCTTATAGTACAATATCTCACTTAGGATTCTTATTATTAGCTTTATCAATAAATAGTGTAGAATCTATTCAAGCCTTTTTATTTTATCTTATACAGTATTCAATTTCAAATTTAAATGTTTTCTTTTTATTAATAGCTATCGGTTATTCATTCTTTTATTTAGTATATAAAGAAAGCTCTCTTATAAAAGAAGAAACTTATTTGAAAGATACAAATAATTCACCTATACAGTTGGTATCTCAACTTAAGGGTTATTTTAGGATAAATCCAATGTTATCTATTAGTTTAGTAATAACTTTATTTTCTTTTATAGGTGTTCCTCCTTTAATAGGGTTTTTTGGAAAACAGATGATTTTAAGTGCGGCATTAGATAATGGATATATTTTTATAACTTTGGTAGCAATATTAACTAGTGTAATAAGTGCTGTGTATTATTTAGTTGTAGTTAAAAGTATCTTCTTTGAAGAAAATGATCAAAAAATTAATCCTAACTTTAATAACTTAAATGTTTTAGTTTATACAAAAGATGAAAATAAAAAGAGTATTATAAATTTTAATTATAAAAATATTGTTCTTTCAGGTTCATTAGCTAACGTGATTTCAACATTTACATTAATAATTTTATTATTTATTTTAATTCCTAAAGAATGATTGAATATAACTAGTATACTTTCTTCAATTATTTTTTATTATTAGATGAGAAGTTTAACCTTTTTCCTCTTTTTTATTCCAGTTTTGTGTATTATTTTATTAGCTGTTAATTTAATATTAGCTCCTCACAATCCTTATGGTGAAAAGAAAACGGCATTTGAGTGCGGATTCCATTCGTTTTTGGATCAAAATAGAACTCAATTTAATATTTCTTTTTTTATATTTGCATTATTGTTTTTGTTATTTGATTTAGAAATATTGTTAGTATATCCTTATGCTGTAAGTAGTTATACTAATAGTGTTTATGGTCTTATAATAATATTGATTTTCTTGATTTTATTAACTTTAGGTTTTGTTTTTGAACTGGGAAAGAATGCTCTTAGTATTTCTTCTAAACAGTATGATAATATTGATTTTAAGGGTAAAAAAGTAATATACTCTTATATAAATATTTTTAATATAATTAAAAGTATATTGAAAAATATAGAAAAGTAAACGTTGAATAATTTTTCTTTAGGTAGATAATATGTATATATAAATACGTATAATTGTAAATTATTATGAATTTATCTTTAGTTCTGTTTTTAATTGGTATTTTAGGATTTGTTTTAAATAGAAAAAATATTATTTTAATGCTTATATCTATTGAAATAATGTTATTAGCTATAACTCTTCTGATATTAATTAATTCATTTATTTTTGATGACATATTAGGTCAAGTTTTTGCAGTGTACATTATATGTATAGCAGGAGCTGAATCAGCAATAGGATTGGCTATATTGGTTGCATTTTATAGATTAAGAGGAAGTATTGCAATAGAGTACAAATAATGTATTTAGCTTTAATAATTTTTCCTCTATTAGGTTCAATATCTTCTGGATTTTTTGGAAGGAAAATAGGTGTAAAAGGATCTCACCTTTTGACTTGTGGTTTTATATTAATTACAACTATCTTTTCAGTTATGTCCTTTTTTGAAGTAGGATTTAATAATATTGCTGTTGAAATTAAACTATTTAGATGAATAGATTCTGAGTCATTTAATATCTTGTGAGGGTTTAATTTTGATTCATTAACAGTATCTATGTTAATACCAGTATTAATTATTTCTCTTTTGGTTCATATTTATTCTATAGGTTATATGAGTCATGATCCTCATAACCAAAGATTTTTTAGTTATCTTAGTTTATTTACATTTATGATGATTATATTAGTGACAGCAAATAATATACTTGTTATGTTTATAGGTTGAGAAGGTGTTGGTGTTTGTTCTTATTTATTAGTGAGTTTTTGATTTACAAGAATAGCAGCAAATCAAAGTTCTATATCAGCTTTTTTAACTAATAGAGTGGGAGATTCTTTCTTAACAATAGGAATGTTTGTAATAATATGATCTATAGGTAATTTAGATTATGGTACAGTATTTTCTGTGGCACCTTATATTAATGAAAATATTATAACTATTATAGGTATTTGTTTGTTAATAGGTGCTATGGCTAAAAGTTCTCAAATAGGTCTTCACGTATGATTACCGATGGCAATGGAAGGTCCTACACCTGTTTCTGCATTAATCCATGCAGCTACAATGGTTACAGCAGGTGTATATTTATTAATGAGAGCTTCACCTTTAATAGAATACAGTTCAACTGTTTTGATATTATGTTTGTGAGTAGGGGCCATAACTAGTGTATTTAGTTCTCTTATTGGACTGTTCCAACAGGATATAAAAAAAGTTATAGCTTATTCAACAATGAGTCAATTGGGTATGATGGTGATAGCTGTAGGATTGTCATCTTACAACGTAGCTTTATTTCACTTAATTAATCATGCTTTTTATAAAGGACTTCTTTTTTTAGCGGCAGGGTCGGTTATACACGCTGTAGGAGATAATCAAGATTTCAGAAAATATGGAGGGTTAAGATTATTTTTACCTTTGACTTATACAGTTATGGTGATAGCCAGTCTTAGTTTAGTTGCTTTTCCTTTTATGACTGGATTTTATTCTAAGGATTTTATTTTAGAATCTGCGTATGGACAATTTTATTTTTCTAGTGTTAGTGTATATATTGTCGCAGTTATAGCTGCGATATTTACTACATTATATTCAGTTAAAGTTTTATATTTAACTTTCTTAACTAATCCTAATGGATCGATTAAAAGTTATAAAGTTGCTCATGAAAGTGATATTTATATGAGTTTACCTCTAATAATTTTAGCTTTATTTTCTGTGTTCTTTGGTTTCTTAGCTAAGGATATTTTTATAGGATTGGGTACTGGATTTTTCATTGATAATAGTTTATATATTAATCCCTATCATGAAATTACTATAGAAACTGAATTTGGTGTATCTACTTTATTTAGAATATTGCCTTTGATCTGTACTGTTTTTTTCACTTTTTTATCTGTTTTATATTCGGAAATATTACCTAATAAATTAATCAGCTTTAAATTATTTAGAATGGGTTATAATATATTTGGATTTTTTAGTCAACGTTTTTTAGTTGAATTTTTTTATAATAAATATATTACGGATAAGGTACTTATGATAGGAGGTGAAACAACTAAGATAATTGATAAAGGATCTATAGAATATTTGGGACCTTTTGGTTTAGAAATAGGTTTACTTAGTTTAAGTAAGAATATTTCTAAACTTGACTCTGGAGTAATTACATCTTATGCATTGTACATTTTATCTGGTTTGTTTATTTATATTTTTATTTCTTCTCTAATGATTGTGCAAAATATTATTTTAGTAATGGTATTATTCGGATTTTTGGCTATTGCTAGATTTAGTTATAGTAGATAATCATATAAAAGCAATTATTATTTATTTTGCTAGTTTTTATATAATCATAATTTTTGATAAAGATATTTACTCATTTTTTTATAAAGGAATATATTTAGTAGTTGTGTGTTTTAATGTTACTTTTATCATTATTGCTTATACCTTTAATAGGTATATTTATAATAATTACTAATTTACATAGCTTATTTGTTAATTTTAATTATTATGCTTATTTAAAATCAATAAAATGAATAGCACTCTCAGTATCTATAATAAATTTTATTGTGTCACTGATTATATTTGTTTTTTTTGATTTTTCTTACAATCAATTTCAATTTGTTCAAGAACCATATGATATTATGGGATATAATATATATTTAGGTATAGATGGTATATCTATATATTTTATACTTCTAACTACTATTATAATGCCTGTTGCATTGTTATCAAATTGAACTTCAATATCCGAAAATGTAAAGTGATATTTGGTTTTAATTTTAATGTTAGAAACATTATTATTAGCTGTTTTTTTAGTTTTAGATATATTTTTATTTTATATATTCTTTGAAAGTATATTACCTCCATTATTTGTTTTAATAGGATTGTTTGGATCAAACAATAGAGTGAGGGCGAGTTTTTTTCTATTTTTATATACATTATTGGGATCTTTGTTTCTGTTGCTTTCAATATTAGCTATATACAATATAATGGGTACTACTGATTTTGATGCTTTATATAAAACTAATTTTAATTATTATACGCAATTATTGCTATTTTCTGGTATATTTATTGCTTTTGCGGTAAAAACTCCTTTAATATTTTTGAATATCTGATTGTTAAAAGCACACGTTGAATCTCCATTAGGTGGAAGTATTATTTTAGCCGGTATAGTTTTGAAATTGAGCTTGTATGGTATAATTAGATTGATTCTACCTATTTTGCCTAAAGCCTCAGTATATTGTACTTTTTTAGTTTATACTATAGGTGTTATTACCATTATTTATGCTAGTTTTAGTACTTTGAGAACAATAGATATTAAGGAATTGATTGCTTATAGTTCCGTTTCGCATGCTGCTGTTTATGTTTTAGGAGTATTTAGTAATACACTTCAAGGTATAGAAGGAGGTATAACTTTAGGTTTAGCTCATGGTTTTGTTTCTTCTGGGTTATTTATATGTGTTGGAGGTATTTTGTATGATAGATCTTCAACTAGACTAATTACTTTTTATAGAGGTATGGCTCAAGTAATGCCTTTATTTTCTGTTCTATTTTTTATACTTTGTTTAAGTAATGCGGGAACACCACTTTCACTTAATTTTATAGGTGAGTTCTTAAGTCTTTATGGTACTTTCGAAAAATTACCCTTATTAGGTATGTTAGCATGTTCTTCTATTGTTTTGTCTGCAGCCTATACAATATTTATGTTTAATAGGATAGCTTTTGGAGGTAAATATTCTAAATTATTCAAAGTTAATCTTCCTGATTTAAATAAACGAGAATTTTTCATTTTATTTGTGTTAATTTTATATACAGTATTATTAGGTTTATATCCAATACCAGTATTGGATGGTTTACATTATTCAGTATCATCGTTAATATATTTTTCTTCTTTATATTAATCGTTTGCTATTAAATTGCTGTATGTATATGTTTGTATATGTATATAACAAGGGATATATGCAGGTGGTCCTGTGTTTTGATTGCAGATCTTAAATTTAAAGTTCAATTCTTTTGTATCCTTAATTTAAATATATTTTATTTTGTTTGTAAATGTTAACACTTAAATTAAAGTTATATTTGTAATATGTAATATTAAATGTGATTTTATTATTTGGTGTTATGTGCTAAAGCTTTATAATGTTTTTATATAATTATTCTACGGACATTAATTTCCGTAAGTTTTTAATAGGTAAATAAATGTATATGTTTATTTAACATAATATGGAACCTCATGTAGTTGGAAAAGAATTTGGTAGAGTTAGTCTGGAGTCTTATGTAGTTAAAAAAAATTCTGAGATTTCTCTTTGAGTGGAAAGATGATTTTTGTCATCGAATGCAAAAGATATAGGTACGTTATACTTAATTTTTGCTTTATTTTCGGGACTAATAGGTACTGCATTTTCTGTGTTAATTAGATTAGAATTATCTGGACCAGGTGTACAGTATATATCAGATAATCAGCTTTATAATAGTATAATTACAGCTCATGCTATAGTCATGATATTTTTTATGGTTATGCCAGCATTGATAGGAGGTTTTGGTAATTTTTTGTTACCTTTAATGGTAGGGGGACCTGATATGGCGTTTCCAAGACTTAATAATATAAGTTTTTGATTATTACCGCCTAGTTTATTATTATTTATATTTGCTAGTTGTATAGAAAATGGGGCTGGTACAGGATGAACTCTATATCCTCCTCTTTCGGGTATACAAAGTCATAGTGGACCTAGTGTAGATATGGCTATTTTTGGTTTACATTTGGCAGGAGTAAGTAGTCTGTTAGGGGCTATGAACTTTATAACTACAATACTAAATATGAGAGCTCCAGGTATAAGATTACATAAATTGGCATTATTTGGTTGAGCTGTATTGGTAACAGCAGTTCTTTTATTATTATCTCTTCCAGTATTAGCAGGAGGAATAACAATGGTTTTAACAGATAGAAATTTTAATACTTCATTTTTTGAAACAGCTGGGGGTGGTGATCCTATTTTGTTTCAACATCTTTTCTGATTTTTTGGTCACCCTGAAGTTTATATATTGGTAATACCGGCTTTTGGTATAATTAGTACTACTATTTCGGCTGCTTCAAATAAAAGTATTTTTGGATATCTTGGTATGGTTTATGCTATGATGTCTATTGGTGTTTTAGGTTTTGTAGTTTGAAGTCATCATATGTTTACTGTAGGTTTGGACGTGGATACAAGAGCTTATTTTACAGCAGCTACTTTAATAATTGCCGTGCCAACAGGGATAAAAATATTTAGTTGATTAGCTACGTGTTATGGAGGATCCTTGCATCTTACACCTTTTATGTTGTTCGCATTAGGTTTTGTATTTATGTTTACTATTGGTGGACTTACTGGTATCGTTTTGGCTAACGCATCATTGGATATTGCATTCCACGACACTTATTATGTTGTTGCACATTTTCATTATGTTTTGAGTATGGGTGCAGTATTTGGTTTATTTAGTGCTTGATATTTTTGAATTCCAAAAATATTGGGGGTAGATTATGATTTGTTGTTAAGTAAAGTACATTTTTGAATTTTATTTATAGGAGTTAACTTAACATTTTTTCCTCAACATTTCTTAGGTTTACAGGGTATGCCAAGAAGAATAAGTGATTATCCTGATGCTTTCGCAGGGTGAAATTTTATAAGTAGTTTTGGTTCTATAGTATCAGTAATAGCTACTGTATTATTTTTATATATAGTATACAATCAATTAGTTTATGGAGAGGTTGTAGTAAGATATCCTTGATTTGTACCTCAGTTTTTTTTTGACTATATACAAATTATATTGAGTAGACTATATAACAGCTTAGAGTGATGTTTAAGTAGTCCACCTAAACCACATGCATTTGTAACTTTACCTTTAACATCTGGTTTATTTATATATTTAATGTGTGTAGTGGAATAGAATAATCATAGCGTTATTATTGTTTTAATATGGATAAATTTATTAAATATAATAGTATATCAGTGATTTAATTTATTTATGAGTTGATATATCCAGTAAGTCTGGTATATTAACTTATTATTTATTTTTTTACTCCCATTAGCTTAATTGGTAGAGCAGAATACTTCTAATATTTGGATATAAGTTCAAGTCTTATATGGGAATTATATTATATATATATATATATAATATATTTAACTATGTTATTTACTTTTAATTTTAATATATCTAAATATTTAATATCTTCATAGAAAAATGATTTTTAATTTAATAACAACTCCTCTAGATCAATTTGAAATTAGAGATTTAATAAGTATAGACGCACCTTTATTTGCAAATTTCCATATTTCACTGACAAATATATCTTTTTATTTAATAATTAGTTTTTTCATATTGTTAAATTTTGACTTGATGAGTAATAACTTTAATAAACTGATACCTAATGGTTGATCTATTAGTCAAGAATCTATCTATGCCACTATACACGGTATAGTGATCAATCAAATCAATGAGAAAAAAGGACAATTTTATTTCCCTTTTATCTATGGTTTATTTATGTTTATTTTGATAAATAATTTAATTGGTATGATACCTTATAGTTTTGCTTCTACAAGTCATTTTGTTCTGACATTTGCATTAAGTTTTACTGTAGTCTTAGGTGCAACAATATTAGGTTTTAAAGAACATGGTATTAAATTTTTTGCATTACTTGTGCCAGCAGGATGTCCCTTAGGTTTACTTCCTTTACTAGTTATAATTGAATTTATATCATATTTAACAAGAAATATTTCATTAGGTTTAAGATTAGCTGCTAATATTTTTTCAGGACATATGTTGTTAAATATTTTAAGTTGATTTACTTATAATATAATGAATTCAGGATTTGTTTATTTCTTTGTGGCCTTTTTACCTTTAGCTTTTATAATAGCGTTTTCTGGTTTGGAGTTAGCAATAGCATTCATTCAAGCTCAAGTTTTTGTAGTATTAACTTGTACTTATATAAAAGATGCTCTTGACTTACATTAAAACAAAAGATAAATTTTGTTTGTTTTACATAAATAAAAACATATTTATAATGTTTTTATTTTTGATTTAATATAATGCATTAAATAAAGATACATATATATATATATATAAGGAAAATCTGGTGCTTAACTAAGCATAATTAAGATAAAAATTTATATTAGTATAACAGAAAATATTGTGTATAAAAATTATATATTATTATGCATATTGAACGATAAAGTTTATGTTAAGTTTTAATGTTAGTATAATATTGTATAACTAAAACCGGGTTAATTGTATGTTTATATTATGTATTGTATAAAAATGTACATAAGTATTAATACGACTATTTGAAAATGTATGAAAATATTTTTTAATAAAAATATTTTTATAATTAGTATTGTTTAATTATTAATTATATAAATTGTATTTTTAATTTGCTAAATATATAATTATTTTTAATTTATATTTACATAATATATTCTGTTTTAGTTATTATAATAAACTATGTGAATATAATATATTATGTATATTATACATACAATGATTTATTTATCAACTTTTATTTCTATTATTGAAGTTGTTTTATTGTCTATTCCTGTAGTATTAGCAGTAGCTTATGTGACAGTAGCAGAAAGAAAGACAATGGCAAGTATGCAAAGAAGATTGGGACCTAATATAGTAGGTTACTATGGTCTTTTACAAGCATTTGCCGATGCTTTCAAACTTTTATTAAAAGAATATGTTTCACCTACGCAAGCAAATCTTATTTTGTTTTTTTTAGGACCAATAATAACTTTATTATTCTCATTATTAGGGTATGGTGTTATACCCTATGCTCCAGGGCTAACTATATTTGATTTTAATTTAGGAATATTATATTTGTTGGCTGTATCTTCATTATCTACATATGGTATTTTATTAGCAGGTTGATCAGCTAATTCTAAATATGCTTTTTTGGGATCATTGAGAAGCACCGCTCAATTAATTAGTTATGAACTAATTTTAAGTTCAGCTATTTTATTAGTCGTGTTGTTGACAAGTAGTTTAAATTTAACTGTAAATATAGAATATCAGAAAATTATTTGATTTGTTATGCCTTTGTTTCCTATATTTATGATATTTTTTATAGGCTCTGTAGCGGAAACAAATAGAGCTCCATTTGATTTGGCTGAAGCGGAATCAGAATTGGTTAGTGGTTTTATGACGGAGCATGCTGCAGTAATATTTGTGTTCTTCTTTCTAGCTGAATATGCTAGCATAGTACTTATATGTATATTGACTAGTATACTATTTTTAGGAGGATATTTATTAAATGTTGTGCCTTTACTTTATATATTATATTTTTTAGATATTTTTACTATTATTATAGTTAATATTTTAGATTATTTTTTTTCTATTATATTTGGAAACAGTACAAATAATTTTATTAATTATTTAGATTATTTTAGTAATGAACAGTTTAAATATTTTATTTATTCGTTAAGTGACAATAAGATTGTAAATAATCCTTTAGTGGAAGGTATAATTTGTGGTATAATATTGGGGATAAAATCATCTATTATGATATTCGTTTTTATTTGAGTTAGAGCTAGTTTTCCTAGAATACGTTTTGATCAATTAATGTCATTCTGTTGAACTGTTTTATTACCTTTAGTATTTGCTTTTATTGTATTAGTTCCATGTATTTTATATAGTTTTGAAGTATTACCTAATAATATATTATTATAGAAGTATATAAATTAGTAGTTTTCAACTGTTTATAAATATAGATGAGTTTTGTCTTATGTTTAGTAATATTAAGAGATATATATATTTTAATTTTAAAATTGTATTTGTGTAAATAAATTAGTTAATTTTATAAATTGAAAGGTTATTTCTATTAATCAATAATTGTTCATTGTTGTATAATAAATTTATAAATAAGATTATATAATTAAAAAGAAATTAGCTTAATTGGTAGAGCAACCGTTTTACACACGGTAGGTTAAGTGTTCGAGTCACTTATTTCTTAAAATATTTATGTGCTTGTTACATAAGTTATAATGTTATAAGCGAATTATAATATAAAATTTTATTTAAGTGAGTTTGATGATGGCTCTGATTGAGCGCTGTCCAAATGCTTGACACATGCTAATCGTACGATATCTTATTCTTTAAGATAAAGTGGTGTACAGGTGAGTAAATTAATAATTTAATTATCCTAAAGTAAGAAATAGATTTCTTATAAGATATATAAATTTATATACAAATATATAAATTTATGTGTAAAAGAAGATATTCGCTTTAGGTCATTTTTAATTGTTTCAAATAGGTAGTAGTTAAAGTAATATATTAGCTAGCTGATATTTGTAATCAGAACTGAGAAGTTTATTGATCACATTGGGTCTGAAAAAACCCCAATACGTATAGTACAGCAGTGAGGAATATTGGTCAATGGTCTAAGGACTGAACCAGCAACTTGGAGGAAATCATGGTTTAAAGCCAATAAAAAGGCGATGTTACTATGTAGAATTCTAGATAAAACAATGAGAAATGACAATTTTTTATTTACATGTCTTGACTAAATCTTGTGCCAGCAGTCGCGGTAATACAAGAAAGACTAGCGTTATTCATCTTTATTAGGTTTAAAGGGTACCTAGACGGTATATTAGGTCTTTATGTATAGAACAAATATGACTAGAGTTTTAATAAGAGAGGTAAATGTCAGTACTATTGGTGGAGAGATGAAATTCTTTGATACTTCTAGGACTGGTAATGGTGAAAACAATCCTCTATGTACAAACTGACGTTGAGGGACGAAGGCTTGGGTAACGAATAGGATTAGATACCCTAATAGTCCTTGCGGAAAATTATGAATGCTATAAGATAGTAACTGGTGGGTTATTAATTTATAAATGAAAATGTAAGCATTTCACCTCAAGAGTAATGTGGCAACACAGAAACTGAAATCATTAGACCGTTTCTAAAACCAGTAGTGAAGTATGTTATTTAATTCGATAGTCCACGAAAAACCTTACCACAATTTGAATATAAATTAATGTTAGTTTATACAAGCGTTGCACGGCTGTCTTCAGTTAATGTCGTGAGATTTGGTTTGATCCATTAAATTAACGTAAGCCCTATCTTTATTTATTTATAATAAGGATGTTTAACATTATATTGAATTTTATAAAAGGGACTAAGACAAGTCATCATGACCTAAATTTAATTGTGGGCTATAGACGTGCTGCATGTTCTTATACAAAAAGATGCAAAAATGAAAATTTAAGCTA
>Ga0335076_10001048_pt1 | contig 26522 bp, 27 predicted proteins | sample Lox_Sample_25_FD_206717 | JGI IMG/M metagenome (GOLD analysis project Ga0335076, IMG submission 206717) | Soil microbial communities from Loxahatchee National Wildlife Refuge, Florida, United States - Lox_Sample_2.5 | ecosystem: Environmental > Terrestrial > Soil > Wetlands | place: USA... | reverse complement strand
ACCCCTTTCCTTTTTCCAATCTTTTTTCGTTACCTGTGAGCTAATCTTGATGAAGAGAGCATTCAATTACAATACCCAAGAGAAACTAACAGCGTTTGAAGCACATACAGAGTATTGCACCTCCCTTTCAGTTCTCCGGAGGCAATATTAATGTAAAGTTACATCCGATGTATCATGGTCCATCCCATACAGCCCCTTCTCATGACCGGTTCCGACGACATGACGATAAAGCTTTGGAATTGGGAGCAAGACTGGAAATGCACACGCACCTTCGAGGGCCATTCCCACTACGTCATGTGCCTCGCCATAAACCCCAAGGACCCTAACACCTTTGCCTCCGCCTGCCTCGATAGAACCGTAAAAGTCTGGTCCTTCTCATCGACAACAGCAAACTATACCCTCGAAGCACACGACAAGGGCGTGAATAGTGTCGATTACTACCACGGCAGCGAAAAGCCCTACATTATCACCTCGGGGGACGACCGTACTGTGAAACTTTGGGATTATCAAACAAAGGCTTGCGTGCAAACACTCGAGGGACATGGCTCGAACGTATCTTTTGCTTGTTTCCATCCTACGCAGCCGGTAATTGTGAGTGGAAGTGAGGATGGCACGGTGAAGATTTGGAATGCGAGTACATATCGATTGGAGCAGACGTTGAATTATGGACTTGAGAGGTCCTGGTGTGTAGCTTATCTTCGGGGGCAGCAGGAGATTGGATTTGGATTTGATGAGGGCATTGTGGTGCTTAAGATGGGGAGGGATGAGCCTGCTATGTCGATGGATAGTACGGGCAAAATAATCTGGGCTAAAAATGCGGATATAGAAACGGCTATGATTAAGACTGCCGGTACGCGCGCAATGTCCTCCTTTTTCTGATTTTAGATGGCGAGATCAAAGATGGCGTTCGAGTCCCCTTATCCATCAAGGAACTCGGATCTTCAGAGATTTTCCCGAAAACCCTCTCGCATTCTCCCAACGGCAGGTTCGTTGTAGCTACAGGAGATGGGGAATACATAATTTACACCGCCTTAAGATTGACGAACAAAGCCTTCGGTCCCGCCCTCGAGTTCGTCTGGGCAAGCAACAGTAACGAATATGCTATCCTTGAAAGCAGCACCAGCATCCGATTATATAAATCCTTTAAAGAGCGCCCAAATGGTCTTAATGTCCCGTTCGCTATGCAAGGTCTATTTGGCGGACAATTGGTCGGCGTAAAAGGAGAAGAATGGATCTGCTTTTACGATTGGGATTCGGGGGCGTTGGTAAGACGGATTGACGAAGTTCCCAAAAATGTACAAATTCGGTCGTATTAGTGAGGCTTAGTGATAGGTCTACTGGAGCGATGCGGGCGAACTCGTGGGGTTAGCGACCGATGATACTTTCTACGTGCTTCGATTCGACCGAGGAGCCTACCTCGCATCAGTGAGTGCGGGCACTGTCGACATGAATGATGGTGTAGAGGATGCCTTCGAAGTCGTCGCACAATTGAACGAAAAGTATACCCTCGGCTACAAAGTTTGATGAGATGCTGACGTGTAGGGTGTACACAGCAAAGTGGGTCGGGGACGTTTGCGTTTATACCACTGCCAATCGATTGCAGTACCTCGTCGGCGAGCAACCCTATACCATTTCCCACATCGATCCAGGGTTTTTCCTTCTCGGCTACGTCACTCGAGATGGCCGCGTGTATCTTGCCGATAAAGATATGAATGTCATTTCATATGCACTCAGCCTCTCTGTCGTGGAATACCAGACACATGTGTTGAGAGGGAACATGGACGCGGCCGATGATCTGCTTGTCACGATGCCGGTTGATGAAAGACCCAAGATTGCGAGATTCTTGGAGGGGCAGGGTAACCGTGTCTTCGTCAGATTTGTCCTGCTAACGCAAAGGGTACAAGGAGAAAGCGCTTGAAATTTCGACCGATACAGAGCAACGCTTCGAGTTGGCTTTACAGCTCAATAAGCTTGATGTCGCGAGTAAACTTGCTGCAGGTAAGCCCCCCGTCGAAAACACCATCTGATAAAAGAATCCAATCTCGAGTCGAAATGGAAACAAGTTGGCGAAGCCGCCCTAGCGTCCTGGAATCTCCAACTGGCTGAAGACGCGTTCAAAGCCGCAAAGGATCTCGGATCTCTTCTCCTTTTATATTCGTCAACAGGGTCTCGGGAAGGCCTGTATGCCCTCGCCAAAATGGCCACCGAATCAAACGGGAATAATGTCGCATTTACATGCTATCTCGCTCTGGGGGAATTGGAAAAGTGTATTGATATCCTAGTCGCTACGGGGCGTCTTCCCGAGGCTGTCATCTTTGCAAAGACTTATAAACCGAGCTTAACAGCGGACTTGGTAAAGTTGTGGAAGACTGAATTAGCGAAGGGTGGGAAGGAGAAGATTGCCAAGACTATTGCGTCTCCCGATGATAATTTGGAGTTGTTCACTGGATGGACGGAGCTTTTAGAGGCAGAACAATCCCAGGTTGCGGGTGTGGAAGAAGGTATCGCCCCGTTTGTGCCAAGTCTAAAGTTGACAGTGGAAAGGGGGATCAATGGGCTGAAATCGAGTAATGGAATCAACGGAACGACACATCACAAGGTCGTGGCAAATTGAGATCAGAAAACCGAAGGGGAAGTCTTGTCTGGGACCGATACTCTTGGAGTCTGAATGGCGGCTAACATATCACATCCTCATTTAATGCGATAATGCAACAAATTTTTGGGTCTAATTGACGAACATTAATGCTGATCTACATATCCTCTCGCACTTCTGAGCATCCCCGTCGTCTCGCAGTCTAAAATAGGCAATCGAGGTCACATCAACGATAAAGAGCTTGACCTATCGAAAATGTACGGCTATCTAAAACGACCGCCCGAATTCATCGTGAGGCTGCAGATAGCTATACCCGAATGGGTTATTGAGATGGTGTGCCCGACGAAAGGGGGCACGTGACTGTCGGGCCCCTCTGTGATTGGTGTCATTGTTGGCCACAAAAGTGGGGCACGGGAGGGCATGTGCGCCACAGGAGAAAATTGCCAAGACTTCACCCGACCAAACGAGCGGCCCGGGAGAACAATTGCTACCTCGGGCAAATCGACAATTCCACTTATCCACACTCCTTGTTCCGTCCGTCCGCGAGTCCTTCGACCCTCCTGTCTCTCATTGTCTATTCTTTAAGGGAATATTATTTCCGCGTAGCCTGTTAATCAGTCGGCAGCGCGGTCGTTTTTCGTTTACCTTATTTATACGTGTAAATTTCATCATCCCCCCTTCCCCCGTTTTTCTGCAACAATATCCCGTTGCTGATCCCACCTTCCTGTTACAGGACCTCGAAAGAACGAACGAAGTTTATTCATCTTCAGCCATGCCATTTTCTCCGCCTGATGATGTCGGCATTCTTGCCATGGGAATCTACTTCCCCAACCAGGTACCCTTTCATACTCCCAATTTGATCATTTGCGAGGCTAACTGTCGTCTTAGTATGTGGAACAGTCTGAACTCGAGAAGTTTGACGGCGTAAGCGAGGGCAAGTATACCATCGGTCTTGGTCAAGCGAAAATGGGTTTTTGCGATGACCGAGAGGACATTTATTCCGTTGCCCTGACGTCACTCAAGCAATTTATGGACCAACATTGCATCGATCCTCGGTCGATAGGTCGGTTGGAAGTCGGCACCGAAACGATCCTCGACAAGTCCAAGTCCGTGAAATCTGTGCTTATGCAGTTGTTTGCACCGAGCGGGAATACCGATATCTTGGGCGTTGACACGATGAATGCTTGCTATGGTGGTACGAACGCGCTATTTAACGCGATTCATTGGGTTGAATCAAGGGGTTGGGATGGCAGAAACGCTATTGTTATTGCTGGCGATATTGCTTTGTACGCAAAGGGGAATGCTCGCCCCACTGGTGGTGCGGGCGCCGCTGTTATGCTTATTGGCCCTAATGCACCCTTGGTTGTTGAGCCTGGTATCTTTCGTCTCTGTTTCATCCATCACTCATTTCCTCAGGCTTGGTTGGAACGCACATGGACCACGTTTACGACTTTTACAAGGCGGATTTGACTTCGGAATATCCTATTGTCGACGGCCACTACAGCATCATGTGCTACACTAAGGCGTTGGATAAATGCTACCAAGTGTACAATGCAAAGTACGCCAAACGGCAGAAATCCCTCGTCAACGGGCTCGTCAACGGGCTCGTCAACGGCCATATGAATGGCCATATGAATGGCCACAAAGAGGAGCCAACGGGCATCCACCGCTTTGTTTCAATCGCGTTCCATACTCCTACCTGCAAAGTCGTTCAGAAATCGTATGCTCGGTTATTATACAACGACTATCTTGCGGATCCCGAATCGGACCCCGCATTTAAAAGCCTCCCCGAGTCGATCGCCTCTATCGACTATAACGCCAGCTTAACTGACAAAACGATTGAAAAGACATTCATGAAGCTTACGGACAAAGCGTATAAAGAGAAGATATATCCCGGTACCCTCTGCGCTCGGAACGTGGGCAACATGTACACCGCTAGCGTGTACAGTTCACTCGCCAGTATCATCACAGAATTTCCTGCAGATAAATTGCTGGGCCAAAGAATTGGTGTATTCTCCTACGGAAGTGGGCTAGCCGCAAGCTTTTTCTCCATCAAAGTCGCAGGGGATGTGGCTCCCATGGCGGAGGCAATGAGGATCGCGGAGTCCTTACAGAGCCGGATCCGAGTGTCCCCAGAGCAGCACGAGCAGGTTATTGCTATCATCAATCGCTTTTGACTAACGTTCCCTATAGATGCTGAAGCTTCGTGAAGCTCTCAAGGCGAAAGGAAGGGGATACATTCCTAAAGGAGATATCGCGTCGCTACGCAAAGGGACGTACTATTTGACTAAAATTGATGAGAAGTACCGTAGGGAATATGCCATTAAAGAATAAGTTGCATTGAGTAAAGGGCTTCACAGGTGGATGGGTTGCAATATTGAAGAGGTTGTATGAGTACATCTCAGGAAATAATTTCCTGAATGGCATTGATAATCTTCTCATTAGACAGCTCTATAATCCATTAATTAATCATGGAACTGCGCCTTCAAGTGGTTGATATGATTTTGATTGTTTCACTACAGGAGCCTACAGGATATTCCAAGTCGTTAGATCATTCCTTCCAACCTAGTCAACGTTTCATACACCTCTCCACCCATGCGATACTGAATCAAGCCCGCAAACACGACAACATTCCCACCTTTTCTCCGTCCGTCCACCAATTTCCTCTCTTTACTTGGGTCCGCATAGACTGCCTCCCTCAACTGCTTTGAGATATTGACGAGAGCCTGCATCACCATAACCAATAATCCCGGGATATTCTTGGCAACAGCGTCACTCAGCAGCGGCACATTTTGAGCATATCTCTTCAACGTCGACGGCGAGCCAGAAAGCGGAATCAAATCCAGTTCCTCAATAATCTACAAAAAAAATCAATCAGGCAAATCTCAAGAGAGAACTGGCCGTACCTGGAGAGACGCTTCCCAACGACCAGCTATAAAGGCTTTTCTAGCCTCAATCATGCCCAGGAGAACTTTACAGGTCTCGCGATCCCGATTATCGAGTTTCTGCAAAATACTCCCGTTCGCCTCATACATGTTCAATACATTCCTAGCCAGGGCCGATGGATCCGCCACCGCGGCCAACGACAAGTTCATTTTGGGACTCTCCTCCTTCGCAAGCGGATCGTTCGCATAAACAGGGGACGAAGGGTCCATAAACACGTCGGCCAATCGTCGATTAATCGTCGCCAACACCAATGAATACTCTTCAGAAAGGTGATAAAGGAGAACGGCAGACGCGGTATCTCCCTCATCGTCGACGAGGAGCGCGGCCTTCTCGACGATAGAACGAATATATTCACGGACTGCGGGCGGGGAGAGATCGAGGAGTCTGGCTTTGCGTTCGATGATGCCGGGGTCGCGCGTTCCGTCAGGACGGATATCTCCCAAGAGTGTGACGAAATCGCGGGATTCGGTGACGAGGTCGCGGATTGCCTCTCGGAGGGCGGCGCTTTGCCGCGTCGATGTCGGTTGTGGGAGGTCAAAGTTGAGGCTCATGAGGGAGAGGTATTCGAATGATATTGCTGAGGAGGTTCGAAGGAAATTCTTAGCGTACAAAGCGAGACATTTTGCAAAGTTGAATACTGGATATTCCTCACCTTTATCCTTTTCCAAGCTTACTAACGAATGTTATGGGGTTGCGTTTGGAGGGATTGTACGAAGATCTTCTTCGAAGACATTGGCAGATGTTGTAATACGGAGTAATCCGTACCAAGCGAGAACAATCGCAAAATGGACACCCTCGGCAGGGGCATGATTCAACAAAAAGTGGACAGCCTGACTTATCAACCCCGGCAAAAAGGTGAGATACTTACCCTCTCATACTCACCAACCAAAATCAACACCAAAAAATAGCCCTCTGGCCGTTGTCCACTTCGATCCCACGCACTGCGCCCACTCTTCACCACAGCCTTCGCAACATCCGATAGCCGCCATCGCTCGCCCACAACAGCCTCATCCTCCCTTGCAAGCACCAATTGCACCCACAAATAATCCTCACTCGTTGCCACGACCTTGGCCGGCATCGCCCGTTTCTGAACATCACATCTTCCCAAAAGCTTGTACAAAGCAAACTTGAACGGGTCGTCCTCGTCTTCTTTGTAGTAGCGGATACGTTGATTGAATTCAACATGCAGACGGTCGAGGAGGTGTTTGGGGAGAGTTCTGTTGGGTGATGTAGCGTAGGCTTTTAGGTAGGCGGGGAAAGAGGGTTCGAGAGTTTGAAAGGATGCTAGGACGGATGGGGTTTGAATGTATTGGACTGCGTCGACGATGTGGCCTGTTCGGAGGAGGAAATAAATCAGTGCCCACACCGGGGCATCGTTGACAATCTCATGTCAGAATGAGCTTGAATACAGAGAGTACCGTTAGATCCGAATGCCATCTTCCAGCTGTTTTGAAGCGGAAATTTAAAAATCCACGAACACGTTGAGTAACGCCGGGTATCCCGCCAACTTGGGCTTCCTACTCAATTACAAAAAAGCAATTTGACAAGTTGTGCCTGAGGATGTTGTGAAATCTCGGAAATAACGACTCCCCATGCTAATCCTTCAAGAAACCGCCTGCTTCCGTCTGTAATCCGTTCACTCATCTTCTCCAATCCCTTGCGGTCAATATAATCCTGTCTGAAGGCACGGAAGTTAACGGCTTCTAGGGGCTCGTCTTCTTCATCTGTGATCTGCGCACGGATGACCTTAAGCGCGTCCGTTAATTGAACGGATCGTGAGTCAGCACCAAATTTGAGGATGGCTTCGGAGAGAGCCGGGATAAGATTAGACCGACGACCCTGTGATCGCGCATCGTTCAAGTCTCTGATGACGGTCGTCATGGCTTCAACTCGATGCAGTGAGCGAACAGAAGTCAAATCGAGTGTCAGAATGGTATCTTCTGAATTAGATCCACCAACACTCGTTTCCATCGTCCGGCCGAAAACACTGCCCATCAACCTTTGTCCAATATTGAGAAATATACCTGCTCTTCCCAAAGTTTCCAACAGAAATGACATCTCTCATTGCACTGTCCTTCGTCGATTCCCCGCTCACGATTCCGCCATGTTTCTCCAACGTCCGTCGTTTCAGGGCTTCCCAACTCGTGTTTCGATACTTGGCCAGCTCAGCCGTAAACGAATCACTCGTCCTCTGCAAACCCTTTTCTATCACAGATAAGATATTCTGACTCCTCCTTTCAGCAAGGAAAGTCTGCACGTCTGCCGCCGGCTGGACTTGGATCTGCGTAGACACAGGCGGTGCACGTAGATGCAATGAATTAATCGTTTTTGCCGTTTCAGAGGGATTCAGTCCTGACGAAGCGAGGAGAAAGTTGCTACCCTGTCAATTTATATAGGAACGAGAGATACGTACGCCTGCTGAATGTTTTCGCGATTTGCACCGCCTGCACGACGGGACATGTCTCGTGCTTTGTCTCTTATCATGCCGAGATTAAGCTCGAGTTTGGGCAGGTCTGCGCTTCCTGCGCGAACGGATTCGTTAAGTTTTTGGCTTTGTTGGGCCAGTTCGCGAAACCTCAGGGCCGCGGCACTCTGCGCGGTCGCTGCTGGGACGAATGCTGGCGTGCTGCTTGTGGAGGCAGCTGGTGTGCCTGCAGGTGCAGGTACCGGCGTCGCAAAGGCATTTGGCGGTTGCTGTTGGGGTGCTGGGGCTTGTTGTGGAGGTGCCGATGTGGATAATGCGAGTGAACTTGCCGCGGGCGTGCCGCCAAAGGGTGTTTGGGGCTGTGCTGTGCTGGCAGAGCCAGCAGGCTGGCCAAAGGCACTCATGAAGGGTCCGTTTTCGCTTGTGGTCAGGGTCAACAAAAGACGGATCGCGACTGACGAAGTTTCAAAAGCAACCGGACAGGAACTAGGTCTAACAACAGAAGAAACATCAAGGTCATCTGAACTAGAACAGAACGAACAGCATTTCGGGGGCAGAGATTAATTGCTAACATGGAATTCAGAACAAACGTAGCAAATCTCTTGTCGGCAAACAATCACAACCAACGCCAATATCTCTTCCGCACAGTTCTTCATGACTCCATCGTAAATGCCATCTCAATTCTAATCCCTGTGAATATTAACCAAATCTTTCTCCTCCGAAATATACTCCTTACAATCGAGCCTTGAGGCCAGTCGTCCTGGGCTTGAATCCAAACTTTCGGGGAATGTATTTATCGGCTTGATTCGGACCCATGATCTCCCTCAATAATGCACCCATTATAGCGAAGTGATGAATGGCATGGAATGCGGCGGCATATAACTCCCGTAATGCCGTCGATTCAAGGATTTCAGATCCCCGCCGGATAAGGATTGGAGAAGCATAGCGCGACACCGGGAGGGCGCTTAATCGGTTCCGCAACAATCGAAATTCAGACTGAAAGGTTGATATTGATGGAGTAACAAAATCATCCTAATGTCAGCTCAAACACTTTTTCCGTGGTGCCGACCGTTCTCTTTCCTCCTTCATATGACAGGGGATCCATGTTCGCGCTCTCCACTGTGTTCAGTATTTTTGCCATTCGCCCTTCTACATGCCTAAAATCATAAGAAAACGAAGCATTAGTGGCCACATACTTTAGATGTCTCCCTATTTTACTGTTCGGAAGAATCCGAGATTTTCTCTCAAAGACTTCTTTTGATGAGAAAGGCGATGAGGATGACGGCAAATCGAGAGTTGCAAGGTTGTCGAGGAAGACCATTCCCTGTTCGATGACGAGAGCGCAGAACTAGATTTCAGCAGGATGGAAAAAAACAACAACATTGAAGCAAGACCTCGATTGTCTCGTCCATACGTTCGGCTACGTGCGCCGTCGTCATCGCCAAATGTTCGGGACGGTGGGGTGGAAGAAGTCGGATCGGGCGCGGGGGGGTTCCATCAAATTTTCTCACGCCTGGAAATTCAGATCTCGACTTCGGATAAATTTTTGTATGCATATCTACATCCTCCTGTCCTGGTGCCCTCATACCCCCGCAACTTCTTGTCGATGTATCGTCACGGCGTCCCCGTCAACCCCTTCTGATCCATCGACCCGTTCACCCTTCCGTTCACCGTCCCATCTCCCCTGACAACCACCGACCATCTATGTCGTCAGCTATGCCGCCAACCCCGTTGAGTCTCCTCATGTCCACCTCCTTCGCGTCATTGCATCCTGACGTCCATAAACCCACGGTTGTCCTGGGACCTCCGGAATCCGCTGCCACCTGCTACATTATGTCCTTATGTCCCTACCCTCCTGTTCTCCTCTTGTCACTCTCAGTTGCACCTTCATTACCTACTTTGCCGATCCATCTGACGAACAGTCCGGCCCGTTATTCAGTGCTTGTCACCGCAGAACTGAAGGATGTCTCGATCAACAAAAGCAGTAGTAAGGAAGGAATGATGCCATCGGGCGGTGGGGCATTTTTCGTCACGTCCTCGCGTCCTCGCATCCTCAGATCCTCAGATCCTCGCGTCCTGTCCTCACTCCTGCCCCCTTGGACCCTTGTATCCGACGCCCATGCCTCTCTGCCCATCTCCCTCGGTACTGTGCATGCTCTTACGACATTCGCTTCCCCCCACACTCTCTGATCCTCACACATTCGTCGCAGCCCGCCGGTGTCCAAGCCCATAGCTGGTTGTATTCGCTCCTCTCGGTGTTGCTATCATACCTTAACATCTTGCTATTGTTCGAAGGTAAGAGAACAGAGTCATGACCTTCACCATTGCAACCCTTTCATCTATATGAGACAAGGAAATACTCTAGTCTGGGTTAACGTGGATGGAATAAGAGCCGGAGCGACGCAATTCGAGGCAAGGCACGTATGGGGTTCGTGAGCACCTGCCATTGACAGAATAGCAATGAAAAGGACAGAGGACCAATCAGATAATCCCCTTTTTCATTCATTTTACTTCTTCAATGCCATTGATTTCGCTACCAATTTTCTCATGCAGCAACGATACCCATTGTTGAAAAGGAAAAGACAGAATTACGCCGACTCGACAACAACAGTCTGTAGACCCTTGACATCCTTGACGTTGACGGCCTCTACATAGGTGTACAATTTCTCCTTTGCACCCTCCTCGTCATTTCGTTTTCGGGACAAACGTAAGCGCATGCGATGTGGAACAGACTTGATTCCCCGTTCCCAGACTTTCTTGTTCAACTGAGGGTCAAGTCGGACATCACTTGTTCCCTACAATATTCAGCGCATTCCGGGAAAAAAGACGATACCATGTGCAGCTTTGCAAACTCTTTGATTGCCTTGACCGCTTTGGGAGCACGTTTCTTGAAGGTGGCGCCGTACACCTGGTATCTGTTAGACGTACGAAAAGTTTGCTCGCCAAGTACCCTTTTGTGCAAGTCTAAACGGTTAGCGTTAGTTTGGGGAACAATGTGAGGATACGGATTGTGTAGTCACGGACGACGACGTCGTGGAGGGCGGATTTGGTCGCGGACTTTTCCTTCTTTGCTCGGGCCATGAAAGCGAGTTGTCGATGAGGGAAGGACCTGATACCGCGGGTGTGGTGGTGCCCTCCGATTTTGCGTGACTGCTATGCAGGGCTTTGACCTATCTTATTCGACGGGGGCGATTACGATATCAACGACAGTCCGCTCCGGAAAGAATCGATCCACCGACCCGCCTTCCCACTCCGCCGCAACCATGTCAGAACGAAAAGTGCTTGCGAAATACTACCCTCCGGATTTTGATCCCTCGAAGCTCACCCGCCGAAAGAAGGACCCCCGCAAGAACAACAAGCAACAAACTGTCCGACTCATGACCCCTTATTCGATGCGCTGCAACACCTGCGGCGAGTATATCTACCGCGGCAAAAAATTCAACGCACGCAAAGAAGACGCCCAAGAATCCTACCTTGGCATCAAAATATTCCGCTTCTACATCCGCTGCACTCGCTGCAGTGCTGAAATAACCTTCAAAACGGACCCAAAGAATATGGATTACCAGTCTGAGCGCGGGGCAAGTCGTAATTTTGAGCCCTGGCGGGAGGAGAAGCCTGAGGAGACGGATGAGGAGCGGTTGGCGAGGCTCGAGGCTGAGGCAAATCCAATGAAGGATCTGGAGACGAAGCAGATGGATTCAAAGAGAGAGATGGAGGTTATGGACGCACTTGATCAGGTGCGGGCGAGTAATGCGCGGATTGATAAGGCCGGGCGGGAACTTGATCCCACCGAGATTCTTAAGCTTGTGAGAAGCGAGGAGGTGGGGGATGGAGGATCAGAGGAGGAGAGACTGGCAAGAGAGGATGCAGAGGCTGCTAGGCGGGCGTTCGAAGGTGCCGATGGGGAGATGGTCCGGCGGATCACAGACGATTCATCGTCGGCATTACATGGGAAGGCCGAGGAAAATATGACGCCATCGTCGCTGCTGCGGAATCCTGTTGCAACTCATGTATTCACCAAACCAGTCGTGCGGAAGCGAAAGGACCCTGCTGCGAATGCGCTGGGGATCGTCACAAAGAAGAAAACAAATCTTCTGTGACGTATATCACCACTCAGGAATAGGAGAGCATTGTTAGGGGACCCCATGTTGCACATCCAGCTTCTTGGAGGCAATCATAGGCTTCATCTTGTAATTAAATGCCTTCGAGTTTAGTGTAGCTCATGCACGGCTTGCGGTCGCTCAGTGATCGCCGATAGCCTTCGCATCAGATAAGCTGATGTACTCAAGACAACTGACAAAGTCATGCTCGCCATCTGTGCTGCCGTAGCCAAGCTTTGTCGTAGAAACGTTCATTTCGACACGTATTATGAATACCTACCACTATTCACATAATGCCCCTTCCGAAACGCCCAAGCAGGATGACTCGAATACAGATCTATGACAAGACTTCCAAGCACATCCCGCCCCCAAATTACTTACAAACCAAACTTGTTACTACCGTCAAACACAGCTCAAAAAGACACCATGTTTTCAGACCCATGAGATCCCGAGAGTCTTTGTAGCAGGCATACTGTACCGAGCACCTTGATAAGTGCTAAATCTTCGGAGTTTGCGGTTCGACGATTCCCTCTGTTTTTCCTCTTGCATGCCACGGACATACATTTGAATCGCTTTAATGATGTCTTCGTCATCGAGAATGATATCGTGCGATGAAGCTTGATATGCACAATGCCTCAAAGAAAGACGAGTGATCGCATTCTGAAATTAGCCTCAAAGTTTTGGAGTATGACGTGCCTCGATACGAGTAACCAGCGACTCAACGGCTTGAATGATAACTTCATCCGGGTCTTCTTCCCGGAGATTATGAGCTCGACGTTGTTGTAGCACATCTGAATCCTCGCTGACCATATTCGTACTGCAGAGCTTTTCAATGCGGTACGCGAGTATATGGAGTAGGCGAACGTCGCTGAGCGGAATGACACGGACATCGTCGCTAATAACAACTCGTTCAGGACCAGGGACAATGGGCTGTTGCGATCCCTCAACTTGATGTTGTAGAGGTGGCGCTCCCGTGAGCTTCAGGCGATCCATATGCAACCGGCCAATAAGTTGATTCGGGTAAATCAAGTAGATGAATTCTGAGTTTTCCAATCCCTTCAATTTTCGTTCGCCGACTGGAGAAATAGCGAAACCCGTCCGTTTGAGAGCTTCCATGTCCCGTTTAACTTGAGCGAGGGGGGTGTCGAATTCGTCATCCAACTCGCTTATGGTGTCGGCCATTTGCTCCAGCAGTCGCAATTCACCTTCGACGTCGGAACTAATGGTGATTTGTCCACCATCGGCCACAGCACTGATTCTTGCCGTACGATTCATCATCGGACCAAAGTAATCCATTCGCTTGGTGATTGGATCGACTTCGCATACCGGCGTACCCCAATGACAGCCCATTCGGACCGACAATCCTCGATGCAACAAATCCCCGCGTTCTGGGTGATATACTTCACACCCATGCTCCGATTCCAGGATTTCAGAGGGCCAGTCTGCGGAGAGGAGATTGGTTTGGACGGCGAAACACCATTGCAGAGCAGCAGTGATGGTTGGAAATGCGACAATGAAAGCATCTCCTTCTGTTTTGACTTCGTACCCACCGATAATACGCATCTGTCGCCGCATGATGACGTTGTGTGTCTTGATAGCGGAACGCATGGCGACGGGGTGTAATTCCCAGAGCATCGTCGAGTTTTTGATATCCGTGAATACCATCGCAACATCACCCACAGGCGGTGGTACTTCCCTCTCGAGTCGAGCGAGCGTCTAGCGTTAGCAAAAGAATTGACGGGGAATTCGAACCGAGTCTTCAGGCAGCTCATCGCGACCACGTTTCTTTTTCGCAAAGAATGCACCATCCTCGTCCCCTGGGAGATATCCACTGGCAGCAGAATATGATTGACTCGCATTCCGACTCCAAGGCTGCCGAATCCTCTTTTGAAACAAGTCGCCTATTCGAACCACCGTGACGCAAATACGACCTGTCGACCCGTACGCAATTGCGAAGTCACGAAGTTTCTGGGCGCCGCGGAGAGCATCGTCGCGTTCCGTCCTCACGACATCAACAGCCGTCTGGAAAGAAACATATTTCCAAAGCTCATTATTCGCAAGGATAAGGACTTCATCCTGATCCGAAAGATTGATTTCTTCGACATGGGGGGCCGCAATGACGATGGGGGAAAAGTTGACGTAACCAATGGAACGAGACACATCGAGAGTAACATGTCCAGACGAGATTTTACCATTTCGAGTGACACACCCGCCGTTGTTTCGAATCCGCTCGAGCTCTTTTGCTTCGGCGGGCCGATGTTTCTTGCTAAGTAATTTTATTTCGCCGGTTGTCCTCGCTAGGACTGCAACGCTATCGCCGGTATTTGCGACTGTCATCGTTTTTCCGTTTATGTAGACTGTTAAAGCAGAGCTCCCAAATTTTGTTAGGTCCTCGTAATCAATAGACATTGCGCCGGGGTGTCGCTTATTTGAAGTCTGTCCACCCGGAACACCATTGTGCATCCGTAGACTGTGAGAGACACTGTCAGTCAAAGCTTTGTTGATAGCTAAGTAGGTTCGTCGGAAGGCTGCAGCAGCGGTTTCCCCTTCCTTGACCTTCTTCAATTCTTCTAGGAATGACGCTCGGAAATGATCCTGCAGGAACTTGGATACGCGATTTCCTCCCGTCGGTTTCGGCGAACCGTCGAATAGCTGGTAGAGGACCTCCTTTTGCGAGCCTCGAAAGTTTGTCGTCGCCGTATCAAAGACGCTTAACTGGTCGTGTTGACCAAGGGTATCAGCGACACCATAAGCCATTCCTCCGGTTTCACTGCCGATAGTCCGAACTCGCCGGTTTTCAGTTTGATCGGGGACCGGGGTGCCCATAGTCGTCACGTCCATGAGGCCGAGTAGGCGAAGTTTGGTGAGGGCATGGAAATCGGATAGATCCCGTTCACCGGATCGAGTGGTGGCTTGCTGCTTGATTTCGAGTTTCTTGTTGCCCGACATGTTCAGGTACTTCAACTCGAGATTCCAATTCCAATTCCAGTCGTACGGCCAGTTGGAGATATTGTATTTCAGCGAGTTCGAGCCAACGTCGAGAACGTGTAAACGACGAATTTTGCCAAGTTCAGCTGGAAGGGTTTGTAATTTGTTGCAATTGAGATGAAGAACTTTGAGGGAACCAAGTCGTTCGAGGTCGTCCGCAGGTAAGGAGGATAGCTCGTTGCCAGATAAATACAACTCCATCAATTGATTCAATCGACTTAGTGCTCCAGGTGGGATCTCGTAAATCTCATTATACGATAAATTCAGGCATTTCAATTCCGTCAGCAATGTGATATGTTCAAAACAATCGTCTCCCAATCGATTATCTGCCAACATCAACATTTTGAGTGACTGAGCAAACGTATTCGCCGTTCTTGACGTCATCGTCGATGCGGTTGAGTCCTTTCGCATGTTCGACACACTCTCTTGAGAAAGGATTTTGGCCATTCTACCAACACTGACACCGGAATTTTTCCGACTTCCGGAAACATTGCTCGGCGATGCAGTAAGCTCTTCGCCTATGCCAGTCGTCGATGACGAGACGCTGGAGTGTGCGGGAGGTGGCTTTGGGAACGCATTTAAGAGGTTCGAGGTCACATTGAGACCTTCGAGGCTGTTGGCCGCCCATATTTCAGACGGAAGAGCCTTGAGGTTATTATTGTGAACGTCCAGAACTTTTAGACTGGCCATTATTCCGATTTCCTTTGGAAGCGCTTGCAACGAATTATTTGCGCAATGCAAATATTGCAACTTCTTCAGCTTCCCCAGGTACGGCAACGCAGTAAACGCATTGTCGTCGAGAATGAGCCTCTCCAGATTCTGCAACCCATCGAAAATGACTTCGTCCAACGCTGATAGTTTGGCGCCAGAGATGTTGAGATACGTCAACACGGTCCTTGATGGTTCCGGGGCAACCGGCAGGACGAGTTTTGTCGTTGGATTCTTGTTCATATGGAAATGTCGTAGTTTTGCGAATCGGGTCATTGGACTAACGGCCGAAATGTTATTATGTCCACAATACAAACAGTCGAGAGCGGGGACCGTGGCAAGCACATCAACGTTATTAAGCGAATTATACCGACAATCGATTTCTTTCAGACTCTCCATGGCGGCGACACTCGGCGGGAAGGGAGTCTTCAACTTATTGTTCGTGATGATGAGCCGTGAAAGATTGCACATATTGCCCATATTTTCAGGGATCTCCTCGATCGCATTAAAACTGATATCCAAATCGACAAGACTCGTTATTTCCGTGATTGGGGCCGGGAATTCGGTGAAACTGTTTGATGAGAGATCCAGGACCCGCAAGTCATCAAGGGTCGTGATATACTCGGGAGGTTCTTTGAACTTATTGTTTGCCAATTTGAGCGAGACTAGTTGTGTCATGCCCGAAAGATCGAGGGATTCGAGACGGTTGTGACTTAGATCGAGATGGGTCAATGATGGCGCAATGGGGATACTTTTAGGGATTCGGCGAGCTTCATTGTGGGTGAATTTAATTTCTTGAAGGGATACACAAGAATCGATGAAATCGGCGGGAATGCTCAGTGACATATTTCGGGAGACGTTGAGCGTTAGGATCTCGGCGGCATGTCGATACAATGGAAGAGGAATTGTCTGCAGATTTTTCGAATCGAGATTGACATTCTGGAACTGATCGAAATGGACTTCCTCCTGGATTCATTAACTGGATAGAAGCAAAGTGAACATACTGCCATCGTGGACAATTCGTCCACTCTCATAAAGACGAATCGCCAGAACCCACTCCAATCATCTCGTCCCATTTCTCCCCCGCCATCAACCTCTTCCACATATCCCAACTTTTCCAAACTCTTCTGTTGCAGTGTTATTGGTCTTTCGGTAGGCTGCAGCACCCTCGCCAGATTATTGTGATAATGGACCAACACCCATCGTTCCCCGACGGGAACAAAGAATTTCTTGGCCAGCATACCCAGCAGTTCCTGCACGGAAGTATTGGTAGCACAATTCATCGTGGCAAAGGTCGAATCGGTTCGGAAGACTCGCAAACAGTACATTAGTTTCGATGGCTTCTTGTCGATTTCCTCAGGAAAGTCAGGCAAATCCTCGGCAATAGCGTTGTGAGGACGCACGCCCCAGGATTCGGGAGCGGTCCACGTCGCATCATTACCCTGGGATGCGGAGGCCGGCAATATTGAAGAATGACGAGGGGACGTCTCCCAGGGTGCGACAGGATTTATCTCCAGTGACCTCTTGCCTTGGGCTTCGAAGAGAGATTGAGGCACTTTGTTTGACACGATACCCTGAAGTTGTCTGAGATCAGTGTCGAGGACGATTTCGTCATCGTCCATGTTCATAGATTTGCCTGGTTGGCTATGTGATTGACTTGGACTATGATGTCGGTGGAAGATGCTGTGGTGATGTCCTCCTTGAGAAGATTTCGAGTCTTCGTGTCCCCGCGATTTGGCTGGAGGGGCAGTTGGTGGGGTGTACGGCCCCCCAAATGTGTGGGAATTCGGAACAATTTGGACAGGGGTGCCACCGCTCGAGGATAAGGAAGAGAATGATTGCTGGTGTTTCATTGATGTAGACGCGGGCAGCTGCAAATCCGTAAATGACGTCGAACCGGAAAGAATCCCAAGATTGGCTAACGGATAAGGATTGCTATCCTGTCCAGCTATACGAGTCAATGCCATAAAATGGGGGTTAACTACTCTTCTCATTCTCCTCCTTTTTCTTGGCTCTGAAACGACCTAGGATACCCCTTTGCTTAGTATCCTTCTTGTCCCGGGCGTTCGTGCTGACGAAGGTCGCAGCCTTGTTGCGAGATGTTTGATACATTTTATCGACAGGTTTCAAGCTAGGACTGCTGTGTCGATGCCTGTCCCAAAATTGTCCGCTTGATGACGAGGATAGGTTCAATTGGGGAGAAGGCGGGAGCGCAGACACGGGGCGATCACGGACGGGTGCTTCTACGGATGGTTGCCTCCGTACGTCCTAGACCAAGCGTTAGCATAACGACATTATTAACGTTTTCAACACGTACCTCCATATCTTGATAGAGAAACGGGACTACGTCAGCTGTCGGTAATGGACTATTTGATCGAACTTCGCCCTCGGGATAGCCTTTCTGCCGTTGCGAGGCAGACCTATCTTTCTTGGGTTCGGACTTGTCCTTATCTCGTTTGGAATGTGTCGAGGTCTTTGACTCGATGCCGAGGATCCGTTTATGCTTGTCACTGCGCTGGCCTGTGAACGGCGCCGGCTCTTCATCGCCGACGGTAAGGGAAGATCTCATTCGCGGTCTTGCAGCATGAGTGGCGGTATTCGCTTCACTGCTTTTCCTTGCAGCTGGATCAAGCTCAAGCTTACTCGACGGTGGAGAGAACGGCCCGTTGACGTGGGGATTTACAACCGTATGTGGAGACACAGGAGACCCGTTGCTGTTCGATTTAAACAAAGCAGGCGGGCTTTCGAGGGGACTGGCCGAATGGGCCTCCTCAATCGACTCGGTTTCGGAAACGCGGTGGAGGGCTGGTGGCCGGAGGTTTGTCCGGGGTGGGGCTCGTGGAGGCGTTGCGGGGGAGTAATTGGCCATGTTGGCGAAATACTCATTCGAGGGTGGCTGAGACAGCGGAGAGACGGCGGCGTTGCGTATTTGCATCTGCGTCTGCGTCGGCGTCTTCGGAAGAGGGATCTTGGGCGGAGGGCCCCTTTGGGGAGGGGGTGCGAAGGAGGAGTGCCATGAAGTGGCGGATTGCATGGGAGGGGAGGTGCCGTTTGGGCTGCCAGTGCCCCCGGAAGCCATTATCGGCGGAAGGGTGGTAGCCGGCTAGTTCGACAGAGTGGGAATTAAGGATCGATGATGGGGATGGAGGCAGCCTACGTGCGGTGCATTGAGGGCAAGGCGGGTCTGCACATAACGGGCCCGCGGCGGTGGATGGGCGATGGTGATCCGTTCGTTGTTAGATCAGTTTTGAGGAGGACCCGGCGTCACGTTACTAAAGCAGGCAGCCTATTTATTTGCGCTCAGTCGGCCAGCCTCGGTGGTCCTGGAATGGCTACCGGACATGAGGCCCAATGGTACGCGGCCGTCATACCCTAACCCAGATGCAAAGATGACACGACGAGTTAACTTTCGGTCAAGATTACATTTGTCATCGAGGAATCCTCGCTATACATCAATGTTAATCTCATACTATCTTGCGCTGCTGCCAGCAAATGCTCAAACCTTTTCCTCACATCGTCACCTCCCAAACGTCAGACGCTTATTCTTGTAACCCTCAATCTTTTTCTTTTTACTTTCCTTTGCCTAGCAATTAGCGAGATTCACAGGGTTTGTTCACCTTCTTGTGCTGACGAATCTTCTTCTGAGCCGCTTTCTCTGGATCTGTGACAGCTTCCAACGAACGTTTCATCTTTCGCTCTTCTCTTTTGCCGAGAGCTTCCTGTCGAACTGCATTGACAATCTCAAGATATGCAGTCGTGCCCAGTTTTGTTTGTATAAGCTTCAAGCCTTCATCCGCGATCTCGCGAGTTTCAGAAATTAGCTTCAATGAACAAGAGCGACAGTGACTACCTTTCAAAGAGCTCTTAATAACGGACGCAGTGGGCCCGTCATCCATGAATCGCGATAGTGAGGCTACCAGAGAACTGGCATGAGGCTGCAGGTCTTCCAATTCCATCACACTGACGAGCGCGACAATCCATTGAACGAAGATTTTTCGTGTCAACCCAACGTGCTACACATCAACCTTGTTAAATCGAAAGAAGGTCATACCTCCGCGACAACTCGTTCATACCGGATCTCAGCCGTGATTCGTGAAATCAGCCAGGACAAACAATATACTTCCTCTGCCGCGGCGTTTTCTTCCTTTGACCTGGTTTTGGGGAGCACACAGCCTGTTTGCTTGAATTGTTGTCCGATGAAAACGAGATTCTTAAGCGCTTGCAGATGGATATCGGCGGTAGACTCGGCATCTTTAATTTGTTCGATGAATTGGCGTGTCAAAGCAATGATATCCGCGACACTGAGATGCAGACTCTCGATCGTTAAATCACCGTTCTCGATCGTCTCGCTTCGGCCGAATAGCACACCGAACAATTTTGAAGCCGCAAGACGGGTAGGGACGTTTTTACACATCAGGAAATCTCGTAAACGTCGCCACAACATCTCTCGACTTGGTGTGAAAATTCGACCAGGCACAAATTTGACCAGCGTAACGAAGAGTTGTAAACATTGTTCAATAACGTCCCAAGCCGCAAACCCCCCAGCTGTAGCATTCTGCTCAATAATTTCCTCAACACATTCAACGCATAAATCCAAGTCTTCCGGGCTGCCTTTACCATGTTTCAAAAGAATTCGATAAACGTGCAAGCTCGCTTTCAACAGCGCCGGTTTATCCGTCTGTCTAGCCCAAAGACGTAACATCGTTCGAATTGCTTTCGACCTCTCATCATCCGCGTTCTCGATAATCGATTGAATCAAGCGCGCCGCCATTTCACGACATGTGGCACTCTCATCATTGGCCAAAGGGATGAGAAGGCCCACGAACAGGTCAAGAAGGACAGGTTGCAATAGCTCATCGCCAAACTTGAATACGAGTTGATGCAAGACTTCCATGACGGATTGTCGGCCGCTTTCGAATTCATAACCCAGATTCTTGATGAGGAATGAGATTTGTTTTTTCAGACGATCGCGGCCTTGGGGGTAGTCCATGAGAAATTGCAGGTAGAGGGCGCGGGTGGTATCTCGGACACCTGCAGATTGATTGGTGATCATGATATTCGAAATCTCGGACATGATGTCGTAGACTTCGGACACGACAATGCGTCGGGAGAGGATGGCTCGAATGAGGGAGAAACTTATGCCTTGTCGTTCGGGTTCTTGGAGGTCGGGATGAATGCGTTCGAGGATGTAGATGACTGTATTTTCGGGAACGGTGAAACTTTTCCGATCGCGGATGAAGATTGAAAGAAATTTGAAACTCGCTTGACATAGCTCGGATTTTGTAAGGGGTGACTGCTTGATGAAGCACACCGCACGATCAACAAAGACATCAAGACCGTCCTCGATGGATGCATATGGCAGCGAAATCACCCGGCTTAGGAGTCTTAACGACGCAATTCGAAGTTCGTCAATGTCCGAAACCAGCGAATCGCCGACTAGGGGAATAAGAGTGTTTAGTTTTTCCTCAGTGAGGAGAATCTTGTGCTTCTTAATTAATCCTGTCGCTGTTTCGAGAGCAAATCGAAGCAGTTTAGGTGAATTCGCTCTAAAGTGATCGGATTCGTATTGCCGTCGGACCTTGAGATTGACGATAAATTGATTCTTTGTCGGGTCGGGCCCTGTCTCTGTTGACCTAGCAGATTCCACTTGAACAGACTGAAAGAAAGCGAGACAAAAGTCGAGAACTGCTGACGGAACGGCGCCTTCACTACGGAGAATTCCGAGTTGAATACGACGCAAAACTTCAGAAATTTTCCTCCCATCCTTGACGGAATTCGTGTCGTAGAGAAAACTTCGGATTGGAGACAGGAGCACCGCCAAGCTGTGCACTGATGTGATGCTTGCAAGGATCTCAAATGAATCGTAGCTTTTGCTCGCTTTGATTTCCTTCATACTTGATGTGTAGCCCTCGCTGTCTTTTTCCGAGCCAACGGCCCCGAAAATATCGTCCATCAAGACATCAACCACATCCATCACGCAACCATCTAGCGCACCGTGCTGCGCAGGCAGATGAGTTAGCAATGAATGAACCGTAAACCCAAGAACATGTAATTGATAGCCACGATTCAACGCAGCCCTCAGCTCCTTTAAAATGAACCCAAAGAAACGAGGGCCGAGAATGCTGAGCGCCTCATTGAGGGTTTTCCGGCTCGTATCCCGATTCTCTTGAGATCGACTTCGGAGGATATGCGCGACGTCTGTAAGAACGGCAGGTAACTTACTAGTCATGAATTTCTCTGGGAGAGCTTTGAGAATTTTGACGAGGGCGACAGCGACGGGGATGCGAAGTTTGATGCTACTTTCTTCGTGGTGATGAAGGTATTGTAGCATCGGAGGGTAGAATTCATTGACCACAGTCTTCACCAAAAAGTCCTGTTGCGCAATATCGTCCTCCTCCGTTGGCTCCTCTGGCACACTCCGTTGAATTCTCGCACCGGCGACTTTAGCAGTATGCTCCACCATCGCACAAACTGATCTAACCACCGCCCGTTCTCTCTCATCGCCGCTCTTCAACATGCCAAGATAACGCTTAACCATTTGTCGAAAAGCCTTCCATCCCAACGCCCCACTCAAAACCCCAACAGCACGAACGGCCTCCGCCGCAACATTAACATCCTCACCAACACTCTCAAGAGAAATTTTCTCCAGCACAGGGATAAATATTTGCTCGAGATTCATGGCCTTCAGCGAGCCATCTGCCGCAGCATTGGAAAGCCTCATAATAGCCCGCATCCGTCGATGGTGTTGGATGTGAAAGATATTGTTAAAGAAATTGGCTTCTTCGTCGCCATCGACAAGGAGGACTTTGAGATCCGTAATTGGGGCCCATTCATGGCAATTTTTAACGAGGGCATCGAGAACGCCAGCGAATTCGCGACGGACGAGATCGTTTGAGTGCTTTAGACCTTTTTTGATGGCGGGAAGGACGGCGGCGGAGAGTAGTTGTGTGTATGGCGACGACAACCCGTTTCTTCGAGCTGCCACGAAGAATCGTTCGAGTCCGAATGCGGAGCCCGTTCGAAGAGACATTTCTTCCGTATCTTGGACGAAGAAGAGAAGATTGTAGAGAACCGGGATCCATGCTCGGGGCGTCAGAGTTGAATGGAGCTCCTCATTCAGTTTCGCAAACCCTGTCAATCGGCGGTCGAAATCTGGCGTATCCAGCCGACGAGTATCGTACGCGTTCAAATCACCCACGATATTTCCAATTTCCGACAATTGAGAGTCAACTTCGGCGAACAAGTCAATTATCTGACACAGTGTAATTCGGGCGTATCGGTCGTGGAGAACGACGAATAGTCTCGACAACGAGTTTAATCGTTCCTCAAAGGTCGTTGAATTGGCCTGCAGGTCGGATACGCGGGGGAGCAAATTGACGATACTTTCGAGTAATCCCCCCTTAATCTTCTCGTTGACGAGTTTCCCTGGTTGTCTGAGTAGAGAAAGGAGCGGTTTAATCAAATGTTCGACATGGATGGAGTCTTGGACTAGAGGCGCAGAATAACGAAGTACGTCGGTGATGAGGTCCAGGCACGGCCTCGAATCGACAATTTGCTGGAATTGGTCGTCAGTGAGGATGATAGTGAGATGATCGAGGAGCATGGTAAGGTTCGGCATAATCAACGTGCCTTCTATAACTAATCCCGTCTCCCCATTTTGTGAGAGTATGAAGAGATTGGTGGCAATGCGGAGAACAGTTTCAAAAATTGAAAGGTTTGCCGTGGGAACCTCGATGCAACTCAACACACTTGGAATAATTTGTGGATTAAGAGATAGAAGAGGGGCGGTTTGTTGATGTTGAGCGAGTGTGTCGAAAAGTTGTAGCCGGGTACTCGGAGATTGGATGTTCTCATGGGATAGCGTCGCCAACTTGTCCGAGACGAATTCTTTAAATACCAAGGCGACGTAGGGTTCCCAAACAAATTCCGGACAGGTGTCGATCAATAAGCTAAACACCTTCAACGACGTTTTCCGGATAGTGCGGCTCGTTTTTGTGGTCGACGCGTCGGCGGCTTCGTCCTCGGCGTTATCCTTGGCATCGTCATCAATATCATTCCTCGTTAACTTGGACTTCCACATTGACACGATCAAGGCCTCAAGCACGTCCGGTAAATAAGCGGTTACCCCCGCTCCGAGAGCCTTTACCAAATTCTGCACCATCATCACGAATCCAACCATTTTCTTCTCATTCACCGAGTCCTGCAGATTTTCCTCGACCAATTCACACCGCCCCTCCTCAACCCGCACAGCTCCGCGAACACCCTCAAACGGCAACAAAGCCAAATCAATAAAAAGTCTCTGGTCCTCTTGCCGCAGATTTGACAGCGCTGACAAAATCGCCGCACGCTTCCCCTCATTCCCCTGTCGCGCCACCGCATTCCCATACAAAATCCGGACAACAATCTCCATCAATGCGGCCCGATGGCCCTCCTCAATCCTACTCTCTTCCGCGTCAACATGAATCAAACTCGTCAATTCCTCACGGAACTTTCGTTCATCCAAGAGATTATGCAATCCCTCTCGGTACGTGGTTAGTTCTACATCCTTCCACGTGAGGATGGCGTCGAGTGCGAGAAGCTGGAGTTTTACGTCGCCATGGTGGAGGAGGCTGTAGAGTGTTGAGCGGACTTCGGTGGCTTTGTAGAGGGCTTTCGGATTGATGAATTTGGTGAAGAGGGTGAGGAGAGAGATGCGGTCTTTGTACTGCCACTGGATTGGCGACGACGAGGTTGGGGATTCAAGAGAGAGAAAGAGCGGGACAAGCTCCCGCGAGTGTTGTTCAGCGAGATGTGGAATTTCTAAAAGAACTCGAAGAGCCTGTGATCGAGGAGAGGGATGACGTTCGGGTAAGTTCTTTTGGAGTGCCTAATTCATTAATATGGAATGAGATAGGATTATACCTTATCATGCAAACCCTCTGTTCGTGATTTGAGATCGACTTGATTCCCTTCCCAAATTGTATTGGAGAGGGCCAGCGTGTTTGATTTGTCATTCTTGCATGGACCAACATAGACCTCCCCGCTATCTTCCAAGGTCAAATCTGAGAATGCTTTCTCCCAAAGTTTAGCACCGCTCCTATCGCCGATGATCTTCAAAGCGCCAGAGGCGTCGCTCCAGAGTGGGGAAAAATTAACTCTCAGTAATCCAAAACAGAAAGCGATCATAAAACTGTCTGTTTCAGCCGTAGACAAGGTTGGGAGTTTTCGCATCGCCAGTGCAGTCGAGCGGATGTTGTCCACCGTGCGTGGTGTGTTTTCAATCTCTAGTATGGCCTGGACGAGGTTGGGGAGGGATGGCGATATATGACGGCTGATTCTCTCCAGGATGCGGAGGGAAGTGTTTCGGACGATGTGAGATGGATAAGCGAGATTTCGCTCAATGTGACGCGAGAATGATTTAAGGAGTTCGAGAGGGAATTCGGACCTAGGGGGTCAGATAGAAGGAGGGGTGAGTGGGATACGTTGATAAGTTCGATAAGTACGCTTCGAGACCCTCGAGAAACGTAACGTCGGCTAGAAGAGATTCGGCATTGTCATCCAGCGCAGAGAAAACTTGATCAAATGACAATGAATCTTTGGCCGAAAGCGATAGGAGAAGGCCAGTCACATCAGAGCGAACTTCCCCTACCCTCTCCAAAGCTTTCGGAAGTAAGCTCTTCCACTTCTTCAGTGAGGATGGCGACTGAAGTCCCACATTGGCGACCAACCTTAACACAAGCCAAGTCGCTGATGCAGAGTCAGAGAGAGCGAGATTATCAATGCGTTCAGTCAACATTTTCATGAACGGCGAACTCTTTGAAATGACATGGTCGCCGAGTCGGCCATTTCCATTGGTAGGACGGTCAGCTTTGTTGAGGAGATCGTCCTGTCCCAGCGCGACAATCCACAACGCAATCTCATCTACAACATCTCCTGCAGCGTTGATGTACCTAACATTAACATTCAATCCGCATGTTAAATTGTACTTTGTGAGGTCTTCCATGACCCATTTCTCAAAGTAATCGCGATTTATATTGCCGATTAATCTTGACAAAGGTCCGATCTGCGATTCGCTCTTGTCCTTGAGTAGTTCAAAAACTTGTGCTGTCGCTTTCTTGCTGGTAACTGGATCCGCTTTGGCGAGAACGAGAGCGGCAAGATGTAACCTTTTCGGCGAATTGATACCGTTTAACATGAGGACGCGGATGAGGGCATCAGTTACAATGGACCAATCGCCGACTTTGGAGCCGGTTTTCACGGAGCAAAAGAGAACGAGGAGATCGACCGCTAGATCCTGTCCGTCCCCATTTATACTTTCGATGATGAGGTCGAGTAATGGCGCCAGTGCTTGTTTACTCGAATCGTGGATAATCTGTTCGAGTACGCAATTCAAAACCCGCCGAGAATTTTCAGTCGCTATCATCAGAAAGGAAATGAAGATGTAATACCTGAACTCTGAGCAGAACGCACAAGCGCACTGAAAACGGCCAGAGCCTTTGAATGAAGGTTTCGTCCAGGAGCTTTCATGCCCTCAACAAACACATTCGCAACAGCCTCCGAATACTCCTCATTATCTCCGAGATCCGACACCATATACTCCACAACCTCATTTGGACTCTTAACTCGTCTTAAGAGGAAAGCAAATGCTTCCGAAGCAAATCGTCGTACATGTCGTTTTTGTCGAGTTTTGCCAAGAAGCGGGGCAAGCTGATCAAATGTGATTGTTAAATTCGCCACAAGTGGACCGGCGAGGTATTTCAGGAGCCACGATAGGGTATTGAAG
>Ga0335076_10001047_pt1 | contig 26537 bp, 25 predicted proteins | sample Lox_Sample_25_FD_206717 | JGI IMG/M metagenome (GOLD analysis project Ga0335076, IMG submission 206717) | Soil microbial communities from Loxahatchee National Wildlife Refuge, Florida, United States - Lox_Sample_2.5 | ecosystem: Environmental > Terrestrial > Soil > Wetlands | place: USA... | reverse complement strand
GACCGCATGGGCGGCGTCGAGGATCCGTTCGGCCACCTCTGGTACGTCGCGACGCACGTCGAGGACGTCTCTCCCGAGGAGATGAAGCGCCGCATGGCCGCGATGGCGCCGGCGGGCGCCGCGTAGGACCCCGGCCCGCGCGGGCGGGGGAGACGGTGGGATATCGTGCCGGCATGCGCAAGCTTGCCGGTCTGCTCCTGCTCCTCGTTCTCTCCTCGCCCGCGTTCGGCCAGGCTCCGGCCCCGGCCCTCGCCGCGGACACGCCCTCGACGACGGTCGCGGGGAACGCGTTCATCGCGCCCGCCGGTTGGACGGTCTCGGTGAAGGGTCCCGCCACGATCCTCGCGGGGCCGGAGGGCGATTCGTGGATCGCGCTGGTCGACGTCGAGGCGAAGGACGCCGACGCCGCCGTGGCCGCGGCGTGGGCCGCGTACAAGCCCGACCACCCGTGGCCGCTCAAGGTCACGAACGACGCGCCCGACCGGGACGGCTGGTCGAAGCAGAAGGTCTACGAGTATCAGACGTCGCCGAACGAGAAACGCACCGTCCAGGCGGTCGCGCGATTCGCGAACGGCCGCTGGAACGTCGACCTCATCGACGTGAGCGATCCGGTGGCCGAGAAACGCGGCGCTCAGTTGTCGCTCATCTTCGGCCGGCTCCTGCCGAAGGGGTACGCGCGCGAGTCCTTCGCGGGGAAGAAGGCGAACACGCTGGACGAGAAGCGGCTCGCCGAGCTCTCGCGGTTCGTCGAGGCCGGGATGAAGGAGCTGAAGGTCCCCGGCGTCGCGGTCGGCATCGTCCAGGGCGGCAAGGTCGTGTTCGCGGACGGTTACGGCGTGAAGGACCTCGGGAAGCCCCCGAAGGTGGACGCCGATTCCGACTTCATGATCGCGTCGAACACGAAGGCGCTGACGACGCTGCTCCTCGCCCGGCTCGTGGCGGAGAAGAAGCTGACGTGGGACACGCCGGTGACGAGCGTGCTGCCCTCGTTCAAGCTCGGCGACGCCGAGACGACGAAGCAGGTGAAGATCCGGCAGCTGATCTGCGCGTGCACGGGACTGCCGCGGCAGGACCTCGAGTGGCTCTTCCAGTTCCAGGGCGTGACGCCGGAGGGCGCGATGGCGACCCTCGCGACGATGCAGCCGACGACGAAGTTCGGCGAGATGTTCCAGTACTCGAACCCGATGGCGGGAGCGGCCGGGTTCACGGCCGGGCACGTCCTGTATCCGGACCTGGAGCTCGGCGCCGCCTACGACAAGGCGATGCAGACGCAGGTCTTCGACCCGCTCGGCATGAAGACGACGACCTTCGACTACGCGAAGGCGCTCGCGGGCGACCACGCCGATCCCTTCGCGCCCGACGTCGACGGCAACACGAAGCCGGCGGTCATGGCGCTCAACTACGCCGTCATTCCGCTCCGGCCCGCGGGCGCCGCCTGGAGCAACGTGCACGACATGCTGCGCTACGTCCAGATGGAGCTCGACGACGGCAAGCTCCCGGACGGGAAGACGTACATTCCCAGGGAGCCGCTGCTCGAGCGGCGCGTGAAGCAGGTGCCGATCGGCGAGGACGACTCGTACGGCATGGGACTGATGGTCAACACGACCTACGGCATCCCGGTGGTCCACCACGGCGGCGACATGATCGGGTACCACAGCGACATGATGTGGCTGCCGGATCAGGACGTCGGTGCGGTCATCCTGACCAACGCGGACCCGGGCTGGATTCTGCGCACCGTGTACCGCCGCAAGCTCCTCGAGGTGCTGTTCGACGGACACCCCGAGGCGGATGCGCAGGTCGCCGCACAGGCGAAGTCGTTCTACGACGATCTCGCGGCCGAGCGGAAGCTCCTCACGGTCCCCGCGGACCCCGCCGAGAGCGCAAAGCTCGCGCCGCACTACGTCAACGCATCGCTCGGCGACATCACGGTCACCCATCCGGGGTCGGAAACCGTATTCGACTTCGGCGAGTGGAAGACCCCGGTCGCCTCGCGGAAGAATCCCGACGGCACGATCTCGTACATGACGATCGCTCCGGGGGGCCAGGGCTTCGAGTTCGTCGTGGGAAGCGGTCCGGCGAAGACGCTCATCATCCGCGACGGCCAGCACGAATACGTGTTCCAGGCGAAGTAGACGGCGGAAGCGGACGGCGGGGCCTCGCCATTGACACCGAGGCGGCCGGCCACTAGGCTCCCCGCAGTGATCCGGCCCTCGATGCTCTTCCTGGGATTCCTCTGCGCGGGGCTCGTGCGCGCCGAGCCGATGGTCCTCCTGCCGCGCGAGGCCGGGATCGACCTCGAGGCGGGGCAGACGGTCGAGCTCCGCTTCGCGAGCATCCCCGCGGACGCGGAGGAGTTCGAGCTTCTCCTCGTCGGCGGCTCGGGTCAGCCCTTCGTGCTCCGCATCTCGGAGAGCCTGCCGGGCGGCACGAGGTCGTTTCTCTGGACGGTGCCGAACCTCGATCTCGACGAGGCGCGCTTGACGGTGCGGATGGACCGCGACGACCGCGAGGTCGAGGGCGAGCCGAGCGAGCCCTTCTCGATCGAGGCCTCGCCGGCGCGTGCGCTCACCCGTCTCGAGCTGCGGCAGGGCGAGGTCTGGGTGCGGCCGGAAGCCGGAGACGAGAGGCCGGTGCCCTCGCTGCCCCCGGCCGGCCTCGGGCGCGCCGAACCGTCTCTCGAGAGTCCGGCGGCGCTCTTCGAATTCGTGACCCCACCAACGACGCCGGTCCTCGGCCAGACCCTGTCCCCTTCGGACATTCCGCGGGAATCGCCCGCGGTCCCGCGCATCGAGAACGTGAGGCGCGTCCTGCCGCGCATTCCCCTCTCCATTCCTCCGCGCATCTGAGTCCGGCGCTCCGGCGCCCCCATTTTCGGCCGTCTCCTCTCGACGGAGGCGGCGTCATGGACTCGCGCGCGCCGCGTGCGGCGCCCGTATGAACGGAGGACTCGGAGAATGCTCCAAGGCACTCTTTCCCGAACCGGGAGGGCGAACGCTCTCCCATGGCGAAGCCTTCTCGCGTTCCTGCTCGCCTTTTCCGCCTCGTTTCTCGAGGCGCAGACCCCCGCGACCGGCGCCGTGCGCGGACTCGTCAAGGACGCGTCCGGCGCGGCCGTCTCGGACGCGAGCGTCACGATCACCAACGTCGCGACCGGAGTGACGCGCTCGACGAAGACCGGCGGCGACGGCGCCTACGCGATCGCGGACGTGCCGCTCACCGGCCGCTACAAGCTGACGGTTTCCCGCGAGGGATTCGCGACGCAGGAGAAGGGCCCCTTCTCGCTCGCCGGAAGCCAGACCGCCCGGTTCGACGTCACGCTCGCGACGGCCGGAGTGGCGGAAGCGATCCGCGTCACGGGCACCGCCAACCAGGTGCGCGCCGACGAGCCCCAGCTGGGCACCCGTTTCGACACGCAGAAGATTCAGAACACGCCGCTCCTCGGCAACAAGCTGACGTCAGTGCCGCTGCTCAACTCGGCGGTGCGCTCCGCTCGGGGCACGGGCGACCTCTTCCTCGACCAGACGCTCTTCGTCATCGACGGGGGCGGCCGCCGCCAGACCACGATCTCCGTGGACGGCAGCTCCGGAGACGACGCCTGGGGGCGTCAGACGATCTCCGCGTCGCTACCGCTCGCGACGGTGCAGGAGATGAACGTGCTGACGAGCGCGTTCTCGGCGGAGTACGGCCGCACGACCGGAGGCGCGATCAACCTCGTGACGAAGGCCGGGACCAACGGCCTCCACGTCGACGCGACGGGCATGTACCGGCCCGGGAGCCTTTCGGCGGACCAGCCCGTCACCGGGACGTCGGGCTACGACAACCTCTGGCAGGGCGGCGGTCTCGTCTCGGGGCCGATCGCGACGGACAAGGTCTACTTCTCGGTCGGCGGCGAATACAACAACCAGAACCGCGACTCGACCATCACGTCGCCGCTCGATCCCGGCACCTATCGCGGCGACATCCACCAGTCGATGGCGTTCGCCCGCGTGGACGCGGATCTCGACCAGCAGAACCACGTCTTCGGCAAGTTCAACTCCGATCTGCTGAACGACACGAACCCGCAGGACGTTGTCGGCGGGCTGACGCTGCCGAGCGCCGGCCGGACGTTCACGCGCAACACCTACTTCTATCAGCTGGGCGACACGGCCACGCTGACGCCGGCGCTCTACAACAACGCGCGGCTGGCGTACCTCGACGGCAATCCGATCACGCAGTTCGAGCCGAACGACCCGTCCACGCAGTTCGTCCGGCCCGGCGTCTCGACCGAGGGGGAGTCGCGCTATGCCCTCCTGACGAACAAGCAGTGGCAGTTCGCCGAGACGGCGAGCTACACGTGGGGCGAGCACTTCTTCAAGCTCGGGGGGGACGTGATCCGTTCGAAGTCGGGCGGCGACGGCCAGGAGTTCGGCGCGCCGTTCGTGCTCGGCCAGTTCACGTTCCGTCCCGGCATCCCGCCGACGACGCCGACCTCCGACCTCACGATCGACGACGTGACCCGTTACACGCAGGGCTTCGGAAACGTGACGTACTCGGTCCTCGACACGCTGTGGTCCGTGTACCTGCAGGACGACTGGCGGGCGGCGCGCGACCTGACGCTCAACCTCGGGTTGCGCTACGACCGCCAGCTCCTGACCGACGCGAAGGGCAACTTCCAGCCGCGCGTGGGCGTCGCCTGGCAGCCGGGCGGCGACGCGAAGACGGTCGTGCGCGCGGGCTACGCGATGTACTACTCGCAGATCCGCTCCAACATCGTCGCGGGCTGGGCGTTGAACGGCCCGACCGGCTTCTTCACCTACTCGGCGGCGCCCGGACAGCTCGGCTTCCCGACCGACCTGAACCCGCTGCCGGACTTCCCGCCCGGCGCCGTACTCCCGCCGCGCGACATCACGATCCGGCCGGGCCGGGCGTCGTACTACGACCAGTTCTTCGACGTCTCGAAGCTGAACGGCTATCCGGACAAGCTCGTGAACCCGCAGACGCAGCAGTTCACGGTCGGCGGCGAGCGCGAGCTCTGGCCGTCGTGGATCCTGTCGCTCGACTACGTCCACGCGCACACGATCGACATCGACCGCAACATCGACCTGAACGCTCCGTCGCTCTTCATCCGGACGGAGCCGGGCCAGACGCGGCCCGCCACCGTCGCCGACGCGACCCGTCCGATCACGCCGGTCCCGAACGGCTACAAGCGCATCCTCGTCACGGTCAACCAGGGCGAGAGCCTGTACGACGCGGTGCAGTTCAATCTCAACCACAGCTTCTCCGGCAAGGGCCAGGTGCTCCTCTCGTACACGTGGTCGCACTCGCGCAACAACTTCGAGCCCGACGCGACCGGCGGCGATCCCAACGACGTCAACCAGCTGAATCAGGAGTGGGCGGACAGCCTGCTCAATCAGCCGAACCGCGTCGTGCTCTCCGGCTGGTACACGTTGCCGTTCCAGATCACGGGCGGCGGCGCGTTCTCGTACGCGTCGGGGCGCCCGTACAACATCACGACCGGCGTCGACAACAACGGCGACGGCAGCACGGCGGACCGGCCGGTCGTCGACGGCGTCGTCATCCCGCGCAACTCCGGCCAGGGCTCCGACATCATCGATCTTTCGCTCTACCTGGCCTACGAGTTCCCGATCGGCGACGTGATGCGCCTCGGCCTGCGCGCCGAGTGCCTCAACGTGACGAACCACGCCAACATCGTCGGCCGCAATGGGACGTACGGCAACGCCGCCGACGGGACGCCGCTGCCGAGCCTCGGACAACCGCTCGGCGGCATCTCCAACGTGGATCCGGGCCGCCAGTTCCAGTTCCTGATCCGGGTCATGATCTAGGAGCCCGTGACTTCGACGGGCGGTTTCGACGTTCTCCGGGTCCGGGCGGTCTCGAAGCGATTCGGGGCGCGCCCGGTCCTGGGGGACGTCGGTTTCGAGATCCGTCGGCGCGAGGTCCTCGGCCTGATCGGCCCGAACGGCGCGGGCAAGACGACGCTCCTCGAGTGTCTGGCCGGTATGCTTCCCGCCGAGGGGGGCGACGTCTCGGCCGACGGACGGTCCCTGTCCGCCGCCGGGCGCCGCCGCATGCTCTTCTACGTTCCGGACGGCATCGCTCCGTGGGACGGACAGCGGGTCGGCGCCGTCCTCGGCTTCTTCGGCGATCTGCATCGGCGCGGCGGCGAGGAGATCCGATCCTGGGTCGCCGCGCTCGGCTTGGGCTCCCTCCTCGGGTCGCGCGTCGGCGCGCTCTCGAAGGGGGAGCGAAAACGGTTTCTCCTCCTCCTCGGGCTGATCGCGTCCGCGCCGGCGCTCCTCCTCGACGAGCCGTTCGACGGGCTCGACCTGCGCCAGACGCGGGGGGTCGCCGGACTGCTCCGCTCGGCCGCGCGTGAAGGGCGGGCGCTCGTCCTCTCGATTCATCAGCTTTCGGAAGCGGCATCGGTCTGCGACCGCCTGGTGCTGCTCGACGCGGGCCGCGTCGCGGGCGAGGGCGACCTCGAGGCGTTGCGGGAGCGTGCGGGAATGGTCGGCGCGACGCTCGAAGAGGTCTTCCTTGCGCTCACGTGAGTCGCGCGCGCTCCTCGCCATGGAGGCGGGCGAGCTCGCGGCATCCCCCTCGGCCTGGCTCATGCTGCTGCTCGCGGGGCCGCTCGTCGGTCAGGCGTTCGTCGCGGCGGTCCGTCTCTACGCGGAGGCGAGCGGCGTCGCGCCCGGACGCGCGGCGCTCGCGCAGGGCCTCTCGCCGCTCGACGGCATCGTGGTCCCCACGTTCGGCGCGTACGACCTGCTCGCGACGCTCCTCTATCCGTTCGTCGCGATCCACGCGATCGCCGCCGAGAGGCGTTCGGGAGCCGACAAGCTCCTCCTCCAGTCGCCCGCCGGCATCGGGCGGCGTCTCGGCGTCAAGCTGGCCGCGCTGACACTCTACTGGGCGCTCGCGTGGGTCCCCGGGGTTCTCGCCCTGCTGCTGTGGAGGTTCTACGGTGGCCACCTGGACGCGGCGGAAACCTCCAATCTCCTCCTCGGGCACCTCCTGCGTTTCTTCCTCGCGACCGGCGTTGCGTTCGCCGCGGCGGCGACCGCGGGAGGCGCCGCATCCGCGGCCCTCGTGGCGCTGGCGTTCACTCTGGGAACCTGGGCCCTCGACTTCGTCGCCGCGGGGCGCGGGGGTCTCCTCGAGCGGCTCGGCCGGATGACCCCGAGCGCCGCCCTGCGGGTCTTCGAGCGGGGGGAGCTCGACCTGTCGGCCGCCGCGGCGTTCGCCGCGGTCGGCGCAGCGGGGGTCGCGATCGCGGCGGTGGGACTCGACCGAGGCCTCCCGCTCGCCGCGCGCGCCCGCCGCGGTGCCCTCGTCGCGCTCGCGGCGGCGCTCGGTCTCTGGGGCGCCTCGCGCGTGCGGGCGAGCTGGGACTTCAGCGAGGACCGGCGCAACTCCTTCTCTCGCGCGGACGAGGCGGCGCTGCGTTCGATCCGCGAGCCGGTCGAGATCGAGGTGGCGCTCGCGCCCGAGGACCCGCGCCTCTTCGACTACGAGCGCAGCGTGCTCGTGCGGCTCCGGCGCGTGCTGCCCGATCTGAAGGTGCGCTACACGGCCTCGAGCCGCGGCGGCCTCTTCGAGGGCCGAGGTTACGGGGAGATCTGGTACTCGGTCGGCCACCGCCGTTCCATGCTGCGCTCGACCACCGAGCCGATCGTCCTCGAGCATCTCTACCGCCTTGCCGGCGCCGTCCCGCCGGCCTCCCCGGCAGACGCCTACCCCGGTCATCCTCTCGCGGCGCGCCCCACGGGCGCCGCGCTGCTCTTCGATCTGGCCTGGCCGCTGGCCGCGGGCCTCGCCTTTCTTCTTGCGCGCGGCCCATGGAGAAAGAGATGCCCACGCTTCGCGGAATCGTCCCCGTAGCTCTCTTCGCGGCGGCCCTCGCGGCCCTCGGCGATGCCCCTGGCCGGAAGATCGATCTCTCGCAGGAGAAGGCCGGGGCCGAGCCGGCGGCGTTCCTCTCCGTCGTTGGCGACTGGAGCATCGCCGAGGACGAGGGCCGCAAGGTCCTTCTCGTCGACGGCCGCCAGTGGAAGAAGGGCCAGCCGGCCGGCGGCCTCGCCGACAAGGCCCGGGCGATCTACGGCTCCCGGCACGAGGAATTCCTCGACAACGTCAAGGCGTTCGCGTACTTCCCGTACGCGGTCGCCCGCGGCATCGACAACTTCGGCGATGGAGAGATCTCGGTGCGCTTCCAGCTCCTCGGCGGGCAGCTCGATCAGTGCGCGGGGATCCTCTTCGACCTCAAGCCCAACGGCGACTACCTCACGGTCCGCTTCAACGCGAAGGAGGACAACCTCGTCCTCTGGACGTTCAACGAGGGGAAGCGCCGGTTCGTCCAGAAGGGCGTGCGCGAGGTGCCGCTGAAGATGAGGACGTGGCACGAGATCCGAATCCGAGTGCGCGGCACGAGCCTTCAGGGCTTCCTCGACGGGGAGCTCCTGATCGAGCACACGCTGAAGGCGCCGGTGTCCGGAAAGATCGGCGTGTGGTCGAAGACCGACAGCATCTCGGAGTTCGAGGACTACGTCGTCACGCCGGCGCCGTAGGAGCACTCCGCGCGCTTTGATGCATTTGCATCAAAGTCGACGTCTCGGTTCGCGCGAGCATCGTCCGCGAGGAGGGACCGATGCCGATCATGAGCCGAGGGACGGAAGGACACCATCTTGCCCCGCGCCTGACGATCGATACGAGCGCCGTGGAAGACGGGGACGGCCGCTCGGCCGGGACGGCGACGATCCGGGTCGAGCTCGACGCCAGCGCCCCCGAGCGGCTCGACGCGCTCCGGACGGTGCGGCGCGCGATGATCCGCGAGGAGTGGACCCGCGGCCTCGACGAGGGCGAGCCGTCGCTGCTCGACGCCGACTTCAGCCGTGCGGGCATCCTCTGGGAGCTGCCCCTCGGCCAGATCGACCGGGGCCGGGCGAAGCTCGGCGCGCTCGTGCGGCGCGCGAACATGCTGCTGAAGCCCGAGCGCGACGCGGCCCGCGCCGCCGCGTGGGAGGCGCGGATCCAGTAGGCGAAGGCCTATCGGGCGATCGGTAAGAGGACCGTCGCGACGCGTCCCGTCCGCGCCCGAAAGTCGCGGGCGACCGCCCCGGCGGTTGCTCGCGCCGCGCCGCGGGCCGCCAGGAGGAGGACGGAGCCTCCGAAGCCGCCGCCCGTGAGCCGCGCCCCGTAGACGCCCGGCCGCCCGTCCGCGAGCGAGACGAGCCGCTCGATCTCCGGCGTCGACACCTCGAAGTCGTCCGCGAGAGAGCGGTGCGCTTCGCGCAGGAGCGTTCCCATGCGGGCGGGGTCATTCCCGCGGAGCGCGGCGACCGCCTCGAGCACGCGCCGGTTCTCCGTCAGGACGTGGCGGACCCGCCGCGAGAGGGGCTCGGGCAGCCGGCGCGCGACCGTGCCCGGGTCCTCGCCGGCGAGATCCCGCAGCTCCCGGACGCCGAGAAGCTGCGCGGCCTCGTCGACCTCCGCCCGGCGCGTGCGGTAGCCGCCCCTGGCGTGCTCGTGCGGAAGACCCGAGTCGATCACTCCGATCTCGGCGTCGGGAGGGATCGGCACGGCCTCGTGCGCGAGCGACCGCGTGTCGAGGAAGAGCGCCGCGCCCTCCGGCGCGAGGCTCGAAGCCATCGGGTCCATGATGCCGACGGGAGCGCCGACGAACTCGTTCTCGGCGCGGCGGCCGGCCTGCGCGAGGGCGACGTCGTCGAGCGGGAGCGCGAACGCCTCGCGCAGCGCGCGGAGCACGGACACCGCGAGCGCCGCGCTCGACGCGAGCCCCGACCCGAGGGGAACCTCCGAGGCGACGCTGATGTCGAAACCACCGAGGGCGTCCCCGCGCTCCGCGAGGACGCGAGTGATCCCCTGGACGTAGTCGATCCAGCCGCGGCCGGAGTTCTCCTCGCCGAGCGCGTACTCGAGGACGCCTTCGGATGCGCGGTTGTCCGAGAAGAGGCGGACCCGCTTTCCCGGGCGCCGTGCGAGGGACACCCGGCAGCGGAGCGGGATCGCGGCCGGGAGGACGAGGCCGCCGCTGTAATCGGTGTGCTCGCCGATGAGGTTGACGCGACCCGGCGCCTCGGTCCGGACGTCGGGCGCGCTCGCGAAACGCGCGGCGAAGCCGTCGGGTCTCATGCGTCGAGCGGCACGGCGATCGCGGCGAGCTCGCGCACGCGCTCCTCCGGCAGCGTGTCCGCGGTGAAGACGCCGGCGCCGGGCTCGCCTCCGGCGAGGCATCTCAGGCGCCCCTTCCGCCGGCCGGGAGGGCGGCACTCGACGTGGAGGTGGGCCTCGGGACGCGGCGCGCCGTCCGTCGGCGCCTGGTGGAAAACGAGACGGGGCGCCGTCACGGGCCACTTCCTTGCAACCTCTTTGTATGTCGGCATGGCGGCGTTACGGGCGGTGAAGGAGGTCTCGATGAAATCACGGCACACGCCGGGAATGGGGGCAGGGCGGATATCGGCCGTCCTGCCGCTTTTTCCTGGGCAGAAGGGCGCCTTGCTGGAACCCGCGGGTACGCTTCTTGAAGGATCCGAAGGCGGTTTTTCTCCGGGGGCCTTTCATGACGAATGAGCGGACACGAGAGCGAGGGAGGCTGTTCGGACGCCGCACGGGCGGCCGATGGAAGGCGACGGTTCGGCGGCCGGGGGGAGGCCCGCGGCCCTTACATTTGCGAGAGGAGCGCGCATCGCCATGACGAGAACGGGGCAGGCGTCCGCGTCGAGAGGCTCGTTTCGGAGTCTCGGCATCCCGGAACAGGAGACGGCTCTCTGCCTGGATTGTCAGGTGGTCTTCAGCATCCGGCAGAGGTCGTGTCCGAAGTGCGGCGGCGAGGGGATGTGGCTGATCTCCCACTGGCGGCGCTCGGCACCGTGGAAGTCGTCCCGGGGCGAGCTGGTCTTCTAGCGCACCATCCCGCTCTTCAGCGTCTGCGGGCGCCGCCGGCGATCGCCGCGTGCGTCATCCCGCCGCGCGGACCCGACATGGAATGCGGCGTCGGCCGGGGACCGAATCCGTTCCCGAATCGAATGAAGAAGGCGTTCCGGTTGTGGAAGCCGCCGTGGAAGCCGCCGCGCATCCCCCAGGCTCGATAGCCGCCGTATCCCCCGTTGACGCCATAGGCGCCGTAGCCGCCTCCGTAGAACGGATAGCCGCTCGAGACGAGATCCGGATACGCGCCGCCGTAGGCGCCGCCTTCCGGCCCCGGGATGCTCGTGATGCCGACCGCGTCCTCGGCCGTCATGCCGATGTCGACCGCGGCCTTCGCGGAGAGAAACGCGATCACCGAGTCGCCCGCGCCGGCCTGGCGGAATCGGCGAAGAAGGTCCGCGCCGACGATGTCGGGCATCTCGTCGCGATGCCGGTCGAGATACGCCAGCACGGTCTGGTCCGTCGCGCCCGTTCTCTTCTGCCGGAGCGCGTCCATGACCGGATCCGCGGCGGCGCGGGCGAGCGGCGCCGTGCGGGGCGCGCGATAGACGATCTGCACGTCCTTGCCGGTTCCGCGGATCACCGCGCGGGAGCCGGGCTCCGTGTCCGCGCGCGCGAACGAGGGAGCGAAGAGCGAGCCCGCCGCGAAAGCAAGCAGCCCGAAGCGATGCGACCTGGCCATCGTTTGCCCCCCTGGAGCGCTCAGTATCTCAAGTTTCGACTCGACGGCCGCGGAAGTATCATCGCCTTAAGGTGACGGCGTCTTAATGTGACGGACGCTTCCTCGCGGCCGCGCGCGGTCTACTACTTCGCGACCTGCCTCGTCGATCTCTTTTACCCGGAAGCGGGTCTCTCGGGAATCCGGCTGCTGCAACGCGAGGGCCTGCGGGTCGTCTTCCCGAGAGGACAGAGCTGCTGCGGGCAGCCCGCCTACAACAGCGGTTACGCCGGGGAGGCCCGCGAGGTCGCCCGGGCGCAGTTGCGGCGTTTCCCGGGCGAGGAGCCCGTGGTCGTCCCCTCGGGCTCCTGCGCGGGCATGATCCGGCGGCACTATCCCGGTCTCTTCGCGGGCGATCCCGACGAGGGCGTCGCGCGGGCGTTCGCCGGCCGCGTCGTGGAGCTGACGGAGTTTCTCGTCGGCGTGCTCGGGGTGCGCCTCGCGGACCGCGGCAGTCCGGTGCGGGTGACGTGGCACCCGTCCTGCCATGCGCTTCGCGAATGCGGGGTCGATCGCGAGCCGACGGAGCTTCTCGCTCAGCTCGCGAACGTCACGGTGACGCCGCTCGCGCGCGACAAGGAGTGCTGCGGCTTCGGCGGCACGTTCGCCGTGCGGCACCCGGCGATCTCGGGGGCGATGGCGGACGACAAGGCCGCGGCGGTCGAGGAGTCCGGCGCCGGGATCCTGCTCTCCGGCGATGCCGGGTGCCTGATGAACGTCGGCGGCCGGCTCGCGGCGCGCGGATCGCGGGTCGCGACGCGCCACCTCGCCGAGTTCCTGTGGGAGCGGACGCGTGAGCGCTGAGCCGCGGCCGCCCGATTTCCGCCGCGCGTCGGCGGCCGCGCTCGCCGACGGGCAGCTGCGGGCGAACTTCCGGCGCGCGATGGACGGGCTCACGTCCAAGCGGGCGGCCCAGTTCGCCGACCCCGTCGAGTGGCGCGATCTGCGGGCGCTCGGCGCCGCGATCCGCGCGCGGACGCTCGTGCGCCTGCCGGAGCACCTCGCCCGGCTCGAGGCGCGGTGCCGCGAGAACGGGATCGCCGTGCGCTGGGCCGAGACGACCGGGGAGGCCAACGCGATCGTCCTCGAGATCCTGCGGCGGCACGGCGCGACCCGGGTCGTCAAGGGAAAGTCGATGGTCTCCGAGGAGATGCACCTGAACGACTTCCTCGAGCGAAACGGCATCGAGTCCCTCGAGTCCGATCTCGGCGAGTACATCATCCAGCTCGACGGAGAGACGCCATCGCACATCATCATGCCCGCGATCCACAAGAACCGCGGTCAGATCGCGAAGCTCTTCGGACGCCGGATCCGGGACGCCGAGTACACCGAGGACGTCGACGCGCTGACGGCCATCGCCCGGCGCGTCCTGCGCCGCAAGTTCTTCGAGGCGGACGCGGGAATCTCCGGCGTCAACTTCGCGGTCGCGGAGACGGGCACGCTCTGCCTCGTCGAGAACGAGGGCAACGGCCGGATGTCCACGCACGTGCCGCCCGTGCACATCGCCCTCATGGGCATCGAGAAGGTCGTGCCGAGGCTCGAGGACGTGCCGCCGCTCTACAGCCTGCTCACGCGGTCGGCCACCGCCCAGCCGATCACGACCTACTTCAACATGATCGGCGGACCGCGGGGGCCCGGAGAGAAGGACGGCCCGCGCGAGGTGCACCTCGTCATCCTCGACAACGGCCGCTCGCGCATGCACGCCGACCCCGCGCTCCAGGCGACGCTGCGCTGCATCCGGTGCGGCGCGTGCATGAACCACTGCCCGGTGTACGCGCGGGTCGGCGGCCACGCCTACGAGGCCGTGTACCCGGGTCCGATCGGCAAGCTCGTGACGCCGCAGACGGAGGGCGTCGACCGGCGCGCGGACCTGCTGGAGGCGTCGAGCCTCTGCGGCGCCTGCGGCGAGGTGTGCCCCGTGGGGATCCCGATTCCCGAGCTGATCGTGCGCCTGCGCACGGAGGCGGCGGCGCCGGGCGGGACGTCGGCGGTTCTCGGTCGCGGAGGCGCGCGGCACCGTCTCGAGAGTCTCGCGTGGAGGGTCTGGAGCGCGGTGCTCTCGCGGCCGCGGCTCTACCGCGCCGCCGCCCTCGCGGCGACCCGCCTCGGGCGTCTCGTTCCGGCGGGGCTCCCGCCGCTCTCGGCGTGGACGCGTTTCCGCTCCGCGCCGCGGCCCGCGCGCCGCTCGATGCAGGAGCTCGCCGACGAGGAGGGCATCCCGGATGCCTGACGGGTCCCGCGAGCGCATTCTCGCGCGGCTCTCGCGCGGGAGCTCCCCGGAGCCCGCCGGCGAGCCCGATTTCGCCGTGATGGCGCGGCGCGCGGTCCGTCCGGAGGAGCGCTACGCGAGCCTGCGCCGCGCGATGGAGGCGGTCCGGGCCGAGTTCCTCGAGACGAACGAGGACGACTGGGCCGGCCGCGTCCGGGCCTTTGCAGAGGCGGAGGGAATCCGCTCGATCGCGTACGGCCCGGGCACGGACGCGGCCGGCCGGCTCGAGTCTTCCTTCCGCGGTTCCCCGGTCCGGCTCGTGCGCTACGACCGCCCGATCGAGGAGATGAAGGGCACGCTCTTCGACGCGGTCGACGCCGGCTTCACGACCACGCGAGGCGGCATCGCCGACACGGGAGGGCTCATCCTGTGGCCGACTCCCGAGGAACCGCGGCTGCTGTCGCTCGTACCGCCGGTGCACCTCGCGCTGCTCGACGCCGCCCGCATCCACGGCTCGTTCTGGCAGGCGATGCGCGACGAGGGCTGGGCGCATCGCATGCCGCCGAACGCGCTCCTCGTCTCGGGACCGAGCAAGACCGCCGACATCGAGCAGACGCTCGCGTACGGCGTGCACGGTCCGAAGCGGCTCGTGGTGGTCGCCATCCTCCCGCGCGCGTGACCGAGCGCCGCCGGCTCTTCGATTTCGCCTCGCCGGCGTTCACGTTCGTCTTCACGCTGGGCGTCGTCAACCTCTTTGCCGACGTCACGTACGAGGGCGGGTCGAGCATCAACGGCCCGTTCCTCGCCGCGCTCGCCCTCGCCCTCGCGGGCTCCTGGCCGGCCGCGGCCGCCATGATGCTCGCCGAGCGCGTCGGCCGGGGGATCCGGAAGCCGACCGTCGAGGCGATGCTCTCCCACACGACCGGCACACTCGGACGGGGCTGGGTGTACGCGCTCAACACGGCGCTCGACGAGACCGGCGCGACGGTCGGGCCCCTGCTGGTGGCGTTCGTGCTCTGGCGCCGCGGGGCGCATCGCGTGGCTTTCGCGTGGCTCGCGGTTCCGGCCGCGCTCGCGCTCGTCAGTCTCGTCGTCGCCCGGAGCCGTTTTCCGCTGCCGGCGAGGCTCGCGGAGGGACCGACGGCGACCGTCTCGGGATTCGGGCGCCCGTTCCGTCTGTTCGCCGCCGGCGCGGCGCTCTTCGCCGCGGGACTGCTCTCCTTCGAGCTCATCAGCTTCCACCTGGCGGCGACCGGCGCGCTTTCGCCCGGGAGAGGATCCCGCGCGTGAAGGCCGTTCGCGTCCACCGCTTCGGCGGTCCCGAGGTTCTCGAGATCCAGGACGTGGCCGAGCCGACGCCCGGCCGCGGGCAGGTTCTCGTCCGTGTGGCGGCCGCCGGCGTCGGGCCGTGGGACGCGTTGATCCGCGAAGGCCGCAGCGCCGTGCCGCAGCCCCTGCCGCTCACGCCCGGTTCGGATCTGTCCGGAACGGTCGAGGGCGTCGGGCCGGACGTGAATGGCTTCGCGCCCGGCGAGGAGGTCTTCGGCGTCACGAACCCGCTCTTCACGGGTGCCTGCGCCGAGCTCGCGGTCGCGGAGGCCGGCATGCTCGCGCGCCGGCCCGCGCCGCTCGGCTGGCTCGAAGCCGCGGCGGTGCCGGTCGTCGCGGTCACGGCGTGGCAGATGGTCTTCGAGCACGCGAGGCTCGACGGCGCGAAGCGCGTCCTCGTGACCGGCGGAGCCGGCAACGTCGGCGCCTACGCGGTCCAGCTCGCGCGGCGGACCGGGGCCCGCGTCGTCGCGACCTGCCGTGCGGCCGACGCCGAACTCGTCCGCCGGCTCGGCGCCGACGAGGTCTTCGCCGACGAGGCCGCGCCGCTGCCCTCCGTCGACTCCGTTCTCGACACGGCCGGCGGAAGCGCCGCCGCGCGTGCCTTCCAGGCCCTGTCGCCCGGCGGCCTCCTCGTCTCGTGCGCGGCGCCGCCCGACCCGGCGCTGGCCGAGCGCGCGGGCGTGCGCGCGTTCTTCTTCCTCGTCGACGTCACGACCGCGCGGCTCGACGAGATCCGCCGCCTGTTCGAGAGGGGGCTCGTGCCGGGCCGCATCGGCGAGGTGCTGCCGCTCGAGGACGTCCGTCGGGCGCACCGGATGCTGTCGGGGGAGGTGCCGCACCGGCCCGGCAAGATCCTGCTCCGTCTCGGCGTCGAAGACGTCAGCCGGTGAACCGATAGCCGAGGCGGTGCACCGTCCGGATCCGCTCCGGGTGCGCGGGATTCCGCTCGATCTTCTGGCGCAGCGACGCGACGTGAACGTCGACCGTGCGCGTGGCGGGCATGGCGTCGTAACCCCAGACCTTGTCGAGCAGCTCGTCGCGGGTGAGCAGGGCGCCGCGGTGCTCGACGAAGTACTTCAGGAGTTTGTACTCGAGGGCCGACAGCTCGACGACCGCGCCCTCGCGCAGGACCTCGGCGGCGCGAAAGTCCACGCGGACGTCGTCGAAGGCGTAGGTCTCGCCGACGGGGCCGGAGTCGGGCCGGCTCCGGCGCAGCAGCGCCTCGATCCGCGCGAGCAGCTCGATCGTCTCGAACGGCTTGACGAGGTAGTCGTCGGCGCCGAGCTTGAGTCCGACGACGCGGTCGGCGACCTCGCCCCGCGCCGTGAGCATGAGAACGGACACGTCGATGGCGCGGCGGCGGAGTTCCCGGCAGACGTCGAAGCCGTTCTTTCCGGGCAGCATCACGTCGAGCAGCACGAGGTCGAAGGTCTCGAGGCGCAGGCGCTCGAGGGCTCCGGTTCCGTCGCCGACCGCGGCGACCTCGTAGCCTTCCGAAGCCAGGCGGTCCGACAGCGTGACGACCAGGCTCGGCTCGTCTTCGACGAGAAGCAGGCGCGGGCGCGGCTCGCTCATGGCGCGCCGCCGGCCGCCGGGAGAATGACGCGGAAAGTCGCGCCGCCTCCGGCGCCGCTCTCGACGGTGATGCGGCCTCCGTGCTCCTCGACGATGCGCCGCACGAGCGCGAGGCCGACGCCCGTCCCGGCGGCGCGCTCGGAGGCGCCGCTGCCGCGGTAGAACGGCTCGAAGATTCGGGGGATCTCGCGCTTCGGGATTCCGGCGCCGTTGTCCTGCACGTCCACGGCGACGTCCCGTTCGGCCCGGGCGGCCCGCACCGTCACGCGCGCTGGCTTTCCGCCGTACTTGATCGCGTTCGAGACGAGGTTTTCGAAGAGCGTCCGCATGGAGTCTCGATCGCCGACGACCGGGGGCAGGTCGGGCGCCACGTCGCGGACGACCGAGGCGTCGCGCTGCCGCGCGATCGGGCCGCACGCGTCGACGGCCTCCGCGATCACTTCCTCGACCCGGACGGCCGTCCGCGGCGCGGGACCTCGGCGCGCCGTGATCCCGGCGCGCGCCAGGGCGTCCTCGATCAGCATCGAGAGCCGCTGGCTTTCGCGGTGAACGAGTGCGCCGTACCTCCGGACGCGCTCCGGGTCGTCGACGATCCCGTCGGCGAGGTTCTGCGCGGCCGATCGCACGGCCGCGAGCGGCGTCCGCAGCTCGTGCGTCAGCCCGGCGACGAACTCGACCTGCTGCGCGGCCAGCCGCCGGTCGCGGTGGGCAGAGACGATCAGCACGGCGATTGTGGCGGCGAGCAGGGCCAGGATGCCGGCGCTGACCGCGAGGTTGCGGCGGCGCGTGGAAGCGACTGCGGCGTCGAGGGATCCCGCCCGGTGCGCCACGACGATCTGCCAGTCGTCGCGGCCGGGAGAGCCCGGCGGCGGAGCGTTCCCGGGGGGTCCGGCGTCGGTGATCGTCGCGTCGGCCGTATAGGTGTGACGCGGTCCGCCGGGCGATTCCTCGCCGAATTCTCTCTCCGGCGGGCGGGGCCGAAGGATCGGAGCGGCGGCTTCGATGCGGGCGCACGTCGGATCGAAGCCGGAACGCGAGCGGTAGAAGACGGCGTTCGATTCCGGACCGACGACGGCGACGTCGTACGCCGACGGGTCGCCGAAATGATGCGCGATCGCGGAGGCCACGATCTTGTCGAGGGTCCGACGATCGAGCGCGAGGATCGTCCACGACCTCGGCGGAGGGCCGGCGCGCCCGGGCCCCTCCCCGTCGGGGGAGGGGGGGCGGCTGGCGTCCGCCACGACGAGCGCGGGGGGCGCCGCGAAGAAGCGCGAAGGTCGCGGCGGCGGTCCCCCGGAGCGCCCGTCGCCTATCGACTCCGACGCGAGCGCCGCTCTCACCTCCGAGAGATCCGCGGGCCAGGCGGCGTCTTCGAGCCGCGAGGACGCGGGGTCGTATCGCCGCAACTCCGGCCCGCCGTCCGAACTCCGGGCGCGGAAGACCCCTTTGACGAGCTCGGGAAGGTGCGCGCTCGTCGCGGATCGACGGACGGCGTCGGCGAGATCGCGTTCCTCGTCCACGCCGGCTCCCGGCGGGCGGGGACCGAAGTCGCGCACAGCGCGTCCGAGCTCCCGGTCCACGTCCGAGGCCGCCGCCTGCGCGGCCGAGAGCGCGGCGGCGCGGGCTCGATCGCGCTCGGCGTCGCCGACCTGGTCGATCCACCGGTACTGCAGCGTGGCGAGGATGCCGAGGAGTGCGAGCAGGAGGCCCGCGGCGGCGAGAGAGAGACGAATCGAGCGGGCGCGCGTGAGCACGCCCGGAATGTAGCACCGGCACCGCGGCGCACCGGGCGCTGGCGTGGAGGATTTACATCCCTTACGAAGGCTTTGCCGCGCCGTGATGACCGGCCGCCGTCCGACGCGCGATCCTTCCGGCCTCGCGACGCGGTGTCGCGAAAGCGGGAAAAGGAGTCGAACATGACGAGCCTCGGGAAATTCAGAATGGCGGCGCTCGCCGGCGCCCTCGGCGCGGCGGCGATCGTGGCGCAGACGAGAAGCGACGCGGTCCTCGGTGGCGGCCCGGGTCCGCACGGCCCCGGCGGGCCCTGCGGCGATCAGCTCGTTTCCTACGTCGGCCTGAGGGCCGACCAGCAGACGGCTCTGACGGCGCTCCGCCAGCAGACGGCGGACACGATCCAGCCGCTCGCCGAGCAGATCGGGTCGCTGCACCAGCAAATCGACCTCGCGATCGCGGCCGGCAACCCGGATCCGTGCGCGATCGGCGCCCTCGACATTCAGATCGCCGGAATCCGTTCTCAGATCGACGCCGCCCGGAAGGCGGCCGAAGCGACCTTCGCGGCGTCCCTGACCTCCGACCAGAAGGCTAGGTACGACACGTTCCTCGGCATCAACCCGGGATGCACGGCGGTCGGCGGCGAGTTCGGCCCGCCGCCCGTTCGGAACTGACGCCTTCATTCCCTCCTTTGCCGGAGTGCCGCTGCGGCGGCCTCCGGCCCTTTTTCGCCTTGCCCCCGCGAATCGTCGGCCCGGGTCCCTGCGTAGATCGACGCGGGGAGGTCCTCATGTTCGTCGTCCTCGGCGCGTCGGTGTGGCGCTGTCAGGCAAGCTCGGCAGGGAGGTCCGCGTGCAGGCGCTGCCGCTCGAAGCGGTCGAGCCGGCGTTCGTCGCGATCGGAATGCCGGCCGGCGTGGCGCGGCTCTTCCGGGAGATGTACGCGGGCGTCAACGCGGGCCTCGTCGCCTGGGAGGGACCGCCGGCGCACGCGCGCCGCGGCCGCCTCGGCCCCGCCGAGGTGCTCGGTCCGATGCTCTGAACGCGTGCCGGATAGGATGGGCACCCTGCGAAGGAGGATGACGTGAGCTTTCTGGTCGTCGCCTTTCTCGTGGGAGGCGTGGCGGGTCTGCGCTCGATGACGGCGCCCGCCGTCGTGAGCTGGGCGGCCCGCCTCGGCTGGATCCACCTCGAGGCGACGCCGCTCGCCTTCCTCGGATACGCCGCGACGCCCTGGATCGTCAGCGCGCTCGCCCTCGCCGAGCTGGTCGCCGATCAGCTGCCGAAGACGCCGAGCCGTAAGGCGCCTCCGGGCTTCATCGCCCGCCTCGTCACCGGCGGCTTCTGCGGCGCCGCGCTCGGGGCGCCCGCGGGGCTGCTCGCCGGGGGCCTCGTCGCGGGCGTCGTGGGCGCGGTCGCCGGGACATTCGGCGGCTTCGAGTTCCGCGCGCGCCTGGCTCGCGCTTTCGGCAAGGACCTGCCGGCCGCCCTGATCGAGGACCTGATCGCGGTCGGCGGCGGCCTTCTCCTCGTCGCGCGCCTCGGCTGACGCGCGCTCCCGTCAGGCCGGCTGGAGCTCGCCGAGCAGCGTCGGCACCAGCTCGGCCACGGTCGGGTGGATGTGCACGGCGCGCTGCACGAGCGTGTAGGGCGCGCGCGCGTACATGACGTCGAGGAGCACATGGACGACCTCGTCGCCGCCGACCCCGAGGATGGCGGCGCCGAGGATCCGCTTCGTGTCCGCGTCCACGACGACCTTCATGAACCCCTGGTCCTCGCCCTTCTCGACGGCGCGCCCGACTTTCGTCATGGGGCGCTTCCCGACGAGGAGGCGGTGCCCGGCCTTCCGCGCCTCCGTCTCCGTCATCCCGGCGCGGCCGAGCGGCGGGTCGACGTAGAGCGCGTAGGCGGTGATCCGGTCGGTGACGCGGCGCGGATCGCCGTCGAGGAGGTTCGCGGCGACGATCTCGTAGTCGTTGTAGGCGGTGTGGGTGAAGGCGCCGCGGCCGTTGCAGTCGCCGAGTGCCCAGATCCCGGGCGCCGAGGTTTGCAGCCGGTCGTCGACCTCGATGGTGCCGCGCGCGTCGGTGCGCACTCCCGCCTTCTCCAGGCCGAGGTCGTCGGTGTTGGGCCGCCGCCCGACCGCGAGCAGCAGGTGCGTGCCTTCGATGTCCGGATTTCCGTCGTGGCAGTTCGCGTGCACGCGGACCCCGCCCCCGGTCTTCGAGACCGAGATGCACTCCGCGCCCGTGCGCACCGCGATGCCCTCGCGCTCCAGGATCCCGCGGATCGCATCGGACACATCCTCGTCCTCCCGCGCGATGAGGCGGGGAGCCATCTCGACGACGGTGACCTCGCTGCCGAAGCGGCGATACATCTGCGCGAACTCGAGGCCGACGTAGCTGCCGCCGACGACGACGAGGTGCGGCGGCACGAAGTCGACGCCCATGATCGACGAGTTCGTCCAGAACTGCGTGTCCTCGATCCCGGGCATCGGCGGGACGTGGGCGCGGCCGCCGACGTTGACGAAAATCTTCGACGCCTCGAGGAGGGCCTCGCCGACGCGGACCTGCGTCGGCGACTCGAACCGCGCGTGGCCGAGGATCAGGTCGAGGCCCGGTGTCTGCTGCAGCGACGAAGTGACTCCCTCGCGGTTCTTCGCGACGATTCGATCCTTGCGCGCCTTGACCGCCTTCATGTCGACCGCCGGTGCGCCCGGAAGCCGCACGCCGAAGTCCCCCGCGCGGAACGCGAGATGGGCCGCGTAGGCGCTCGCGACCATCGTCTTCGTCGGAATGCAGCCGGTGTTCACGCAAGTGCCGCCGACCCTGTCTCGCTCGACGATCGCGACCCTTTGCCCGGCTTTGGCGAGCCGCGTCGCCAGGGAGGGTCCGGCCTGGCCGGTGCCGATGACGATCGCGTCGTACGTCTGGCTCATCAGCGAACGGTATGCGAAGACGCCTCGAGCGGCGCCAACCCTTCCTTCTGGAAGCTCCTAACTTATATGATTCATCAAACAAGGGGGGAAGCCATGTCCAACTCCCGGCACCCGCTCTCCCATCGTCGCGTTCTCGCCGCGCTGCTCCTCGTCTTCGCCGCTTTCGCGGCGCGTGCCCAGGTGATCCAGCCGCCCTACGACACGGTCTACACGCTCACGGATCTCGGCACGATCGCGAATTTGCCGACTCCCTACGGCGGTCTCGATTTCGCCGCGGGAAATCCGAATGCCATCGTGATTGGCGGCGCGGCGAACAGCGCCTCCGGTCAGCTCTTCTCCGTGAATCTCGTCCGCGACGCGCAGAACCACATCGTCGGATTCAGCGGGGGAGCGAACCTGTACTCAGACGGAGCTTTCAACGACGGCGGCGTCGTCTTCGGTCCGGGCGGAGTCTTGTTCTACACGCGCTTCCCGACGAACGAGGTCGGCGAGATCAAGCCGGGAAGCACGATCACCGACAAGATCGTGGACCTCACGACGCTCGGCATCATGGGTCCGGTGTCCGCGCGGTCGTTGAATCGGCCCCAGGCGCCGGCGGGCGCGGCGAGCTCCGTGGGTGCCCTCAATTTCGTCCCGTCCGGGTTCCCCGGCGCGGGCCAGCTCAAGATCGTCTCCTACGACACGGGCAACTGGTACACGGCCGCCTACGCCGCCGACGGCTCGGGCACGTACAACATCACGTCGGCCGTGCTCAACACCACGATCGTCGGAGGGCCGGAGGGCTTCATCTACGTGCCGACGGGGTCACCGGTCTTCCCCACGCACAGCATGCTCGTGTCCGAGTACGGCAACGACGTCGTCACGACCTACCAGTTCGACGGGAGCGGAAACCCGAACGGGGGGACGCGTGCCGTTTTCATCTCTGGCCTGACGGGAGCGGAGGGCGCCGTGATCGATCCCCTCTCCGGGGACTTCCTGTTCTCGACGTTCGGGTCGGTCAATCACGTCATCGTCGTGCGCGGCTTCGCGATCCCGGTGACCCCGACGCCGGGGCCGCCCCCACCGCCCACGGCCGAGGTGCCGACGCTCTCCGCGCCGACGCTCGCGCTTCTCGGTCTGGCCCTGGCCGCCGTCGCCGTCCTCCTGATCGCCACGCGCCGGTCCTGAGCTCGAGCCGCGGCGTCGGTCCGGCGGGCCGGCGCCGTGGCGATAGGATCGCCGCCATGAGAATCCTCGAAGCGTTCCTCGTCGGCGGGATTCTGTCCGCCTCGGCTCTCGCGCAGCCCGCGCTCACCGGTCCGATCGACCCGATGGCGTTCTCGCAGCTGAAGGACTTCACGGCGCACCGTTCGTCGTCGAACTCCCCGCTGCCGGACTGGAACGACGACAGCAAGCACCCGCTGCCGGGCGAGACCCTCACGATCGCCGACCTCTCGGGACCGGGCATCGTCACCCACATCTGGACGACGGCCTCGGGCACCGAGTATGGCTGGCCGCGGCTCCTGCGCCTCCGGGTCTACTACGACGGGAGCGCGACGCCGAGCGTCGACGTGCCCCTCGGGGACTTCTTCGCGGTCGGCCACGGCTTCGAGCGCGAGATCCGCTCGCTGATGATCCGCAACCTGTCGGGCGGCCGGGCGCGCAACAGCTACTGGCCGATGCCGTTCGAGAAGGCGTGCCGCATCACCGTGACGAACGAGGGCGCGCGCCGCGTCGGGCTCTACTACCACGTGGATTGGGAGAGGGTCCCGTCGCTGCCGGCGAACACGGCGTACTTCCACGCCTGGTACCGCCAGGCGCTGCCGGCGCCGGCGGACGGGAAGCCCTGGGTCTTCCTCGACACGCAGGGCCGCGGCTTCTACGTGGGGACCGTGCTGTCGGTGCTCCAGGCCGAGCCCGGCTGGTTCGGCGAGGGCGACGACATGTTCTACGTCGACGGCGAGAAGGTCGCCTCGATCCAGGGCACCGGCTCGGAGGACTACTTCAACGACGCGTGGGGGCTGCACGTGGCCGAGGGCGAGTACACCGGCTCGCCGATCTCCGAGGGCGAGGGCCTCGGCGCGCGCATGACGGCCTATCGCTGGCATCTCGTGGACCCCGTGCCGTTCTCGAAGTCCCTGCGGGTCGAGATCGAGCACAAGGGCTGGACGTACAACCCCGACGGCCGCGTGAAGACCGCCTTCGGCGAGCGCCAGGATCTGATCTCCTCGGTCGCCTACTGGTATCAGAAGGGCATCGCGTCGGGACAGCCGCCCGTGCCCTATGGCTCCGCGCGCCTGCCGCACGGCAACGTGAGGCAGCTCGAGGCCGAGGCGTCGCCCGCGGACGTGCGCGCCGAGCGCGGGAAGGTCTCCGTCTCGAAGGAGCTCTTCTGGGGCAAGGACGTGCTGCTCTTCGAGGCGGAGGGACCGGGCGCGCGCGTCGAGGTGCCGTTCGTGGTGGACGAAACGGGGCTCTACGAGCTCTCGACGCAGGTGGCCCAGGCGCCCGACTACGGCGCGTACGAGATCCTCCTCGACGGGAAGGCCGCGGCGGCCAACGAGCTCGAGCACGAGCCGGGCGCCGACATCCGCCAGCAGAACCGCTTCGACGGCTACGCGTACGACACGTACGTGGGTCTCGACCGCCAGCTCGGTTGGGTGAGGCTCGAGAAGGGCCGGCACACGCTGACGTTCGTGTGCACCGGCAAGAATCCCTCGTCCTCCGGCTACACGCTCGGCGTCGACAACGTGATCCTCGCCCGCGCGGGCGCGGAGGGCTGGGCGCTCGCCGCGAAGGTGAAGGAGCCGGCGCTGCCCGCGACCGACGTCGCGAGCCTCGCGCGCGTCCTCTCCGCCGACCCGGATCCGCGCGTCCGCACGCTCGCGGCGCTCGCCCTCGAGTCGAAGGGCGCCGCGGCCTCGGCGGCGCTGCCCGGTCTCGAGAAGGCGCTCGGCGATCCGGACTCGTCCGTCCGGGAGGCGGCGGCCCGGGCGATCGGCGCCCAGGGTCCCGCGGCGGGGGCCGCCGTGCCGGCGCTCGCGGCGGCCTGCCGGGCCCCGAATCAGGCCGGCTCGGTCGTGCGCGCCTGTCTCTACGCGCTCGGCTCGATCGGCAGGGCGTCGATGCCCGCTCTCGCGTCGATCCGGTCCACCCTCGACAATCCCGGCGCGGGGTGGGTCGCGGAGCGGGTGATCCGGGACATCGAGGCGTCGCCCCGTTGAGCCGCCGTTTAACGTTCAGGTCCGATTGGAGCGGACTTCTTTTCGCATGAGAACGCCCCCTCGCGCGCTATCCCTGAGTCTGGTCGTGCTTCTCGCCGCGGTGTCCGCCGCCGACGCCTCGGCGCTCGAAGCGGAGATCGAATCGCCCTGCTCCGACGCGCCGGAGGCCGTAGCGGCGGACGACGCCGTCTCGCTCCGGAGAGCCGAGGCCTTCGCGACGTTCCTGACGGCGCCCGACGACTCCGCCTCGACCGCGAGCGCCGGGGGTCCGCCGGCGACGCAGTTCGAGTCGTGGAAGAACGCGGGCGACATGGCGCTGAAGGACACCGTCGGGATCCTGGGGGCGCCGCTCCACTGGAGCGCGAAGAACTGGCTCGTCTTCGGCGGTATCGCTGCCGGCGTGGTCGCGGTCGGCTTCGCCTTCGACTATCCGATGCGCAACAAGACGCAGGCGCACCAGACGCAGACGCTCGACGACCTGACGAAGGCGGTCGAGCCGTTCGGCTCGGAGTATTCCCTGGCGGTGATCGGCGCCTACGGCATCGTCGGCTTCGCGTTTCACGATCCCGCCGCGAAGAACATCTTCTTCGACAGCGCCATGGCATCGATCCTCGCCTCCGTGATCATTACCCCCACGCTGAAGTTCGTGATCGGACGCGAGCGCCCGAGCGAGTCCACGATCGACACCGTGTTTCATCCCTTCAGCGGCAGCGACAATTCCTTTCCCTCGGGCCACGCGACGCAGGCGTTCGCCGTCGCCTCCGTCATCAGCGCCCACTCCGATCAGGTCTGGGTCAGCGTCACCGCCTACACCATCGCGGGTCTGGTGGGCTTCTCGCGCATCTACCACAACGCCCACTGGACCTCCGACGTCACCGCGGGCGCGTTGATCGGGACCTTCGTGGGCCGCGGCGTCGTCGCGCTCAACGACCGGATCCGGAGCGGCGAGGGGAAGGTGTCGGTCTCCTTCGCGCCGCTCTACGGCGACGGCGTGAAGGGCGGCGCCGTGATGGTGGTCTTCTAGAACCGGAAGCTGGCTCCGAGGCGGAAGTCCGCCTGCTGGATCACGTGGCCGTTCGAGAAGAGGTCGACGGGGACGGTGACGGGCGCCGGACCTCACCGGGGAACGGGAGCGACCTCCAGAGACGCGCCGTTGTCGAGAATGGCGAAGCGCGGCGCGACGTCCGGCGAGACCGCGAGCGCCCGCGAGAGCGTCTCGACCGGTTCGAGCTCCGCGTCTCCCGCGTTCGGGAAGGTGCCGTAGTGCATCGGCACGACGGTTCCGGCGCCGAGGAGGCGCTCCGCCGCGACCGCGTCGTCGGGACCGAGGTGCTGTTCGCGCATGTACCAGGCCGGCTGGAAGCCCCCGATCGGGAGCAGGGCGAGGCGCAGCCGCGGGAACGCCTCGGCGATGACCGGGAAATGCGCGCCCCAGCCGGTGTCGCCAGCGAAGTAGATCGCACCCGACGGCGCCGACACGACGAAGCCGCACCAGAGCGTTCGGTCGCTCTCGAACGGCGACCGGCCGGAGCCGTGCCGCGCCGGCACCGCGGTCACGGTCACGCCCGGCGCGATCGCGGCCGTCTGCCACCACTCGAGATCGCGCGCGCCCGGAACGCCGTTCTTCGCGAGGAACGCCGCATTGCGCCGCCCCACGAAGATCGCCGGATGCCAGCGCGCCTCGAGGCGGTCGAGCGTCGGCAGGTCCATGTGGTCGTGATGGTCGTGGCTGACCAGCACGGCGTCGATCGGCGGAAGATCCTCGAAGCGGAGACCGGGCGGGCGGCGTCGCCGGACGCCCACGATCGGGGCCGAGCGCGGCGCCCAGGTCGGGTCCGTCAGGATGTTGAGCCCGTCGGTCTGGATGAGGACCGTCGCGTGG